>BNJV01001901.1_pt1 | contig 121357 bp, 149 predicted proteins | sample 8540591 | NCBI WGS metagenome assembly BNJV01 (sample SAMD00202457, study PRJDB9452) | human saliva metagenome | host: Homo sapiens
AGATGGAGCTCGTGATCGCTGTAGCCTGGCCCGTCAGGGCCTCGTAGAGGTCTGCCATGACGCGTGCGGCCCGAGATCGAGGGCTTCCCTCCTGCTCGCGCGAACCGACCTGAACCATTCCGTATCCGGCGAGGAACTTCAGGTCGTCGACAGTGATCGGAAGTTGGGTGAGTCGAAACTCTGTGCGCCAGCATCTCCCGAACCGTCAGTTGCCATCTCACTGTCGAGATCGACGATCCGAATGCGGCGGAAGTCGCTGATGATGAGGGGCGCGGAGTTTCGACGTCCGCGAGATCGTGAGATGTAATCGAGCGCCTGCTCCTCGGCCTTGTCGAGATCCTTCCCCGCGGACTTCATTTCGATGAGTGCCTGCCGGGGATGAGGCGTCAATGTATCCCTGGCGCCCGTCGATGCACGGTTTGAGCGCCTCGTAGGAAATCGCTTTGCGCTTGGTGATGCCGAAAACACTTCATGGTTCGCGCATGAACTCGTGTCCGTCCTGCTTCTCATCCCCTACACAATCGCTCCAGTCGTAGCAAACTTGACACACCTTTCGCGGATGGCGTTAATCGAGGCGTTGCGGGCACGGGCGACTCCTGGTTTGTCGATTGAAAGGGGCACGAGTGGGGCTCGAGGCCGGTAACTTGCTCAGTATATCTGAAGCTTGACAGTTGGCAAGTATCGCGCGTGTAGTTAGCACGGCTACAAGCAGAAATGAGACTCTTTTTCGCACCAGTCCACTGTCTGTAGGGTGGGCGCATGCGTGTCGCGACAACGAGAGTGAAGCGGAAGCTGCAGAAACAACCGCACTACTACTTGGAGGGCGTCAGGTGCATCGATGATCTCGATGGGTCATGAACTGGCACAGCGACTTGTTGAACTTTTTCGTGGTCGGTGGTCTGGAATTCCTCGTTGACCGCCCGATCGCAACGTTAATGAACGGCTTCTGGTTGAAGAAGGTCAGCATGATCGGCGCCTTGAGGATGGGCGACATGCCGCGGATCATGACGCTGGACGCCTCGGGAATGGCGAGCAGATCCTCGGGAGCGGAGAAGTGGAGAGGCTCGCCGTCGACCTGCACCTCGGCGTCGTCGATGTGGAGGGTACACCCGCGTACGCCCTGGATCAGCTTCTCCCACGGCACGCGGTACGTGAGGTTGAAACTGGATCGGATCCAGCCCGGTTCTTCGGTGAGACCAGCCAGCAGCATGGGGAATCCTTCACGTCATTGAGGGGTCTGTGTGATCTGCATCCTATCAGAGTGCATCCGGTGCCGAATCGGAGGACAGTGCTACGTGCGATGAAGCCGGCGGATGCGCTCACGCGGATAGGTTATGAGCATCTGGATAGGTTAATAACCTATCCGTATCCGCATAACCTATCCGGAAGTGCGCAACCTATCCGCATGAGTGGGCGTCAACCGGGAAAACCGCGCTCCGACCAGCGCGGTGTGGAGCAAACCTCGCGAAAAGCGAGAAATGAGGTTACTGGTGCTCAGCGGGCCGCGTCGATTGCTGCCTTCGCCGTCTTCAGGCCGACGCCGGTGCGGTCCCGGTAGGCCTTGACGGCGTAGAGAGTCCTGCCCTCGGCGATCATCTGGAGTTCGGCTGCGCTCAGCTCTGGGAACGAGGCCGTGGCCGGGTTGGGTGCACCGGCTGGAAAGGCGGGACCTGAGGCCTGCGGGACCGCCGCCTCGGGAGAGGGGAAGGACGATCCGGCGAGGGCCGTGACCCCGGCGTCCGCGTAAGCGGCGCGCAGTCGCGCCTCGAGGGTCGCAACCTGTTCCTTCGAGTCGCTGGTTCTCGGCGCGCAGCTCCTCGATCTCGGATGCCTGGCCAAACCACTTACCCACGTGTTGCCTCCTATGATTCGATCACGTCGTTGAGATCAATCCTATCCCGCGTGCGGTGGGCGACGAGCCTTCCACTCGCGAGGCGCTCGGAGCGTGGGGAGGGAATGCGCGCGGGGCCTCGGCCTCGTCGATGACGACGCGCAACCAGTGCGCCCAACGCGCCGTGACCGGCGGAACAAGCCGCCCGAAGCACACGGCCCGGTAAAATAGCGGGAGACACTGCGAGCAGCGGAGGAAACATGGCAGGGCGAATCGTTCTTCGGGGAAGACACCACCAACGAGGACCAGCGCGGCGGCATCCCGGCCGACCTGATCCCGTACCTGGAAGCGGCCGACGAGGTCGAGGACACCGAGGCGGGGAGGCACCGACCCCGAGGCTGAGGAGGCGAACGCGAGGCCGCGCTGCGCGCCCTCGTCGAGCACTCGCTGCTGCTGGGCCCCGATCCCTCCGTCCTCGCCGAGATCGAGGGGCGAGGTGGACGAGGACTTCGCCGACGACGCCGCCGAGGCACGCGACGAGCGCGCCTCCCACGAGGCTGCGCTCGCGAAGGCTCAGGATGACGTCGCCCTGGACGCGCGCGTGCAGGAGATCTACCAGTCCATCGTCGCGCGCACCCGAGCACGATATCGATCCCCACGCTCGACCGCGTGAGCTCGCCCTGGATATCCTGGGCGACCCGCAGAACTTCTACCCATCGATCCACATCACGGGTACGAACGGCAAGACGTCCACGTCGCGCATGATCGACTCGCTCCTGACCGCTTTCGGCATGAAGACGGGCCGCTTCACGAGCCCGCACCTGCTCGACGTGCGCGAGCGAATCTCGCTCGAAGGGCCACCCGATCACGCGCGAGGGCTTCGTACGCGCATGGGAGGACATCGCCCCCTACGTCGGCATGGTCGACGAGCGCAGCCAGGGAGAGGGCGGCCCCCGCCTGTCCTTCTTCGAGGTTTTCACGATCATGGCGTACGCGGCCTTCGCCGACTACCCGGTCGATGCAGCCGTCGTCGAGGTCGGCATGGGCGGGCGCTGGGACGCCACGAATGTCATCGACGCTGGCGTCTCCGTCATCACGCCGATCGCCCTGGATCACACGAAGTGGCTCGGGCTCCACGATCGAGAGATCGCGCGCGAAAAGGCCGGCATCATCAAGCCCGGACGGGTCGTCGTCATTATGAAGCAGGAGGAGGAAGTCCTCGACATCCTCCTCGAGCAGGCGCGCTCCGTCGACGCGATCGCCCGCGTCGAGGGCCGCGACTTCGAGGTCGTGGATCGTCAGATGGGGGTCGGCGGCCAGATGGTCACGATCCGCACGCCTTCCGCGGTCTACGAGGATGTGTTCGTCCCGCTGTTCGGCCAGTACCAGGCCCACAACGCGGCGGCGGCGCTCGTGGCCGTCGAGGCCTTCATGGGGGGCCGCGGTCTGGACGGTCGCATCGTCGAGCAGGGTCTCATGAACGCCTCCAGCCCGGGTCGCATGCAGGTCGTGCGTCATTCGCCCACGATCATCGTGGACGCCGCGCACAACCCGCGGGCGCGGCCACCCTGCGCGAGGCCGTGGAATCCTCCTTCGGGTTCGCGCGGATCGCGGGCGTGTACGCGGCGATGGGGACAAGGACGTCGAGGGCGTCCTGTCCGAGGTCGAGCCCTTCATCGATCACCTCGTCGTGACGCAGATGCCGGGCGAGCGCGCGGCCGACGTTGCGCGTCTGGCTGAGATCGCCGAGGAGGTCTTCGGTCCTGACCGGGTAGACGTGCGCGAGTCATTGGCCGACGCGGTCGATCGTGCAGCAGAGGTCGCCGAGGCCGGGGCCGAGCCCGCGGATCGCAGCGGAGTCCTCGTGTTTGGCTCGGTCATGCTGGCCGGGAAATGCTGGCCTCGCCGGCCATAGCCCACGCTAGGATGGAACCCGACCAGGGCGGCCGCATCGTGGCGGCCGCCACGGTTGGGAAATTCGTGCTCAAAGGTGGCACGATTGACCATGCGTACAAGTACAGATGAGCAATGTGCAAGGAGGCATCATGAAGAAGCTCGTCAATGACGTCCACGCCGTCGTCCGCGAAACCCTCGAAGGTTTCGCTCTGGCCCACCCCGACCTCGTCGATGTCCACTACTCGCCGGATTTCGTGACCCGTCACGCCCCCAAGGCTGAGGGCAAGGTTGGCCTCGTCTCCGGTGGTGGATCCGGACACGAGCCCCCTGCACGCAGGGCTTCGTCGGTGAAGGCATGCTGGACGCGGCCGTGCCCGGCGCCGTCTTTACGTCGCCCACCCCGACCCGATCCTGGAGGCCACGAGGCCGCCGACCACGGCGCGGGCGTCCTGCACATCGTCAAGAACTACACGGGCGACGTCCTCAACTTCGAGACCGCCGCCGAGCTGGCCGACATGGAGGACATCACGGTCGCTACCGTCGTCGTCAACGATGATGTGGCCGTCGAGGACTCCTCTACACGGCGGGACGCCGCGGCGTCGCCGGAACGATCTTCGTCGAGAAGATCGCGGGCGCGGCCGCCGAGCGCGGCGACTCCCTCGAGGAAGTCACCCGCATCGCCACCAAGGTCAACGACCAGACCCGCTCCATGGGCCTGGCCCTGGGCCCCTGCACCGTGCCCCACGCTGGCAAGCCCTCCTTCGACCCTGGGCGAGGACGAGATCGAGCTGGGCATCGGCATCCACGGTGAGCCGGGATACCGCCGCGGCTCCATGGAGACCGCCGACAGCCTCGTCGCCGAGCTCTACGAGCGCGTGCGCGAAGACCTGGGCCTGGCCGAAGGCGAGCGCGTCGTGGCCCTCGTCAACGGCATGGGCGGCACCCCCGTCTCCGAGCTCTACATCTGCTTCCGCGCCCTCGCGGCCCTCCTCAAGAAGGACGGCATCGAGATCGCGCGCCAGATGGTCGGCAACTACGTGACCAGCCTGGAGATGCCCGGCGTCTCCGTGACCCTCATGCGAGCCGACGACGAGCTCCCTTGAGCTCTTTGACGCCCCCGTGAACACGGTCGCCTGGAAGTAAGCAACGAAGCAGGACAAGGAGAAGCACGATGAGCCTAGATGCAGCGTGGGCACGCCGGTGGATCGAGTTGTCGGCGGCGGACATCGCTGAGCAGCGCGACTACCTGGTGGATCTGGACCGAGCCATCGGGGATGGCGACCACGGAGAGAACATGGACCGCGGATTTAAGGCCGCGGTCGAGGCCCTGGAACAGACCCAGCCGGGCAGCGTCGCCGAGGTCCTCAAGACGGTCGCCAAGACCCTCATGTCCACGGTCGGCGGTGCCGCCGGGCCCCTGTACGGGACCGCGTTCCTGCGCGCATCCAAGGCCGCCGGTGACGGCAATCTCGACGGCGCGGGCGTGGCAGCGGTGATCGCGGGCGCGCTCGACGGAATCCAGGCCCGAGGCAAGGCAACCACGGGCGAGAAGACCATGGTGGACGCGTGGACTCCGGCCCTCGAGGCCGCCCGCGCCGCCGCCGAATCCGGTAGCGATCCCGCCGCCGTCCTCGAGGCCGCCGCCACGGCCGCCGAGGCCGGAGCCGCCGCGACGGAGCCCCTGCGGGCCACGAAGGGACGCGCCTCCTACCTGGGCGAGCGCTCCATCGGGCACCTCGACCCGGGTGCCGTGTCCACCTCCCTCATCCTGCGCGCCGCCGCGCGCGCAGCGGGCGAGGCCGGCGCAGCATGAGCGTGCGCGTCTCCTTCGTCATCGTCTCCCACTCGGCCTCCCTGGCCACCGGAGTCTGTGAACTGGCCGCCCAGATGGCCCCCGACGTGCACTTCGAGGCCGCCGGGGGCACGGACGACGGCCGCATCGGCACCTCCTACGACCTCGTGGAGGCGGCCCTCGAGGCCGCCGCCGCAGCCGTGGAGGGCGAGGGCAGCGGCGTCATCGTCCTGACCGACCTCGGCTCGGCCACGATGACCGTCGAATCCGTCATCGACATGAGCGACGAGCCCGAGCGCGTGCGCTTCGTCGACACCTGCCTCGTCGAAGGGGCCGTCGCGTCCTCCGTGCGGGCTCAGCTCGGCGAAGACCTCGACCAGGTCGCCGACGTTGCAGCCTCCCTTGCCCCGCGCCTGGACGACGCGCTTGCCCAGGAGGCACCCAGCCCCGTCGCCGGCGCGCCCGCCGGGGGAGGGGCCCAGGCCTCGTCGACGTGGGCGCAGGGGGACGCGGTCGTCGCAGACCCCGTCGGCCTGCACGCGCGACCCGCCGCCGCCTTCGTGCGCCTGGCGGGCACCTTCGATGCCGAGGTCACCGTCAACGGGGCGGACGGCGGCTCGGTCCTGGAGCTCATGGCCCTGGGCATCACCCAAGGTCAGAGCGTCCACATCGAGGCTAATGGGGCCGATGCCACAGCGGCGGTCGCGGCGCTGACAGATATGCTTGAAAGCGCAGCAACGCAACCGCCAGAATCAAAGGAGACAACGTGAGCGCTAAGAGTGTTCTGCTGGAGCCCCAGCACCTTCTCGACCCCACCCTGGAGCACACCCTCATCGTCGTGAAGCCCGACGGCTACGCCCGCGGCCTGACCGGTGAGATCCTGCGCCGCATCGAGGCCAAGGGCTACACGATCAAGGGCCTCAAGCTCATGATCGCCTCCCGCGAGCTGCTCGCCGAGCACTACGCCGACCACAAGGACAAGCCCTTCTTCGAGGGACTCCTGGAGTTCATGAGCTCCGGCCCCGTCGTCGCCATGATCGTCGAGGGTCAGCGCGTTGTCGAGGGCATGCGCGTCCTCATGGGGTCTACCGACCCGACGACCGCCCCCGCTGGCACGATCCGCGGCGACCTGGGCCGCGCCTGGAACAGCCCCCACATGGAGAACCTGATCCACGGCTCGGACTCTGTGGACAACGCAACGCGCGAAATCTCCCTGTGGTTCCCGGAGATTTACTGACTCGCGGCTAACCTGCAAGGGTGTACCTCAAGAACCTGACGCTGCGGGGCTTTAAGTCCTTCGCCAGTGCGACCACGCTCGCCCTCCAACCGGGCATCACGTGCGTCGTCGGCCCCAACGGGTCGGGTAAATCCAACGTCGTCGACGCTCTCGCCTGGGTCATGGGCGAGCAGGGTGCCCGCGCTGCGCGGCGGGCAAATGGCGGACGTGATTTTCGCGGGGACATCTGGGCGCGCGGCGTTGGGGCGCGCCCAGGTGGACCTGACGATCGACAACACCGACGGGCTGCTCGACATCGAGTATTCCGAGGTGACGATCAGCCGCACGCTGTTTCGCGGGGGCGGCTCCGAATACTCCATTAACGGCACTCCGGCGAGGCTGCTGGACGTGCAGGAGCTCCTGTCCGACACGGGCATGGGTCGCCAGATGCACGTCATCGTCGGCCAGGGGCAGCTCGACGCGATCCTGTCCTCCACGCCCGAGGAGCGTCGCGGCTTCATCGAAGAAGCCGCTGGGGTCCTCAAGCATCGCCGCCGCAAGGAGCGCGCGCTGAAAAAGCTGGCCGACATGGACGCGAACCTCGTGCGCGTCCTGGACCTCACGAACGAGATTCATCGCCAGCTGGGGCCCCTGGCCCGCCAGGCGCGCGCTGCCCGGCGCGCGTCCCTCATTCAGGCGCGCGTGCGCGACGCGAAGGCCCGCCTGCTCGCCGACGACCTCGCATCGGCCCTGTCGAAGCTGTCAGTGCTCGAGGCATCGGACGAGTCTGCGGCCGAGCGCCGCGCCTCGCTCGAGGAGCAGATAGCTGCCGCGCGCGCCGAGCTTTCGCGCCTGGAGGACGCTGAGCGCGCGTCCTCGCCGGCGCTCGAGCAGGCTTCCTCCGACTGGCAGTCGCTCACCACGATCACCGAGCGTCTGCGCGGCACGCTCATGGCCGCGACCCAGAAGGTCTCCCCTGCGTGCGACCCCCCGAGCTGCCCCCGGGCGGCGAGGGACCCCTGACGTGCTCGATGAGCGGGCGCGTGTTGCCGGTGCCGAGGACGCTGCGCTGGTCGCTCAGGTCGAAGAGGCGCGCAGTGCCCTGACGTCCGCGATTCGCGCGCGCGAGGCCCTCGGAGGACGCCGACGATTCCGCGTCCCGCGAGCTCGCACGCGTCAACCGCGTCATCGCCGACCACCGCGAGAAGGTCGCGCGCCTGACGGGCGACGCCTCCACGGCCGCGTCTCGCCTGGAGGCAGCGATCGCCGAGGCCGACCGCGCGTGGGGCGCATACCGCGCGGCTCAGGATCGCGCCGAGGCCGCCGAGAAGGCGGTTCCCGCCACGTCTGTTGTCTCCGTTGGTGCGGACGCTTCTGTCGCTGGGGAGTCCTCGTCCGCGGACGAAGCAAGCGGGGAGCGGCCCCGCGCGCACGCCGAGGCCTCCGCCCGCCGCGACGCCGCGCGCGCCCGTGTGGACGAGCTGCTCGGTGTCGAACGCGAGGCCCGCGCCGACCGCGCGCGCTGGGAGGCCCGCCGCGACGCGCTCTCCCAGCTGCTCGCCCCCGAGGACGGCACCGCCGAGCTGCTGGGACGCCCCGGAGTGCTCGGCCAGGTCGCGCCCCTCCTGCGCGTCACCCCCGGTTTCGAGACGCCGTCGCCGCCGCGCTGGCACCTTTCGCCGACGCGGTCGTCGTCGATTCTCTGGCCCGAGGCCTCCGCGAGCTGGACGCGGCCCGCGCGGCCGGGCGCTCGCTGCGCCTCGTCGTCGCACCCCCGGCACCTGCAAGCGACGCGGACGAGCCTGCGGATGCCCAGGCCTCGCCCCCTGAACGCCCAGGCTCGGCAGCGGTGCCCGCGGACGGCGGCGACCTGCCCGAGGGGCCACATGGCTGGGATCGGTCGTCACCTGCGAGGGAGCCGCCGCACCCCTGGCGGACCTCCTGGACGGGGTCGTCGTCTGCTCACCTGAGAGCGCCGCTGGAGCGCTGGACGTGCCCGGCGTGCGCGCCGTCGTCACGCCCGGCGGCGACGTGCTGCGCTCGTGGTCCCTCGAGGGTGGGCACCAGGGCGTCCTCCGTCCTCTCCGTGCGCGCAGACTTCGACGAGGCCGACGCGCGGGCGCGGGAGGCAGGCGCGCATGGACGCCGTGTCCAAGCAACTCGCCCACGCGAACGGGGCACTGGACCGGTCTATCAGGGAGGCGAACGACGCCCTCAAGGCCCTGCGCGAGGAGGACGCCCAGCGCGCCAAGGAAGCCCAGGAGCTTGCCCGTGCCCAGTCCGCCGCGCAGGCCGCCCGCGCCGAGGCCGATCGCGCCCGTGACGTGGCCCGCCGCGCCGACGAGCAGGTCGAGTGGGCCCGCGAGCAAGACGTGGCCGCGCGGGCGCGCCTGAGGGCGCCGACTCGGTCGGCCCACCCGAGTCCCTCGAAGACGCGCAAGCCCGCGCCGACGCCTCCTCACGCGCTGCCCGTGAGGCCCGCGACGGCGAAAACCAGGCGCGCCTGACGCTGCGCTCCCTGGAAGAACAGTCGCGGCGCGCAGCCTCACGCGCCCGCTCCCTGCGCCAAGCGGCCGCCGCCGAGCGCGAGGAACGCGCCCGCTACGCCCAGCGCGAGGCAGTGAGGCGCACGGAACTGGCCACGGCCTCGGACGTGGAAGCCGCCGCGCGCGTGGCCCTGAGGCCGCCGAGCGCGCCCTATCTCGCGCGGCCGAGCGCCGCGACCACCTGAGTGCGCGGCGCTCCCAGGTGTCCCAAGAAGTATCGGACGCACGCCGGGCACTGGATCGGCTGAGCGCGGAGCTGTCCGAGGCGACGAGCAACGCCAATCAGGGGAAGATCGCCGCCGAGCAGACGCGTGTGCGCGTCGAAGACTGGAGCGGCGCTCCCTCGAGGAGCTGTCCCTCGAACCCGAGCAGCTGATCGCCGAGTTCGGACCCGAGACGATGGTTCCGATGCTGCCCCTCGACCCCGACCAGATCGAGAAGGCCGAGGCCGCCGAGCCGAGCGCGTACGTGCGCGCCGAGCAGGAGCGGGCCCCGGCCAGGCACAGAAGGATTTGGAGAAGCTCGGGCGCGTGAAACCCGCTGGCGCTCGAGGAACACGAGGCCCTGGCAGCGCGGCACAAGTTCCTCGTGGACCAGGTCCAGGACCTCAAGCAGTCCAAGGCTGACCTGCTCCACATCGTGGAGGACGTGGATCGCCTGGTGGAGGAGGCTTTCGTGTCGGCCTTCGCCGAGACGCGCGTGCAGTTTCGAGCACGTGTTCGGCGTGCTGTTCCCGGGCGGGCAGAGCGACCTGGTGCTGACCGACCCGGACGACATGCTCTCGACCGGCATCGAGATCGAAGCCCGGCCCGCGGGCAAGAAGGTGAAGCGCCTGTCGCTGCTCTCGGGCGGCGAGCGTTCCCTGGCCGCGATCGCGTTCCTGGTCGCGATCTTTAAGGCGCGCCCGTCCCCGTTCTACGTCATGGACGAGGTCGAGGCCGCCCTGGACGACGTGAACCTGTCGCGCCTGTTGGCGATCTTCAAGGAGCTTCAGGAGACCTCGCAGCTGATCGTGATCACGCACCAGAAGCGAACGATGGAGATCGCGGACGCTCTGTACGGCGTCACCATGCGCGACGGCGTCACGACGGTAGTGTCCCAGCGCTTGGCGGACTAAGAAACAGCACCGGAAGGATCTGAATGAAAACGGGTTGAGGCGTACTAAGTGAGTGTGGATCGCCCTGAAAACATCGTGGTCTCCGTGGCAATTTACACGAAAAATCCTGATTCGGACTTAACCGGCTAACTGACAGGTACCTGGGCCTTGCTTCATCGAGTAAAGCATTCTCTTAGTGAAAAGAAACAAATCGACAAGCCCATATACAAAATGATAACACTGTGCGTAAATCGTGCGTTGTTGAGAAAAAGTCATCCGACGTTGGTGATTCTCAGTAAACTTCAGCTCTGCTATGTACTCCAGCCATCGAGCCAACGCGTAGTAGGCTCACTAAATTAGTGAATGAAGGTGTATGGTCAAGCTTGTCTATGGCCTTCGCGAATGTGAAATAATTGTGCGAAAAAGGAGATGTTACGAAGGGGGTGAAAAACCGCTTGTAATGGACAAGGAGAAATGGGTAGCTATGTGTATCTTGATGCAACTCACTGTGCGTCGCTGTGAGTGAAAAGTGCGAAAGTTGAATGTAGAAAATTATCCAAAATGAATCTATTAAATTTCGAATTCTCGGCGCTGATGCTAATCAAGGTTGTGTCGGTGTGAATTCGTGTCTATGTGGTTTTTGTGGTCAGCTGTTGATAGGTGATTGCGCTTCGCTCTGTATATAGATCAAATCCAAGTCCTTCGCACCACCTTAGCAATTCTTGTAACCATCGAACCTTTCGAAACTTGGCCGGCGAGATTTGGGACAGTGTTGCGCATCGAAGTTCCTCTTCGTTCGCCTGAATATGAACGGGTCTGGAATTTAATATCTTGATTACGGCTTTGAGTAAATCGTGGTCGCCGACGCGAGGAAAACTTGATGACGTAAAGTCGTCTAGCGTATCCTCGATCATTTGAAAATGCTGACGCTCTATTTCAGATGGAACGGTGTTGTTGGGGCAGAGGTGCTTGTATGCGTGATGTGCTGTAATTGTTTCTGGAGTTAATTGGAAAATGTTGTATGTTTGAATTTTCAGTTTCAATGAAAAGTGTACAGAGACAATTCTAACGGCGGCAAGAGCAGAGGCAATCCGTATAGCATCTGCTAAGACTTGTTTTGGCGGCGGCGTCGGTATTTGTTGTACAACTGCCATTAGGTCGTTTCTTTGCTCGAAGAAGCTTGGAATGTATTGTCTCTCTTAGTGGAGCAAGATCGTCGGCAATGAGATCGATAAAACAATCATGGTGTTCGGATGAGGTTACATTTGAGGGGTAATTAATACTCTTCGGTTTATATGAGTCGTAGTCGGAATCGACAAGAAAATGTGCCCGGTCGAGTCCTTGATCTTCTGCCATTTTTGCAACATTGAGAACGCGTGATTTTCCTCCGCTGCTTGCTATAAGCTTAACATTTGGGGTGATGATATGTTTAAAAATGAGGATGTCATCATCGCCTTCTACCATAAGTACCGGACCCCCCTGGCTTAGGAGAAGAAGCGTTGAGTACTCTGACTCAGTGGTGATTGGCATCATTAGAAAGAAGCCTCCGTTGGTCCAAGTTGTATGGCTTCCTTCCACATTCCATTAATAATTTGAGGTGAGTGTGTGGCAACGATGAATCGGAAGCCCACGAGCTCCGCAATTTGAATTACATCTGAATGAAGTCCAATTGCCAAGCAACATGGAGTGAGATCTCGGGTTCATCTATTAGTACTAAAGCGCCCTGTTTTACATTAAGCAGAAGATCGCATAGTAAGATGATTTCGTGTTGTTCTCCGGAAGATAGTGAGGTCAAAAGGAATTTCTTCGTTTTTTTGTCGTTGTGTCGGATCGTTAAACCCTTCTTCTCGTTTACAGAGAGCGTTTTTATTTAAGAGCCTTTTTATTGACTAGCGTTTGAAGAAGCTCGATCCTCTCGAGAATCTTCTCGAATGGCTTTAGTGTTTCGCTGGCGTCTTGAACATAGAGTTCGAGTAGGGCTGAGTGCCCAATCGTCCAATTTTTCCATCTGGCAATTCTAGTCCTTCTGAAACGCTGTCTGATACAACCTTTGCTAGGCGATCGCGAAACTCATTTTGTGTCTTGTATAACTCTCGGATTCTGTTTGCGTCGCGCGTTCTGTGATTCTGCGCTGCCGCGAGTACTCGATTTGGGAATGAACGTTCTTTTTGTTGGCTAGTTGGGAATGTTGTGTTTGCGCTTCATTGAGTAGTTGGATGATCTGTCTTGATAGAACGGTGATTCTGTCATCCATTTCATTGAGTTCACGAAGCTTGCGCGGTCTATGATCCGGGAATCTGTCTTGGGTGCGTTGAATCTTCAAGCGCTGAGTTTCAATCAGATGGCAATCGGAACGCTTTTTTTGAATGCTTTTTATTGCGGCTGGGGCGTTTCCCATTTCTCTATCGTTTGATAGGCATGTCCACTCCTTAATTAAATGTGGCCACAACTCGTGCATCTCATCTTGATCAGTCTGATGTTCTAGCAGCTGAGCGTATAGCCGGGCTGCTGAGTCTCGTTTTTGCGTAGAACTCATCGTTTTTCATGCACTGCTCGCCATTTCGCTTTGCTTCCGTCAGGAAGAGTTAGTGTAATAGTACAGTAGTAGTTGTTTTTTGTCTTCTTCCTCATTGTATACGCTTGCTCGTGTAACGTTGAGCTCGGTTGTGTCGTCGTATGTAAGTGTAGCTTTGTTGAATGGAAGTTCCGTTAAAGCGTCGTACGATAGCTCTGACGCGGCTTTAATTATTTCGAGCAGTTTTTGTTTTTCCCAACGCCGTTTGGGCCGTATACTATTGCGTAGTTCTTGTCGTCGTTGAACTTGATTTCGTGTGTGTATTCGCCAAGAATATTTTTGGACAACTACGTGTTTAAGTAGCATTCTTGCTCCTTTTTGTTCCGGGCCACGCCTTGAGGTGGTTGTGGTGGAGTGTTCCTGATCTCTATCCTACTTTGCGTGCGATCGATTTGTGTGTGATTTTAGTTGTTTTCGCTGGTTTTTGTGTCCTCGCCCGCTGCTTTCTGACGACGCTGGTTAGTGTTTGGAGCTCTGTGGATTGGCTTAAGGTGGTGTTGTTGGTACTTCGTGAAGTGGGTGTCTGCCTGTGGAGAGAAGTGCCCGTTATGGGAACTTTTTGCTGGTTTGCGTCGGGGTATCGTCGTGTTGTCGCTGGTCCGTTGCTGTATAAGGGGTCTTCCACCGTGTCTGTGGGCTCGGATTTAGGGTTGTGCGAATCGGTGGTAGGGCGGTCGGGCGAGTTCGAAAGTGACTGTTGCTAAGGTGCGCGCGAGGGTTGCCCCGTTGATGTATTGCCAAGGTCTCGTAGGACTGAAGGCGCCCGCCGTGCGAGGCCTGGCTTGGCGGGTGGCTCTCAGTGGCGCATTAGGATCACTGCGCCCTCTGGTGGGATCAAGGTGGTCTGGGTCGTGGGTGTATCACGGATGTCACCTACCTGTGGTGGGCGCAAGGCTGGTTCTGCCTGTGTGCTTTGCATGGCCTGCACTCGCGCTGTGTCCTGGGAAGCGCCATGGTTGTGCTGTGAAGCATTGGCCTGTTCGGCACTGCGCTCGACATGGTCGGTACCGCGTGCGATGGCTTCCTCGTAGGGGTTCTATTCCTCGATGGTTGGGGAACACAGTTCACATCTTAGAAACTGGCAGCTGCATGCGCGCCGTCCAAGGGATCGTGTCGATGGGGAGATCTGGAGTTTGCGGGGGATAACGCCATGGCTGAATCCTTTTGGGGTTCCCTCAAAGCCGGGTTCTACTAGCGGTGCACCCTCATTACCGACCATCAGGTTTGCATTGGGGCGTCATCTGGTTCGAAGACTTCTGCAATCGGCGGGACATTCGTGCCGACGTTGATGACACGTCCCCATCGAATGCGAACTATGTATGGCGGCCTGGACAATCGCTGCAGAAACAGAGCGTCAACAACTTGCGCACAGGCCCACCTGGACGCTGGTGGATTCGAACTTTAACCATAGCCTCAAGTTTGATGGGTTCCTTTCCTGTGCTTGGCGGACTAGGGGAGTGGCGTTCCTCGCGGAAATGGCCGCGGTTCACGGCTTTTGTCGCCCATCAATTGCATTGATCAGCGGACCCGTGAGGACAGCGTTAGAATTTTGTTAACGAAATTCCTGGCATGGGTGCGGGGGAGGTGAGGCACCGATGGACGTGCCGGTTGTTGTGCATCCACGAGTGAGTGCGCGCCATCCTGAGATTGAGGAGGAAGATGCGATTCATGCCTGGGTGTATGCAGTCGAGTGTGCTGAACGCGTGGACTCTCCGTACTGGCCCGCATACGCAGCGCTGGGATACGACAGGAACGGGAGGCTGCTGGAACTCCTTGCCGCGCTCCAGGAAGACGGCAGTATCCTCATCTATCACGCGATGACTCCACCTTCAAAGAAAATGATGACCGAAATATTTGGACCTGAGAGGAGAGGACAATGAGCAAGAAACAACAGGGGACCTACCGTCTTGCGGGAGGAATCACCGTTACCGACGCTGACCTTGAAGCAGATGCGCAGCGCTTCGAAGCAGGCGAGTGTGACGGAGCGTGGAAGGTTCTCCCGGGCGCCCTGCAGCTCTTCGGCGAGGACACAATGCCGGTCGGCACACGCCTGCCCGAATCCTTAGTCCGCGAGCTCGACGAGGCGGCAGGGGAACTCGGACAAACTCGCAGTGAACTCGTTCGTCGTTTCATTTCTGACGGCCTGCTGGCTCTGAAGGCGTAAAGCAGTGGATTTCCTGAAAGCAGTGCCCAGGAGATCCACACCGTCACCGCCGCTTCTATGCGTGTGGAGTGCCCGACGCTCTCAGGCCTCGAGCCTGGTCAGCGTGCCGTGCACGAGCGATCGCCGCGCGCTGCTTCTGGCCGCCCTACACCTGGTGCGGATACGTGGTGTAGGGAGTCCTCGAATCCCTAGGCATAACGTTGCGGCACCAGGGGCTGTGCACTGCCCGCTGCCCTCGAGCAATGGCAGTTCGGGGATGAAAACGCGGGCGGGGACCCGTTGGTCCCCGCCCGCGCCTGCAAGCCGTGCGTCCCGCTACAGCGGGAGCAGTGACATCAGTCGTTCATGAAATGGCGCTCGTCCAGGATCTGTGCGCCGGCGCCCACCAGTGAGGGCAGGTGCTCGTTTGCGTGGTGGCCGCAGAGTACAGCTGGCCACCCGACGGCATCGTCGCACGAACCCAGGCGCGAGCGCCGCAGGCGTCGCAACGATTCGCCGCGGTCAGCTGCGGCTCGTCCAGTACGGGGCGTTCAAGAGTCTGTGCGTTCATGCTTCCATCACACACCATCACCCCGCCGCGCGCACCCCTGTTCACCCGGGGCGCAATCGAGAGCCCATACGCCGACACAATGAAACGGGAGAATGCAAACCCTCCCGAAGCAGCACCCAACACGCCCCGAAACGCCACCCACCAGCGCGACCTGGCCCCGGCCTCGTCAATCGTGGAAAGCATCCCAGAACCCGCGCCACGCGCACCGGTGGCCCCAAACGAGCATGGCTCCACCTATGATGCACTTCGTGACTCCTACCGACGCATCCGACTACAACGCACGGCACCTCTCGGTCCTCGAGGGGCTCGAGGCCGTGCGCAAGCGCCCCGGCATGTACATCGGCTCCACCGACCATCGGGGCCTCATGCACTGCCTCTGGGAGATCATCGATAACGCGGTCGACGAGGCCCTGGAAGGTCACTGCGACACGATCGACGTGCGCCTGCACCCCGACCACTCCGCCTCCGTCGCCGACAACGGCCGCGGCATCCCCGTCGACATCGTCCCCGGGCAGGGCCTGACGGGCGTCGAGGTTGTCTACACCAAGCTCCACGCCGGCGGTAAGTTCGGCGGCGGCTCTTACGCGGCCTCGGGTGGCCTCCACGGCGTCGGCGCCTCCGTCGTGAACGCCCTGTCGGCCCGCCTCGACGTGCAGGTCGATCGTGGCGGTAAGACCCACGAGATGTGCTTCCGCCGCGGCGAACCCGGCGAATTCGACGACTCGAAGCAGCGCACCCCAACTCGCCCTTCAAGCCCTTTCGTGGACGGCTCGACCCTCAAGACCGTCGGCAAGGTGAAGAAATCCCAGACCGGCACGCGCGTGCGCTTCTGGGCGGACTTCCAGATCTTCCCGTCGACCGAGGGCTTCTCGTGGGAGAACCTGCTGGCGCGCGCCCGCCAGACTGCGTTCCTCGTGCCCGGCCTGACCATCAACTGCTACGACGAGCGCGGCGAAGAGGAGCTCCACGAGAGCTTCCGCTTCGACGGCGGCGTCGTCGACTTCGCGAACTGGCTGGCCTCCGACGGCCCCGTCACCGACACGTGGCACATCACGGGTGAGGGCACCTACAACGAGACCGTGCAGGCCCTGGACTCCGAGACCGGGCACCTGCGCGCCACCGAGGTCGAGCGCACCTGCGAGGTCGACATCGCGCTGCGCTGGGGCATCGGCTACGACACGACCGTCCAGTCTTTCGTCAACATCATCGCCACCCCCAAGGGCGGCACCCACGTCACCGGCTTCGAGCAGGCGGTCCTCAAGACCCTGCGCGCCGCGATCGACAAGAACGCGCGCAAGCTCAAGGTCGGCGCGAAGGACGGGCGCCCCGAAAAGGACGACGTCCAGGCCGGCATGACTGCCGTTATCACCGTGCGTTTCCCCGAGCCTCAGTTCGAGGGGCAGACGAAGGAAACCCTGGGAACGCCCCAGATTCGCACCGTTGTCAACCGCGTGGTCTCCGACTGGCTGAAGGCCAAGTTCGCCTCCTCCAAGCGCGACGACAAGCAGCAGACCTCCCTCCTCATGGAGAAGATCGTCGGCGAGATGAAGGCACGTGTTTCCGCGCGCCTTCACAAGGAGATCTCGCGCAAGAAGAATGCGCTCGAAACCTCCTCGCTGCCCGCCAAGCTCGCGGACTGCCGCCTCGAGGACGTCGAGGAGACCGAGCTCTTCATCGTCGAGGGCGACTCCGCCCTGGGCACGGCCAAGGCCGCGCGCAACTCCCACTACCAGGCCCTGTTCCCGATTCGAGGCAAGATCCTCAACGTGCAGAAGGCCTCGACCGCGGACATGCTGGCCAACGCCGAGTGCGCCAACATCATCCAGGTGATCGGCGCGGGCTCGGGCCGCACCTTCGACCTGTCTCAGGCTCGATATGGCAAGGTCATCCTCATGACCGACGCCGACGTCGACGGCGCGCACATCCGCACCCTGCTGCTCACACTGTTCTTCCGCTACATGCGCCCCATGGTCGAGGCCGGCCGCATCTACGCCGCCGTCCCGCCCCTGCACCGCATCGAGGTCGCGGGTAAGGGGCGCAAGAAGCGCGAGTACATCTACACCTACTCCGAGGACGAGCTGCACCGTAAGCTCGCCGCCCTGCGTCGCTCGGGCCGTACCTGGAAGGAACCCATCCAGCGGTACAAGGGCCTGGGTGAGATGGACGCCGACCAGCTCGCGGAGACCACGATGGACCGGGCGCACCGCTCGCTGCGCCGCATCACGCTGGCCGACGAGGAGGCCCTGCGCCAGGCCGAGGACGTGTTTGAGCTGCTCATGGGCTCGACCGTTGGTCCGCGCAAGGAGTTCATTGTCGAGGAGTCCGCGGGGCTGGATCGTACGCGCATCGACGCGTAATTTCAGGCAAAAGTGCCCGCACGCTGCACAAACGTTCATACGTGTTGACCATATGTCATGCGCCAGTGTGACTAAAGGCCCTATCAGCCGGTAGGATGTTACGCATGACAGGACTTGCGCAGCGACTCACGCCGCCCGGGTCCGTCCCGTACCCGGGCAATCACCTCGGGTTGCGCTGGCGGCCCATGATCGGCCGCGACGCGCCCACCGTGTACGCGCTTATCTCCCTGATCGAAGACGATGACAACGCCATTCGGCGCACCTCCGTCGACGACATCGCGGACATGATGGAGGGCGAGAACGGGCGCGACTGGGTGGACACGATCGTCGGCCTGGACGCGAAGCGAAAACATCTGCGCGGTGGCATCCGTGCGCGTCCTGCGAGGCATTCACGAGGCCGCGACCGCCGTCGTCAGCGCCTTCATCCACCCGCACTGGCGTGGCCGAGGCGTGGGCCGAGCTCTGCTCTACTGGCAGGACGGGCGCGCCCGGCAGATGCTCGTCGAAGCTTTCGGCGCCGAGTCCGAGGTGCCCGCGTCGATCTCGAATCTCGTCGATGCGCACATGACTGATCGTCGTCGCCTCTACATCGCGGCCGGCTTCTTCGCTAAGCGCACGTATCAGGTCATGTACCGTGACCTGGCTGGCGGCGAGGTGCCCGTGCCCGCACGCCACGGATACCGCGTCCTACCGTGGAACCAGGTTCCGCAGGAGCAGGTCCGCGCCATCCACATGGAGGCCTTCCAGCAGTCGTTCCGTTCGCCGCTGCGCGCCCTGTGGTGGGACGACGCGATGAACCACTTCGACACGCGCTGGTCGTTCGTGGCCGTGGATGCCCAGGGTGAGGTCGTCGGCTACGCGATCACCGGGCGTCCCGCGCAGCGCTGGGTGGCCACGGGCCGCTCCGAGGCGTACATCTACCTGCTCGGTGTCGCCGAGGCTCACCGCGGACGCTCCATCGCGAGCGCCCTCGTCGGGCACGCCGTCGCCGCAGCATCCGCGTCCGGCGCGTCGCGCATTGGCCTCGACGTTGACATGTCGAGCCCGGACGGAGCGCATAAGATTTACGAACACCTGGGCTTCGTGGATGAAGCCGCCGAGGTTTACTACACGATCGACCAGTAGAGACGGAAGGAGGCGAGCATGAGCATTCCTCTCGCGCAGCGAGCAGAATGCCCCCGAGTTCGTCCCCTTCCCGGGCGAACATCATGGGATCGAATGGGAGTCGCTCTCGGCTGCCCACCACGGTGGCCTGTCCGCCCTTTTCGCTCGCATGGAAGCCCGCGATAACCCGCCGTATCGCACCAGCCCGGACGAGGTCGAGGAAATGCTCTCGGGTGCCTCGCAGTGGCGAGGCCTCGTCGGGATTGCCCGCAAGGGCATCGCGGCGGGTCGCATCGTCGCCTTTGCCCAGGTGGTCCTGCGTTTCCCTGGGCGAGTGGAGTGCGTGTGCGTCGGGGGAGTGGACCCCGACTTTCGGCGCATCGGCCTCGGCAATGCGATCGTCGACTGGCAGGAGGGTACTGCCCGCCAGATGCTGGCCGAGGTTGAGGGTGTTGCTCCCGCCCAGATCACCTGTCACGTCGAGACCGGCCAGGATGACCTCGAGGTGCAGCTGAAGGTTCATGGCTTCCGTTGGACGCGCACCTACTACGAGCTGCGTGCTTCGCTCGAGGGACTGCCGCAGCTGCCCGATCTGGGTTCGTACATGAGCATCGAGGCCTGGGGCCCCCAGTGGGAGGAACCTGCCCTGCGTGCGGCGAACCGCCTCAACGAGTCCGAGTGGGGTCGGCCCCCGCTCACTCAGGAGCAGTGGATGCAGGGGCGCACGGCCTTCGCTCCCGAATGGTCGTTCGTCGCCGTCGACCGCACGGGGGATCGCCCCCGCGTCGCCGGCTTCCTGCTGGCATCGTGTTACGAGCAGGATTGGGCGGCTCTGGGCTGGCGCGAGGGGTACATCGACCAGCTGGGCGTCCTGTCCCAGTGGCGCGACAGTCGCGTCGCGGACGCACTGATCCTGGCGTCGATGTGGGCGCAGAAGCGCGACGGCATGGATCGCGCGGGCACGGGCGTGGGCTCCGCGAACCATACGGGCGCGCTCGCCATCTACGACTACCTGGGCTTCCGTACGGTGGGCCAGACGAGGCTGTACGCGATCGAGATCTGACTGTCGTTTCGCATGGTGGACGTTTCCGCGCATTCCCTTGTGTTATCATCGTTACTTTTTTTCTTTGTCGGTGGGCGCTGTTCTTCCTTTTTCTTTTCAGTTTTCACGTAACCGCTCCCTAGGTCCTAATCGTCTGACCAATTAAATTCTTAGGCTCACTGCGGAGGACCGCGAGCGTCCTCGGCGCCACGCGCGCCCCATCTCCACAGTGCGGAGCCAGCATGACTACGAAGTCGTCAGCACCAACCAAGTCCATTCCGCCTCTGGTCATTCGAAGCGCCATCGTTGCCTCCCTCGGCGGCCTGCTCTTCGGCTTTGACACAGCGGTCATTTCCGGCGCGGAAGAAAAAGCTCACCAAGCTCTACGCGCTCTCCTCCATGGGGAGGGCATGATCGTTGCCATCGCAACCATCGGCACGATCTGCGGTGCCATCGTCGCCGGTAAACTCGCCGACCGCTTTGGCCGTAAACCCATCCTTCTGGATCGGCATTCTCTTCGGCGTGGGTGCGCTGGCCACTGCCCTGGCGCCTGTGCCTACCCTGGTGACAGCTGCTGACGGCACGGTCTCGGCCTCGTCCGCCTTCCCGATCACCTTCTTCATGGTGTTCCGCTTCCTCGGGCGGCGTCGGCGTCGGCCTGTCCTCCGTGGTCGCTCCCATTTACACCGCCGAAATCGCGCCCGCCCGCGTGCGCGGACGCCTGGTCGGCCTGGTCCAGTTCAACATCGTCTTCGGTATCCTCCTGGCCTACGCCTCCAACGCGGTCATCCGCGAAATCGCGCACGAAGACACCGCGTGGCGCTGGATGCTCGGCGTCATGGCCGTGCCCGCCGTCTTCTTCCTGATCTTCCTGGCCACCGTCCCCGAGACGCCGCGTTGGCTGCTCGCCCACGGGCACGAGGAACGCGCCGTGAAGATTTCCGAGCGCCTCACCTCCACGCAGGAAGAAAGCAACGAGCAGATCGCCGAGATGAAGGCACAGATCGCCGAGGACGCCGCTGGTGGCAAGGTTGCCTTCTTCACGCGTCGCTACCGCAAGGTCATCCTCATGGCCTTCTGCATCGCGATGTTCAACCAGCTCTCCGGCATCAACGCGATCCTCTACTACGCGCCCAAGGTCATGAAGCTCGCGGGCGGTGCCGCCGTCCTGGGTGACGCCTTCCCCTACATCGGCTCCGTCATCGTCGGCCTCATGAACCTGATCGCCACCATGGCCGCCCTGACCGTCATCGACAAGCTCGGCCGCCGCCAGCTCATGATCGTCGGATCGATCGGCTACCTGATCTCCCTCGGCTTCCTCGCTGGCATGATGTTCGCCTACGAGGGCGGCGTCTTCCAGGAAGGCAGCGCCGCCCCCGTGTGGCTCATTCTCCTCGGCCTGCTCGGCTTCATCGCCTCCCACGCCTTCGGTCAGGGATCGGTCATCTGGGTCTTCATCTCCGAGATCTTCCCGAACCGCGTGCGCGCGCGTGGCCAGTCGCTGGGCTCGCTCACGCACTGGGTGTTCGCCTTCATCACCACGTACGCCTTCCCGGTCCTCACGGATAAGCTCGGCGGCGGCTTCGCGTTCGGTATCTTCTTCCTCGCGATGGTCGGTCAGCTATTCTGGGTCCTGAAGGTGATGCCCGAAACCAAGGGCATTCCGCTCGAAGAAATGGAAGAGAAACTGGGGTTGACGAATGACTAGAATCGTGAACATCGGGGAAGCTCTCATCGATGAGATCACCCGCCCAAACAGTGAACCCGTCGAAGTTGTCGGGGGATCGATGCTCAACGTCGCAGCCGGCCTCACCCGGCTGGGTCACGAGTCCGAGCTGGCGACCTGGTTCGCCCGTGACGCTCGCGGCGACAAGGTGCGCGCCCATGCCGAGGACGCCGGTGTCACCCTGACGCCCGGCAGCGACGGCGCCGAGTTCACGACGGTCGCCCACGCGGCCGTCGACGAGAAGGGGCACGCCACCTACGAGTTCGACCTGACGTGGGACGTTCCCTGCCGTCGAGGATCCCGACACTGTCGGACACGTGCACACCGGCTCCTACGTGGTCGTCGTCGAGCCGGGCGCCGACAAGGTCCTGGCCGCCGTCAAGCGCCAGGCCATCCGCGGCACCGTGTCCTACGACCCGAACATCCGTCCCGCGCTGCTGGGAACCCCCGATGAGGCTCGCCCGCACGTCGAGTCGATCGTGGCCCTCGCTGACGTCGTCAAGGCATCCGACGAAGACCTGAAGTGGTTGTACCCGGATCGTCCCATCGAGGACGTTCTGCACGAGTGGCTGCAGTCGGGCCCCTCCCTGATCCTGTGCACGCGCGGTCCCTGGGGCGTCTACATTTTGGCCGCCGCCGAGCGCGACATGCTCGTCGTCGACCCCCTCGACGTGGAGCTCGTGGACACGGTGGGTGCGGGCGACTCGCTCATGGCCGGCCTGATCTCCGGCCTGGTGGATGCGGGTCTGCTGGGCTCGGCCGAGGCGAAGCAGCGCCTGCGCGAGGCCTCGTGGGATCAGATCCTGCCCGCCATCCACCGCGGCATCATCACCTCGGGCATCACGATCCTCTACCAGGGCGCCTACTCGCCCACGCGCGAGGAAGTCAACGAGATCCTGGCAGCAGACAAGACGCTGCGAGGCTGACGAGGAACATCCCTCAACTAATGGGTGTGGGCCCGGCCGGTCGGCCGGGCCCACCCTATCAGCTGGTCTGTGGTCACCGTGCGAGACTCGGACACGCTTGTCAATGTGAACAAGCGGTCATATGCTTGCAGAGGTCTCATAGTGTTCCATGGAACACGTATCTGTCGGTCTTGGTATTCGTGGAGGTGACGCGTGGCTGACGTTGGCTTCGACTCAGATAAGCACGCACAAACAAGCGGAGATATGGAGAAGGGGGCGATCGCTCACTGACTCCTCTCAGGCAATCAGTCGCTTGATGGACGCCCAGAAGGCGGAGTATTGGTCTGAAGAGGAGGGCTTCCAGGCGATGCGTCGCTCGCTGATCTCATATCTGAGGACCGAGAAAGACGTCGTCTCCAACCAGCTGGTTCGTTTCCAGAAATTTGATGGCGACGTCGATACCGCTGTGAGCGCTTTTTGAAGCTGCCGAGCAGGGTAATACCGATGAGCTCGCCCGTATCCTTGCGTCGATGGACCCGCAGCCTGCAGGGGCACCCTCATCCCCTGCAACTCAGGCGCCCTCGCAGATCGCGGGCGGGGGAACAGCGTCGTCTGGAAACGCTCACGGCGCCACGACCACGGGCTCAGACGGCAGCGGCTCCGGTACCGGCACGAGTCCCACGCAGAACGCGCCGTCTGAGTTCTGAGAAGGAGAGGAACCAACATGGTTGATAGCCCTATGTATGAACGACTCATGCGATTGGTCGCCGCGATCGAGAGCGCCTCCGCCCTCGACGCCTCGGACAATGAACACAACACGATCGTGTGCGGCCTAAACGAGGCAAATAACGTCACGCACCACATGCGCTCCTACCAGGGGTTCACGGGCGAAACCGGCGATCAGATTGATGTGTGGACCGATACGACGATGAAGCAGGTCCAGGGAATCAAGGAAAACCACAACACCGCGATGGAGTACTACGTCGAGGCGCGGCGCGCCATGACGCATATTCGTGAGGAGGCGCAGCAGCTGTCACCCACTCTTATCGACTCCAATCTGCAGAAGCTTGCCGATATGACGCACGTGGCGGTCCCCGTGACAGAGTACTTCGGGCCGTTCGGCGGACCGATCAACACGCTCGCGGTGTCGGCCGATGCCTACTTCCAGGCGCTTATCGCCCAGGCCAATGCACAGCGGGAGGTCGCGGCGACGGACATTCTGGAGCGAGCGAATAATACGATGCAAGGGGCTGGCGGATGGTATTTCCGCTCAGACACAGCAACTCGATGATCCTGGCGCACACCAGTGGCCTGGGCAAGGACCGTCGATTCCTTCAGTTCGTCACGACATTGAGAATGGATACCTGAACGTCTCCCCGCATGCTCCGGGCGTGTATCCCGGTGATCGCGACAGCGACTACGGGCGTTCCGACCTGCGTGGCACGGGTTCCGGGCTCTACTCGGATGGCTATGACGAGGGCGGGCCGGTGAGCGGCCGCGTCATGTCGTCACCTCGCATCCCGAACGAGTACATCACCGAGGGAGAAGTTGGTTCGCGCCTCAATCCCATTACCGACCCGCAGGACCTCATGGGAATGGACTTGCTGCACACCCGGGTGAATGGCGATCGGCACGCCAATGGAACGGTGGGAGGATACACGCCCGCGCCACCCGTTGACCGATACCATCCCCTGTGGAACGTGAACGGGGGTCCTGGCAGCGAGTCGGCGCTTGCGGCCCGTATGGGTGGTGCCGGCGTTCTCGGAGCAGGAGCTGTGGGGATGGGCGCCGCCTCGCGCCTCGGGGCTGGCGGACTGAGCGCACTGGGCCGTACGGGTGCTTCCGGTGCCTCTGGCAGCGGTCTTTCGGGAGCGGCCGCCCTTCGCGCGGGCTCCTACTCAGGCCCGGGATATGGAACATACAAGGCTCCTGCGGCCCGGTGGGGCAGGGGGCCGGTGCGGGTGGCACGACCGCCGCCCCGGTAGCTCCCGCAGCTAAGACATCGGCCTCGGGAGGCGCTGGCCAGGGCAGTGCTCGCGGTGCCGGTGGCTTCATGGGAGGAGCAGGCGCCGGCGGAGCTGGCGGTAAGGACGATAAGAAGAAGTCGGCGCGTCGCAAGTACACGCCCTTCCGCTTTGACGATGATGGAGATGGACTGCCCGAGGGTTACGTGAATCCGATGTCGCAGACCTACGGGTCGGATAAGGACTTGAGCCCTGCCCCGCGAAAGGACGACGGATGGGACCCGCGCCAATGGTAAAGCCGAGACGAGCGTGTCGTCAGAGTAGGCGCGTGTGGGGAGCTTCGGCTGCCGCTCTCGTCATCGCCGCTGGTGTCACCACGCTCCCAACCGCTCCAGCCCAGGCAGACAATACGATCAGCGCGGCGGACCAGCCGTACTTCGCGTACTACCACCTGGATCAGGCCAGGGCGAAGGGGTACACGGGTAAAGGCGTAACGATCGCGATGATTGATGGGCCTGTTGAGACGTCGGCAGCGGAACTCACAGGCGCATCAATTCAAGAACGAGAGATGTGCACGATTGACTCGTCGCTTGCATCGAAAAGCCACGGCACTTCAGTGGCCTCAGTTTTGGTCTCTGGAAGCTATGGCGTTGCACCAGAAGCCACACTTTTGACGTATCGGACTGGTTCTAAACAAGACGGGGACCAGCCATCATCCGATTGCATGGATGAGGGTAAGCATTTTGAAATATGGCTATGCGTGGTTGCTTAACGCAGCTATGAATGACGGTGCACAAATTATTAATGTTTCGTCATCAAGTACTTCTCACGAAGATCCTCTCAAATGGGCAATTGCGCGGTCCATTGCGCAAGGAAGTATCATCACCGCTTCTGCAGGTAATGGTGGCGCGGATGATAATGCGACCTCGTTGTCGCAATGGTCTGGCGTTGTAGGCGTTACTTCGATCGGAATTGACGGCAACCGTCAGGACTATTCCTCGTGGGGACAAGGCGTGACAACGACAGCGGTTGGAGGTCCGCTGTCTGTGCATGATTACGACACAGGACAGATTAAACAGGGTGTCAGGTACTTCAGTATCCGCGCCCATTGTCGCCGGTGTCCTCGCGCTCGCCCGCCAGAAGTGGCCGAATGCGACATCCAATCAGCTGCTCCAGCTCCTCGTCACGACGGGCCTCAACCCAGACCACACCTGGAATCAGTACACCGGCTACGGCGGTATCGATCCGGGGGCAATGCTCAATACAGATCCCACGACGCTGCCCGACGTCAACCCGCTCGCCGACAAGGGAATGGATCCAGCCCGACAGCCGACGAAGTCCAGCAGTATGCGGACGGGGTCGTCAGTCCCCTGCAGATCGTCAACGACAACTCGTATACCCTACAGAGGCTTTGATGAATCCTTGATCACCGATCCGATGGTCACGGTTCCCACGCACCTGGGAACCAGCCCCCGCTATCACGCGAAATAGGCGCGACACAGAAGGTGACAGAGCGGTGGGGTGGCCGGGACAATTCCCGGCCACCCCACCGTCATGACTAGGAGGGCGCGTCAGCCGATCGACGCGATCGCGAAGGTGATCGGCACGCCCGAGCCATCGCGGCGCTCATCCTCTGCGGGCAGCTCCACGGGCGAGCCGTCCGCGGACGCGGCGCGTGCCGGCTTCGTGCCGACCCACGCGATATCGAGTCGATCCTCTCCGCGCAGGAAGCGCTGGCAGCGCACGCCCTTGACCGCCTCGGCCCTTGGACGGGTAGCACTCGAAAGGCGTCACCTTCACCGTCGTCTGGCCCGTGCCCGGCAGTGCGCCCAGCGCCGCGGCCACAGTCACCACCACAGCATCAATGGGAGCCTCGACCACCCAGAAGCCCAGGGCCTCGGCACCGGGGTTCAGCTTCATGCCGGCCATGCCGCCGGCCGTGCGACCCTGCGGGCGCACCTTCGCGGCGGGGGTGCGCAGCAGCTGCGCGTCCGATGAAATAAAGACCAGGTCCGCCTCGTCCGAGCACCGATCGAAGCCCACCAGACGGTCCCCGTCCTCCAGGGCGATGACCTCCCACTCGTCGCGCTGCAGCACGTCCGGGCCGCAGGCGCTTGACCGTGCCGCGAGCCGTGCCCATTGCGACCACGTCGGTGCCCTCGGGATCGAGCAGACCGACGGCGGGAACGTCCGTGTGCAGCAGCAGCGAGGACGGCATGGCACCGGCGAGCGACAAGCCCGTCTCAAAGCGGGGAGCGCAGGCAGGTCGACGACGTCGATGCGGTGAGCGAGACCGTCCTCCGTCACCACGGCCACCTGCGAGCGGGCCGTCGACGGCAGCTGAACGCGCCAGCCATCCGACGCGGCGCGCGGACCGGGCTCGAGGGGATCCCCGCCCTCGACGCGCGCGAGAGCGCCCGAGGAAGACAGAACCACGACGCACGGGTCGTCCGGGATCTGCAGGTCCAGGCCCTTACCGGAACGCGACACCGACGGCAGGGCCGCCAGCGCGGCATCGTCGGCGGCCGCAGCCGCCGCGCCCACGGGCGTGCCCGTCGAGGCCAGCAGCAGCGTCCGACGCGGCGTACCCAGGCGATCCGAGACCTCGCGCAGCTCCTTCTTCACGAGCGCGCGCAGCGAGCTCCGGATCCTCCAGGATCTCGCGCAGCGAGGCGATCTTCGCCATGAGTTCGTCGCGCTCGGTTTCCAGCTCGATGCGCGAGAACTTCGTGAGGCGACGCAGGCGCAGCTCGAGGATGTAGTTGGCCTGGGCCTCGGACAGGGTCGAAGGCCGTCATGAGGCGCTCGCGCGCGATCTCCACGTCGTCGGAGGAACGAATGATCGCGATGACGTCGTCGATGTCCAGGATCGCGATGAGCAGGCCCTCGACCAGGTGCAGGCGATCCTCGTACTTCTTCAGGCGGAAGCGGCTACGGCGCGTCGTCACGTCCAGGCGGTGATCCAGGAAGACCTGCAGCATCTCCTTGAGGCCCAGCGTGCGCGGCTGGCCGCCCACGAGCGCCACGGCGTTGATCGAGAAGGAATCCTCCAGCGGCGTGCGCTGGTAGAGCTGCTGGAGCACGGCCTCGGGGTTGAAACCGTTCTTCACCTCGATGACCAGGCGCAGGCCGTGGATGCGGTCGGTGAGGTTCTGGACCGATGAAATGCCCTTGAGGCGGCCCGCGTTCGCGTTTTCCTTGATCTTCTCGATGACCTTTTCGGGGCCCACCATGTAGGGCAGCTGCGTGACGATGATGCCCATCTTGCGGGCGGTCACGCGCTCGATCTGGACCTTCGCGCGCGTCTTGAACGCGCCTCGGCCCGTCTCGTAGGCTTCCTGATGCCCTCGAGGCCGACGATGACGCCGCCCTCGGGCAGGTCGGGACCCGGAATGTAGCGCATGAGGGTCGGCGACGGACGCCGACGGGTTATCGAGCAGGTGAATGGCGCCAGCGATCGTCTCCGACAGGTTGTGCGGGGCGATATTCGTCGCCATGCCCACAGCGATACCCGAGGCGCCGTTGACCAGCAGCTGCGGGAAGGCAGCCGGTAGGACGTCCGGCTGCATGAACTGGTTGTCGTAGTTGGGGACGAAGTCGACCGTGTCCTCGTCCAGGCCCGTCACCAGGTCCAGCGCGGCGGGCGCCATGCGCGCCTCGGTGTAACGCGCGGCGGCCGGGCCGTCGTCCAGAGATCCGAAGTTACCGTGCCCATCGACCAGGGGAACACGCAGGTTGAAGGGCTGCGCGAGGCGCACCAGGGCCTCGTAAATCGCTGAATCGCCGTGCGGGTGGAGCTTACCCATGACCTCGCCGACGACGCGCTGGGACTTCACGTGCCCCTTGTCGGGGCGCAGCCCCATCTGATCCATCTGGAACAGGATGCGGCGCTGCACGGGCTTGAGGCCGTCGCGCGCGTCGGGGAGCGCGCGAGCGTAGATCACCGAGACGGCATACTCCAGGAAGGACCCACGCATCTCATCGGACACGTCGATCTCTGTGATGTTCTCGTCCTTCTCAGGGATGTCGACGACCTGGTCCTTCTTAGCCATACGCGCAATTATTGCGCGGCTTGGCGCTCATTTCGACTGGCGCGCCGCTTCGGGGCACAATTGGGGCATGGACACATGGACCCGTATCGAACGTGGGGGCTTCTACCCCAAGGCCGTGCAGCGCGCGCTGCGCCGCGCTCTCGGCACCGCGGAGCCGCTGGCGACGCTGTGCCAGGTGGATACGGGTTTCGACCGCGGATCGGTCTTTCGGCATTTGACGGTGGCCTCGCTGACGGACCGCGCCATCGTCCAGCTGCACGTCGATGAGATGGACGGTGGCTCGGCGACGATCGCGACCGCCGTGCACCGCGTCGGCGACATCGCCGGGTACTCCACGATGGAGGTGTACACGGATCCCGAGAATGCGAGCGGCCTGTCCGAAATGACGATTGCGCTGGACCTGAAGGGCGCGCGCCACCTCGAGCTTGAGCCCGCGCGCTGCGACGACCCGAATTGCATGGCCGATCATGGCCTGACGGGCTCGTCTTTCCCCGACGACATGACCTTCCGTATCTCCGCGTCGGTCGACGGGCAGGACGCCCTCGACGAGGCCATGGTCTTCGTCGATCATCTCGCTCGCCTGATGGGGACCCGCAGTGAGTGAGCGTGAACTGACGCTGGACCTGCCCGGCGCCGACCTGCCCAGCGCGGGCGATCCGATCATCACGGACATCATCGCTGGTGCCCTCGCATCGATCGATTCAGCCCTGCCCGGCGCCTCCGCGCAGGCGGGCGGCGCCCTCGGGATCGAGGCCGGGGCTGAGCAAGTGCTCCTCATCCTCGTGGACGGGCTCGGGTACGAGCTAATCCAGGACCACCTGGGGACACACGCCGACGCTGCGCCGCGTGAGGAACGATATCCGCTCGATCCACACGGTCGTTCCCTCGACGACGGCCGCGGCCATCACGGCTTTCGGAACGGGGGCGCGCCCCGGCGCCACCAACATGGTGGGCTTCTCCGTCGCCTACGGCGGTGGTGTCATGAATCTTCTGGCCATGGAGGGCGGGCCTTCTCCCACCGAGTGGCAGCCCACGCCCACCTACTTCGAGCGTCTGGCCGCAGCGGACGTGTCCTCGGCCGTCATCTCGCCCGCGCGCTTTGCCGGTTCCGGGCTGACGGGCGCTGCGCTGCGGGGAGCGCGCCACGTGCCCGCAGAGTCGCTCAGTGACCGCGTGAGCGCCGCCCTGCGCGAGCTGCGTGCCGGCACTCCCGTCGTCTACCTCTACTGGTCCGAGATCGATCACGCCGGCCATGGCTCCGGCGTCGGATCGGACGCGTGGATCGGATGCCTCGAAGAATTCGACGCGGGGCTGTCTGCGCTGCTGCGCGGCCTGCCCGCGGGCGTGCGAACCGTCATGACAGCGGACCACGGCATGATCAACGTGGAGCGCTCCGCCCTCGTCGATGTCGCTCAGACTCCCGCTCTGCGCGAGGGCGTGCGTATCGTCGCCGGCGAGACGCGAGCCGTGCACGTGCACGCGCAGGAGGGCCGTGCCGCCGACGTGGAGGCGCTGGCGCGACGCCCTGGGCGAGAGCGCCTGGATCCTCTCACGCGACCAGATGGGCGCGCTTATCGGCCCCGGAGACGGCGCATCGATCGTCGGCGATCTGCTGGTCCTCGCCCGCGGAAACGGCGGCATCGTGGATTCGCGGACCCAGAGCGCCTCGGCGATTGCGATGCCGGGCGTCCACGGCTCGCTCACCTCGACAGAAATGCGCATCCCCGTCATTGTCCTGTCGTAAGACGACGTCAGGGACATACGCGAAGCGGCCGCTCATATCAGTGAGCGGCCGCTTAACGCGTGCATGGTTTAAGACTTTGAGCCGAAAAGAATCTCATCCCAGCTGGGGACCGACCGACGGGTCTTCTTCGAGGATGTGCGCGCCATCCTAACGCCCGTCACGCCCTGAGCGGGAACGGAACCGGTCGCGCTCTCCTCCGCCTCGGCAGGAGCGGACTCATCGGAATCCGTCGCCGACACGGCCTTCATCGGGAGCGCGGGGTCGCCTGCTCCTCGGCCTTCGCCTCGTCGCCCTTGTCCTCACCGGAGGACGCGGGGGCATCGGAGAGCCATGGAAGCACACCCGACGAGGCCGGGGCCTCAGCCTTGGGGATCGGGACGCCACCGGGATGGCACCCGTCAGCGTCGGACGGGCAGACGGGATCTGACCGGTCGAGGGGAACAGCGTGTCCTCGGCGGGTTCGGACGGTGCCTCCGCCTTGGTGCGCGCCGAGGCGAGCGAATAGATGCGCGCGGAAATCGGTCCCGTCGACGTGTCGGGCTCCGTCGTGGGAGCCTCCTCCTCGCCGGCGATAGCTGCCAGATACTCGGCCTCCTCGTCGACCTCATCGTCCAGGTCCAGGTCAATCTGCTGGCGCTTCCCCGCGCACGGCATTGAGCTGGTCGATGATGGCCTCGCGGTTACGCAGGTCCTCAGCTCCCGGGTCAACGACAGGGGCAGGAGCGGTACGCGGCATGGGAGTAAAGATCGAGGCCGTTGGGGAGGCGGAAACCTGCTCGGTCAGCCACTGAGCCTCCTGGTCGATCGCCTCAAGCGAGCCGGAGTTCGACAGGTGCCAGTGGGCGGCGTGCTCGGCCGCACCCTGCACGAAGGTCACGATGATCTGCCAGGGCTCCCCGGCCTCGCGCGTCGCTGTCCACTCCAGGGACGACGGGTCGACGCCGCGTGCCGCCAGTCGATCCAGGATGAGGTCACCCATCGTGGGACCACCGTCGCCAATACGAACGGCGCGGGCGCGCGTCAGCGCATAATCCTTCTCGGCCTGCACGGGAGCCTCAAAACGCTCAACCGCACTGACCTCCATGCCGTGCTGCGACGCAATCTCTGCCGGGGTCGCGCCAGCGCGCAGGAGAGCCTGAATGTCACGAGGAGCGAGCGTGGGACGAGCGGGTGCCAGCTCCACTCGCGGACGATCACGGCGCGTCGCGCCGCGGAGCTCATCGGAAATCAACACCGAATAGCGTTCACCCTGGGCATCGGTGAGCACCAGGGACTCGCCATCGGCGCTGGTCCCGAGCAATTCGAGCTCAATCATCACTTCCTCCTCAAACGTCTAGGTCGAATCGTCTCAAATAATGCGCAGAATGTCGCGAAGCTGGGCGCGTGTCACACATACGATGGCACATTACTCTCACAAGTGTTATCCTCCCTGCGCATAGACCACTCGCGCAAACCGGCTCGAGAGGCGAAAGGGGAGAACCATGGCAACCGATTACGATGCGCCGCGCAAGAACGAAGACGAGGTCGCAGAGGACTCGATCGAAGAGCTGAAGTCCCGTCGCAACGACGCCGGCTCCGCCGAGATCGAAGAAGACGAAAACGAGGCCGCTGAGAATTTCGAGCTTCCCGGCGCGGACCTGTCAAAGGAGGAACTGACGGTCCACGTCGTTCCCCGCCAGGAAGACGAATTCACATGCTCGCAGTGCTTCCTCGTGCACCACGCGTCGCAGCTCGACCACGTGGACGCCAACGGCGCTCCCGTGTGCACCGAGTGCGCGATGTGAGGTAGGACGATGTTCGGACGCAAGAAGAAGACTGTCGAAGACGAGATCGAAGAGGTCGAGGCCCTGCCTCGCCTGAGCGACGAAGACGCTGCGATTTGGAGCGAGCCCGGCCCGCGTAACTACGGGGAGGTCGACGCATCCGACGGCTACGTCGACATGGGGTCCATCCTGTTCCCCGCAGTTCAGGGCATGCAGCTGCGCACCCAGGTTGCAGACGACGGCACGACCGTCCTGCAGATCCTCGTCGTGCTCGGAAACTCGGGCATCCAGATGAGCGTCGCAGCCGCACCCGCTCCGGCGGCGTGTGGGAGGAGCTGCGCGAAGAAATCCGCAAGGGCTTCGAAAATCAGGGTGCCAAGGTCGCCGACTACCCGACGCGTTACGGCAACGAGCTGCTCGTCGACATGCCGATGCAGATGCCCGACGGCCGCTCTGCGACCTCGCGCATGCGCATCATCGGCCGTGAAGGCGACCGCTGGTTCGCGCGCATCGACATCCTCGGCCCGGCCGCTGCCACCGCGGAAGCCGGCACCGACATCGAGAAAGTCATCGACCGTATCGTCGTGCGTCGCGACGACCACCCGCGCACGCGCCTCGAGCTGCTGCCCGTGCACCTGCCCGCGGGCGCTCAGGAGGCCTGACATGGCCTCGTGGTTCGCTAAGATCGGTGCCGCGCTCGGACTCGACAAGGACGCGCGTTCCCTGGATGCCGCCCTCGACGAGGACTCGGCGCGCGCCGCCCGTGGTATCACGCCGATTCGAGACGTGGCCGACCGCTCTCACGTGCTCGTGTTTGGCACGCTGCTGGGCATGACATACCCGCCCGAGGAAGGCGCCCAGCGCGTCCTCGTCGCGACCCTCTATGACGGCACCGACACGCTGGAGCTGCGCTGGCCCGGACGATCCTCCATCCCCGGACTGAGCGTCGGTCAACGCCTCGAGGTCGAAGGAACCGTTGGTCGCGTGGGCGAACGCCTCGTCATCATCAACCCGCTGTACCGCGTAATCGCGGGGGAGGGCTGATGCCGACTCCTCGCTGGATGGATCAGGCTACCTCTGAGGAATTCTCCTGGTCGCGATGCCCTCGGTGGCACGCGCGGCGTTATCGAAGCCACCGCGCCTGGACTGCTCTTCGTCGTCGTTTTTGTGGCCACGCGTGCCCTCGTGCCGACGCTCATCGCGGCGTCGGGCGTCGCATTGCTCGCCTGCGTCATCCGACTTGTCCAGCGTCAGGGGATGGGGCAGGCCCTCTCCGGCCTCTTCGGAGTCGCCATCGGCGTCATCTTCGCGGCGGCGACCGGGCGGGGAGAAAACTACTTTGTCTGGGGGCATCGCCACGAACGTGGCAATGGCCCTTGCCTTTCCCTCTCTGTCCTGTGCGGGCGAGGCCTCGTTGCCCAGTTTCTACGGTCCGCTGACCGGCCTGGCGAAGGGATGGCAATCAGATCCCACGTACGCGGACCTGCGCCGCAGCTGCGCCGCGATCACGTGGATGTGGGCGGGAATCTTTGCGCTGCGCGTCGCCGTGCAGGCACCCCTGTGGTTCACGGGCCAGGTTGCGGCTCTCGGCGTCGCCAAGTTGGCCCTCGGACTCCCGCTCTTCGCGCTGGGAGCCTGGGCCACCTGGTGGAAGCTGAAGGATTACTCCTCGCCTTCCTCGTCCTCGGACTCCTCCGAGACGGGGGATGCGACCAGCTGACGCAGGTCCTGCAGCTGAGCGGTGTCCGCATCGGGCACGAGGAGCAGGAGCTCATCGGAGGCCTCGAACACGTCGTCGGCGCTCGGCGTAATCGGACGACCGTCGCGCAGAAGCGCAGCGAGGACCGAACGGGCCGGCAGCTGCAGGGAATGGACGCGCTTGCCCACAACTGGGGAATCCTCCGGCAGGATGAGCGCGTGCATCGACACAGCGGCAGTGTTGAAGGAAAATAGACGCACCGGAACGCCCACCGAGACCGCCTCTTCGACGAGAGACGTCATGATGCGCGGCGTCGACACGGACACGTCCACGCCCCACGCCTGATCGAACAGCCACTCGTTCGTCGGGTTGTTCAGGCGCGCGACCACGCGGGGCACCGCGAACTCAGTTTTTGCCAGCAGGGAGATGACCAGGTTCGCCTTGTCGTCGCCGGTCGCGGCGACCATCACGTCGGCCTCATCCACGCCCGCGTCGTGCAGCGCGTCAGGCGAGCACGCGTCGGCGAGCACCCAGTCCGCGTCTGCCACGGACGAGATGCGCAGCTTCTCGGGCATGTTGTCGATCAGGGTGATGTCGTGGCCATGAGCGAGCAGCTCCAGGGCGACGCTGCGACCCACCGATCCGGCTCCAGCAATCACAATCTTCATGCTCACACCTCCGTCTTGGGTGGGTTAGCCAATTGGTCGCGCAGCTGCGCGGTCTCGGTCCCGTTGATCGCGAAATACAGCTGATCGTGCTCCTGGACCACCAGATCCGGCGATGCGGTGCGGATGGATCCCAAGCGCGACGTGAAGACGATGCGGCAGCCTGTGAGCTCCTCGACAACATGGAAGCTCAGGCCGTACCAGCTGGGGGAGGGCGTCGCATTGACGAGGCCGACCAGGCCGGTTGGGTGGGACCAGATGAGCGAGGCGTCCGGAGGAAGCAGGCGGCGCATCACCGACTCGGCGGTGCGCTGCACCGAGGCGACCGTCGGGATGCCGAGGCGCTCGTACAGGTAGGCACGCGTCGGGTCGTAGATGCGTGCGACGACGTGCTCGACGTGAAAGACCTCACGTGCGACGCGCGCGGCAATAATGTTCGAGTTATCACCCGACGAGACGGCCGCAAACGCATACGCGTCCTTGATGTTCGCTTGACGCAGGCAGTCGCGGTCCATGCCCACGCCCGTCACACGACGACCGGAAAAGTCCGGAGAGAGGCGAGAGAAAGCCTTGGAATCCTGGTCAATAACCGCCACGGAATGACCCGCGGCGTCCAACGTCGATGCCAGGCGAGCGCCGACGCGCCCGCAACCCATGATCACAAAGTGCACGACTACCAAAGTACTCCGGTACTCGCGAAATAGCCATGCGTGCCTTCGGCGCTGCCACTATCAGGCTCGGTGGACTACGCTTAGTATCCGTGACGAACTTGTTGGCCTACGCAAAGCGCGTGCTCATCGGGCGCCCGATGCGATCGGACGCGATGGGCCACCAGCTTCTCCCCAAACGAATCGCCCTGCCGATCTTCGCGTCGGACGCGTTGTCGTCCGTCGCCTACGCGCCGGACGAAGTCCTCCTCACCCTCGCGCTCGCCGGTTCGATGGCCGCGCTTCAGTCCGTGTGGGTGGGTGTCGTCGTCGCGATTGTGCTTGCGGTCGTGGTCGCGTCGTACCGTCAGACGGTGCACGCCTACCCGTCGGGCGGTGGTGATTACGAGGTCGTCACCACGAACCTGGGCCGTTCCTGGGGCCTGCTCGTTGCCTCGGCACTGCTGGTCGACTACATCCTGACGGTCGCCGTCTCGATTTCATCGGGCGCCAGTTACATCACGACGGCCGTCCCGGCCCTCCTCGGCCACGAGGTACCGATCGCCGTCGCGCTCGTCATCATCCTGGCCACCCTGAACCTGCGCGGCACGCGCGAGGCCGGTGGCGCGTTCGCCGTGCCCACCTACCTGTACATGGGTGCCATCGGCCTCATGGTCGTCGTCGGTTTCGCGAAGATGGCGACGGGACACCTCGGCGAGTCGCCCACCGCCGCCTACGACCTCGTAACTGCGCCCGGCCACGCGGACGGCCTGGCAGGGCTCGCGGGAGCCTTCCCTGCTCATGCGCGCGTTCTCCTCGGGCTGTGCTGCACTCACCGGCGTTGAAGCCATCTCCAACGGCGTGCCCATGTTCCGCCGCCCCAAGTCCCGCAACGCGGCGACCACGCTGGCGATGCTCGGTCTGATCGCTGCCTCAATGATGATCTCGATCCTTGTGCTGGCGCGCGCGACCGGCGTGAAGATCGTCGACGACGCCGCGACCCAGCTGACCTACCAGGGTGCGCCCGTCCCGCAGAACACTCCGATCGACCCGGCGATCTCGCAGATCGCCTCCGCAGTGTTTGGTCAGGGATCGGTCCTCTTCATCCTCATCACCGTCGTCACCGGCTTCATCCTCGTGCTCGCGGGCAACACGGCGTTTAATGGCTTCCCGACGCTGGCATCCGTCCTGTCGCGCGATTCCTTCCTGCCCCACCAGATGGTGCGCCGCGGCGACCGCTTGTCGTACTCGAATGGCATCGTCGTTCTGACAATCGCCGCAATCGCGCTGATCGTCGGCTTCAAGCGCAGACGACGCGCCTCATCCAGCTCTACGTCGTTGGTGTCTTCATTTCCTTCACGCTCTCGCAGCTGGGCATGATCAAGCACTGGAACCGGCAGCTGCGCACGCGCCAGTCCGGCCAGGAACGCATGTCCGTCCTGCGCTCGCGCGCCGTCAACATTGTCGGCTTCATGATGACCGGCCTCGTGCTCATCATCGTCCTGGCCACGAAGTTCACGCACGGCGCGTGGATCACCCTGCTGATGATCGCGATCGCGTTTGGTATCCAGATTTCGATCCACCACCACTACGAGACGATCAGCTCGCAGCTGCGCGTGGACGACTGGAACGCGCGCCGCGCCCTGCCGACCCGCGTGCGTGCCCTCGTCCTCGTGTCCTCCCTGTCGCGCCCCGCCATGCGAGCGATCGCGGCGGCTCGCGCGTCCTCGCCGACGTCGATCGAGCTCGTCTCCGTCGTCGCCGACGACGAGGAAGAGAACAAGATTCTGCGCCAATGGGAGGCCTCCGGCGTTCCCGTGCCGCTGACGCTCCTATCCGCGCCCTACCGTGACATCGCCTCGGTCATCCTGCAGTACGTGCGCGGTCGCCGTCGCGCGATGCCCACCGAGATGCTCGTGGTCTACATGCCGCAGTTCCTCGTCACCCACTGGTGGGAGAACCTTGTGCACAACCAGTCGGCCCTGCGCCTGCGCGCGGCGCTCCTGGGTGTGCCCGGTGTGGTGATTACCGTCGTCCCGTGGCAGCTCGGCGAGGACGACGTCGTGGAGGGCCGTCAGCGCGTCAACGACCCGTTCTCACGTGTCGCTCCGTCTTCAGATGATTCGAAGTCCCGTACCGAGCAGCCCGGCACCGCCCCTCGCGATAGCACCTCCGAGGAGAACGCATGAGCCTCCGCCCCTCCCGGCGGCGTCCCTCCACGCGCCGCCGTCCTGCGCCCACGCAGCCCCGGGAGGGATCGGTGAGATACTCCAGCTGACGGTTGGTGAGCCCGCCCACGGCGGCGCGTGCGTTGCGCGCGACGAGTGGGCGTGTCGTCTCGTGCGCCACGCTGCACCCGGTGAGGTTGTCCGTGCGCGCGTGACCGCTGTGCAGAAGAAGCTCGCGTGGGCGGATGCCATCGAGGTCGTTGAGCCCTCGGACGACCGCGTCGAGTCCGTGTGGCCCCAGGCCGGTCCGGGCGGCGTCGGTGGCGGCGAGCTCGCGCACCTGACGCCGGCCGCTCAGCGCGACTGGAAGTCCCGCGTGATCGCCGGGCAGCTGCGCCGCGTGGGCGGCGAGGCCCTGGCCGAGGCCGTGGACGCCCTCGGGGGAGTGCGTGTCGCTCCCGCGCCGGGCGACGAGGACCCGGGCGATCCGCTGACCGGTCGCCGCTCTCGCATTGACGTCGTCATCGACGCGGATGGCCGCGCCGGCATGCACGAGTTCCGCGGACGCCGCGTGATCGCGCTCGAGGACATGCCGCTGGCCGTGCTCGCGATCCGCGAGCTCGGACTGTTCGATGAGGACACGCCGTGGCGTCGCCTGTGGAAGCCTGGCGAGCGCGTGCGCGCGGTGGCCCCCTCCGGCGGTGAGCCCGTCGTCCTGATCGGTGACGACACGTACGCCGCCGACGGCGTGCGTATCGACGCCGATGTGCTGCGCTGGAACGTGCCCGTCGACCCCGGGGTCGAGTCGTACTATGTACGCCCCTCCGGTTTCTGGCAGACGCACGTGCGCGGTGCCGAGGTGCTCGCGAACGCTGTGCTGGCTGCGGCTTTTGGTGCGCACGAGGCCGGCACCGGTCGCGCGGTTATGGAGCTGTACTCGGGCGCGGGCCTGTTCTCCGTGCCGATCGCCCGCACCGTCGGTGAGTCGGGGCGCGTCGTGACGCTCGAGGGGGATGAGGGCGCCGTGCGTGACGCAGGCGAGAACCTCGCAGCCTTCGACTGGGTGGACGCGTTCGCCGGAAACGTTGATCGCGAGGGCGTCGTCGACCTGTCGGGCCAGCTGGGTGCCGTGCCGGACGTCGTCGTGGCTGACCCGCCGCGCGCCGGTGCGGGGGCCGAGGTGTGCGAGGCCATCGCCGCCACGGGCGCCCCTCGCGTCGTCCTGGTGTCCTGCGACCCGGCGGCGGGCGCACGCGACTTGCGTGCCCTCACCGAGGCCGGATACGAGCTCGAATCACTGCAGGCGTGGGACCTCTTCCCGCACACCCACCACGTGGAGATGGTCTCGGTCCTTCGCCGCTAGCGGCTCCTCCTGCGCTCCTGCATGCGCGAGCCCCACGACGTCTGCGTGCGGGCCTCGATCGCGCGGCGCTGATCGCGGTACATGCGATCCACCAGGTCGCGTTCGGACACCCAGCCGACGACTCGTCGATCCTTATCCACGACGGGAAGTGCCTGCAGGCCCGTGCGCCGCAGCGCCCCGAGGACCTCGGACGGGGGAGCGGAGGCTGCCACGGCCTCGTCGATGAGAGGCAAATCCGACAGGGGAGCGTCGAGCGATCCGTCCTCCTGCGTGAGTTCGGCCAGACGCAGCGACGAGACGAGGCCGACGAAGCGACGCTCCTCATTCACGACGGGCAGCACCGTCTCCTTCGTGCGACGCAGGGTGGCGATCGCCGATGCCGCGCTCGCCTGGCACGAGAGCGTCTCGGGAGCCTCCGTCATCCACTCGGAGGCCGCGCGAGTGCCGAGCAGCGTGCCCTCGACCGGGTCGTCGAGCACGTCACCGCGCCGGCGCAGCTTCTCCGTGTAGATCGTCGCGCGCGTCAGGAAACGCGAGGCACCCGTCGCAATCACAACCGCGAGCATCATCGGCAGGATCAGCGAGAACTGGCCGGTCATCTCCACGATGATGAGGACCGCCGTCATGGGGGCACGCGCGGCACCCGCGAAGGCCGCACCCATTCCCACGACGGCGAAGACGCCGACGGGAGAATCCGACAGGGGAGAGACGAGGTCTCCGAAGGCAGCGCCCGCCATCGCGCCGATAAACAGCGTGGGCGCGAAGACGCCGCCCGAACCGCCCATACCGATGGTGAACGACGTGAATACTGCGCGGCCCAGCATGAGGGCGAGCAGGAAGGCAATCGAGAAGTTCCCGGCGATCGCCTCCTCCTCAAGGGGATAACCCGAGCCGTACATGTACGGGAAAGCAACGAGAGCCGCGCCGAGAGCGAGGCCGAGCACGCCCGGACGCGCCCACTCCGGCAGGCGGGTGCGCGCCCACAGCCAGTCGATCGCGTCCTCCGAGGCATACAGGAGCTTGGAGAAACCGAGGCCGCACAGGCCCGCGACGAGGCCGAGGAGCGCCACCCACCAGATGTCCGACATCGACGTGAACGTCAGGTTGTCGGCGACGCGCACGACCATCTCGTCGCCCTGCAGAATGCGCGCGACCATCGAGGAGGTTACGGCGGAGAGCACGACAAAGCCGAAGGTCTCGGCCGTAAACTCGACGAGGATCACCTCGAGGGCGAACACCGCGCCTGCGAGGGGGCGTGGAACGTGGCCGCGATGCCGGCCGCCGACCCGCACGAGGCCAACAGGACCACACGGGAGACGGGCATGTGCAGCCACGACGCGATCGTGGATCCCAGCGACGCGCCCACCTGCACGATCGGGCCCTCGCGTCCCGCTGACCCGCCCGAACCGATGGTCAGAGCCGAGGCCACGATTTTGACGATGGCGACGCGCCCCGGGATACGCCCACCCTTCCGGCGTACCGCGAGCATCACCTCGGGGATACCGTGGCCCTTTGCCGAGGGTGCAAAGCGCTGGATGAGCGGCCCGTACAACAGGCCGGCGATCGCGGGGGAGAGCAGCAGGAACAGCCACGGCGCCCACCCCCACACGCCGTGCGACTGGCCGATGTGGGTCGTGTACTCGTCGAAGCCGGTGGACACCCACGTCCACGCGCGAATCGCCAGGTTGAAGACGACTGCTGCCGCGCCAACGACCGCGCCAACGAGGGCAGCGGCTACGCCGAGCAGGGAACGATGCGCGGCGACCGTATGGCCGACGCGCAAGCGAGTCCCCGCAGCCGGTTCCCCTGACTGCAGGGAACTGACTCAGGGGTGTCACAGGTTTGCGATCTCCACGTGAATGGGGGCGTCAGTGGCGATGCCCCAGACGGTCCTGTAGAAGGCCAGCTCTGACTGCCATGCATCCTTGATGTTGATGGCCGAGCGGAAGCGGTGTCCCTCTCCCTGGTAGAGCTTGAGAGCGACCGCGTTACCGTTGGCGCGCAGTGCCTCGTACATCTCCTGGGCCTGCGAGGCGGGAACGACCGGGTCGTCGGTGCCCTGCAGGGAGCATCAGCGGTGCCTTAATCTCACCAACACGGTTGATAGGCGAGCGCTGCGCCCACACCGGGTCGGAGGTGTCGTCGGTGCCAAGAAGGATTCCGTCGTAGTGCGACTCAAACTTGTGGCTGGTTTCCTTCAGCTTCACCAGGTCGGCGATGCCCGAGAAACGACGCGCCGGCGGTAAACACATCGGAGGACGCAAGCGCGTTGAGCACGGTGAAACCACCGGAGGAACGTCCCCGGATCGCGATTCGCTGGGGATCGACGCGGCCCAGATCGATGAGGTACTGAGCGCCGTCGACGCAGTCCTGAACGTCCATGACACCCCAGTTGCCGTTGATGCGCTCACGGTAGGGACGACCGAAGGACGTTGACCCGCGGAAGTTCACATCAAGGACGGCAAAGCCGCGGCTGGTCCAGTACTGGAACGGAACCTGCAGGCCGGGTCGGGCTGCTTCGGTCGGTCCACCGTGCACGTTGACGATGAGCGGGGGCAGCTCGCCCTCGGGGGCGGCGAACTCGGGGTTCACGGGCGCGTAGTAGAAGCCGTGCGCCTCCTCGCCGTCCGAGGTCTTCCAGGTGAGCATTTCGGCCGTGGAGACGAGGGCGGTGGGCACTTCAGCCTCAGACGAGGGACGCAGCACCTTGGTCTTGCCGCGTGACACCTCGATGATCGCAGGAGCGTGCGTCGCAGAATCCGCGAGGAAGACGACGCGGCCATCCGCAGCGGCGACGTTACCGATGGGCCACCAGCCGGTCGCCCACTCCTCGGCCATGCCGTTGTCGATGCGCACGGTGCCGATGTGCCAGACCTGGTCCTCGGCCCACGAGCACACGAGGTAGTCGTTGTCGTAGTTGTCGTAGGAGTGCAGGCCAAGCTGCCAGTGCGGGTGCGAGAACGCGCGGGGCCCCGGGTGCAGCGCGCGAGTGCGCAGACGCGAGACCCATGCGTTCGGGTCCTCGCCCTCCTGCCACACGAATCCCTGGGTGCGGTACAGGTTTGCCCAGCCAGAGGAGTCATCCACGTGGATGAGATCGCCGTCGAGAGTCCAGCGAGGCTCGTAGACGCACACGCCTGGGCGATCCACCAGGACGACCTCCTGATCGATGGCGCCCTCGAAGGTCAGGGACGCGACGCGCAACTGCGAGTACGTCCACGGCATGTTCGGGTGGTTCCACGTGATCCAGGCGATCTTGGTGCCGTCGGGGGAGACCGTCGGCGCCTGAGCAAAGTCGGTGCCCTCGAACACCGTGATAATCGCGCTGTCGTCGCGGGCGGCAGAGCCATCGAGAGGAATCGCGACGATCTTGTTGACGGGCTCGCCCGGGGCGGAGTGGTCCTCGGCCACCGCGTACACGAGCTCGCGCACGTCGGCGATCCAGAAGTCGCCGTAGCGGACCTTCGACAGAGTCGTCAGGGGACGCACGGCGCGGCGCGGATCGGCCGTATCAAAGGCGTAGACACGGCCGTCGGTCTGATCGGAGAAAATGATGACGCCGTGGTGAACGGCGTATGCCTTGCCGCCGTACTCGTGCACGCGCGTGCCGACATCGGGCAGGCGGGAACCATCGATGAGAGGCAGAACCTCGCCCGTTTCCCCGTACCGCGACGGCGCAGCAGCGTCCCGCGTCCGCCCTGGCGCGGATGCCCCTCCACCCAGTAGGTGTCGGGTCCGTCGACGCGAACCTGGGAGAGCGTGACCGAACGGGCAGTGAAAGAATCACCCGAAATGGGGGACTTCCACAGGCCGTGGGGTGCGACGGTGACGGACATAGTGCCTCCTTAAGCGGTACGGCGAGCCAACACCACCTATCTTAGTGCGCGCGCTTGTCGCCTGCGCGGGTCGAACGTGCCTGACATGCACTTTTGATCTGTAGATGAGACGCTTGGGCAACTACACTGGTTCTCATGTCTGGAACACGAGAGTCATTCGACCTGCTGTCGCGCTGCAGCGCACCGCGGGAGCTGCGTCGCCTGGAACGTGAGCAGCTGGACGAATTGGCGGCGGAAATTCGCGCGTTCCTCATTGACAACGTGTCGCGTACGGGCGGGCACCTGGGTCCGAACCTGGGTGTTGTCGAGCTGACGATCGGCCTGCACAGGGTGTTCCGCTCCCCCAGGACACGATTATTTTTTTGATACGGGCCACCAGGCGTACGTGCATAAGCTCCTCACCGGACGTCAGGATTTCTCGTCGCTGCGCTGCCCGGGAGGCCTGTCCGGTTACCCGTCGCGCAGTGAATCCGAGCATGACGTTGTCGAGTCATCGCACGCGTCGGCGTCGATCGCGTGGGTGGATGGTATTTCGCGCGAGAAGCATCGCCAGGGGGATCGCACGTGGACCGTGGGTGTTATCGGTGACGGCGCGCTGACGGGCGGCCTCGCGTGGGAGGCACTCAATAACATCGCGACGGCGAAGAACCGCCGCATCATGATTATCATCAACGACAATGGTCGTTCCTATGCGCCGACGATCGGCGGCCTCGCGGCTCACCTGGACGCGCTGCGCACTTCCGCCCGATATGAGAAGGCCCTGGCGTGGGGCAAGCAGCATCTGCTCAGCCACGGCGCGCCGGGACGCGCGGCCTACGACGCGCTGCACGGCCTGAAGTCTGGCATCAAGGACGCGTTGATGCCCCAGGTCATGTTCGAGGACCTGGGTCTGAAATACATCGGCCCCTGTGAATGGCCACGACATCGCGGCGGTTGAGACCGCTCTGCGCCGCGGCCGGTCCCTTGACGAGCCGGTCCTCGTCCACATGATCACCGAAAAGGGCCGCGGCTATACGCCGGCCGAGGAAGACATCGCTGACCGCTTCCACGCGGTCGGCCCGATTCACCCTGAGACCGGGCTCCCGGTGGCCCCCGAGCGCTTCGGGTGGACGGGTGTCTTCGCCGACGAAATCTGCTCTCAGGCCGCCACGCGCGATGACGTCGTCGGCATTACCGCCGCGATGATGCGTCCCGTGGGCCTTGGCCCCATGCACGAGGCCTACCCGGGGCGCGTGATCGACGTCGGCATCGCCGAGGCCGAGGCCGTCGCCTCCGCCGCCGGCATGGCCTACAAGGGCGCGCACCCCGTCGTGGCTCTCTACGCGACCTTCTTGAACCGTGGCTTCGACCAGCTTCTCATGGACGTTGCCCTCCACCGCGCGGGCGTCACTTTTGTGTTGGACCGCGCGGGCGTGACGGGCGCGGACGGCGCCTCGCACAACGGCGTGTGGGATATCGCGATGTGCTCGTTGATCCCGGGCCTGCGCCTGGCGGCACCCCGTGACGAGGAGACGCTGCGCGCGCGCCTTCGTGAGGCGCTCGACGTCGATGACGCTCCCACCGTCATCCGATACCGAAAGGGGCCGCTGCCCGAGCCCATGCCGGCGCTGCGCAGTGTCGGGGGAGTGGACATTCTGTTTGACGAGGCAGTGGATGGCTCGTCCGCTCGGGTGCTCATCGTGGGCACCGGCGCATGCGCGCCCGATGCAATTGAGGCCGCGCGCCGCCTGTCGGCCGACGGCGTGAGCGTCACGGTCGCGGACCCGCAGTGGATGATTCCCATCTGCCCGGAGCTGGCGACGCTGGCTCGGGACTACGACTGCGTCGTGAGCGTCGAGGACGGCATCGTTCAGGGTGGTTTCGGCTGGTCGCTGCGTGACGCGGTCGCGGAGGCGGGCGTGCCTGTGCGCTGCCTGGGCGTGCCGCAGGGATTCCCCGAGCACGGCGATCGCGGCGAGATGATCGCCCAGTTCGGCTTCGACGCCGGTGGCATCGAGCGCGCGGCCCGCGAGCTCGTCGAGCGGATCAGCGACCGCTAAACCGAACGGATCAGACGCCGAGAGCGTCGCAGATCGGGTCGAGCGTCAGATCGATCTGCCAGTCGCGCGCGCCGCGATTGACCATGCGCTCCTCGACCTCGTCGCCCGACGGGCGCGACGGATCCAGGGGAGCCCACGCGAGTAGCGCTGCACCTGGGGAGCGAGCACCACCTCAGGCGCCAGCCCGAGATTCGACGCGACCGAAGCGACCGCGTGACGCACCGTTCCCAGGCGCGTCGCCGAGGCCTCGTCAATGCGATTCCAGTGGCGCGGTTCCGGGATCGAACCCGGCTGCATGGGCTTGCGCTTGGGAGGCAGCTCGTCCTCCGTCATGGCAGCCACGCTGGCGAGGGCGCGCATCCATTCGTCCTCGTACTGGCGGGCAACGGGGGAGCGGAACTCGCTGATGCTCATGAGTGCGCGCTTGTTGCGCGGAGGATTCGAGGCCGCGCGCACGAGGGCGGCGTTACGCACGAGGCGACCGGGGCTCAGGTCGATGCGCTGGGCGATCGACTCGCGCGTCTCCCACAGGGCCTTCAAGACCGCGAGGCCGCGACGAGTTCGGATCTTGCCCGCGCCGGGCACGGAACGCCAGCGATCGGGCTTCGGGCCAGGGAGGGGGCACCGACAGGGCGTAGACGAACTCCTGCTGCGCCCACTCCCAACGACCCATCTCATCGAGCTGCTTTGAGAGGCGGTAGTAGAGCTCCGTCAGCAGTTCAACGTCGAGGGCGGCGTAGCGCAGCCACTCATTCGGCAGGGGACGCACCGACCAATCCGAGGCCTGGTGATCCTTGACGAGGCCCAGGCCAAGCACCTGCTCGGCGACGGCCGCCAGCCCGAAACGCTCCAGGCCGATGAGACGTGCCGCGATTTCGGTGTCGAACAGGGCGGAGGGACGCAGTCCAACCTGGCGCAGGTTCGGCAGGTCCTGCAAACAATCGTGCAGCAGCCACACGTCCTCCACACCCGGCTGCAGCACGGACAGGTCCGGCAGTGCGTGCGTGTCGATGAGGAACGTGCCGACGTCCTCGCGGCGAATCTGCACGAGGTAAGGATCGGAGCCGTAGCGGAAGCCCTGAGCGCGCTCGACATCCAGCGCGATTGGACTCGAACCAGCGCTCAGCGCGCGAGCCGCAGCCTCGAGTTCTTTTTGGGTATCAATGACGGACGGGGTCCCCCCACGCGGTTGCGCAATGAGCTCCGGATTATCCGTGTCGCCCTGCGGCAAACCGCCGCCATTGTTGACCAGCACTCAGACTCCTTCAAGGTGACGGGTGGGAACAATCCCTGCCGTCCGACGCATGACATCCGCCCAGCCGGACAGATGCTCACCAAGATACTCACTGTTGGGCGTCCACGAGGCACGCACATCGACGAACAGAGACGATCCTCGCAGTTCAAGTCCACCGAAGGCCTCGCTCATTTCGCGCGTCACCGTGCCCGTGATGTCGTGGAATCCGGCTCCTGCAATCTCCAGGCAATCGAGCATCCAGCCCCACACGCCCTCCGACAGCAGCGGGTCGCCGATCATCTCGGCATCGACCTGCGCGCGCAGCTGACAGACGACTCGGAACGTGCCGTTCCAGCCGATCTGCTCCACGGGGTCGTGCAGGATGACCATGCGACCAGTCGACAGGGGCTGTCCGGCCTCGTCCTCGTCCGTGGTCCGCATCGCGAGCGCCGCCGTGAAGGGTGCCAAACGACGAGGTGGGGGAACCTCCTCGAGGAGTATGTGCGGCAGGTGGTCCGCCTGTCGCAGGGACAGCAGAGCCCGCATAAACTCCTCGGGCACCGCGTTTTCATTCACAAATCAAATCGTACGGGTGTCTATGCGCCTTTTGGTCCAGACGCGCCGCCACCCCTCATGTCGATAAGTAGCGGTTATGCGTGCCTCGTCACGGTCGATGTCGCTCCGGGGACTACAGGCCGCGCGGGTTGCGCAGGATGAACGAGGTGCGCGGTCCAACGTGCACGATGTCGCCCTGAGTGGTACTCGGCGCGATCATCGTCACCAGCCGTGTCGACGACGGTGTGCCAGATGTGCCCATAATTCGCGTCCGGGAGCGTGAAGTCGACCGCCTCCGGAGCGGCGTTGAGCAGCAGCAGGAAGTCATCGTCGAGGATGCGGCGTCCGTTTGCGTCGGGTTCGCGGATGGCATCGCCGTTGTAGAAGACCATCGTCGAGCGCGCCCACGGCTGGTTCCATTCCTCCTCCATCATGTGCGTGCCCGCCGGCGTGAACCACTCGATCTCGCCCAGTTCGGACTCGCCGCCGCGCTGTGCGGGTCCCTCCAGGAAACGCCGGCGGCGCATCACCGGGTGATCGCGGCGCAGGTGAATGAGTGGCGGGTGAAACGCAGGAGCTTGTAGTCGTGCTCATCCAGATCCCAGTTGATCCACGAGGCTCGTTGTCCTGGCAGTACGCGTTGTTGTTGCCTCGCTGGGTGCGGCCCAGCTCGTCGCCGTGGGCGATCATCGGCACACCCTGGGAGAATATGAGGGTCGTCAGGAAATTGCGCTGCTGGCGGTAGCGCAACTCGATGATCTCCTCGTCATCCGTGTCGCCCTCAATGCCGCAGTTCCACGAACGGTTGTCGTTCGCGCCATCCGCGCCGCCCTCGAGGTTCGCCTCGTTGTGCTTCTCGTTGTAGGACACGAGGTCGCGCAGCGTGAAGCCATCGTGGGCGACGATAAAGTTGATGGACGCCATGGGCTTGCGGCCGGTCGTCCCATAGAGGTCCGAGGAGCCGGCCAGGCGGGAGGCGAAGTCGGGGAGAGGAGAACTCGCCGCGCCAGAAGTCGCGCACCGTGTCGCGGTACCTGCCGTTCCACTCGGACCACAGGGGAGGGAAGCCGCCAACCTGGTAGCCGTCCGCACCCACGTCCCACGGCTCCGCGATGAGCTTGACCTGCGAGACCACGGGGTCCTGGTGGATGAGGTCGAAGAACGCGGACAGCCGGTCGACCTCGGCGAACTGGCGGGCCAGAGTGGAGGCCAGGTCGAAGCGGAAAGCCGTCCACGTGCATCTCCGTGACCCAGTAGCGCAGCGAGTCCATGATGAGCTGGAGGACCTGAGGAGAGCTCATGAGGAGGGAGTTGCCCGTGCCCGTCGTGTCGAAGTAGTGCTGACGATCCCCGTCGACGAGGCGGTAGTAGGAGGGATTGTCGATGCCGCGGAACGAGAGGGTGGGCCCCATGTGGTTGCCCTCTGCCGTGTGGTTGTAGACGACGTCGAGGATGACCTCGATGTTGGCCGCGTGCAGGGCCTTCACCATCGCCTTGAACTCGGAGACCTGCGCGCCGGGATACTTCGTGGCCGCGTAACCGTTGTGCGGGGCGAAGTAGCCGATCGTGTTGTAGCCCCAGTAGTTCGACAATCCCTTGGCCTGCAGCGTCGTGTCGTTCGTGAACTGCTGGATCGGCATGAGCTCGACCGTGGTGATCCCCAGCTTCGTCAGGTGCTCGATGATCGCGGGGTGCGCCATGCCTGCGTAGGTGCCGCGCAGCTCCTCCGGGATGTCCGGGTGGCGCATCGTCATGCCCTTGATGTGGGCCTCGTAGATGATCGACTCAGAGTAGTCGTGTCCCGGGCTGCGATCCCCCTCCCAGTCGAAGAAGGGGTTAACCACGACGGAGTGCATCGTCGCATCGGCAGAGTCGCCGCCCTTTAGGGTCAGGGGATCGTCCACCTGATAGGGAGAGAAGGTCGAGCGAATCCGTCAGCTGCCCCTCGATCGCCTTCGCGTACGGGTCGAGGAGGAGCTTCGAAGGGTCGCAACGCAGACCGTTCTGGGGGATCCCAGGGGTCCGTCGATGCGGTAGCCGTAGCGTTGGCCGGCGCGCACCTGGGGGACGTAGACGTGCCACACGTAGGCATCGACCTCCGTCATGGGGATGCGCATTTCGTTGAGGTCGTCGTCCAGGAGGCATAGCGTCACAGACGTTGCGACCGACGAGTAGATCGCGAAGTTCGTTCCGGTTCCGTCAAAGGTGGCACCCAGGGGTAGGCCTTGCCAGGTCGCGTTTCCATACGAACAAGCGTCGCACGAATGAGCGGCGGTGGGAGACAATCCGCCCGAAAAATAGGCGTGTGACTTGGATAACGGGGGTTTGGTTTTGCGTTCTGGCCAGATCTTCTGTTAAGGTTTTACCCGTTGCGAAGAACGGTTGACGTTCTGAGAAACGCGGATGTGGCTCAGTTGGTAGAGCATCACCTTGCCAAGGTGAGGGTCGCGGGTTCGAGTCCCGTCATCCGCTCGGGCGATTGGCGCAGCGGGAGCGCGCTTCCCTGACACGGAAGAGGTCACTGGTTCGATCCCAGTATCGCCCACGGTCATCCTGGTAACAGGGTTGACGGGCTATAGCCCGGCCGCACAAGCGGTTCACGCGGATGTGGCTCAGTTGGTAGAGCATCACCTTGCCAAGGTGAGGGTCGCGGGTTCGAGTCCCGTCATCCGCTCTCAATCGGGAATCCACTCGATCCCATTGGGTGTGGTGGGTTGGCCGAGAGGCGAGGCAGCGGCCTGCAAAGCCGTATACACGGGTTCGAATCCCGTACCCACCTCGGGCGATTGGCGCAGGGGTAGCGCGCTTCCTTCACACGGAAGAGGTCACTGGTTCGATCCCAGTATCGCCCACCAGCAAGGTCGGATCAGATGATCCGGCTTTTTGTTTATCAAGCTCTCGTCGATTGTCGGCGGGAGCTTTTCTGTTTGTGCTCTGTTGGAGTCGGCGTGTGGCGGCGCAGTTTGCCGAGGCATGCTAGCTGCCTATCCTCGCTCGCGCACGTGGGCCCGCTGATGCGATGCGCTGGGCAGCCGCCCACGCCTCACTGAGGTTAACGCCCAATTCAGAGGTTCAGTGCGCATCAGGGTTATATGCATGTGCGAGCGGTTCGCGTGCACCAACACGCCGTCAGGCACCGTTGTGCCCAACACGCAAAACCGCCTCAGCGGCAACATGCCGAAGTGAGGGTCCTCATGCTGTAAAAGCCCCGCCATCACGCCCTGGCGCACCTCACTGCGTCAGCCCTCAGCTGGTGCAACGCCCGTCGCTGATGCAGGGCTGTCTAGCGGTGTTGATAAACGTCGGTAGGGCGTCGCCGGCTAACGACGGGGGTGTAGCGGATCGGTCGGCTCCGCGACGAGGACTCTGTGACGGATGAGGTGTTACAGCGATCGGGAAGATTCAACCCCTTCTGATCGGGTGGAATCTTCCCTCAACGGGTTGAATGCTCCCCGATCAGGTGGAATGTTCCCGATGGGAGCGCATCCCTATCTGAGGAGCTGTGTGCGTAGCGCCCAAGCCTGAGCGCCACGGCCCTCGCCGATGCTAGGGGCCGAACAGCGACCCTAGACGCGTTTTGTCCCGATATCCCGTGTGATCGTGGGGTGGTCGCCTCTGAGTGCGAGCCCTCGGGCATGGTGCGTCGTGTGGATGACCCCTCTGCCGCTCTTAGCATTGCTGAACGACTGGTGAGTTTGTCGGTGTGTGCGGCGGTTGTTCGCTCTCTGGACGACACGCCCGAGCAGCAATTTGTCAGTTTATAAATTAGTCCGACAAATCGGCGACGTTTGCTTTTGTCGCCCGTGTTAGTTGTGGTGCCTGAGGAACTAATCGCTCTGATTCTTGACCAAATTGCAGGTGATTGGCATAGACTGGTGCGGTATGCGGCGACGCCGTCGCACATCCCGTTGACAGGAGTTTTCTATGGCTGCCCTGAAGCGCCGTCACTTCGGTGTTCTTCTTGCGACTTTCGCATTGGTTTGAGTTTCTTTGGCCTGGCGCAGTTTGTCGGCGCTCAGGCTCCTGCGTCTGCGGCCCCCCTGAGCTGCCCCGCGCCGACCACGAATGTGAGCAACAAGGTCACCTTGGACTGGGACAACGCCCAGCTCGTCGACCACGCCGGTCGTGAGACCAAGGCTGTGGGTGACTGGTGGGACCTCGGCATCAAGCTGCCGTGGAAGACCGACGGCCGCGTGAAGGCCGGAGACTACTTCACCTACGACGCGTCGATCGTCAACGCCGCGACGGGGGAGAGCGTCCTCCGTCCCAACGTTGCTCGTAAGTTCGAGGTCATCTCCAACAACGGCGTCGTCGTCGGTTGCGGCACCTGGGGTGCTGACGGCATGGTGACCGTCGTCTTCAACGAGAAGGTCGAGTCCGCCGCGCAGTGGTACGGCCACGTCTCCACCAACGGCCTGACCCACTACACCGGTCCTGGCGGTGAGAAGTACACGGTCAAGCTCGGCAAGAAGGTCGAGCGCGAGATCGACATGCTGCGCCGCACCCCCGGCGTTCCTCGCTACCAGAAGGACGGCTGGCTGAACCTCGGTGAGGATAAGGATGGCGACGAGAACAAGGCCATCATGTGGCGCGTTGTCTTCCCTGCTGGCGACAAGGCTGTGACCGGCGCGTCGATCGTCGACGAGGTCCCCGCGGGCTCCAACTGGAGCTTTAACTGCGACGTCGTCAATGAGTACACGAAGAATCACACCTACCTGGTGACCGACCCGACCACCTCCGAGGGCCTCCGCCAGGACAATGACACGTCGAAGGGTGCCTTTCGGTGCTGCCGCGCAGGTCGAGTGCTCCTCCTCCAAGGTGACCGTCACGCTCGCGGAGATTCCCGCGAACCAGTCCGCCATCATCCTGCTCCCCGCCCGCATTGAGGGTGCGAAGCGTGCTGGCGACGTCGTGGGCGTCTTCTCCAACACCGTCAACTTCAACGTTCCCGGTGGCAAGGTCGTCGAGCCCATTACGAAGACCCTCCACTACGGCGCGGCCGCCGACGCGTACGCCCACCAGACCTTCTCCGTGACCAAGAAGGTCGAGGGTGACCCTGCCCGAGTCCGCCCAGGACCTCGAGTACCCGCTGACGATCACGCTGAAGAATGACGCCGATCCCTCGGTGAACAAGACCTTCGAGGCCTCCGTCAAGGCTGGCGAGACCTACACGTACCCCACGTCTCTCCCGCTGGGTACCGTCGTGACGGTGTCGGAGGGCGATCTGCCCGCAGGTGTGGGTATCACCTGGAACGACGGCGAGAGCCGCGTCTTCGAGACCGCTGATGGCGTGACCCTCTCGGCGGACAACCGCGAGGCTACCTTCACGCTGAGCGATGATCAGGGTCTACTCGCTGACCCTGACCAACGTGGCTGGCTCCGACCCCGACCCCGTCGGCCACGCCTTCGACCCCTGCTCCGACCCCCTCGGCTACCCCTTCGCCCGCTCCGCAGCTGGCCAAGACCGGTACCGATGCGGCAGGCCTGGGTGTCCTGGCTGGAATCGTCGCGATTGCGGGCCTGTCTCTCGTGGCGGCCAAGCGCCGTAGCCACTGATGACGATGAACCCCTGAGGTGCATGAGTGCCTGAGGGGGCACAGCGGGCGGGATGAGCATGCTCATCCCGCCCGCTTCTCTGTCGTGCTTTCTTGTGCGGGATCATTCGTGTGGGGATGGGGACAGGGGCGTGCGGACAAAAAGTCCTGTCAAAAGATGAGTGGGATGAAAATCCTGCTGTCGATGCCGCGCAGGGGAGTGGTGGACTATGTCGTCGCAGCCAATCGCGTGCGGTTGCTCGTGATGGCCTATTGTGGCTTGTCGGGAGCCGTTTGATGCGCTGTGGTGCCATGGTGGGATGGCGCGTGGAAATGACAGCGGGTGGTTCACTTGTCGTGCGAGGCTGGACATGGAGCGATGCATGAAATGTGATGAAGTGCATCGTTTTCTAAAATCCGCATTTTGCTGGTCAAATGCGTTTGACCTGCTGTGCAGGAAATTTAATTGGATCAATTACAGATGTGTTTAGTGCTCTGCGTATGTGCAGGTTGAGAGCTGTTTGACAACGAAATTTATATTTGAATAGTTTTTTGCTAATTCTCTGATTGGTGGCTCTTTTTGCTCCGTTACTCTATAATTATGTGCTTGAGGCGATACCGTCTCATGTCCATCGACAGGAGTATTTTTATGGTTGCGTTGAAGAGCAGGCGGCTTAGCGCACTTCTTGTAGCTTTTCGCTCTGGTATTGAGCTTCTTTGGTGCTTTGCAGCTGTTGACGACCCGCACGGCGTCGGCCACGGCGCTCGCATGCCCCGCCCCCACGACGAACGTCAACAACAAGGTTGATCTCGACTGGGATAACCTGCAGCTGGTCAATCCCCAGGGTGCAGAAGCGAAGACAATCGCGAACCTGTGGGACGTCGGCGTCAAGCTGCCGTGGAAGACGAACGGTGCTGTGAAGGCCGGCGACTTCTTCACCTACGACGCGACCGTCGCCGAGGCGAACACGGGTCAGCCGATCCTGCGCCCCACCGCCGAGCGTTCCTTTCGACGTCCGTTCCGCGACCGGCGTCGTCGTCGGCTGCGGCACGTGGGGACCGACGCATCGTCACCGTCGTCTTCAACGAGAACGCCGACTCGGCCGCCGAGTGGGCGGGCTCCGTGACGACGAGCGCCACGATTCAGTACACCGGCCCCGCCAACGAGAATTTCGTGGTGCAGGTCGGCAACAAGGTGGTCTCGCGCAAGGTCAACATGGTCGTGCGCCCCACCGGTGAAGCCCGCACCGTCAAGGAAGGCTGGATTGGCCTGAACGACAGCGAGGATGGCGATGAGAACAAGGCCATCATGTGGCGCGTGATCCTGCCCGCCGGTGATACGGCCGTGACCGGTGCGTCGATCGTCGACGAGGTTCCCGCCGGCGAAAACTGGAGCTACGACTGCGCCACGGTGACCGACTACGTCAAGAAGCACACCTTCGTCGTCGTCGATCCGACCACGCCCGAGGGTAAGCGCCAGAGCAAGGACACCTCGAAGGGTGCCTTCGGTACTGGTTCGACGGTCGAGTGCACGCCCCAGAAGCTGACCGTGACCTTCCCTGAGATCCCCGCGAACCAGTCGGCGATCGTCGAGATTCCGACTCGCGTCGAGGGGGCCAAGCGTGCCGCTGACATCGTCGGCAAGTTCTCCAACACCGTGAAGTTCAACGTGCCCAGCAAGAAGGTTTCGCCCGTCACGAAGGTGGTGCGTTTTTGGTGCGGTCTGCGGATGCCTTTGCCACCAGACGTTCTCGGTGACCAAGAAGGTTGACGGCGAGCTCCCCGACAACGCGAAGGACCTCGAGTACACCCTCAACATCACGCTGAAGAACGACGCCGATCCGTCGGTCAATAAGACCTACCAGGCGACCGTCAAGGCCGGTAAGAGCTACAGCTACCCGGGCACCCTCCGCTGGGCACCGAGGTGACCGTCTCCGAGGGTGACCTGCCCTGCAGCCGATGGCGTCACCTGGAACGAGGCCGAGAGCCGCGTGTTCGATACCGCGCAGGGCGTCACCCTCAAGGCCAACAACCGCGAGGCGACCTTCAAGCTCAGCGAGGATCAGCTCTTTGCGCTGAACCTGAACAACAAGCTGGTCCCTACGCCTAAGCCCACCCGACGCCCGACGCCCGACGCCGACCCCGACGCCCACTCCGACGCCGACCCCGACGCCCGACGCCGACGCCGACTCGACGCCCGACGCCGACGCCGACCCCGAGCCCACGCCGACGCCGACCCCGACGCCGACGCCCACGCCGACGCCGACCCCGACGCCGACGCCGACGTCCGACGCCGACCCGACGCCGACCCCCGACGCCGACCCCGGAGCCCACCCGACGCCGACCCCGAGGCCCACTCCGACCCCCTCGGAGTCTCCGAAGCCGACGCCCGACCCCGGACGCCTCAGTGACCCCTGACGTCTCCGGAGCCGACCCCCGACGCCTTCGACGCCTCCCGACGCCTTCGACGCCTCCGGCTCCGCGCCTGGCGAAGACCGGTGCTGATGCTGCGAATGTCGGCGTCCTGGCCGGAATCGTGGCCCTTGCGGGTGGATCGCTCGTCGCGGTCAAGCGTCGTCAGCGCTGACCCGATGAACGTGCCTCTCGCGGCTCCGGAGCGATGACGCGAATGCGCGAATCATGCGGAACACGCGGGTGGGGAAGACATGGTCTTCCCACCCGCGTGTTCCATGCGTGAAAGCAGCTGCACTGAGACCGGAAACCACTAATCGTGCAGAGAACGACGGTCATTCGCCTGATGGTCGGGTGCTGCTCACAGGGCGCAGCGCCACCTCGCATTGACCCCGATGCCGCCTTGGGTAGCTCCTCGTGGTCTATCCAGCGAGGAGATACACTCGAGCCTCCCACGGCTTCAACGGTGTGGTAACAGTGGGTTCGCTCTGTATGCGGTCGCCGGCGTCATCGGTCTCGACGAATGACGTGTCCGTATTGCCCAGGTAGAGGCGCCACGGCAACGAAGCCACGGCCTCGTCCTGCCGGAGAACAGGGGAGCGTGGCGCTGCCCGGACAGATTGACCATCACGAGGACGTCCGAACCTGGCGCGCTGCGCCGATAGACGAAGAGCGCCGGGCGACTGACGCGTCTATCCGCGTGAACGTTCCATCGGTCAGCGCGGGGATGACGGTGACGAGCACTGATGAGCGCGCGGTAGTACGTCAGAATGGATCCGGGATCCTCCGCTCTGCGCTGCGACGTTGATGTGCTCAGCGGAGCGGGTACGTCAATCCAGGGGACTGCTCTCAGAGAAACCGGCAGCGGGGAGGAGTCCCACTGCATCGGGGTCCGGCCGTTGTCTCGCGACATCGCGGCGAGTCCCTCGGGGACCTCTTTCGATCCCCAGGCGCTCCATGTACGACACGGATTCGACGTCACGGAAATCGGCTGCGGTCGTGAAATCGCCGCCGAGCATGCCGATCTCTTGGCCCTGATAGATGAAGGGGGTGCCGCGCTGGAGGAAATAGGCGGTCGCCAGGGCGGTTGCCGATTCGTACCAGTAGTGCGACGGATCCCCGAAACGGGACACCGAGCGCGGCTGGTCGTGGTTCTCCAGGTACAGTGCGTTCCATCCGCGCGTCCCCGAGCGTGTCTTGCCAGCGAGTGAGAACATCTGCCAGCTCTCCGGCCGCCAGCTGGCGGGGCGAAAACTTGCCGTTCTCGAGGCCGAGGTTGACGTGCTCGAACTGGATGAGCATGTTGAACTCGCGGCGCTCGGGATCGCAAAACAGCAGTGCTGTCTCGGGGGATGCGTTCGAGGCCTCGCCGACCGTAAACGACCCCGGATGGTGAGCGAACGTCCGTTCGTGCATCTCCTGCAGGAATTCGTGGAGACGAGGACCGTCCGCGAAGCACTCGTGCCCGACCCCAAACGGCGGGCGCGGGCGGTCCGCCATCGGGCAGGCCCGGTAGCTTCGAAATGACGTCGATCGCGTCGACGCGGAAACCATCAACACCCCGGTCAAGCCACCAGTTCATCATGTCGTAGACGGCGTCACGAACCTGCGGGTTCTCCCAGTTCAGATCGGGCTGCTCGCGTGCGAACAGGTGAAGGTAGTACTGGCCGGTAGACGCGTCGTACTCCCACGCCGGCCCGCCGAAAAACGACTCCCCAGTTCGTCGGCTCAGCACCTGGAGCACCAGGCTCGAAGCCAGGGCGTGGATCCCGCCAGTAGTACCAGTCTCGACGCTCTGAGTCGACGCTCGACGCCGACTCAACGAACCAGGGGATGCTCGATCGACGTGTGGTTGACAACGAGGTCCATGACGATGCGCATACCCAGGTCGTGGGCACGTGCAACGAGGGCATCAAAAGTGTCGAGATCGCCGAACAGCGGATCGACGTCGCGGTAGTCCGAGATGTCGTAGCCGTTGTCCGCCTGAGGGGAGCGGTAGATCGGCGATATCCACACGATATCGACACCCGAGCTCAGCGAGGTAGTCGAGGCGGCGGATAATCCCTGCAAGGTCCTCGAGTCCCATCCCCGTTCGTATCCTGGAACGAACGGGGATAGACCTGGTACAGCACGGCGTTCTTCCACCAGGGCTGCGCTGCGTAGAGCTTTTCAGGAAGCAGCTCGGGGTGGATGATCATTGCGCTTGTCGGTTGTACGGTTTAGTAGGCGTCGATAGAAGCCCACGCCTCGTACAAGCCATTCTCCTGGTGGTAGACGACTGTGCACGTGAAGTCGAAGGTGCCGCTCTTGCCCGTGAGAAGAGTGCCGTTGAACTGGCCCTTCGCTAGGTACTGGGGACGTCCGCTCAGAATCCACGCCCGTCACGCGTCGACTGTCCAGTTCTCAAGCTTGCCCTGCTGGACCGTCTGCGATAGTGCGGACTTGCATTCAGACTTGACGCCGTATTCCTCATCGGAGCTGACGCTCCCGGAAGAACCCGTACCCTGGGTCGGTGCGGGGCTGGGCTTTGTGCTGACGGGCGGCGTGGACTGGGTCGGTGCAGGGGCGGGAGTCGATGGGAGCCGACGGGACTGGGCTCCGCGGAAGGAGCGGACGTGGGCGCTGCGCTGGTCGGAGCGCTCGGCGAGGCCGATGCCTCGTCGGTGGAGGAATCGTCCTTGGTCAGCGCCCAGATCGCGACGCCAGCGACCAGGATCACGACCACCACGGCTGCAATGATGCCGATGATCAGGCCCGGTCTTTCGACTTCTTCTCCGGCGCTCCACCGTACGGGGAGCCCGGGAACTGACCCTGCTGGGTAGTAGCCCTGCTGAGGCTGCTGAGCGTATCCCTGCTGCTGCGGGTACCCTTGCTGCTGATATCCGCCTGCGGTGGGCATCTGCTGGGTGTACTGCTGCCCGGCCGGATACTGGCCGTTTCCGCCAACAGGCTGCTGGTTGGGGCTATGGGGGTTCGACATTGGTGCTCCCGTTTGCTGGTTCGATAGAGTTGAGCCGGTCTCCAAGCTGGGACGCAACGTGCGTCGAAGGTCAGCTCGTGAACGTGACGGCTTAGGCTTCTTTGTAGGTTATCCAGCCAGTGTAGTCGTTCATGTCTTTAATGTAGTAGCCGTTACATGTGAACTCCCAACGTCCGCTCTTGTTCGTTGAGGTTTCGGTTCCGCTGACGATCCCGGTGTAGATTTGCTTCTGGCCGTTGGGGAGGACCTCCGGCTGCGTAAAGTTCTCATTCGAGATGTTGGCGTTTGAAAACTTCTTATTGATTTCCTCCTTTGCACATCGAGGCAACCCGCTGCTGCATGTCACCTTGACCGCCGTTCCCATTCCCCGGGCGGTCCCCTGCGACGGGTTGGTACCCACAGGCGGCTGCATCGGGTTGGTGCCCGCCGCAGGGCCGGAGCCCTGAGAAGGAACCCCCGGCATAGTGGGTGAATCAGCGACTGAGTCAGAGTCGTCCTTGTTGCAGTGCCCAGATCACGATGCCGGCGATGATAGCGACGACCAGGACTGCTGCGATGATGCCGACGATGAGGCCCGTCTTTTTCTTCTCCGGCGCTCCACCATAGGGAGCGCCCTGGAACTGGCCCCTGAGGGGTGGTAGCCCTGCTGAGGCTGCTGCCCAGCCCTGAGCTGACCGTAGCTGCCCGCGCAGGCATCTGCTGGCCGGGCTGCTGGCCGTAACCGGCGCCGAACTGCTGCCCGGTCGGGTACTGACCGTTGCCGGGCATCGGCTGCTGGTTGGGGTTGAAGGGGCTGGACATGGGGACTCCCTCGGTCTATCGGAAAGCTGTCAGCGCGTGTCCGAGTAGGTTTCGGGGATGACGACAGCGGAGTATTCCTTCGTGCTCGAAGTAGAACACGGAGCACGTGAAACCGGGTCGTGACAGGCTTGTTCGTGATGGTGCTTGTTCCGGTGACGGTACCGGTGTAGTCCCACCACCTAGTCTCACCGTAGCTTTCCTTCAGTTCGAGCTTCGTGTCCGAGACGTTTGCGTTCGTGTAGTCGTTGTTGATTTCCTTCGTGCACTCGGCGATGGCCTGCTTTCTCCATGTCAGGGATCAGAGCGGCGCCAGGACCCGTGCCTTTGGGGGGGACGTACCCGCGGGAGGCTGCGAGGGTTGGTGCCGACGGGAGGCTGCGAGGGGCTTGGTGCCCGACGGGAGGCTGCGAGGGGTTGGTGCCCACGGGGGGCTGCGACGGGTTTGCGCCTGCGGACGGGGCTGCGGCGCTCGGGGCACTCTGGGCAGCATCAGCGTCGGAAGAGTCGTCGCCGGACATGAACCACCAGATGGCGACGCCGGCGGCAATGAGCACGACCACGACGGCAGCGATGATGCCGATGATGAGGCCCGTCTTCTTCTTTGCCGGCTGATCGCCGTCCGGGGCACCCTGGAACTGGCCCTGAGCGTAGTAGCCCTGCTGGGCCTGCTGGCCGTAGCCCTGAGACTGACCGTAGGTCCCCATGGCGGGCATCTGCTGGGTGGGCTGCTGCCCGTAGCCGCCCATGGCGGGCATCTGCTGGGTGGGCTGCTGCCCGAAGCCACCTTGCTGGTATCCGCCCTGCTGGGGGTATCCACCCTGCTGGGGCTGGTAGGGTTGCTGATTCTCGGGAGAATAGGGCGTGCTCATAATGTACTTCCGTGTTGGTGAGAGAGGTCTCAGGGAACGTTCTGTATCCTACCAGGCGCTAGGCTTGTGGCATGACGATCGACTATCTGACTCAGACGCGACCGCTGATGCCCCGCGAAGACATCCTGCCCGTCATTATCGGAGGAGACTTCGGAGTGTACGGAATTGGGCGTTGTTTCAACGAAGCGTTCGGTTGTCGGTGCATCTGCGTGGGATCGCAGCCGACCGAGTCGATCACGCGTTCGCACTTTTTTGATGTCCGCCACGTGAGCGCTCATGCGAGTGACGCGCAGCTCCTGGACATCCTCATGACCATTGCGGGTGAGCATTCGGATAAGAAGCTCATCCTGATGGCCAACCACGACATCTTCTCGGCGTTCGTCGCCCGGAACATGGAGACGCTCTCGCGCCACTACGCGCTGCCGTTCCCCACCGAGGAGGTCATGGATCGACTCACCGACAAGGCAGAGTTTGCTCGTGCGTGCGAGCGTGCGGGGATTGCCACGCCGGGTACGGTCGAGGTCGATTTCTCCGGAGCAGAGGACGAGGCCTGGGCAGCTCCTGAGATTCCCTTCAGTTTCCCCGTGGTTGCTAAGTCCGCGAAGGGCGAGCCCTACGACGTGCTCGAGTTTCGAGGGCAAGCGCAAGATCTGGTTCATCGACACGGCCGAGGAACTCACTCAGCTGTGGGGGACCCTGAAGGCTGCGGGTTTCCGCGATACCTTCCTGGTGCAGGAGTTGATTCCCGGCGATAACACCGCGATGCGCTCGATCACGGCGTACGTAGACTCGCGCGGAGAGGTGACCCTGATCGGGTTCGGCGCGTGCCTCCTCGAAGATCACGCGCCCCACGATGATCGGGAAACCCCGTCGCCATGATCACCGAGGACTTCCCGACGCTGTGGCGCGATGCCTGCGCCCTACTGACCGAGAACGGCTACCGCGGTTTCGCGAACTTCGACGTGAAGATCGATCCCAGGGACGGGCGAGCGCTCTTCTTTGAGGTGAACCCGCGCATCGGCCGCAACAACTGGTACATGGCGCCGCCGGCGCGAACCCGATGATCCCGATGGTCGAGGACCTTATCGACGGCAAGGCCTGCGAGCAGACCCAGGCGACCGACGAGATTCTCTACACCCTCGTGCCGGACTCCCTGCTGCTGCACTACATCACCGATGAGGATCTGCGCGCGCGCGTCAAGCGCATCATCCGTGAGGGCCGGCGTTTTGATCTGCTTCTCAATCCGACGGAGAAGGACCTGCGCCGCAACCTCACCGTGTGGCTCCAGAAGCAGAACCACCGACGGAAGTTTGCCGCTACTATCCGGAGCCCACCGAGACGTCCTACTGACGTCACGCCCTTCCCTGCCCGGCCCCGGCCTCGTCGGTGGGGGAGAGGCCCCTGATAGACTGACCTCCTACGCGACCGATAATTTCCGACCAACGAGGACACCATGACGACAACCGCACTCGTGCCCATCTCTCAGGAAGACAAGATCGCCGCGGTCTCTGGCTTCCAGGACCGCTCCCTGCCCATCGAACAGACGTGCGTGTGGGAGGCGTTTGAGGAATCCCAGGGCCACGGAGTGTGGGGACGCTACGCCTGGTGCGAGGATGATTCCAAGATCGCGTTCATCACCCTCTACAAGTATTCGGTGCGCGGCGTCCATTACCTGTGGGCGAAGTGGGGACCCGCGTGGGTGAAGGAAGCCTCCCCGGAGCGCGAAGCTGCTCTGCGAGCGGACCTTGTGCGCGAGATTAAGGCAAAGGACAAGACCGTCGCCTTCGTGCGCCTGCACGCCATCTACCAGCACCCCGACCTGTGCATGCCGCTGCAGACGATCTCCTACGATCGCACCGTCGTCATCGACACCTCCGGCAAGACCGAAGAAGCGATCCTCGCCGCCATGCCCAAGGCCGGTAAGCGCTCGATCCGCTCCGGCCTGAAGAAGGGCAAGGCCGAGGGCGTCACCTTCCATGAGGACACCGCCAACGCCGAGGCCGTCATCGACGAGTACTACGCCGTCATGGAGGAGACCGCCAAGCGTGACGGCTTCCGTCCCCACCCCAAGGAGTACTACCTCAGCCTGCTCAAGACGCTGGGCCCGCAGCACGCGCGCATCTTCTCGATGCGCGACGCCGACGGCAACATCCTGTGCTGGGACTTCTGCCTCGTCGAGGGAATCCGAGCGCAGGCCGAATACGGTGCCTCCACCGAGGCCGGTCGTCGCCTGCGCCAGCCCCCGGTCCTGGACTTCCTGGCTGCCGAATTCCTGGCCCGCGACGGTGTGCGCGAATTCGACCTCATGGGCGCGCACTCGCCGCGTTGCCCCGATCTGTACAGCGTCGGCAAGTACAAGAGCGCCTTCGCCTCGCACTTCACAGACGTGCCCGGCGGCTGGGACATGCCCATCAAGAAGGCCACCTACCGTGCCCTGAGCGCCGCGAAGGCCGTGAAGGACTGGCGCGCCCGCTCCTGAAGCGTTCGCGCCACGGGGCTAGAATTCAATCCGCAACACAATCTCGCGTATCTAACGAAAACTAGGAGACACAGTGCCCGATATCTCGCTCGTCATTGACGGACACGAACAGACCGTACCGGCGGGGACCACGGGCACGACGTGGTTCGAGAAGTCGCGCGACGTTGTCGCCATTAAGGTTGACGGCACGCCGCGTGACCTCGAGACGCCTTTTGAAGAGGGAACGACCGTCGAGGCCATCACCCTGGCCAGCGAGGACGGCCTGAACATCCTGCGCCACAGCGCCACGCACGTGCTCGCGCAGGCCGTCCAGGATGTCTTCCCCGGACGTGAACCTCGGGCATCGGGCCCTTCATCACCGACGGTTTCTACTACGACTTCGGCAACATCGACGCGGTGACCCCCGAGCTGCTGCGTGAACTCGAGAAGCGTATGAAGCGCATCGTCAAGGAAGGCCAGCGCTTCGTGCGCCGCGAGATCTCCGAGGACGAGGCCGTGGTTGAGTTGGCTGAGCAGCCCTACAAGCTCGAGCTCGTCACCACGAAGGGTAAGGGCGCCGAGGGTGCTTCCGTCGAGGTCGGCGGCGCAACGCTCACCATGTACGACAACGTCCGCCGCGACGGCTCGGTCGCCTGGAAGGACCTGTGCCGCGGTCCACACCTGCCCTCCACCAAGCTCATCGGTAACGGCTTCGCACTGACCAAGGCCTCGGCCGCCTACTGGAAGGGCGATCAGTCGAACGATCAGCTCCAGCGCATCTACGGCACCGCCTGGGCCTCCAAGGAAGACCTCGTCGCCTACCAGGAGCGCATCAAGGAGGCCGAGCGCCGCGACCACCGTCGCCTCGGCGCCGAGCTGGACCTGTACTCCTTCCCCGAGGAGATCGGCCCCGGCCTCGTTGTCTTCCATCCCAAGGGCGGCATCCTGCGTCACGAGATCGAGTCCTACGTGACTGACCGTCACAAGAAGGCCGGCTTCGACTTCGTGCACACCCCCGAGATCTCCAAGGGTGGACTCTTCCACACGTCGGGTCACCTGCCCTACTACGCGGACACGATGTTCCCGCCCATGCTCGTCGATGAAGAGCGCGACGAGGACGGCAACGTGACCAAGGCAGGCCAGGAGTACTACCTCAAGGCCATGAACTGCCCGATGCACAACCTGATCTTCCGCTCGCGCGGCCGCTCCTACCGCGAGCTGCCCCTGCGCTTCTACGAGCTGGGTCACGACTACCGCTACGAGAAGAGCGGCGTCGTCCACGGCCTGACCCGCATGCGCGGCTTCACGCAGGACGACTCGCACACCTACTGCACGCCTGAGCAGGCCTCGGAGGAGATCCGCACGCAGATCGAGTTCTTCCTGTCGATTCTCTCCCGCTTTCGGCCTCAAGGACTTCTACCTGGAGCTGTCCACGCGCGACGAGGACGGCAAGAAGAAGGACAAGTTCATCGGCTCGGATGAGGACTGGGCGGCCGCCACGAAGGCACTCGAGGACGCCTGCGCCGCGACCGGCCTCGACCTGGTTCCGGATCCGGGTGGCGCCGCCTTCTACGGCCCCAAGGTCTCCGTGCAGGTTAAGGACGCGATCGGTCGTACCTGGCAGATGTCGACGATCCAGTACGACTTCAACCAGCCCGACCGCTTCGACCTGGAGTACACGGCGGCCGACGGTTCCCGTCAGCGCCCCGTCATGATCCACTCCGCCAAGCTGGGCTCCGTCGAGCGCTTCATCGGCGTTCTCACCGAGCACTACGCGGGCGCGTTCCCCGGCGTGGCTCTCGCCCGTCCAGGTCCGTCTCATCCCCGTCGCCGAGGGCCTTTCGACGGCTACGTCAGGACGTCTGCCGCGAAGCTGCGCGAGCGCGGCGTGCGCGTCGAGACCGACCTGTCGGACGACCGCTTCGGCAAGAAGATTCGCAACGCCTCCAGGACAAGATCCCGTTTCACGCTCATCGCCGGTGGCGAGGACGTCGAGGCCGGGGCCGTGTCCTTCCGTCTGCGTGACGGCTCGCAGCACAACGGTGTCGCCGTTGATCGCGCGGTTGAGCTGATCGTCTCGCACATCGAGCAGCGCAACAACGCGGACCAGATCGACGGCCTCGACGAGGCGTGAGAGTCATGAGCCGTGACGCCGGTTCCGATTCGATCGGTACCCCGAACGGCCAGTTGCCGACCGAGGACGCCCGCTCCCTGGCGGGCGTCCCGGACGGCTTCGGTCGTTTCTGGACCCCCTACCGGATGGCCTATATCCGCGGCGAAGGCAAGCCCGTCGACGCCTCGGACGTGGGGTGCCCGTTCTGCACGGCGCCCGGTAAGGACGACCAGGCGGGACTGATCGTCTACCGCGGCGACACGTGCTTCGTGCTCATGAACCTGTTCCCCTACAATTCCGGGCACCTGCTCGTGTGCCCGTATCGTCACGTCTCCGACTACACGGAGCTCACCGACGAGGAACGCATCGAGCTGGGCAACCTGACGGCGACCGCCATGCGTGTCACCCGCGCCGTTGCCTCTCCGGCGGGCTTCAACCTGGGCATGAACCAGGGCGAGGTGGCCGGTGCCGGTATCGCCGCCCACCTGCACCAGCACGTCGTTCCGCGCTGGCTGGGCGACGCGAACTTCCTGCCGATTATCGCGCAGACGAAGGCCGTGCCCTGAGCTCCTGGAGGACGCTCGTGCCCGGCTCGCCGCCGCCTGGCCGAAGGAGGACTGATGCTCGGAAACCACGGACGTTCCATCACGAAGGCCATCTTTACGCCTCTCGCTCGCGTTCTCGCACGCGTCGGGCGTCACCCCGAACATGGTGACGGTCGCGGGCACTGTTGCGACGGTCGCGATCGCGGTCATCTGTATTCCTCAGGGATGGATCTGGCAGGGCGGTATCGCCCTGGCCGTCGTCATGTTCGGCGACTCCGTGGACGGCACGCTCGCGCGCATGACGACGGGCGGCACGCGTTTTGGCGCCTTCCTCGATTCGACGCTCGACCGCCTGGGCGACGGCGCCGTGTTTGGCTCCCTCACCGCCTACGCGGTCTTTCCAGATGGACGATACTCGTTCGTGCGCACCTGGGCGATCATCGCCGGTATCTGCTCGATCGTCGGTGCGGCCGCCGTTCCCTACGCGCGCGCCCGCGCGGAATCCGTCGGAGTCGTGGCCAAGCTGGGCATCGCTGAGCGCACCGACCGCCTCATCATCGGTATGGGCACGGCGATTCTCATGAGCCTTGGTCTGCCCGAGTGGGTGTTTGCGGCTGGCCTGACCTGGGTGGCGTTTGCGTCCTTCGTGACCGTCTGCCAGCGCATCTGGTTCACCGCCCGCCACATCGACGAGGGGAACGCCGTGAGTTTTTCGCCCCTGTCGCTCGCCTTTCGCCGATCGCTCCCTCGCCTGCCCGCTGCGCGTCGTCATGCGCATGGCGGACACTGGGCGCATCGATTGCGGCCAGGCGCGGGGAGCCATGATCGACCGGCTGCGCGCCAACATGGCGCGTCTGACCGGAACGGAGCCGTCTGCCGACGAGGTGCGCGCCGCGGTTCGCTCCCACATCCGCAACTACGCCGAACAGCTGATGCTCGGATCGCGTCGCGGCGCGCCGTTGCTCGAGGGAGTCTCCTTCGAGGGTTTCGAGGCCCTGGCTGCGGCCAGCGAAGATGGCCCGGTCGTCCTCGCCCTCGGACACTCCGGCAGCTGGGATCGCGCCGGCGCGTGGGTGTGCGCGCACGGTCGTGGGCATCGTGACCGTGGCTGAGAAAGGTGGAGCCTCCCGCGCTGTTTGAGCGTTTCGTGTCGCTGCGCGAAGGCCTCGGCATGGAGATCATCGGCGTCGCGAAGGGCGAGTCGGTCTTTTTCCACCCTCATCGAGCGCGTGCGCGGCCGTAGCGTCATCGTCCCGCTTCTGGCAGACCGGGATATTTCGGGTTCGGGCATTGAGGTCGACCTGGGGTACGCGGCGCGCACTCGTCGCCGCGGGTCCCGCTGCGCTCGCGACCAAGCTGGAGCGTCCGCTCTTTGCAGCCTGCATCACGTACGAGAACGAGACGCCCACCGGGGCCGATGTCCGCGTGCGTTGCGTCGGACCGATCAGTGCGGATGACAGGGAGCGACCCCGGCCTCAATCGCGTCGAGGCCCTCACGCAGGCATGGGTGAGACGAATTTGCCGCCATGATGGCGACCAAGGCGCAGGACTGGCACATGATGCAGCGCGTGTATGTGGAGGATCTTGACCCCGAGCGCCTGGCGCGCGCGAGGCCGAGCACGAGAGGAAGAATCGATGAAGATCGGGAATCGTGAATCCCGTACTCCTGGGACGTGCCCGGGGAGTGGGCTTCACATTCGCGACCTCGCGTTGAAGCTGCGGTCGCGCGGACACGACGTTCAGGTGCTGACGCCGTCGACCTCGGAGGACCTGCCCTGAGTGGATCACGTCCGCCGGGTTCGTCCGTGTCGATCCCCTTTCAACGGATCGGTGGCCAATATTTCCGTGAAGCCCGAAGGCGCTCGCGCGTACTCGCCGTTGGCTGGCAGACAACGATTTTCGACGTCGTGCACGTCCACGAGCCTGTCGTTCCCTCGGTGTCGATGGCAGCTGCGATGCTGTCGACTGCCCCCTCGTGGGGAACGTTCCACGCAGCCCTCGGTCGGTCGGTCTCGCGCGCGATTGCCTCGGCGCCCATGCGCCTGTACATGGAACGCATCGGAGTGCGCATCGCGGTCTCCGAGGAAGCTCGACGTACGCTCATCGAACACCACGGCGGCGACGCCGTCATCATCCCGAACGGGGTCGAGACGGCCTCGTTCCGCAGCGCGCAGCCCCTTGAACAGTGGGTGGCGACGGACGAACGTCCGGTCATCGTGTTCCTCGGCCGCCTCGATGAGCCCCGCAAGGGCCTGAGCATTTTCGCCGGCGCCATCGCTGGTGTTCTCGAGCGTTTCCCGGGCGCCCGTTTCTTGATTGCCGGTCGAGGAGACGCTCCGGAGATTCGCCAGGCCGTCGAGCGTTTTGGTGATTCCGTGTCGTTCCTCGGTGGAATCAGCGACGAGGAGAAGGAATCCTTGCTCGCGGGCGCCAGCATCTACGTCGCTCCGCAGACGGGCGGCGAGTCTTTCGGTATCGTCCTTGTCGAGGCGATGGCGGCCCATACGGCTGTCGTTGCCTCGGATATCCCAGCCTTCCGTGCGGTGCTCGAGGACGGGCGAGCTGGCGCGCTCTTCGAGACGGGCAACAGTAACTCGCTCGCACGTACACTCATCGACCTGCTGACAGACCGCGACCGCCTCGAGGAGCTGTCCGCAGCCGGAGCGCGCTCATCGGCGCAGTACGACTGGGAGGTTGTGGCGGATAAGGTCTTCGAGGTCTACAAGCTGGCGATCGCCATGGGAAGTCCCGCCGAATCGGGAACGCGTCGGGCACGTGACCTGATCCGAGGCCGCGGTGAAGAAGGGGAGGAACTCGCATGATCTCGCTGTCCCCCTGGCTGCTTGTCGCTATCGTCTTCGCCGTTATCGCGCTCGGCGTTATCGCAGGATTCGCGATCACGCGAGCGCGCCGCCTGGACCGGCTCCATCAGCGCATCCTTGCTTCGCGAGACTCTCTCTCGCGACTCCTGCTGCGCCGGGCCTCCGAGGCAGACCTTCTGAGCCGCAGCGCCGGTCTGGAAAGCTCCGGCCTCGCCGACGCCGCACGCGCCTACATTCAGGACGGGGAGACCAGCTCACCACCGATGGCCTCGACCGCCGAACTGCGGCGCAACGCCAGGGCGATCGTGTCGAGGTCGCCGCGCGTTTGGAGCGTGCGTCCGCCCTGTCTCGCGCAATCCGCGAGACTCTCACCCTTGAAGAACGGGCGCGCATTGCATCCGATCCCCAAGCCGCTGCGCGCTTGGAAGCGTTGGATGCGACGTGCTATCGCATCGAGCTCACACGCAACGTCCATAACGTGGATGTCGCGGGGAGTTCGCGCCCTGCGTTCCGCACGAATGGTAAAATTGTTGCGACTGGCCGGGCATGCTCCGATTCCCGAGCCCATTGACTTTGATGATGACACGCAGACCGGCGGACGAGGTTACTGATATGCATGCGACCCACTGGGGAGGGCCCGGCGAGGACTATCGCCTCAGCAAGATCAGCAGCGCCACCATCGACTCCACCGATGGCGTCTCAGCACCGGCCCCCGACGATGCCGCTCCCGTCTGGCAGCCTCCCAAGGCCGCGCACTCCTTCCCCTGGTTCGAGGTTGTCATGACGACGATCGGCGTGCTGGGGACCATCGGCATCATCGTCTTCGGTCTGGCACCCGAGTCTTCGAGTGTGACGTCCTTCGTGAAGACGACGCTGCTGTCCCTGGTTGCCCTCGTGATCGTCGTCGGCTTCCTCCAGCGGATCGATCGCTGGGAGCCAGAACCGTGGACGACGAAGCTCGCGATGTTTCTGTGGGGCGGGGGCGTGGCGACGCTGTCGGCGATGATCATGAATACGGCACTGGGCGAGGACATTGCCGCCACAATCGGTGACTTCGACCGTGCGGAGGCACTCGCCGCGTCATTCATCGCGCCCCTCGTTGAGGAGACCCTCAAGGGTATCGGCGTTCTCATCATCGTCGTTGTACGCCGCAACTCCATCAACTCGGTGCTCGACGGTGTCGTGTACGCGGGATTCTCGGCGGCCGGGTTCCTTTTCTTCGAGGACATCCTGTACTTCCTGCGCACCGAAGGACAAGGAACAAAGACTCTCGTCTTGGTATTCGTTGTTCGCGCCCTGCTGGGCCCCTTCCTACACGTCATGGCAACCTCGATGACGGGCATCGGATTGGCGCTCGCCCTCCTCAAGTTCAAGCGGGGCTGGTCGAAGACCGCTATCGTCGTCGTCTTCTGGTTCTTTGCGATGCTCATTCACTTCGTGTGGAATGGAAGCGCCGCATTGACCGGATCTGGATTTGCCTTCATTGCCATGTATGTCGTCGTGGGTATTCCTGGGTTCGTCCTCTGGTCGATTCTGCTGCTGCGAGCTGCGCGTCGGGAGGCTCTCCACATTCGCGATGGCCTCGTCCCGTACGTGCGCACCGGATGGATCCTTCCCGGCGAAGTCTCGATGGCGACCGATCGTCGCGCGCGTAAAGCCGCCTTCAAGTGGGCTGCCCAGGGTGGTCGGGATGCGAAGCGTGCGATGCGAGCCTTCTTGTCCGACCTGGCCTCCCTCGGCCTCGACCAGCGCCTCATGGCTCGCCATGGCGCCGATCCCTCGCGCATCGAAAACGATCGTCAGATGCTGGCCGATGCCGTTGAAAAGCGCCGTGAATTCCTGCGACTGACCTCTATCGCGGAGCAGCAAAAGGATGTCACGAAACGCCGTCGCGGGTCGTGCGCACGTCGCCCTGACACGTCGCACTGAACAGGGGTAATGGGGCGGAACCGAGTCAACGAGGCGAGATCGGGTTTTCTCGGTGGCTCCCGCTACGGGGTCTGTTGCGTGAGCGCCTTTCTCACGGCTGTTCCATCGCCCCTCACAGGCGACGCATGGGAACAGCGGGCATGATGGGGGCGACAGAAAGGAAATAACGTGACTCATGCTGTGTCTATGCGCCCTCGTTCGTGGGCGCTCGTCGTGTGCTCGCTCATCCTCGTTGCAGTGAGTGTTCGGGCGGCTATCTATGAATTGACGGAAGCTCTCGAGGGTGTCTCGCCTCATCTGATGCCTGGCTTGCGGTTGGTGCCTCCACGCTGAGCGCAGTTGTGGGCCTGGTGTTCTTCGCATGGGCCGCTCGCCTCAAGCCCACCGTGCTGTCCTGGTTGGCCGCATTCGGCTGGGGAACCGGTGGCGCGCTCATCTTCGCCGGATACGGCAACACAGTCATCGACTCGGCCGTAGCCGCGAGCAACCTGAGCGATGAAGCGGTTGATTTCGTGACGTCCGTGCTCACGGGTCCCATCGTCGAAGAAACAGGCAAGGGAGTTGGTGTTCTGGTGCTGATCCTCGCGGCACGAAAGCTGCTCACGCGTCCTGCGCAGGGCGGCGTGCTCGGAGCGCTCGTTGGCCTCGGTTTCGCCTGGGGTGAGGACGTGGGCTACTATGTGAGCGCCCTTGAAAACGGGATGAGCGGACTGTGGGAATCGTTCCTCGTGCGTGCCATCCTTGGCGCATACGCGCATGCCATCTTTACCGGCGTATTCGGTTACGCGCTGGCCTGGGCGGTGCTGCGCGCACAGAATGTGCTTCGGGCCTCTCGCCGCGGTCGGCGGATTCGTCGGAGCACTCGCGCTGCACGCCCAGGCTAACGGCGTTGGGTTCCTGGCCCCCGAAGACTCGTGGAACCTCACCTACGGCGCGATCGAGATCCCCGTTTTCGTCGTGAGCGTCGCTCTCCTCGTGTGGGGTCTGCGCCGCCAGCGGGCTACCCTGGAGGCATGAGCGCACTCGACTGGCCTGTGGACGCGGACGGCTTTCCCCATCGGGAGGCCGCCCGCGTCCTCCTCTTTGACGACAGCGGACGGGTCCTATTGGCCAAGGGCCACGACGAGGATCAACCGGAGCGGTTCTGGTGGTTCACGATCGGTGGCGGCATCGAAGAGGGCGAGGACCCGCGCGCCGCAGCCGTGCGTGAGGTCTTCGAAGAAACCGGCATCGAGCTGGCCCCTGACGACCTGGTGGGTCCCGTCCTCTACCGGACCGCCGAGTTCGACTTCCTAGCGGTCACCGCCCGGCAGGACGAGTGGTTTTTCGTCGCGCAGGCGCCCTCGACCGCCCTGAGCCGGGATGGATGGACCGAGCTGGAACGCTCCGTCATCGACACCCAGGCCTGGTGGGACATCGACGAGGCCGCCGCCCAGATCGATGGAGAAATCTGCCCGCGCAGATCCTCGGTACGCGCGCGCCTGGCGCGATGGGTGGGATGGGAAGTATGATCCGCCTGACAGACACGCGCGAACCCTGAGCGTTTCCGTGCTAGGGCGAGGCCGAGGGGCGATCGCCGAGGACAGGTCCGGCGTGTTCAGCTGGACCGACACCTGCTCGCGCACGGCGGGCTTCGCGCAGAACGCGATACCGACCCCGGCCTCGTGCATCATGGGGATATCGTTTCGCCCCGTCGCCGATCGCAACCGTGCGCTCGAGCGGGACACCGAGGACGAGGCCCAGGAACGCAAGCACTCGACCTTCACCTGGGAGGTCACGATGCGCCCTAGCACGCGGCCCGTCAACATGCCGCCGGCGACCTCGAGGCGGTTCGCCGCGTAGAAATCGATGTCGAGGGAGGCCGCCAGGGGAGCGACCACTTCCTCGAATCCGCCCGAGACGATGCCGAACTTTCCCGCCGGCCCGGTGCACTGCGTCGATCAGCTCGCGAGCGCCCTTCGTGGGGGTGATGACGGACAGGACATCGCCGAAGACGGATTCGGGAACCCCCGCGAGGGTTGCAACGCGCTCGCGCAAAGACTCCGCGAAATCAAGCTCGCCATTCATCGCACGAGACGTAATCTCGGCGACGCGCGCCCGCGTGCCCGCAGCTTCGGCGAGCTCCTCGATGACTTCCTGGCGGATCAGCGTCGAATCGACGTCGGTGATGACGAGGCCGGGTGCCCCGCTGGCACACAGCAGCGGAGCACCCGGCTCGTCGAGACGGTGAGTCATGCTCACTTGCGGACGACCGCACCCTTGGGAACGACCGTAATGCCGGACTCGGTGACGGTGAAGCCACGCTCGCGATCGTGGTCAAGATCGACGCCGACGACGGCGCCTTCCTCAACGACGACGTTCTTGTCCAGAATCGTCTTCACGACCCGGGCCGAGCGACCGATGCGACAGCCGTGCATAACGACGGAATCTCGATCTTCGCCCACGAGTGGACGTAGGGTGTTCGGGGAAATGACCGAGCGCACGATCTCACCGCCGGAGACGATGACGCCGGGGGAGACGAACGAGTCGATCGCGTGACCCAGACGATCCGCATCGCCGTACACGAACTTGGCCGGCGGCAGTGAGCCGTCGATCATCGTCATGGTCGGCCAGTCGCGGTTGTACAGGGTTGAACACCGGGTGCACCGAGATCAGGTCCATGTTCGCCTCGTAGTAGGCGTCCAGCGTACCGACGTCACGCCAGTAGTCGCGGTCGCGGTCGGTCGAGCCCGGCACGTCGTTGTCCTGGAAGTCGTAGACGCCGCACTCGCCGCGCTCGACGAACCACGGAATGATGTTGCCCCCCATGTCGTGCTTCGAATCGGGGTCGGCCGCATCCTCCCGCAGAGCGTTGACCAGATCCTTCGTGGTGAACACGTAGTTGCCCATGGAGGCGAGGACCTTGGTGGGATCGTCGGGCAGGCCCACGGCGTTCTTCGGCTTCTCGAGGAAGTTCTTGACGACCCCGTTCTCGCCGTCGATGACGCCGAGCGCCGAAGCCAGCTCGATCGGCTGACGGATGCCGGCGACCGTGGCGGGCAGGCCCGAATCGATGTGGTGCTGGACCATCTGCGAGAAGTCCATACGGTAGATGTTGTCCGCACCGATGATGACGATGTACTCCGGCTGCTCGTCGTCGACGATGTTCAGCGACTGGTAGATGGCATCCGCGCTACCCAGGTACCAGTGCGGGCCGCGACGCTGCTGAGCCGGCACAGGAGCAATGAAGTTGCCGAGTAGGGGAGACGTGTACCAGGTCTTTGTGACGTGGCGGTCGAGCGAATGGGACTTGTACTGCGTCAAGACAACAATCTTGAGGTATCCGGAATTCACGATGTTCGACAGCGCGAAATCGATCAGACGGAAGTGACCACCGAACGGAACTGCCGGCTTTGCACGGTCATCCGTCAGGGGCATCAGTCGCTTACCCTCACCGCCCGCGAGAACGATTGCCAGAACGTGGTTCTTTGCCATGTGGCACCTCTTCGTTGGTCGAGTGGACCCGCATCGGCGCGGATCCGTGGGAGTGGTCACACTGTATTACAAATGTCTATCGATTGCTACACTGTCTCGTTTTCGACCAGCGGTGACGTGAGATCGGATACGATGTGTCTCACACGCCGCTCCCGTCGGAAGGACCCCACCATGCGCGTTGATCTCCTTACCCGTGAATACCCGCCTCACGTCTACGGAGGAGCCGGTGTCCACGTGCTCGAGCTGGCCAAGGTCCTGCGCGGCCTCGTCGATGACCTGCGTGTCCAGGCGTTTGACGGTCCGCGCGAACCGGGTACCGATGGAGCCGACCCGGGCGTGACCGGACATGCGGATTTGCCTCAGCTGGCCGGAGCGAACGCCGCGCTGCGCACGCTTGGTGTCGACCTCGAGATCGCTGCTGCGTGCGAGGGTTCTGACCTGGTCCACTCCCACACCTGGTACGCGAATTTTGCTGGGCACGTTGCGTCGCTTCTCGGCGACATCCCGCACGTGATCTCAGCGCACTCGCTTGAGCCGCTGCGTCCGTGGAAGGCTGAGCAGCTCGGCGGCGGCTACCGCCTGTCCTCCTACGTGGAGAAGACGGCCTACGAGGCTGCGAGCGCGATCGTCGCCGTCTCGAACGGCATGCGTGACGACATTCTGCGCTGCTACCCCGGCGTTGATCCCGAGCGCGTGCACGTCATCCACAACGGCATCGACCTGAACAAGTGGCACGCCCCCGAGGGTGAGGCGGGCGAGGAACTGCGCGCCCGCGTTCTCGCCGAGCACGGTATTGACCCGTCTCGTCGCACGGTCGTGTTCGTCGGTCGCATCACCCGCCAGAAGGGCCTCCCGTACTTCCTACGCGCCGCCCAGCTCCTGCCCGATGACGTTCAGCTCGTGCTGTGCGCCGGCGCTCCCGACACCCCTGAGATCGCCGCAGAGGTCGAGGGGCCTCGTCGCCGAGCTGCGCGCTCGCCGCTCCGGCGTCGTTCTTATCTCCGAGATGCTCCCCCAACCCGAGGTGGCGGCGATCCTGTCCTCGGCGCAGGTCTTCATCACGCCGTCGGTGTACGAGCCCCTCGGCATCGTCAACCTGGAGGCGATGGCCCTCGGCCTGCCCGTCGTCGGCACCGCGACCGGCGGCATTCCCGACGTCATCGTCGATGGAGAGACCGGCTACCTCGTGCCGATCGACCAGAAGCAGGACGGCACGGGAACGCCACTCGATCCTCGCGCCTTTGAGGAAGCGATGGCTGATCGACTGGTGCGTGTCCTCGATGATCCGGAGCTGGGCCGTCGTATGGGCGAGGCCGGCCTCGTTCGCGCCCGCGATCACTTCTCCTGGGAAGCGATCGGCGTGAAGACCGCCGAGCTGTACCGTTCGCTCGTTTAGGGCGCACGTCACCCGACAGACGACTAGGCTGGATACATGACTTACGTCCTGAATCTTTCTCACGTGTCCCTCCAACGCGGGGACACGCAGGTCCTGTCCGACGTCTCGTGGTCGACGCGCCCGCGCCAGCACTGGGTCATCGTCGGCCCGAATGGCGCCGGCAAGACCACGCTGGCGCGCGTGGCCTCGGGCCGTATCGCTCCCGATAGCGGAGAGGTGACGGTCTCGGAGACCGATTTGTCGCACGCCGACCCCTCAGAGATCGCCACGCGCGTGGGGCTCTCCTCGGCCGCGGTGGGGGCCAAGATCGTGCCGACTCAGTCGGTCCTCGACACGGTGCGCAGCGCCGCCTGGGGCCTTGCCGTCGCCCACGACGAGGAATATGAGCAGGTCGATGACGAGCGTGCCCACGCGCTCATGGATATCTTCGGTGTCTCGCACCTGGCCCAGCGCGAGTTTTCGACGCTGTCCGAGGGTGAGGCCCAGCGCGTGCTGCTGGCACGCGCCCTCATGACCGACCCTGAGGTGCTCATCCTCGACGAGCCGACCTCGGGCCTCGACCTGGGTGCTCGCGAGCTGCTGATCGCCGCTCTGTCGGAGATCATGCAGGGTTCGAAGTCCCCGCAGGTCATCCTGGTGACGCATCAGATCGAAGAGATCCCCGCGGTGTCACGCACTGCGCGATCATGTCGAACGGTGCGATCACGCACCAGGGGCCGATTGAAGACGTCCTGACCGGTGTCAACCTATCCGAGGTGTACGGCATGCCTCTGCTCGCCGGCAACACTGACGGGCGCTGGTGGGCGCGCGGCGTGAGCGCGTGAGAATAGGAGCGTGAGCGGTATGTGGTGGCTGTGGATTCTCGGTGCCCTCGTCTGCGGAATCGTCGAGGTCATGAGCGTGAGCTTCGTCTTCCTCATGTTTGCGATCGGCGCGTTGGCGGCGGGTATCGCGGGCGCGTTCGGCGCAAACCTGACGGTTCAGGTCATCGTCTTCATTGTCGTCTCGATTGCTCTCCTGGTCATCCTGCGTCCCTTCCTGAAAGGGCGTATCGACCGGTCCAGCGGTTATGTTCCGAGCAACACTGACGGTCTGATTGGCAAGACCGGATACGTGACCGAGGCCGTGGGAGAGCGCCACGGGCGTATCCAGTTCTCGGGTGGAGAGTGGAGCGCGCGCACTGAGGGGCCCACGCTGCCCGTTGGCGCCGAAGTTCGTGTTGATCGCATCGACGGTGCAACCGCCGTCGTGAGTGCCCTCAACCCGGCCTCTGCGGCTCCGACGCATCCGTACGGAGACTCGATCTCCTGATCCCGCACATCTTGTATTTTCATCGACGTAAGAAAGGAAAGACGCCGTGAATTCAGGAAACATCATCGGCAACATCGCGTTCATCGTGGTGCTTGCTCTCGTCGTTTTCGTCGTGGTCTCGCTCGCCCGCGCAGTGCGGATCGTTCCGCAGTCGCAGGCGTACGTCGTGGAGCGCCTTGGTCGGTTCCAGGCGGTCATGCAGGGTGGTTTCCACCTGCTGGTCCCCTTCGTGGACCGCGTCGCCGCGCGTATCGATCTGCGTGAGCAGGTCGCGAACTTCCCGCCGCAGCCCGTTATCACCGCCGACCAGGCGATGGTCTCGATCGACTCCGTCATCTATTTCCAGATCACGGATCCGCGCAGCGCGACCTACGAGGTCGCTAACTTCCTGCAGGCGATCGAGCAGCTGACCGCGACGACGCTGCGTAACCTGATCGGTTCGCTGGATCTGGAGCAGACGCAGACCTCGCGTGAGTCGATCAACAAGCAGCTGCGCGGCGTTCTTGACGAGGCCACGGGCCCATGGGGCATTCGCGTGACCCGCGTGGAGCTCAAGTCCATCGAGCCGCCGCCGCGAGTCCTGGCTGCGATGGAGCAGCAGATCACCGCCGAGCGTACCAAGCGTGCGACGATTCTCACGGCCGAGGCCGAGCGTGAGGCCCAGATCAAGAAGGCTGAGGGTGCCAAGCAGGCCGCCGTTCTGGCCGCGTCTGCCCAGCAGGAGGCTCAGGTTCTTCAGGCCAAGGGTCAGAAGGAAGCACTGATTCTCCAGGCCGAGGGTGCCCGCCAGGCACAGATCCTGCGCGCACAGGGTGAGTCTGAAGCCATTCAGACGGTCTTCGCGGCCATCAACGCCGGAAAGGCCACGCCCGAGCTCCTGTCCTACAAGTACCTCGAAATGCTGCCGAAGATCGCAGACGGTCAGGCGTCCAAGCTGTGGATGCTGCCCTCGGATCTCACCGGCGCACTGGAATCCATCTCGAAGGGTTTCAACCTGGGCAAGTAGACTGAAAGCCATGCCGGGCCGACCGCAGTCCCTGCGGTCGGCCCGTTCTTTCTCAACGGGAGGATACCGGTGGATTCGCATCAGGAATACGTGCTGCGCGAGGTCGCGCAGAAGAACATTCGCTTTATCCGTTTGTGGTTCACGGATGTTGCGGGCGTCTTTGAAGTCGATCTCGATCGATCCCCGGTGAGCTCGAGGAGGCGTTCAGTGAGGGGATTGGCTTCGACGGGTCGGCCGTCGAAGGCCTGACGCGCGTCTACGAGTCGGACATGCTGCTCAAGCCCGGATGCCTCGACGTTCCAGTTGCTCCCCGTGGCGTTCCAACGAGGACCCGGTGGCCCGCATGTTCTGCGACGTCCTCATGCCTGACGGCCGCCCGGCTCCCTCGGATCCTCGAGGGGTTCTCGAGCGCGCGGTGGAGCGCGCCGCCGACGCCGGGTTCCGGGTCATGATTCACCCGGAGATCGAGTTTTACCTCCTGCGTCAGCCTGTGACGCCCGATCGCATGATCCCCGTCGATCAGGCTGGCTACTTTGACCACGTGGCGCGCGGCGATTCGAACGACTTCCGCCGCCGCGCCGTACGCATGCTCGAGGACATGGCGATTCCGGTCGAGTTCTCGCACCACGAGGGCGGGCCGGGACAGAAACGAGATTGACCTGCGAGCCGTTGACCCCGTGCGCGCAGCGGATAACATCATGACTGCGCGCACCCTCATTGAGGAGGTCGCGCTACGCGAGGAGCTTGTTGCGACGTTCATGCCCAAGCCTTTCATTGAGCACCCCGGCTCGGGTATGCACACGCACCTGTCGCTGTTTGAGGGCGAAGAAAATGCGTTCTTCTCTCCTGCGGGCCAGTATCGCCTGTCCACGACGGGGCGTCAGTTTATCGCTGGCCTTCTCGCGCACGCCGAGGAGATCGCGGCCATCACCAACCAGCATGTCAACTCCTACAAGCGCCTGTGGGGCGGGGAGAGCTCCCTCCTACGTGTGCTGGGGCCACTTGAATCGCTCGGCTCTCGTGCGCGTTCCGCTCTACAAGCCGAAGAAGGCCGCGGCAGCGCGTATCGAGTACCGTGCCCCCGATCCGAGCGCGAACCCCTACCTGGCGTTCGCCGTCCTGATCGCGGCTGGGCTCGAGGGCATCGAGAAGAAGATGGAGCTGATGCCAGAGGCCGAGGACAATGTGTGGGACCTGTCGGATCGTGAACGTCAGGGTCATGGGCATTCACGCCCTGCCTGCCTCGTTGGCGGACGCCGTGCGTGCCATGAAGAGTTCCGACCTGGTGGCCTCCACGCTCGGCGAGCAGGTGTTCGACTACGTCATCCGCAAACAAGCGCAAGGAATGGACGGAATACCGCCAGCAGATTACTCGCCAGGAGCTCGAGCAATTCCTGAAGGTCGTTCCCCGGTGACACCTGACGAACTTCGGATTTGCCGGATTCCTGGACCCTCGCCGAGCCCTCGACTTTTTCGAGGAGCTTCCGGGTGGAGCCGAGGTATGGGCGGCGGACCTGGGAGCCAGTGCCGACCCCGATCAGGCGTTGCTGGCGGCGATCCGTCTGCACGAGGCGGACTCCGGCCTCGTGCGGGGACTCGTCGATGATTCGCGTGCGCGCGCTCGCCTGTGCGCCGTCCTGGGCGGCAGCCAGTGGCTGGGCGATTACATCGTTGCCGAGCCCGGCCGTGCTCGATCGACGTGGGAGGATCCCGGCGAGGCTGCGCGCGTGATGCTCGCGTCCGTGGCTGCGACGCGAGGGGAGCGCGGCGCCTTCGTCGCCTCTGAGGACGCCCGGGTGGACGATCTGCGCGGCGCGTATCGCCAGGTCCTGCTGTACCTGGCCGCCGATGACCTGACGAGCGATGATCCTGAAGGCTTCATGCCCGAGGTCGGTCGGCGCATCGCCGACCTGGTCGACGCCACCCTGAGGCCGGCCTTGCCCTGGCGAGGCGGGACATCGACCCGCAGGGGCGTATCCCCTTCGCCATCATCGCGATGGGTAAGACGGGGAGCACGCGAACTCAACTACATCTCCGACGTCGACGTCGTCTACGTCGCCGAGGCCGGGGCAGACGGGGATGAACGCGTGGCCCTCGAGGTCGCGACGCGCCTCGCTGCGGCGACGGCATCCGCCTGCTCGGGGCCCGGAACCGAAGCTCCACTGTGGACGGTGGACGCGAACCTGCGGCCCGAGGGGCGCAACGGAGCACTCGTGCGCACCGTCGAGTCCTACCGCCAGTACTGGGATAAATGGGCGCAGACCTGGGAGTTCAGGCGCTGCTCAAGGCGCGCGCCTGTGCGGGGAGACGAGACCGTCGGGCGTGCCTTTGAGGAAGCCGCACAGCCCTACGTGTGGAGCGCCGCGACGCGCGAGGGATTCGTCGAGGCGGCGCGTGCGATGCGCCGCCGCGTCGAGGACAACATCTCGCGTTTCGCACGCGTCGCGTGAGCTCAAGCTCGGGCGCGGCGGCCTGCGTGACGTCGAGTTCACGGTTCAGCTGCTCCAGCTTGTTCACGGTCGCACCGACGCCTTCCTGCGCGTGAGGTCGACGCTCGAGGCGATTGAGGCGTTGCGCGAGGGTGGCTACATCGCGCGTAGCGACGCGCAACAGCTCGCCTCGTGCTACCGATTCCTGCGCGCTGTCGAACACCGCACTCAGCTGCCCCGCATGCGTCGCACGCACCTGATTCCCGATAAGGACCGGGAGCTGCGTGTCCTCGGGCGTGCGATGGGGACCGCTCGCTTCGCGGATGCGGAGTCGATCAGTGCTGCTATCGACGAGGTGCGCACTCGCGTGCGCGCTTTGCACGAGGACGTCTTCTATCGCCCGATCATCGCCGCGACTGCGTCGCTGAGCGAGGACGAGGTGTCCCTGCACGCAGATGGCGCGCGCGACCGACTGGCCGCGATCGGCTACCGGGATCCGGCGGGAGCGCTCACGCACATTGGAGCCCTCACACAGGGAACGAGCAGGCGCGCGGCGATCCAGCGTCACCTGCTCCCAGTATTCATCTCGTGGCTCGCAGGCGGGGCCGACCCCGACATGGGCCTGTTGAACTTCCGCATCCTGTCCGAGGACATCGGAGACTCGCACTGGTACCTCGCGCTTCTGCGCGACTCGGGCGTCGCCGCCCACAGGCTCACGACCATGCTTCCCGAACTCCCGCTGGATTGCAGAGGCGCTCGCCAAGCGTCCCGAGGCCGTGGCCTGGCTCGACGATGATGGTGAGCTGGCGCCGCGCGAGCCGCATCGGCTAGCTCGGGAAGTTGCAGCCCTCATTGATCGTCACGACGACGCGACGGAGGCCGCCGCTCGCGTCCGAGCCGTGCGCACGCGTGAGCTCACGCGCTGCGCGATGAGCGACCTGCTGGGCGGCGTCGATCCGCGCGGGAATGCGATCGCCGACGCCACGGATGCGGCAATTCTCGGAGCCCTCGCCATCGCGCAGCGGGAGGAAAGCTGAGCGCTGGGGTGAGCAGCGGGCGAAACGTCGTCTTTGTCGCGATGGGGCGCTACGGCGGACGCGAGTGCTCGTACGCCTCGGATGCCGACGTGGTTGCCCTGCATGAGGCCGTCGGGGGTGCCACCGAGGCGGAGGCGGCGGCCAGCGCAACGGTGATCGTCAACCGCGTGAAGAATCTTCTCGGCTCGGCGACCAAACCAGCTGGGCATTGTCGTCGACCTCGACCTGCGTCCCGAGGGCAAGAATGGCCCGATGAGCCGTACGATTGAGTCGCATCGTGAGTATGCGCAGCGGTGGGCGTCGACCTGGGAGCGCCAGGCGGCGGTGCGTGCGCGCCCGATCGGTGAGGGAGCCTCGCCGATTCTGCACGGGCACTGTTCGATGAGCTCGCCTATGGGGGAGTGAGCGAGTCTGATGTGCGAGACATTCGCTTGCTCAAAGCCCGCATGGAGAACGAGCGTCTGCCGCGCGGCATCGAGCCCGCTCGCCACGTGAAGCTCGGCCCCGGTGGCCTCACGGACGTGGAGTGGACGATCCAGCTCATCCAGATGCGTGCTGGGATGAACAACCCCGCACTGCGTACGCCCTCGACGACGCAGGCGATCCTGAGCGCCCGGGAGCACGAGCTGATCAGCGCTCAAGACGCGCAGACTCTTCTTGATGCCTGGGACATGGCCACTCGTATTCGCGCGGCCAACACGCTGGCGAGCGGGCGCATGAGCGGTGTGAAGCTCGACGTCTTGCCTCGCGACAGCGCGGAGCTACGTGCCCTCGCAGCCATCCTCGGGTACGGTAGCGGCGGGCTGAACGCCCTCGAAGACGACTGGCTGCGCGCTGGACGCAAAGCGCGCGCCGTCATGGAACGACTTTTCTGGGAGCAGCAGTGAAGATTGTGCTGGTACGGCACGGACAGACCCCGCGAATCGCCTCGGTGCGCTCGATACGGTGCGCCCCTGGCCTCGGGCTGACTCCCGAAGGACTCCTCCAGGCCCAGCGCCTCGCGGATCGATGGGAGTCCGAGGTTGCGCCGCCTCCCACCGTCATCGCACTGTCCGGGCTGCACCGTACGCGCCTGACCGCGGCCCCGCTGGCGAGCGCCTACGGGCTGACTCCGCAGGTGCACCCCGGCATCCGCGAGCTACGCTCCGGCGACCTCGAAATGGCGGCCGACCCGGCATCGCAGTCCCTCTACGTGCGCACGACCCTGTCGTGGTGCGCCGGGGATTTGGATAATCGCATGCCCGGCGGCGAAAGCGGGTGCGAGGCCCTGGCCCGCTCGCTGGAGACCGTGCGCCGGGTGGGCCTGGCCGCACGCGAGCAAGCGGGGGACGACGCCGTCGCGGTGTTCGTCATCCACGGTGCCCTCACGCGCCTGCTGGCCACGTGGCTGTCCACCGACATCGACGAGGACCTCGTCTCCAAGCACTTCATGTCCAACACGGGCACGTCCACCTTCGAATGGGCGCCCGACTTCACCCCGTCCTCCGCGGACGAGCTGGCGAAGGGGCTCCGCGCCCTGATCTGGAACGACCGTCCCCTCGATCAGTGGTCTTGATGCGTGCTCCTGATCGGGTGCGACGAAGGCTGACACCTCGAAAGGGAACGAGCGGTACGTGAAGTAGTTCTGCAAGTATGACAGGTGGTCCTCGCACGCGAGCCACGTCTTCGTGCGGGCGTGGTGGATCGCAGGGTTACGCCAGTCGATCCGGTAGATCGCGGCGTTCGTGCATTCACGCGCCGAGCAGATGCCCGATGCGGCTTCGACTCCCAGTGCCATGGTGTCCTCCCCGTGCGGTTACGCTTGGAAGTATGCCAACCCTCGTTCTCGTTCGCCACGCGCAGGCCGCATATTCATACCCCGATCACACTCGACCCCTCACACGCGTGGGCGTCGATCAGGCCGCGCGTCTCGGCGGTGTCTTATCCCGCGAGATCGGCGCATTCGATGTCGCGGTGTGCTCGGACGCGACGCGCGCCCAGCAGACCTTCGCTCAGATCAGTCAGCGCGTGTCGATCCGTGATAGCTGGTTCGACCGCGGCGTCTACAACGCCGACGAGGAGGATATCCTCACCCTGGCGCGCACTATCGAGGGCAGCAGTGCACTCATCGTCGGTCACGAGCCCACTATCTCCGGCGCCGGTTATGTGCTGGCGCGCGAGAATGATCGGGGAGAGGTAGCCCGAGGTGTACCGACCGCGACGGCTCTCATCCTCACCTTCGATGGAACCTGGGAGAATCTGAGCCCCTCCAGCTGCACCCTGCGCGCGGTGCTGACCCGCCCACCCGCTAGGGTCACGTGTCCGCGGATGAGGCCCCGGCCTCGTCCATCGTTCCTGTGAGTGTGTTTACGTTTGTCCACGTGACGCCCGCCCGGATGCGGATGGGGGCCGCAAGCGCGTTAGAATATGGCGGTATCTATCCACCCAACAGGGAGAAGTGATGTCGGGACACTCTAAGTGGGCGACCACCAAGCACAAGAAGGCCGCTATTGACGCCAAGCGCGGCAAGCTCTTCGCGCGCCTCATCAAGAACATTGAGGTTGCAGCTCGCACGGGCGGCGGCGACCCCGCTGGCAACCCGACCCTGTACGACGCCATCCAGAAGGCGAAGAAGAACTCCGTTCCCGCCGACAACATCGACCGCGCCGTCAAGCGCGGCTCCGGTGCCGAGGCCGGTGGCGCCAACTACGAGACCATCATGTACGAGGGCTACGGCCCGGGCGGCGTCGCCTTCCTGGTGGAGTGTCTGACCGACAACCGCAACCGTGCCGCCTCCGACGTTCGCCTGGGCTTCACCCGCCACGGCGGCTCGCTGGCCGACCCCGGTTCGGTGTCCTATCTGTTCTCGCGTCGCGGCATCGTTGAGGTTCCCGCCGCCGACGGTGTGGACGAGGAATCCATCATGATGGCCGTCCTGGACGCGGGCGCCGAAGAGGTTGAGGAAGCCGGCGAGCTCTTCATCGTCGAGTCCGACCCCAAGGACGTCGTTGCCGTGCGTACCGCCCTGCAGGACGCAGGCATCGACTACGACTCTGCCGAAGTCCAGTTCGTCGCCTCTACCGAGGTCGAGCTCGATCTCGAGGGCGCCCTCAAGGTCAACAAGCTCATCGACGCCCTCGAGGACTCCGATGACGTGCAGAACATCTACACGAACATGTCCCTGTCGGACGAGGTTCGTGCCCAGCTGGAAGAGCAGGAGTGAACATGAGCGATTCGACCGCTAAGCGCGAGGTCGGCACCCCGCAGGTCAAGCGCGGTATGGCCCAGATGCTCAAGGGTGGCGTCATCATGGACGTCGTTACCCCCGAGCAGGCGAAGATCGCCGAGGACGCGGGCGCCGTGGCCGTCATGGCCCTCGAGCGGGTGCCCGCCGACATCCGCGCCCAGGGTGGCGTGGCCCGCATGTCCGACCCCGATCTGATCGAAGGCATCATCGAGGCCGTGTCCATCCCCGTGATGGCCAAGGCCCGCATTGGCCACTTCGTTGAGGCGCAGGTTCTGCAGTCGCTCGGCGTCGACTACATCGACGAGTCCGAGGTCCTGACCCCCGCCGACTACACCCACCACATCGACAAGTGGAACTTCACCGTTCCCTTCGTCTGCGGCGCGACCAACCTCGGTGAGGCGCTGCGCCGCATCAACGAGGGCGCGGCCATGATCCGCTCAAAGGGTGAGGCCGGCACCGGCGACGTTTCCAATGCGACGACGCACATGCGTAAGATCCGCGACGAGATCCGCCACCTGACCTCCCTGCCCGAGGACGAGCTGTACGTTGCGGCCAAGGAACTGCAGGCCCCCTACGAGCTCGTCGCCGAGGTCGCCCGCGAGGGTCGCCTCCCCGTCGTGCTCTTCACGGCCGGTGGCATTGCCACGCCCCGCCGACGCTGCCATGATGATGCAGCTGGGCGCCGAGGGCGTCTTCGTCGGCTCGGGCATCTTCAAGTCCGGCGATCCCCGCCAAGCGCGCGGCCGCCATCGTCAAGGCCACGACCTTCTACGACGATCCGTCCGTCATCGCCGAGGTCTCCCGTGGCCTGGGCGAGGCCATGGTCGGCATTAACGTCGACGACCTGCCGGTCGATCACCGCCTCGCGGAGCGCGGATGGTGACCATCGGCGTCCTCGCCCTGCAGGGCGACGTCGCAGAAAGCACGCGCGGGCGCTGGAAAACTCCGGCGCCCGCGCGCTGCTGTGCGCAGGGTTTCTGAGCTCGACCAGGTCGACGGCCTGGTCATCCCGGGCGGCGAGTCGACGACCATGTCGAACCTCCTGCTCTCCTTTGGTCTGTTTGACACGCTCAACGACCGGATCGCCTCCGGCCTGCCGGTCTACGGCACGTGCGCGGGCATGATCATGCTCGCGTCGTCGATCCTGGACGGACGTGAGGACCAGCGTTCTTTCGCCGCGCTCGACATGGTCGTGCGCCGTAACGCCTTCGGTCGTCAGGTCGACTCCTACGAGGAGGACCTGGACGTTGAGGGTCTCAAGGGTGGTCCCTTCCATGCCGTGTTCATTCGCGCCCCGTGGGTCGAGTCGGTGGGCGAGGGCGTCGAGGTCATTGCGCGCGCCGGTAACAGCACTGATGGCCCGATCGTCGGCGTGCGCCGCGGCAACGTCATGGCGACGTCGTTCCATCCCTGAGGTGGGGGGAGACGATCGGATTCACGCGATGTTTGTCGATATGGTGGCGCGCGCCTGATGCGCGTCATGGGCATCGACCCCGGGCCTGACGCGCTGCGGCCTCGGCGTCGTTGACGTCGATGCGTCGCGGCGTGCCTCGCTCGTGTACGTCGGTGTCGCCCGTACCGATAAGGACCTGGCGACGCACTTCCGGCTGCGGATGATCGCAGACGCGATCGATAGCGTCATCGAACGCTACGAGCCGGAGGTCGTCGCCATCGAACGCGTCTTCGCGCAGGACAACCTCCAGTCGGTGACCACGACGATGCAGGTCATGGGCGCGGCGATGACGTGCGTGGGTCGCGCCGGACTGCCGATGGCCGTCCACACGCCCTCCGAGGTGAAGTCCGCCGTTTCTGGTAACGGAAACGCGGACAAGGCGCAGGTGCAGGCGATGGTCGCACGCATCCTTGGCCTCGCCAAGGCTCCTAAGCCCGCGGACGCTGCGGACGCTCTTGCCATTGCGATTACGCACGCGTGGCGGGGGACAGGCTTGCTCAGCGCCCCCGAGGACTCGTCGGTCGCCGTCTCGATCTCGGGTCGCCTGACCGCCCGCGGATCCATGACGCCCGCCCAAAAGGCGTGGGCTGAGGCCCAGGCCGCGCAACGCCGAACGGGTGCCGTCGATCCGAGGCGTAGGCGCGGCTAGAATCGTACATATGTTCGCCCGCGTATGCGGGTGACCCATGAACGAAAGGAACGCAGTGATCTCCATTCTGCGCGGCACAGTTGCGAGCGTCGGCCTCGACCACATCGATATCGTGGTGGGAGGCATCGGCTTTCGCGTGCACGTGACGCCCGCCTTCGCGCAGGGCGCCTCGCGCGATCAGGAGATGACCGTGTTCACGTCAATGATCGTGCGCGAAGACTCGATGACGCTGTACGGTTTTGAGTCCGCCGACGAGCGTGATGTGTTCACGAAGCTGCTGTCGGTGTCGGGCATCGGCCCGAAGATCGCGCTCGCCGCACTGGCGGTCCTGCGCCCCGACGACCTGCGCCGCGCGGTGCGCGACCAGGACCTGAGCGCTCTTCAGCGGATCCCAGGCGTGGGCAAGAAGTCAGCCCAGCGCATGGCCCTGAAATCGGCGACAAGCTGGGCACCCCGGCAGGACTGCCGGGCGCGCAAACAGCAGCCGCTCCCCGCGCCCACCGAGGACGCCGTCGCCTCCGAGGTCAGCGCTGCCCTGGTCGGCCTGGGATGGTCCGAGGCACAGGCTGCCAAGGCCATCGAGAAACTCGCGGGCAGTGGTCTTGGCGCATCCGACATGCTGCGCGCCGCCCTCGTGACGCTGGGAGGCGGACGTGGCTGATCAGATGGATTCCGGTTTCGACGTCGATGCGATGCGCATCGTCGCCCCCGACGCCGGGGAACTCGAGCGGGCAGCTGAGGCCGCGCTGCGCCCCAAGAAGCTCTCTGAGTTCGTGGGCCAGCGCGTCGTGCGAGGCCAGCTGCAGCTCGTCCTCGACGCCGCGCGGATGCGCTCGGCCAGCCCTGACCATGTCCTGCTTGCGGGCCCTCCCGGACTCGGCAAGACGACGCTGGCAATGATCATCGCAGCGGAGATGGGAACGTCACTGCGACTGACCTCCGGCCCCGCGATCCAGCACGCTGGTGACCTTGCCGCGATTCTTTCCGGCCTCCAAGAGGGCGACATCCTCTTCATCGACGAGATCCACCGCCTTGCGCGAACCGCCGAGGAAATGCTCTACCTCGCCATGGAGGACTTTCGTGTCGACGTCGTCGTGGGTAAGGGGCCCGGCGCGACATCGATCCCGCTGACCCTTCCGCCCTTTACGGTCGTGGGCGCGACGACGCGTTCGGGCCTGCTCCCCGCGCCGCTGCGCGACCGCTTCGGCTTCACAGCCCATCTCGAGTTCTACGAGACCGATGAGCTGCAGTCGGTGGTCACCCGTTCCGCCTCGCTGCTGGGTTCGCCCATTGACGCGCAGGCCGCCCACGAGATCGCCTCGCGTTCGCGTGGAACGCCTCGTATCGCGAACCGCCTCCTGCGTCGCGTCGTCGACTACGCCCAGGTGCATGGCGACGGGCAGCTGACCCTCGAGGCCGCGCGCGGTGCCCTCGAGCTCTTTCGAAGTTGACCCCTCCGGCCTCGACCGCCTTGACCGCGCGGTCCTCGAGGCCATCTGCCGTCGTTTCGCCGGTGGTCCCGTCGGCCTCACGACCCTGTCGGTGACGATCGGCGAGGAAGCAGAAACCGTCGAAACGGTCGCGGAACCCTACCTTGTGCGCGAAGGGTTCCTCGTGCGCACCAACCGCGGACGCATGGCAACCGCCAAGGCATGGGCCCACCTCGGCCTCACTCCGCCCGCGCCGGACGGTGGCCTCTTCGACTAGGGGAGTGAGCCTCGTCCCTATCCGTGCAGGCCGCGGGCGCGTGCGGAGTGTCAAAACGCCTCCGGAGGCGTCTCGCGCCGCGCCACACCTTGATCACTTAGGCTAAAACCCTGCTCGGGCATTAGACTGGCAAAGTGCGCTCGAAGCGCTAGACCGTCATCGAAAGTGAATCAGCCTTTATGAACAACTACATGCTCCTGATCATGGCAGCTTTCCTCATCGTCATCATGATGTGGAGCTCGCGCTCCCGCAGGCAGCAGATGCAGAAGCTGGAACAGGAAAAGCGTGACCAGCTCGCAGCCGTCACCCCCGGAGAATGGGTGCGTACCCGCGTGGGCTTCTGGGGTCGTTTTGTTGACCTCGACGGCGACATTGTTGTCCTGGAGACCTCCAACGGACACGAGATGTACTGGGAACGTGAATTCATCGCCGAGATCGGTGGCCAGCCGCCGCTCGCTGACGCGGAGCAGGCTGAGGCGGACGCCGACGAGGTGGAGACCGTCGAGGAGGACGCATCTGTCCTCGGCCTCGATCAGGAAGACGCCCAGTCTTTCGACGTGCGCGACACCGACGAGCAGCAGAAGTGACTCAAGTCTGAACGGAAAGTAGAACCGTGGCATCACATAAGCGACGCCCCGTGCGCGCGCTCGTGACCCTGACCGTCGCCATCGTGGCGGCGTGCGCGGCACTTGCGATCGGGCACTTCGTGAAGGGCGTGTCCCCGTATCCCGACCTGGCCCTTGACCTCAAGGGTGGTACCCAGCTGATCCTGACACCGACCCCGACGTCGGAGGGACAGCGTGCGATCACCGAGGAAGATATCACGCAGGCGATCGCGATTATTCGTAATCGTATTGACGCGTCCGGCGTGTCCGAGTCTGAGATCTCCTCGATGGGTAGCTCTAATATCATGGTGTCGATCCCCGGCACCCCGTCCCAGGAGCAGCTGGATCTGATCCGTTCGTCCTCGCAGATGAACTTCCGCCCGGTGCTGCGTGTTGGGCCTGCGCAGGGCATCCTCCAGAACCAGCAGCAGCCGCAGGTGGATAACCCTCAGTCGGGTGCGCAGTCCGGTGCCCAGTCGGGCGAACAGAGCGGTGTGCAGTCCGGCGCCCAGTCGGGCGAACAGAGCGGCGCTGGCGCGGCTGATACGGCTCAGTCCGGAGTTCAGTCCACTGCCCTGGATGAGGCGACCGCTCGCGGCGCTGCCGACGCGGATGGCGACGGCGTCCTGTCCGACACCCCTGCGACGACTCCCGAGAATGCGTCGGATCTCGCCTGGGTGACCGAGCAGGTCATGTACGACTTCCTGACGCTCGATTGCTCGGCATCCGCCGATGTGAAGCGCGTCGAGGGCGCCGCTGACAAGCCCTACGCCGCCTGCGACGAGTCCGGCCAGGTCAAGTACATCCTGGGCCCCGTGGCCGTTCCCGGTTCGGATCTGACGGCTGCGAGCGCGGCCATCGCAACGAACAGCACTGGACAGTCGACCGGTCAGTGGATTGTCTCGCTGCGGTTCAACCACGAGGCGCCGAGAAGTTCAAGGAGACCTCGACGATCCTGTACGGCTACCACGATTCGGACCCCCAGGGGTCGTCCTATCGTGGCAGCCCGGACCGTAACTCGTTCGCGGTCGTTCTCGATGGAACCGTGATTACCGCTCCGTCTATGCAGGCCATCATCCCCAACGGTGAGGCGCAGATCAGCGGTAACTTCACCGCGCAGTCTGCGAGCGCTGGCTAACCAGCTGCAGTTCGGCTCGCTCCCGCTGAACTTCGAGGTCGAGTCCGAGCAGCAGATTTCTGCGACGATCGGCACGGATCACCTGACCGTTGGTCTGTGGGCGGCCCTCATCGGCTTCCTGCTGGTCATCCTCTACCTGATTTGGCAGTACCGCGGCCTCGCGATTATTTCTGCAGGTTCGCTGGTCGTTGCCTCGGTCATCACCTACCTGGTGATCACGCTGCTGTCGTGGGCGATGGGCTACCGCCTCTCGCTGGCAGGCGTCGCCGGTCTGATCATGGCAATTGGCGTCACCACGGACTCGTTCATCGTCTACTTCGAACGCGTTCGAGACGAGGTCCGAGACGGACGACCGCTGCGCGCCGCCGTCGAAGAGGGCTGGGATCGCGCCAAGCGCACCATCCTGGTTTCCGACGCGGTCAACCTGGTTGCGGCCGTGGTTCTCTACCTGCTCGCCGTTGGTGGCGTTCAGGGCTTCGCCTTCACCCTCGGCATCACGACAATTATTGACATAGCGGTGATCTTCCTGTTCACCCACCCGATGATGGAGCTGCTGATCCGCACTCGCTTCTTCGGCGAAGGCCACAAGCTCTCGGGTCTGGACCCCGAGCACCTGGGTGCGAAGAACTCGCTCGTGTACGCGGGTCGCGGACGCGTGGTCGTGCGTGGTGAATCCGCGACGACAAAGGACAAAAGCGACGAGGCCGGCGACGGTCTGTCGATTGCCGAGCGACGCCGTGCCGCCCGCCTCGCCGCGGCGAAGGCCGAGGACGAAGAGACCGTTGATGACGCTTCCGTCGAGACAACGGATAGCGCTGCAGGCGTGACCGAGGAAGAGGAGAACTGACATGATGAGTTTTGCTCAGTGGGGTAACGCCCTGTACTCGGGCGAGAAGTCCTATGCCGTCATCCCCAAGCGCAAGGTCTTCGTCGGCCTCGCCGCCGCGGTGCTCGTTCTCGGTTTCGCGCTCGTCGCGATCCTTGGCCTGAACCGCTCGATTGAGTTCACCGGAGGCTCGCAGTTCGATGTCGCTCACGTGAGCGATCAGAGCGAGTCTTTCGCCTCGCGTGCAGTCACCTCCACCGGCCTCGTTGAGGGCACCCCGAAGGTGACTCGCGTGGGCGCGGACTCGGTCCGAATCCAGACGTCGTCCCTGGATTCCGCGCAGACCTCTCAGATGCGTGACGCGCTGGCCAGCGCCTACGGAGTGGATGCGACCGAGGTGCAGTCCTCCTCGATCGGCCCCTCCTGGGGTTCCTCGGTCACCACTAAGGCCGCTCAGTCGCTCGTCATCTTCATGGCGCTCGTCGCCCTGCTGATGACGGTGTACTTCCGCTCGTGGCGCATGGCTGCGTCTGCGCTGCTCGCGCTGGTGCACGACATCGCCGTGACCATCGGCGTGTTCGCGATCCTGCAGGTCGAGGTCTCGCCCGCAACCGTGATCGGCTTCCTGACGATTCTGGGTTACTCGCTCTATGACACCGTCGTCGTCTTCGACAAGGTGCGCGAGCTGACCTCGGACATCTACGAGCAGAAGCACTACACCTTCGCCGAGTACGTGAACCTCGCAGTCAACCAGACGATGGTTCGTTCGATCAACACCTCGGTTGTGGCGCTTCTCCCCGTCGGCGCGATTCTGATCATCGGTTCCGTGGCCCTTGGCCCGGGTACCCTGGTGGATATCTCGCTGGCCCTGTTTGTCGGTATGATCGCCGGTACCTACTCGTCGATCTTTCATCGCGTCGCCGCTTCTGGTCACCTTCCAGGAGCTGTCGGCCAAGACCCGCGAGCACAACGCGGCCGTCGACCGGGCACGTCAGGGCCGCCACGCCGCTGACACGCCGGGCGCCTCCGCATCGGTGAAGGTGGCTCCTATCAAGCCCGGCAAGCGCCTGGGCAACGAGAATCAGCCCCACAGGAAGAAGAATCATCGATGATCGGTGAGCTCGGCGAGCGCATCGCCACTCTGGTGCGAAGCAACATGCTGGAAATCCCGGATTTTCCGGAACCCGGCGTCCTGTTTCGTGATATCACTGAGCTGTTTGCGAACGGCCCTGCATTCAAGGAACTCGTTGAGCTGATCGGCGCTCGCTACGCGGGTCGCATCGACGCAGTCGCGGGTCTTGAGTCGCGTGGCTTCATCCTCGGCGCTCCCGTGGCTGCCGAGCTTGGCCTCGGAATGCTGACGATCCGCAAGGCTGGCAAGCTGCCCGGCCACGTGATCGGCGTCGACTACGAACTCGAGTACGGCACGGCGCGCATGGAAATGCACCCCGAGTCGGTCCACGAGGGCCAGCGCGTCCTCATCATCGACGACGTGCTCGCGACGGGCGGCACAGCGAACGCGGCGGTGAAGCTGCTGCGTCAGTGCGGCGCGTCCGTCGAGGCCGTGGCCGTTCTCCTGGAACTCGATGCGCTCGGCGGTCGCTCGGTGCTGACGGATGTGACGGTGGAGAGCGCGTTACACCTCTAAGCGTCGTTTCTTGACAGCGAGCGGGTCCGGGGATCGTCACGATCCCCGGACCCGCTCGTTCGTCGCTATCATGGGGCCATGAGCAGCGACGACATGACTTCAGGATCCGCACTTCCCGCGGCCGGTTCCCGAGTGCGCTCTGGCCTCGTTTGGTTTGGCTCACGCGGACGTGCCACAATCCCCGAGATTGAGCCGCTTGTGCGCGCCCTGCGGGCGAACCATCCGAAGGCGGACATCAGCGTCGTCGAGCGGGCCTACCGTACAGCCGAGGAACATCACCGCGGGTCAAATGCGCAAGTCCGGTGAACCGTATATCACCCATCCGGTCGCCGTTGCGACCATCCTCGCGGAGATGGGCATGACGACCCCGACGCTTGTCGCAGCGCTGCTGCATGACACGGTCGAGGACACGGACTACACGCTTGAGCAGCTCGCTGCCGAGTATGGCGAGGCGATTGCCAACCTCGTTGACGGCGTCACCAAGCTCGACAAGGTGCACTACGGCGCCGCTGCCCAGTCTGAGACGCTGCGCAAGATGCTTGTCGCGATGAGCCGCGATATCCGTGTGCTGCTCATCAAGCTCGGCGACCGACTGCATAATGCCCGCACGTGGCGGTTCGTGCCAGCCAAGTCGGCGGCAAAGAAGGCGAAGGAGACGCTGGAGATCTACGCGCCCCTGGCTCATCGCCTCGGCATGAACATGGTGAAGTGGGAGCTTGAGGAGCTGTCGTTCAAGACGCTGTACCCGGATATCTACGAGGAGATCGACCGCCTCGTCACGGAGAGGGCACCCCAGCGCGAAGAGTATCTGCGAGATGTCATCGACCAGATCGAAGAGGATTTGCGTCGTTCGGGCACGAAGGGGACGGTGAGTGGCCGTCCGAAGAGCCACTACTCGATCTACCAGAAGATGATCGTGCGCGGCAAGGCCTTCGATGAGGTCTACGATCTGGTGGCTGTGCGTGTACTGGTGGAGTCGATCAAGGATTGCTACGGCGTGCTGGGGGCGCTGCACGGGCGCTGGAACCCGATTCCCGGCCGTTTCAAAGACTACATCGCGATGCCGAAGTTTAATCTCTACCAGTCGCTGCATACGACGGTTATCGGACCCGGTGGCAAGCCGGTGGAGATCCAGATCCGTACCTTCGACATGCATGAGCGCGCCGAGCATGGCGTCGCCGCGCACTGGAAGTACAAGCAGAACCCAAACGCTTCGAGTGGCGACGCGGATCGCATGAGCTCTGACGAGCAGGCGAACTGGTTGCGTGCTTTGGTCGAGATGGAGCGCGAGACGGGCGATCCTGAGGAGTTCCTCGATTCGCTACGCTTCGAGATCGCCGGCGATGAGGTCTACGTGTTTACGCCGAAGGGCCAGGTCATCGTGTTGCCGGCGCGTTCGACGCCCGTCGACTTCGCGTATGCGGTGCACACGGAGGTCGGCCACCGCACGGTGGGCGCGAAGGTCAACGGCCGCCTTGTCTCCCTGGATACACGCCTCGAGTCGGGCGAGACGGTCGAGGTCGTGACTTCTAAGTCAGATAAGTCCGGACCCTCGCGCGACTGGCTGGCTTTTGTCGCCTCTCCGCGTGCGCGCTCCAAGATCAAGGCGTGGTTCTCCAAGGAGCGCCGCGAGGAAGCTGTGGAGGCCGGAAAAGAGGCGCTTGCCCGCGCGATGCGCAAGCAGAACCTGCCGCTCCAGCGCCTCATGAGCCACGAGTCGATCCTGTCGGTCGCGACGTCTTTCGGCTATCCGGACGTGTCCGGCCTGTACGCAGCTGTCGGCGAGGGCCATATCTCCGCACAAAACGTCGTCTCCAAGCTGGTGGACAACCTGGGTGGGGGAGACGGCACGGAGGAGACGCTGTCCGAGGCCGTGACCCCGGGTTCTCAGAAGCCACGCTCCGAAGCCTCGGGCGATGCGGCGATCACCGTCGCCGGTCTGAGTCCGAACGAGATCTGGGTCAAGCTCGCCAAGTGCTGTACGCCGGTGCCCGGAGACGACATCGTCGGCTTTATTACCCGAGGCCAGGGTATCTCGGTGCATCGCAGTACGTGCGCGAACGCTGTCCGTCTAGAACAGCTGCAGCCCGAACGCTTCGTCGACGTGTCCTGGAACGAGAAGGGGCTGGGTGCTCCGTTCCGGGTGCAGATTGAGGTGCGTGCTCTCGATCGTGGCGGACTGCTCTCGGATCTGACGCGCGTGCTGTCCGACTATCGCGTCAACATTCTCGCCGCCGCGCTGAAGACCGACGGAGATCAGGTCGCCTCGGGTAACTTCTCATTCGAACTGGCCGACCTCGGGCACCTGAACGCGGTCCTGTCCGCCCTTCGTCGGGTCGATGGGGTCTTCGAGGCGGTGCGCATCGGCGCCGATTCATAGACGAGGCGCGGGCGGCCAGCGTCGATTCGCGTGAAAAGGGTGTTACATCCGTCCCCTTTTGGGTGATGAGCTTTCCCCTGCTCGTTAGATGTGACACACTAGATGTGTGTCACATCGGCACGCACCCGCGCCGGGCGTAAGCCCTCGTCTCAGAAGGAATATCGTGACCACGACGCCGATTCCGAATAACGAAACCGCTCCCGAAGCTGCCCCGTCGACGATTGAGGAGGCCGCGGTCTCGACGACGATCGCTGCTTCTGAGGTGCCCGAGCACCCCTTCGCCCGTATCGGCGAGGACGGCACTGTCTACGTCAAGGATGGAGACGAGGAGCGCGTCATCGGCGGCTTCCCCGAGGGCATTCCTGCTTCTCCCTACGCTCTGTACGAGCGTCGCTACGCAGACCTCGAAGCCACCATCAAGCTTTTTTGAGGATCGCCTGGGCACGCTGAGCCCGCGCGACATCGACCAGACTCTCGCAACGCTGCGCGAGCAGGTCGCCTCCCCGAATGTCATCGGCGACATCCCGGCGCTGCGCGAGCGCGTTGCGGCGGTTGAGAAGGCCGCCGAGGAGCGTAAGGAAATCGCCCGCGAGGAGCGTAAGGCCGCCAAGGCTGCTGCTCTCGCCGAGCGCACTTCTGTCGTTGAGCGCGCCGAGGCTATTGTCGCCCAGGATCCCGCCAAGACCCATTGGAAGCAGTCGGGTCAGACCCTGCGCGACCTCCTTGATGAGTGGAAGAACCTGCAGCGCCGCGGCCCGCGCCTGGAGAAGGCCATCGAGGATGAGCTGTGGAAGCGTTTCTCCTCCGCGCGCACCCAGTTCGACCGTCACCGCCGCCAGTTCTTCTCGCAGCTCGATCAGGCCCAGTCCGAGGCTAAGCGAGTGAAGGAAGCCCTGATCGCTGAGGCCGAGGCTCTGTCCTCGTCCGTGGACTGGTCGCGTACCTCCGGTGCCTACCGTGAGCTCATGAACCGCTGGAAGGCCGCCCCGCGCGCTTCGCGTAAGGAAGACGACGCGCTGTGGGCTCGTTTCCGCGCCGCCCAGCAGGTGTTCTTCGACGCTCGCCGCGCCAAGGACGAGGCCACCGACGCGGAGTACCGCGACAACCTCGTCGCGAAGGAAGCGATCCTCGTTGACGCTGAGGCCATCCTGCCGGTGACCGACATTGATCGCGCGAAGGCTCAGCTCCGTCAGATCCAGGACCGCTGGGAAGAGGTGGGCCGCGTGCCGTCCGCCGACCTGCACCGCATCGAGGGGTCGTCTGCGTGCCGTCGAGGCCGCGGTCCGCGAGGCCGAAGAGAAGGAATGGCGCCGCACCAACCCCGAGACGCGCGCACGCGCGGCTGGCATGGTCGGTCAGCTTGAGGAGCAGATCGCTCAGCTCGAGCGTTCCCTGTCCGAGGCCGAGGCCAAGGGCGACGAGAAGGCCGCCAGGAACGTGCGCGAGGCTCTCGAGACCAAGCGCGCCTGGCTCGCGCAGATCTCCTCCTCCATGGAGTGACATGCGCCTTCACGTCATTCCGTCGCCATTCTACGCGGCGAATGGGATCGTGCTCGTCCCTTCCGGGGCGGGCACTGCCCTTGTCGTCGACCCTTCAGCGGGAATCCAACACCTGATCCGCGAGGTCCTCGAGCTTGAGGGTGTCAGCGTGGGCGCGGTGCTTCTGACACACGGACACCCCGACCACGTCTGGGACGCGGCCGCGGTGTCCACTTGGGGAGTGGACGGAGGCACCGTTCCCGTGTACGTGCCGGGACCTGACATGTACCGCATGGATGCCCCGGCCTCGTTCCTGCCGATGCCGCTGCCCGACTTTGTGGGGGAGTGGGTCAAGCCCGCCGACCTACGTGAGGTGCCCTCAGATTCGTTTGAGGTGTGCCCCGGCGTGTGGCTGCGCATGGTTCCCGCACCCGGCCATACCGAGGGATCGGCTGTCTTCCTGGGGGAGAGCCCGCTCGATATCCGGGTCAACAACCAGTCCTTCTACTGTTCCGACGAGGCGGTTCCGTGGGCGATGAGCGCAGACGTGCTGTTTAAGACAGCGTCGGGCGCACCGACCTGCCCGGGGGCGACGAAACTCAGATGCGACACTCTTTGCGCACGATTTCCAACGTTCTCGATCCTCGCACCGTCCTTGTTCCCGGACACGGCCCGGCGACCACGCTCGCAGATGAGATACGCTCAAACCAGTATCTGATTCGCGCTCGTCGCATCGGCTAACCACCTTCCTCATAGAAAGAACGCTTAATGGCTCGCACGTCCCTGTCAGGTTTCCCCGAATGGCTCCCGGAGGGCCGCATCATTGAGATGCACGTCCTCGACGAGCTGCGTCGCGTGTTTGAGTTGCACGGCTTCGCGGGCATCGAAACCCGTGCGGTCGAGACCCTCGAGCAGTTGGAAGCAAAGGGCGAGACCTCCAAGGAGATCTACGTGCTCGAACGCCTGCAGGCCCTGAAGGCCGCGGCGGCCGGTGCACGCGCTCCCAAGGACAAGGGCATGGGTCTGCACTTCGACCTCACGGTTCCCTTCGCCCGCTACGTGGTCGAGAACGCGAACGAGCTGGATTTCCCGTTCAAGCGCTACCAGATCCAGAAGGTGTGGCGCGGCGAGCGTCCCCAGGACGGTCGCTTCCGCGAATTCACGCAGGCGGACATCGACGTCGTGGGTAACGGTGAACTGCCGTTCCACTTCGAGGTGGACCTGCCGCTGGTGATGGCAGAGGCTCTGAACAACCTGCCGATCCCGCACGTGCGCGTGCTCGTGAACAACCGCAAGGTCGTTCAGGGCGTGTGTGAGTCCCTCGGGGTCACGGACGTTGAGGCTGCCCTGCGCGGCCTCGACAAGATCGACAAGATCGGCCCGGAGGGTGTGGTCGCCGAGCTGGCTCAGTCCGGCATTGACGGCGACCAGGCATCCGTTCTGCTCCAGATGGCGCAGATTCGCACGTCCGAGTCTTCAGAGGTGCGCGCGCGTCTGGCCGACCTCGGTGTGGGCGGCGAACTACTGGACGAGGGCCTGAAGGAGCTGACCGAGCTCCTCGATACCGCGAACAAGCGGATGCCGGGTGCGGTCGTCGCGGACCTCAAGATCGCTCGCGGTCTCGACTACTACACGGGCAGCGTGTACGAGTCGGAGATCGAAGGTCATGAGGCTCTCGGCTCGATCTGCTCGGGCGGACGCTACGACTCCCTGGCGAAGGACGGCAAGCGCACCTACCCGGGCGTCGGCCTGTCTATCGGCGTCTCGCGCCTCGTGTCGCGCATGATTTCCGCGCCGATGGTGAGGGCCTCTCGCAAGGTGCCCACGGCGGTCGTCGTCGCGGTCATCGCGGAGGAACAGCGTGAGCGCTCGGAGGCGATTGCCGCTGTGCTGCGTTCGCGCGGCATCTCAACGGACGTTGCTCCCAGCGCCGCAAAGTTCGGCAAGCAGATCAAGTTCGCCGATAAGCGCGGCATCCCCTTCGTCTGGTTCCCGGGCGAGGAGGGTAGCGCTGACACGGTGAAGGACATTCGCAGTGGCGAGCAGGTGGACGCCGATCCGCACACGTGGGTCCTGCCCGAGGCCGACGCGGTCCCCACTATCGAGAAGGTGACCGACTGAGTGTCCCTCACGGCGGTTGAAGCAGCTCGCTTGCTGGCGCATGCCCTTGAGGAAACGCTCCATGCCATTCCGGAAGGGAGTCGTGGCGACGCGGAGCGCGCGCTGCGACGCCTGCAGGACGTCGTGTTGCCGCGCCTCGAGGATGCGGATGCACCCGTGCTGGTGGTCGTCGGTGGCTCGACGGGGTCCGGTAAGTCGACGCTCGTCAATTCGTTGCTTGGCCGAAACGTGAGTCGGGCGGGCGCGGTGCGTCCGACGACTCGGCGCCCCGTGTTGGTGTGCTCGCCCAAGGCGCGCGAGTGGTTCATGTCGGACCGCGTGCTGCCGCGCTTGGCGAAGAGCGAGGGCTCGGGTGGGGATAGCCTCGACGCGATCACTATCGCTGTCGAGAAGACGCTGTGGCCCGCCGTGGGCATTGTGGACGCGCCAGACATCGATTCCGTCGAGGACGGAAAACCGTCGCCTGGCTGCAGAGCTGCTCGACGGCGCAGATCTGTGGGTGTTTGTCACGACCGCGGCCCGCTACGCGGATGCGGTGGCGTGGAAACACCTGGAGGAAGCCGCGAGCCGCGGATTGCGTGTCGCCATCGTACTCAACCGCGTCCCCCTGGGGCGGCGCAGGAAATTCGCGAGGATCTGGCCTCGTTGGCTCGCCGGCGTGGCCTGGGTGAGGTCGTGATTTATACGGTCGAGGAACAGCCCCTCAGCGATGGGCGCCTGTCCGCCGAAGTAATCGCGCCGATCGGGTCCTACCTGGAGGGAATCGGACGCGATACCGAGGAACGTGCCGCTATCGTACGTCGATCGCTGTCCGGGGCCGTCGGCCTCGTCGTTGGAGGAGACGACGCGCGCACTGGAGGCTGCGAGGCAACGCAACCGCGAGTTCGAGGCGGCCGCCGGCGATATCGAGCAGCTCGTTGCTTCCTATGCCCGGGAAGTGTCCTCCTCGTCGAGTGATGACGTACTGCGCGGCGAAGTAAGCGCACGCATCGCCGAGGTACTGGGCTCGTGGGATATGTCCAAGACCGTCTCGCGTGTGTTTTCTGGTCTGAGCTCGCGCGTGATGGGTGCACTTCGCGGACAGGCAGCCCCGGACGTTCAGGTGCAGCGCGATCTGACCGGAGGCCTTGCGCAGCGTTTGGCGGACCAATACCACCGGGCGTGGGGTGAATCCCTGCGCAGGGCGCGTACGGTCGTCGACACGTCTACGTTCGATGAGCTGCTTGACGTCGATGCGGCGGAGCAGCGCGCACGCACAGTTGCGCAGGAGTGGACGCGTGAGGTCACGCAGATCATTCGTGGCCAGGCCGAGTCCTCGCGGGTCAGCGGGCGCATGCTCGCGGGCGGCATCAACGTCGTGACGGTGTCGCTGATGGTGGCCGCGTTTACGATGACCGGTGGTCTCACCGGTGTTGAAGTCGGTATCGCCGGGGCATCGGCCGCCCCTGTCCCAGACAATCCTGGAAGCCTATTTCGGTGAACGCACGGTTCGTTCGCTGGCCGAGCAGGCCCGTGCGGCGCTCGAACGCCTCGCCGGAGAGTCTCTGTCGGCTGTCGTTGCCCCGGTGAGCGCGAGCCTCGATCGGGCTTCCGATAGGGTTCTCATCGACAAGCTGGCGGTGGCTGAGGAGAGAGCGCGTGAGGTGTTGGTGTGAGGCGAGCAACGAACCCCGTGGCATCGGCCGCCCAGCAGCTTGACGAGATGTGCACCCTGGCAGCACCGGACCTCGATCAGCAGACTCTGGCGCACATTCGCGATCTCATTGATGTGACCGCCGAACGCAGTGAGGTCGACCCGTCCTGGTGCGTTATCGGCATGCTGGGAGGTACGGGTGCCGGCAAGTCCTCCCTCGTCAACGCGCTGAGCGGTGGAGATGTCGTCACTGCGGGTGTTCGGCGCCCCACGACGAACGAGGCATGCGCCGTGCTGCCGCGAGGCCGAGAACCGCAGGAATTGCTGGGGTGGCTGGATATCGGTCGTCGGGTGGAGGCGCCGCAAGCGCTGCCTGGCGACACCGTCGTCGTTGATTTGCCGGACATTGATTCGGTTGATGCCCGTCATGCGGACATCGCCGATCGTCTGGCGTCGCGCGTCGACGCGCTCGTCGTAGTCGTCAACCCGCAGAAGTACGCGGACGCGCGTCTGCACGACGAGTGGCTGGTGCGCCTGCGCTCGTCGCATGCATCGGTGACGGTTGTCCTGACGCACATCGATACCATTTCCTTGCCCGAGCGTGATGCGATCGAGCAGGATCTGCATCGTCTGCTGAGTGATCGTGGCATGGCTGATGCCGAGGTCTTCGCGGTATCGGCGACGACGGGTGAAGGCATACGCACGCTCATCAAGCACCTGACGCGCGAGGCCGAGCGGGTCTCACGCCAGGCGTCACGCGCGCGTGCTGCGCTGCGTGAGGCCTCCCGGATACTGCGCGAGTCCTTGGAGCTGACCGGAACGGTCCGAGGACTCGAGACCGATGGTCTGGCCGCCGAATTGGCTGGCACGGCCGCCGACCTCGCGGGTGCTCCGATCATCGCCGAGGCCGTGGCTGACTCGACGCTGCGAGCCGGACGCCGGGCGGGCGGCTGGCTGCCGTTGCGCTGGCTGGCGCGTACGGGTGTGGACCCGCTGCGCCGCCTGCATCTGGACGATGAGTCGCGTGCCGAGGGGCGACGACTCCGACGTTGCCGACTCGGTCCGCCTCCGATGAAGCTGCTTTCGTCAACGCCGTTCGGGGGGCGATTGGGGAGCGCGCGCAGGCGCGTCCCGCCCGTTGGCGTGCGGCGCTGGTCGAGCGTGCGCTCTGCGGGGCGCGAGAGGTCCCGGATGCAGCGCACCGTGAGGTTGCGGAGCACATTCGCGTCTCGACCGAAGCCCCGGCGCTGTGTCGTGCGCTGGGTGGTGCGCAGCTGCTCGCGTGGCTCGGCGTTGTCGTGGGTGTCGCGTGGATCGTCCTCGTGCACCTGGGCAGGGCTGTCCTCATCGATGTTCGGGTCCCCGCGCTCGGGCCGATTCCGCTTCCGACGGCCCTGGTCGCGCTGTGCCTGTTGATCACGGTGCTCTGCGCGTGTGCGAGCCGAGCACTCGCCCGGTGGGCTGCATCGCGCCGCCGACGTGTCGTGATGCGTGACCTGCGGGGATTGTGCCGCGATGCGGTCGATCGACTCGTCGTTGCTCCCCTGCGTTCCGAGGACAATCGGCAGGTGACGATCGCCTCGTTCCTCGCTCGCCTGCCCGTCTGAGTGTCGTCTCGCCGCAATGGGCGGACGATTCGCTGACAGTGAGTTCGCCGACCACGCGCCTCTGTCAGCTGCCTGCGAGGGTATGCTGGTTGTAGCGATGAGGCGCTGCCCCTTGTTATGGTGCCCGCGGGATGCGGGATTTGTTGTTATGGGTGAGGCCGCGCCGAGGAGCCGAGTAGGCCCGCCCCGATGGTTTTGCTGACACCGATTGCACCACGCAAGGATGAATTATGCCCTCTGACGATTTCACGGAACGCGCTGACGACGAGCGCGAAATGACGGCGATTGCCGACGATATTGACGACCTCGACGACGCTCGTGAGTTCGGTGATGACCACGCGGACGAGGAGGACACGGACACCGTGACCTTCGCGAGCCTCGGCCTGCCCGAGGAGATCCTCGCGGCTGTCACCGATATGGGATTCCGCGTCCCCACCCCGATTCAGGCCGCCGCCATCCCTCCGCTGCTGGAGCTGCGCGACGTCGTCGGCATCGCCCAGACGGGTACCGGAAAGACCGCTGCATTCGGTCTGCCGCTCCTAGCGATTGTTGACGCGGACGAGCGCAACGTGCAGGCTCTCGTCCTGGCCCCCACCCGCGAGCTCGCGATGCAGAGTGCCCAAGCGATCGAGGATTTCGCCGCACGTACGGCCCGCCTCGACGTCGTCCCCGTCTATGGTGGCTCGCCCTACGGCCCGCAGGTCGGCGCGCTCAAGCGAGGAGCACAGGTCGTCGTCGGTACCCCGGGTCGCGTCATTGACCTCATCGAGAAGGGCGCCCTCGATCTGTCGCACGTGCGCATGCTGGTCCTCGACGAGGCCGACGAAATGCTGCGTATGGGCTTCGCTGAGGACGTCGAGACGATTGCGTCGAGCGCCCCGGATGATCGACTGACCGCGCTGTTCAGCGCGACGATGCCCGCGGCCATTGAGAAGGTTGCCCGCGAGCACCTGAAGGATCCGGTGAAGGTCGCGGTTTCCACCGAGTCCTCGACGGTCGACACCATCCACCAGACCTACGCGGTGGTGCCCTACAAACACAAGATCGGTGCGCTTTCGCGCGTTCTGGCTACCCGCGCCCAGCACATCAGGAAGGCCAGGAAGAGGCTGACGCCGCGATCGTCTTCGTGCGCACGCGCGCCGATGTCGAAGAGGTGTCGTTGGAGCTCTCGAGCCGTGGATTCCGTGCAGCCGGCATTTCCGGCGACGTCGCTCAGACCGAGCGCGAGCGCATGGTCGAGCGCCTTAAGAACGGCTCGCTCGACGTGCTGGTCGCGACCGACGTGGCCGCCCGAGGCCTCGACGTCGAACGTATCTCCCTCGTCGTCAACTTTGACGTTCCGCGTGAGCCCGAGGCCTACGTCCACCGCATCGGTCGCACCGGCCGTGCGGGCCGTGAGGGCCGCGCGCTGACGTTCTTCACCCCGCGTGAGCACGGCCGTCTGCGCCGCATCGAGAAGCTGACGGGCACCGAGATGGAAGAGGTCGAGATTCCCTCGCCTGCAGCCGTCTCCGAATTCCGCGCCAGCCGTCTGCTCGAGGGCCTGTCCGCTCGTATCGAGCGCGGCCGTCTCGACATGTACAAGCGTCTGCTCGCCGACCTCGGCGATGAGATCTCCGTCGAGGACATCGCCGCCGCCCTCATGGCGACGGCCGTCGGCGACGAGGGCCGGCCCCGCGCGTCGAGAAGGATCGCCGTGGCAACGGCAAGATCCGCCGCGAGGAACAGCTGGACGAGTCCGGCGAGTTCGTCGGCGCCACTTTCGAGGCTGGTCGCGACAAGGACCGCCCGCTCAAGGGCGGCGTGAACGGTGCTCGTCGTCGCGCGGGCGGTCGCCCGGCACCCGGCTCCGGCACCCGCTACCGCATTGAGGTGGGCAAGAAGGACCGCGTCAAGCCCGGCTCTATCGTTGGCGCCATTGCTGGCGAGGGCGGCATCGACGGCCGAGACATCGGCAACATCGAGATCTACCCAACCTTCTCACTGGTCGACATCACCGCGGACCTGTCCAGCGAGCAGCTGTCCCGTATCTCCAAGGGATACGTGTCTGGCCGTCAGCTGCGCATCCGCGTGGATGAGGGCCCCGGCGGCCGTTCTCACGGCGACCGCGACGGATTTGAGCGCCGTGAGCGCCGCGACTTCGACCGAGATCACCGAGGCCGCGGTGGCTACGGTGATCGCGAGGGCCGCTTCGGGAGACCGTGATGAGAAGCGTCCGCACCGCTTCGAAAAGGGCGACGGATCCCGTCCGCGCCGCAGCGTTCGCACCGAGCGCTGGGAGAAGGACATCAAGCGCGCCCGCCGCGAACGCGAGGGCGGCCGCGATGGCGGTTGGGACCGCGATGGAGGCCGCGACGGCGGACGCCGCCACTTCGGCAAGCGCCGTTACGACGACTGAGCGCTAGCCGCCTCACCCGTGCGCGTTCCGATGAGGGACGCAGCCGCGTCACCGCGACCACGGTGAGGATCGCAAGCACAGCAGCAATCACCCAGTAGGGGAGCGTAGGCCGCCCCGCCCACCGTGGCGGTGGCGGCCCACGCGCTCATGGCGACGGACACGAGGGCGAGTTCGAGGGCAGGGCCCGCCGAATCGGCGACCTGCAGCCAAGAGGCCACGCGCCCGTGCTTGGCCTCGGGGGTGACCTCGAGTGCCATGACGGACAGAGGCGCGTGAACGAGACCGACGCCGAGGCCGACGAACAGCCAGCCGATGAGGGCGACCCAGACCGGTATCGTGGGGAACAGGAGGGCTCCGACGGGGATCGCGCCGATGGCCATCAGCGCGCCGCCGATGACCGGGAGCCGGCGGCGCAGGTGTGCATCGTGAACGCGTGCCTGGCCGACCGCGCCGATAGCCCATGTGATCGACCCGAGTGTGACCCACCAGGCGGAGGAGGCCTCGGACCATCCGTGCACGCGCTGGAGGATGAGCGGGATCATGACTGCGAGGCCGACCTGTGAGGCCATCGCGCTCAGCCTTGCAAGGATCGCCGAGGGCATGCCGCGGCGGGACATGAACGTTCCGCGCGGCAGGAGGCGGGGCAGTGCCCAGGCGGTGATGCACGCGCCGAGGGCGAAGACCCCGAACTGCGCGAAAGGGCGAGGACAGGGCGCCCGCAAGCTGGAGCAGCATGACGCCAATTCCGACAAGCCCGGCGTCTCGCGAGAGGGACGCGAGGCATGGGGGAGCGCTGGCCCCTGTGCAGTCGGGATCGAGCGCAGGACGTAGGCAATCGGGGACGCTGCGATCGCAACCAAGAGCGGAACGACGCCGAAAGACGTAGCGCCATCACTCCTGGGTCACGTGGCCTGCGATCGCGGGGCCGACCAGCGAGGGAGAACCCACGCCAGCGAGAAAGACGCAAAGAACGAGGGACGGTGACGGGGGGAAGCAACCGCTCCGACGAGGACGTAGAGCGGGACGATGAGCAGGCCGCCGCCGAGCCCCTGAAGCGCGCGGCCGACAACGAACACGACCACGTTTGTGCCCGCGGCGCACACCACCAAACCGACGGCGAAGAGAACCAATCCCGCGAGCAGGACAAAACGGGGTCCCTTCCAATCCGCCAGCGCGCCCGCGACTACGGTGGCGCTCAGCTGCGTCGCCAACGCCGCGCCCGAGGCGATCGGGTACCAGGCGGCAGCGTCAAAAGACTGGACGACTGCGGGCATGATCGTCGTGGCGGCGAGCTCCTCGAAGGCCACGAGCGTAATGAGGAGAACCGACCCGATGGCCAAGCCAATTTCGGACGTCGTCCAGGAGGTACGGGCAAGGAGAGACGGACTCGGCGGTTGGCATGTTCACTATCGTACTCGCGGCACGCGCGACTCTTCGGAAGGCAGGCGTACAATGACACTGCCGCCGCCTGTCTCGCGGATGGTAACTACGAAAGGAATCACAGTGCTTCGCACTCACAACATTGGAACCCTCGGCACCGACCTTGTCGGTCAGACCGTGACGCTCACCGGTTGGGTGGATCGTCGTCGTGACCACGGTGGCGTGGCGTTCATCGACCTGCGCGACGCGTCCGGCATCGCCCAGGTTGTCGTCCGCGACGAGCGTGTCGCCCACGAGCTGCGCTCCGAGTTCGTCCTGAAGGTCACCGGCGAGGTCTGCGCTCGCCCCGAGGGCAACGAAAACCCGCACCTGGCCACTGGCGCCATCGAGGTGATGGGTGATGACATCGAAATCCTGAACACCAGCGCGCCCCTGCCGTTCCAGGTGTCCTCCAATGCTGAAGATTCCGGCAACGTGGGCGAGGAAACCCGCCTGAAGTACCGCTACCTCGACCTGCGTCGCGAGCCCGAGCAGTACGCGATCCGCCTGCGCTCGAAGGTCTCCCGCGCTGCCCGCGAGGCGCTCTACGCCCCGCGACTTCGTCGAGATCGAGACACCCGACCCTTTGACCCGTTCGACCCCGAGGGCGCCCGCGACTTCATCGTCCCCGCGCGTCTGTCGCCCGGTTCCTGGTACGCCCTGCCCCAGTCGCCCCAGCTCTTCAAGCAGCTGCTCATGGTGGCCGGCATGGAGCGCTACTTCCAGATTGCGCGCTGCTACCGCGACGAGGACTTCCGCGCCGACCGTCAGCCCGAGTTTCACCCAGCTCGACATCGAGATGAGCTTCGTGGACCAGGACGACGTCATTGAGGTCGCTGAGGACGTCCTGAGGAACGTGTGGGCGCTGATCGGCTACGACCTGTCCACGCCGATCCCGCGCATGACCTACAAGGACGCGATGGAGCGCTACGGCTCGGATAAGCCTGACCTGCGCTTCGGCCTCGAGCTCACCGAGCTCACCGAGTACTTCAAGGACACGACGTTCCGCGTGTTCCAGGCTCCCTACGTGGGCGCCGTCGTCATGCCCGGTGGCGGTTCGCAGCCGCGTCGTACCTTCGACAAGTGGCAGGAGTGGGCCAAGGCGCGCGGCGCCAAGGGCCTTGCTTACGTCACGATCGCCGAGGACGGTACACTGGGCGGCCCCGTCGCCAAGAACATCACCGAGGCCGAGCGCGAGGGCCTGGCTGCCGCCACCGGCGCCAACCCCGGCGACTGCATCTTCTTCGCCGCCGGCAAGCCGACGCCGTCGCGTGAGCTGCTCGGCGCGGCTCGCCTCGAGATCGGCAAGCGCTGCGACCTCGATCGACCCCGACGCCTGGGCCTTCACCTGGGTCGTCGACGCTCCGCTCTTCAAGCCCACCGGCGACGCCGAGGCCGAGGGTGACGTCGCGCTGGGCCACAGCGCCTGGACCGCCGTCCACCACGCGTTCACCTCGCCCAAGCCCGAGTGGGTTGACTCCTTCGACAAGGACCCGGGTAACGCGCTGGCCTACGCCTACGACATCGTCTGCAACGGCAACGAGATCGGCGGCGGCTCCATCCGTATCCACCGCCGTGACATCCAGAACCGCGTGTTCAACGTGATGGGCATCGGCGAGGAGGAAGCCCAGACGCAGTTCGGCTTCCTGCTCGACGCCTTCAAGTACGGCGCCCCGCCGCACGGTGGTGTCGCTTTCGGTTGGGACCGCATCGTCTCCCTGCTGACGAAGTCCGACTCGATCCGCGACGTGATCGCCTTCCCGAAGTCCGGTGGCGGTTTCGACCCGCTGACCGAGGCTCCGGCCCCGATTACGCCCGCGCAGCGTAAGGAAGCTGGCGTCGACGCGAAGCCGAAGAAGCGCGGTGAGGAAGCCTCCGAAGAATCGGAGCAGTGATTCCTCGTCCGTGACTTTGTCCACGGAACCCCCATCGGTTACCGACCGGTGGGGGTTTCGTGCACAATGGGTACATGTCGTACGTCGAGATGCACCCTGAGAATCCGCAGGCACGTTTGGTCAACACGGTCGTTGACCTGCTGGAACGCGGCGGCACGATCGCGCTGCCTACCGACTCCGGCTATGCGATCGCCACGAAGGCGGGCAACAAGGCGGGTATGGACACAATCCGTGCCATCCGTAAGCTCGATGACAAGCACAACTTCTCGTTGCTGTGTCACTCGTTTGCGCAGCTGGGCGAGCTCGTGATCATCGATAATCACGAGTTCCGCACCATGAAGGCGCTCACCCCCGGACCCTACACGTTCATCCTGCGGGGGACCAAGGAGGTCCCGCGCATCATGCTGAACAAGAAGAAGCACACGGTGGGCGTGCGTATCCCCGATCATGTCATTACGCAGACGATCGTCGAGGCGCTGGGTGAGCCCGCTGGCCTGTTCGACGCTCATCATGCCGGGCGAGGAAGAGCCGCTGACGGACGGCTTCGACGTGGATGATCGCATCGGTCACCAGGTTGATCTGGTGGTTGTGGGTCCCGTGGGCGTCGCCGAGCCGACCACGGTCATTGACTTTGCTGGCGGGGACGCTGTCGTCGCGCGCGTCGGTGCGGGCGACATTTCGCTCTTCGACTGATCGCGTGGCATTCGAGCAGACGTCTTTTTCGCGCACCGGTTTTTGCCGGCTGCGCTGGGAGGCGTCGGACGGCATCTATCGTTACGCCGACGGGCTTCCGATCGTCGGACCTCGGCTCGTCGTCGATGGGGTCGACGCCGTACGCGTGACCTTCCAGTGGGGTGCCCAGGCTGCGGCTGATTGCTACGTCATCCTCAACACGATTACGGATCGTGCGCGCGAGCATCTCGACGACTTTTCGCATGTCGGTGGGGTCCGGGCACGGGGATGCTCGGGCGCTCGTGTGCGCGCTTCCCGCGGATGCGATCCTCAGCTACCAGAAGGTGATCGTCGGTCCGTCGGGCTCTCGACCCCGCGGGTGCTCAGGGACATGGGGGAGTGGATACGATTCCTGAGGAAGCATCCCCGGATGAATCGAATCCCTGAGAGTCGTGAACGGGCGAGGCGCTGCCGCCTCACTCTTCGTTGGGCCCCGATGCGCGGGTGGTGTGGCCGTCGGAGGACCTGTCAGCGCCTTGGATGCGTGCTCCGCGAGAACATGAGATTGGTACGCGTATCAGTGCCCGGCTGGGGCACACACGGCAGCGGCGGATCGTCATGTATGACGGCGAGGCGGATCCGACGTGCACGCTCATCCTCTTCGATGGCGAGATTTGGCGGGGTAACGGCGTCGGCTGGTTGACTCGGCGTTATCCCGGCCTGCGCGTCGTGACGATCGACGCGGGAGATCTGGACGAGCGCGAGGCGGAGTTGACCGATGCGGATCGCGTCGGTGCTCTACTGCAGGCAGTGTGTGATGAGGCGGGTGCGGGGCCCGTAATGGTCGCAGGCCAGTCCTACGGCGGTCTGGCTGTGTTGGAAGCGGCGCTGCGCAGTGATCTTCCCCTCGATTGTGCGGTCGCCCAGTCTCCGTCACTGTGGTGGGGAGGCGCGCGACGAGGCATTGGTGAAGGAATGCTGATGGGTGACCTGCGTGCGGGGTCGGTGGAGCCGCGCCGGAATGTGCGGCTGCGGCTGCAGGTGGGCACGCTGGAAGAGACGATGCGTCCGGTGGTGGACGACTGCGTCGAGCTCCTGCGGAGTCAGGGCACAGCCGTGGAGCTCGACCATTATTGCAGTGGGCATGATGTGGCATGGTGGCGCGAAGGCCTCGTCCGCGCCCTTGATGAATGGGACCCTCTCACATGCTGACCAGCAGTGAGACAGCCCAGGTCAATGTGCGGTCTATAGGTTAGGCTTACCTATGCACCTGATAAGATCGACTGAATTGAGACACCTGTGCACCTGTCGACGCGAATTCGCGCCATCGTTGGCGTCGCTCTGACCGCTCTCGCTCTGGGAGCTTGCTCGTCCAACCAGCCCGCTCCCGGCCTCGTCCCCGAGGCCTCCGCGATGTCCGAGAGCTCTGCGACGCGCACCGTCACCGACGCGTCCGGCCAGGAGGTTACCCTGCCGTCGCACTCCCCAGCCGTGTTGTCACGCTTTCTGAGACCGACGACCGACAACGCGCTCGCTCTGGGCGTGACCCCGATTGGTGTCGTCTCGGGCCGCGGCCAGCAGACGGTTGCCAACTACCTTGTCGATCGTGCGGGTGACATCCCGATTCTGGGCTCCATCGGTACTCCCAACCTCGAGGCCATCGGTGCGGCGCACCCTGACCTGATCCTCGTTGACGGCACGTCGGTGAAGAACAACGATACTGAAACGCTGAACGCGCTGAGTCAGATCGCGCCCGTCTTCTTCACCACGCAAAAGGGCGGCGACTGGCGCGAGACTTTCACCCTGACGGCCGACGCGCTCGGCCTTGCCGACCAGGCTGAGACCAAGCTCGCGGAATTCGACCAGCACGTTGCCTCCGTCAGCGCCCGCCTGAAGGACGCCGGCTACCTCGATCAGACCTACTCGGTCGTGCGTTGGCAGGGCGATAGCGCCGGCCTCATCCTCAAGGAGCTGCCCGCCGGACAGGCTCTCACCGCGCTCGGCATGAAGCGTCCCGCGAACCAGGATCGTGACGGCGAGGGCCACTCCGAACCCGTCTCGCTGGAAAACATCGATCAGATCGACGCCGACTGGATCTTCTTCGGCACGCTGGGCAAGGCCTCGGTGAACTAACCCCTCCGCCGGTGGTAACACAGGCGTTGAGGCATCGGCTGCAGCCCTCGAAGAGGCGAAGACCACCGTCGGCTTCGACTCCCTCGGCGCCGTCCAGGCGAACCACGTCATTCCTGTCGACGGGCTCCCTCTGGACCTCCACCGGTGGTTACCTCCTCATGGACGGCATCATCTCGAGCATTGAGGCCCAGTTTCGTTCCCGGCCTCCTGAGGTCGATGGACGAAACACACCGGGTCGATGACCTGACATGACGACTCGTCGCATCACCAGCGTCGCCATTGCCTGCGCAGTGGCGACGCTGGTGCTATCCTCGTCACCCTCGCGTCCCTCGCTCTGGGGTTCGCGCCAGATTGCTCCCGACGTCGTGTGGGATGCGCTCGTGAACGGCGGAGCCAGCCAGGACGCCCAGGTGGTCACGCAACTGCGTGTTCCGCGCACCGTCGCCGCGCTCGTGATCGGCGGGGCGCTGGGGCTGGCAGGGTTCCATCATGCAGGCGATGACGCGAAATCCTCTCGCCGATCCTGGCGTCCTCGGCATCAATGCCGGTGCTGCTTTCCTTGTTGTAACGGTGACGGCTGCGAGTGGCGTCGCCACCCGCGCGGCGACGCTCGGCGCTTCGCTCGTCGGCGCGGGGGTGGCCGCCGGTCTCGTCTTCGCTATTTCCGGTAGCGGGGGAGGATCCCGATCGCGCCTTGCTCTGGCAGGCATTGCTGTATCGGCCGCTCTCGCATCACTCACTCAGGCTGTTCTCGCCGCGAACCAGTTTGCGTTCAACGAATTCCGATACTGGGCATCGGGATCATTGGAAGGCGTTGACATGGCCTCGGTGGCGAGCGCGGGTGCAGTGATCGCCGTCGGCGCAGTGGTTGCGCTTCTCATTACACTCGGCACTGGGCGTCCTTGCGCTCGGCGACGATGCCGCGGTGAGCCTCGGAGTGCGTGTGCGACTCATCCGTGTGCTCGGGGTTGTCGCAGTGACGGCACTGGCTGGGGGAGCGACTGCTCTGGGTGGGCCCCTCACGTTCGTCGGCCTCGCGGTGCCGCTCATGGTGCGGCGGTTGTCGGAGCCCGACAGGGCGCCATTGCCCTCTGGTCTATCGTGGTCGGAGCTGCTTGGGTGTGCGGTGCTGATGTCGTCTCACGCCTCGTGCTCGCCCCGTCCGAGGTTCCCCGTGGGTGTCATCGTCGCTCTGATTGGTGCTCCGTTCTTCATCCTGGGCGCGCGCGGAAAGGGCATGTCATGACGCCAGCTCCCTCGCGCTACAAGACCGTTTCGCTGCGCCGTTTGTCGGTGCGCGTGCACCGACGCAGCGCCGCCGTCGTGCTCATCGGATTTATTCTCCTCGCCACGTTAGCCGTTTATTCTTTGACTCTGGGGGACTACGGACTCAGTGCCGGTGACTCGTTCCGTCGTCTTCTGGGAGACGGCGGGCCCCGGGACGATTTCCTGGGTGTCTACTTTGTTCAGTCGGTGCGCCTGCCGCGCATGCTCGCAGCGATTGCTGTCGGCGCAGCGCTTGGAATCGCCGGGCGTATCTTCCAGACGATTTCGGGCAACCCGCTCGGTAGCCCTGACATCGTCGGTCTGTCGACAGGGTGCGCGACCGGCGCCCTGATTGCGATCATCATCCTGGGCTCGAGCCCCACGGTCACTGGGGTGGGGGCGTTGCTCGGCGGACTCGTTTCGGGTGCGGTCATTCTCGCATGCGCGGGTGGTATGCGAGTCACGGGTATTCGCGTCGTGCTCGTCGGCATTGGCTGCTCGGCGGCGTTGCGTGCTGTCAATTCGCTGCTGATCGTCAAGGCTCCGCTGGAAGCAGCGCAGCGTGCCCAGCTCTGGAGTGCCGGCTCATTCTCCGGCGTCACTATCACGCGTCTGATGCCTTTGCTGATCGTGATCGGTGCTGTCGTTGTGGTGTGCGCCGTCTTCGCGGTGCCCCTCGGTCTCGTCGCGATGGGCGACGACGTTGCGACGGGGCTTGGCGTGCGAGTGCGTCGCACCCGTGTACTCCTTATCGTCGTCGCGATCCTACTCGTCGCATCCGCGACATCGGTGGCGGGGCCTGTTGCTTTTGTTGCTCTCGCCGCTCCTCATGTCGCGCACCGGCTGTGTGGCGGCGGGGGAGTCGGATTGACATCGTCCGCCATCGTCGGTGCTCTTCTTGTGCTGGTCTCAGACGTGTGCGCACAGAGGCTCGTCGCTCCGGCCGAGCTTCCCGTTGGCGTCGTGACGGGTGTTGTTGGAGGCGTCTACCTTCTCTGGTTGTTGATTCGTGAGGTGACATCGTGAGTGAGACCGCTGTGAGCCGTGGGCTGAGTGCTCGGGACATTGTTGTTGGCTATCGAAAAAATGCCCCGATCCTCGAAGGACTTTCTCTGGATGTCCTGCCAGGCGAACTGACCGTCATCGTTGGCCCGAACGCCTGCGGAAAGTCGACGCTCCTGCGTTCGCTGGCCCGCGTGCTCGGCCTGCGACGCGGTGCGGTCGAGCTGGATGGACGAAGCGTTGCGGACATGGATCAGAAGGCTCTTGCGCGTCGCCTGGGTTTGCTTGCTCAGTCGTCGGTTGCTCCGGGCGACATGTTTGTCGAGGATTTGGTTGCTCGCGGCCGCTATCCCTATCAGTCGGTGCTCCATCAGTGGAGCGCTGAGGATGACGAGGCGGTGGAGCGTGCAATGAAGGACGCTGGCGTCGCTGACCTGGTGGGGCGTCGCGTCGGCGAGCTGTCGGGTGGGCAGCGTCAGCGCGTGTGGATCGCGATGTCTCTTGCCCAGGCGACGGATATTCTGCTCCTTGATGAGCCAACGACGTATCTCGACCTCAATCACCAGCTGGAAGTCCTGCGTTTGGCGCAGCGCCTCCATAGGGATGGCGTGACGGTCGTTGCCGTCCTGCATGACCTGCATCTGGCATTCCGCTACGCGACGCACCTCGTGTTCATGAAGGACGGTGAGATCGTGGCCCAGGGTGCGCCGCACGACGTTGTGACGGCAGACCTTGTCGAACGCGTTTTCAGTGTGCCGTGCAGGATCATCGACGACCCTGAGACGGGATCGCCACTGGTGATTCCGACTCGATGACCAGTGTGTTGTGATCCCCAATATCTCAAATGTTGACCGGCGGGTCACGCAGGCCCATGATTGTTGGATAATATAAGTCACAACAAGCTGGTAGAAGGCTGATATTTCCTGATAAAAACGTGTTTTGACTGCATGTTCCGGTAATTTGCTTGTTGTTCGCAATTGCAGAACAGGCGTCAGGCAATAGGATGGTGTTTATAGCTAGTGGTTACTCGGACACTGACATATTGATTCTGGGCCTGGTGAAGCCAATGAGCGCACGACATCCCGTCGAGATGGAAAAGGACACAGATGACAACACAGATGCGATCGCACGGTAGGGGACTGCGCATGCCTCTACTGGCTCTGACCGCGTCTGCTTCCATCGTTGGTGGAGTGTTTGTCGCTGCGCAGCCCGCATACAGTGTTGACGGAGTTGTCGGCGTGGGCGGACAGTGTCTCACTGCTGCTGACGAGGGTGCATCCATCGTCGTTTCGTCGGTCGTCCCAGTCGGATCTCCGCTTCATGTGGAGGGGTCTGGCTGGGGCGCTAGTTCTGAGACGTCACGCGGCTTTGTCATCGTCACGCTCGACGATGGGCAGGAAGTTCGCCCCGACAGCCTCACTCTTCCCGCCTGGGTTCCCGCGTCTATTGTTCGTAATAAGACTGCGTGGAGCGTTGCCGAAGTGTCGACCGCCGGCGAATTCAGCGCTGATATTGGGCTGCCGTCGACGTGGGCGGTTGGTTCTGAGCACTCGATCATGATTGGCGATGGCGTGACCGGCACCTACGTGCAGGTGTCTGTGACCGTCGTAGAGGCCAACGTGCAGGCGCATGTGTGCTCTCTGACGCCGACGGACGAGCCTTCTCGTGAACCCGCGGATGAGCCGTCGACAGATCCTGATGCCCGTGCGACTTCTGACGTGGTTACCGATGGGCCGACGGAGTCTCCCGCGGACAACGCGGCTGATAATGCTGCCAAGCCCGATTTTGATCTGACCGATGATGCTTCTACAGATGCGGCAAGCGATGCGGCAGTCAGTGTCCCCTCGACTGTGGCTGCATCGCCGTCCCCTCGCACAACCCCCTCAGCAGATGCATCGGATACCTCGCGCTCGTCGGTGACGCCGACGCCCTCCGCCTCGGCCTCGTCTGCGCTTTCCTCCGGCGGCAACGGATCTTCTTCGAGTGGTAGCGGTGGCGCTGGTTCGAACGCTGACGCCCCATCCCCCTCCCCGTCCGTGGAGCAGGAGAGCGTGTCTGCTTCGCAGATCGGCCCCAAGGCTCATTCGGAGCAGCAGGCCACGAACCAGGCTGTTCGCGAACAGGAGTCTCGCCTGAATGGCTGGATCCTCGCTGGTGGCGGTCTCCTCGCCCTTCTCGGAGCGATCGTGACGGTCAGCATTGTCCGCCGCTCGCACGGACTGGTGCGCTAAAGCTCGCACACCCGCGGTGACGCACTGGGAGTATGTGCATTAACCACATGGTGTGTGTTGGGATTTAACATTTGCGCGTTACGCCTGTTACTCTTGATCCGATACAATAGTTTCTGCGGATTAAGTCACTAAGGAGAACGGTATGCAGCACGGACGAGCATCGTCTGCCATAGCCGCTCGGAGCTTCGTCGGTCGCAGTCGAATCATGAGCCTGCTCATGGCACTATTCCTGTTTGCGGGCATCGGTCTCGCGATCCCCGGTTTTGCTGCGCGTGCGGATGACGCAGTACCGCACTACGCCCTTCGGGCGGGGGATGATATCAAGGTCAATATCGCGAACAATGCTGATTTCGCGGCCAAGTTCGCCGAAACCGGGTACTGGGGACTCATCCTCGATCATGGGGGTGTCACTCCACTCACCCGTCCGACTTTCAAGCGCGACGGCGAGACGGTGACGCCTTCGGCCCCTGATCTGTGGGCCGCTCAGTCGTTGAAGGATTCGTATATCCATGCGCCTGTGCCAGACGGCACGAACAACGTTGAGGGCGTGAAGTGGCTGCCCGGGGAGACCCACACGATTACCGTCGTGTTCTACCGCAGTGATTCTTCGGGCGTCGAGCCCAACCCCATCTACGGCACAGTGAGCATCTACACGCCGTACACGGATAACATCGACAATCCGACACCCGCTCCCACCGTAGATCCGGCGGCTTCGCCCGCCCGCACGGACGAACCGACGGCCGAGCCTGCCCCCACGACGGACCCCGAGCCCGCTCCGACGAGCGAGCCGAGCGCTGATCCTGCTCCGGCGCCCGCACCGGACCCGGTCATTGAACCCACGACGGAGCCTTCCGTCGCTCCCGCACCGCTGCCCGACGACCCGCAGCTGCCGGCCGTGCGCCCGAGCCCGACTCCCCTTCCGAGAGCGCGTCCCCCACGCCCACCCCGTCCGCTTCTGCGACCGCTTCGCAGCCGTCTGAGACCCCCGTCTCGCCGATTAGCGACGTGTCCCAGCTCAACGACTCGAATAAAGGGTGGTGTCAGCGCAGCCTTCACGGCCGGCCAGCTGACGATCAACGTGCCGTCGGAGAAGGCTGCCGTCGGCGACTGGGTGAGCGCCAACATCATGCAGACCGGCGAGGCACGCTGGCTGCAGGTCGAGGATTCCAACAAGGTCACCATGGATCTCACGGGACTGCCGACCGGTGAGTACAAGGTCGTTGTTGCAAACCGCTCGCACGAGCTCGTTGGATGGGCCGAATTTAAGGTTGCTTCCGCTGTCGGTGCAGCAGCGAACGGTTCGTCGGTTGACGCATCGGGCGCCGTGAAGCTTCACGCGGAGATGTTGTCCTCCTCGCTCGCTGGAGATGAGTCCGAGGGACTCAACGGATACCTGCTCGGTGCCGGTGCCTGCATGCTGATCCTCGGCGGCCTCGTGGTCGTCCAGGTTCTCTCCGGTCCTAAGATCGGCTCTTCCTCGAGTGGAGTCACTCTGTCCTAAGCTAGGTTTCATGGATCTGTTTGATTCTGAATCTGTCGACGAGTCGGGCGTGCCTGCTTTCAACGCGGGCGCGCCCCTCGCCGTTCGTATGCGCCCGACGACCCTCGACGAGGTTGTTGGACAGTCTCACTTGCTCGGCGAGGGGGCGCCGCTGCGCCGCCTCCTGTCGCCTGGTTCGAGTGACGGCGTCGCCGTTTCCTCAGTGGTGCTGTGGGGCCCGCCGGGCACGGGTAAGACGACCCTCGCTTATCTGATTGCGCGCGCGTCGGGGCGACGTTTCGTTGAGCTGTCCGCAGTTTCCTCCGGGGTGAGCGACGTCCGGCGTGTGGTGGATGATGCGCGCCGAACCCTCGCGAGCGGGGGAGAAGAGACGATTCTGTTCGTCGACGAGGTGCATCGCTTTTCTAAGTCACAGCAGGATTCGCTGCTTCCGGCGGTTGAGAATCGCTGGGTCGTTCTCGTCGCGGCGACGACGGAGAATCCGTCCTTCTCGGTTATTTCGCCGCTGCTCTCGCGCTCCCTCCTCTTGACGTTGCGCCCCCTGGACTCGGATGCAATCGAGGGGCTGATCCGCCGTGCGCTGGCCGATGAACGGGGTCTCGCGGGGCGTTTCTCCATCACGGACGAGGCCGTGGCCGGCCTCGTGCGCCTGGCGGGTTCGGATGCACGCAAGTCGTTGACTCTCCTCGAGGCGGCGGCAGGCGTTGCCAGTGATGACGGCTCTGGCGAGATCACTGTCGCGAGCGTCGAGGCTGCGGCGAATCAGGCGCTCGTTCGATGGAGCAAGGACCAACACTACGATGTCGCGAGCGCGTTCATTAAGTCGATGCGCGGGTCCGACGTGGACGCCTCACTGCACTATCTCGCCCGCATGATCGAGGCCGGGGAAGATCCGCGCTTTATCGCGCGGCGCATCATGATCGCGGCATCTGAGGAAATTGGGATGGCGGCTCCCGAGGTTCTCACGACGTGTGTGAGTGTCGCGCAGGGCGTCGCTCTCATCGGTATGCCCGAGGCGCGTCTCCTGCTCGCCCAGGCGGTTGTCGCCGTGGCGACAGCCCCGAAGTCGAATGCGACGTACCTGGCGATTGATCGCGCGATCGCCGACGTGCGCGCCGGACGTGGGGGAGCGGTGCCCGAACATTTGCGCGACGCGCACTATGCCGGTGCGACAACTCTGGGCCATGGCGACGGATACCTCTACGCGCACGATCAGCCGCACCACGTCGCCGCGCAGCAGTACCTCCCCGACGACCTGGAAGGCACCCGTTACTATGAGCCAACCGAAAACGGACATGAGGCGATGCTCACGAAGCGGCTCGGTGTGATTCGCAATCTGCTGAAAAGACGCTAGGATAGAACAGTTGTCCGCACCAGCGGGCACCTGGGGCCTTAGCCGACGGACCGACGTGATCCTGGAGTTGGCCCCATGCCGGGAATCCCGGCATGACATCAGAAACAGGAAGAAGAAACATGGCAACGAATCGTTCCCGCAAGCAGGTGCGCGAGTCCCGCGCCCTCGGTCTGGCTCTGACCCCCAAGGCCGTCCGCTACTTCGAGAAGCGCCCCTACGGTCCCGGTGAGCACGGCCGCACCCGTCGCCGCCAGGACTCCGACTACGCCGTTCGTCTGAAGGAAAAGCAGCGTCTGCGCGCGCAGTACGGTATCCGTGAGTCGCAGCTGCGCCGCGCCTTCGAAGAGGCCCGTCGCACCGCCGGCCTGACCGGTGAGAACCTGGTCGAGCTGCTCGAGATGCGTCTCGACTCCCTTGTCCTGCGCGCTGGCTTCGCCCGCACCATCCAGCAGGCCCGCCAGTTCGTCGTGCACCGTCACATCCTCGTTGACGGCAAGATCGTCGACCGTCCCCTCGTTCCGCGTGAAGCCCGGCCAGACCCTGCAGGTCAAGCCGAAGTCGCAGACGACGGTTCCCTTCGAGATCGCCGCTGAGGGTATTCACCGCGACGTGCTGCCCGCCGTCCCCGAGTACCTGGATGTCGAGCTGTCCCGCCTGAAGGCGACCCTGGTGCGTCGCCCCAAGCGCGCTGAGGTCCCCGTGACCGTCGACGTCCAGATGGTCGTCGAGCACTACTCGCGCTGACGCTAGTCTTTCCTGCGCCCCCGAGCGACGCTCAGGGGCGCGGTCATTTTCTTTCATTCCCACTGTCCGCTTTGCGCGTGCCGATGTGCCGCAGCGGGTGCATACCGACTAACATGGGGCACTATGCGTACGTCTGAAATCCGCACCCGCTGGCTCGACTACTTCGAGAAGCAGGGTCATGAGATTCGTCCTTCCGTTTCTCTCGTCTCTCCGGAGCCCTCGATTCTGTTCACGATCGCGGGCATGGTTCCGTTCATCCCTTACATCACGGGCGTTGAGCCCGCGCCGTAGCCGCGAGCCGCGTCGGTGCAGAAGTGCATTCGCACGAACGACATCGACAACGTCGGCAAGACGACCCGTCACGGCACGTTCTTCCAGATGAACGGCAACTTCTCCTTCGGCGATTACTTTCAAGGAAGGTGCGATTAACTACGCGTGGGAGCTGCTGACTGGCTCGCGCGACGAGGGCAAGTACGGCCTCGATGGCGATCGCTTCTGGGTGACCCTGTGGGATCAGGACGACGAGGCTTTCGACGTGCTGACGAAGCAGATCGGCATGGACCCCAAGCACATCGTGCGCCTGCCGCGCGAGGAGAACTTCTGGGACACGGGCCAGCCCGGCCCGGCCGGGTCCGTGTGCCGAGTGGCACTACGACCGCGGTCCCGAGTACGGCCCCGAGGCCGTGGGCGGTACCGTCGACCCGGGTGGCGACCGCTACCTCGAGGTGTGGAACCTGGTGTTCGACCAGTACATGCGTGGTGAGGGTTCCGGCAAGGACTACCCGTTGCTGGGTGAGCTGGACAAGAAGGCGATCGATACGGGCGCCGGCCTGGAGCGTCTGGCTTTCGTTATGCAGGACAAGCCCAACATGTACGAGATCGACGAGGTCTTCCCCGTCATCGAGGCCGCCATGCAGATGAGCGGTAAGCGCTACGGTCTGGGCGCCGCTGGCCCCGAGGCCGGCGCCGCCTATGACGACGACGTGCGCATGCGTGTCGTCGCGGACCACGTGCGTTCCTCGCTCATGCTGATTGGCGACGGAGTGCGTCCCGGTAACGATGGCCGCGGCTACGTGCTGCGCCGCCTGATCCGCCGCGCCGTTCGCTCGATGCGTCTGCTGGGCGTCGACGAGGCAACCATGCCGACGCTGCTCACCGCCTCGAAGGACGCGATGAAGGCGTCGTACCCCGAGCTGGAGATCAACTGGAAGACGATCTCCGAAGTCGCTTACGCGGAGGAAGACGCGTTCCGTCGCACCCTCAGCGCCGGCACGACGATCCTGGATGCGGCGGTTGCAACGGCGAAGGAATCGAAGGGCGCCCCCGTGATTTCTGGTGCGTCGGCGTTCTCGCTGCACGACACCTACGGCTTCCCGATCGATCTGACCCTCGAGATGGCCGCCGAGCAGGGCGTGTCGGTCGACGAGGAAGGCTTCCGCACTCTGATGGCCGAGCAGAAGGAGCGTGCACGCGCCGACGCTCGCTCGAAGAAGACCGGGCACACCGACGTTCGCGTATTCCATGACATTGAGAAGGCGATGGGCGGCGGCTCGACGTTCCTGGGCTACACGGAGCAGGCTGCTGAGGCCACCGTTGAGGCTCTGCTCGTCGATGGTGTGGCGGCTCCTGCTGCCAGTGCTCCTGCCGAAGTTGAGGTCATCCTCGATCGCACTCCGTTCTATGCTGAGATGGGTGGCCAGCTCGCCGACCACGGCACCATTCGCCTTGCAGGAGGCGGTGTTGTCGAGGTCCACGACGTCCAGGCACCGATTCGTGGCCTGAGCGTCCACCGTGGCACCCTCACCGAGGGCGGCATGACGGTGGGCGAGAAGGCGTACGCCGAGATCGACGGCGAGCGTCGTCTCGCCATTGCGCGTGCTCACACCGCGACCCACATGGTGTACGCGGGCCTGCGTAACATCGTGTCGGAGGACGCACCCAGGCGGGTTCGGAGAACTCGCCGTCGCGCCTGCGCTTCGACTTCCGCCACGGGTCCGCTCTTGAGGGCTCGCAGCTGAGCGACATTGAGGCTCTCGTCAACGAGAAGCTTGCCGAGGATCTGGCCGTGACCACCGAGGTCATGAGCATCGATGCCGCGCGTGAAGCCGGCGCGATCGCGCTGTTTGGTGAGAAGTACGGTTCCGAGGTTCGCGTCGTGACCATCGGTGATGGGTTCGACCGTGAGCTGTGCGGTGGCACCCACGTTCCCACGACCGGTCACATCGGCCGCATCACGGTGCTCTCCGGAGGATCCGTCGGCTCGGGCGTGCGTCGTATCGACGCGCTGGTGGGCGACGGCGCATACGAGTTCCAGGCCAAGGAACACGCGCTCGTCAACCAGCTCTCCCAGCTCGTGGGCGGCCGCGCAGATGAACTGCCCGAGCGCATTGAGTCGCTGCTGGCCAAGCTGCGCGAGTCGGAGAAGGAACTCGAGAAGATCCGCACGGCACAGGCTCTGAGCCAGGGCGCCGATCTGGCAGCTTCCGCGAAGGCTATCGGTCCCGTGACCGTCGTCGCCTCCGCAGTCGGTGAGATGCCGTCCGCGGACGCTCTGCGTACCCTCGCGCTCGACGTGCGCGACCGCCTCGGCAATGAGCGCGGGACCGTCGTTGCCCTCGGTGGCGTCGTCGGCGGCAAGCCGTCGCTCGTCGTCGCGACGAACGAGGCAGCGCGCGAGGCATCGGTGAAAGCCGGTGCGCTGGTTCGCGCCGTCGGCAAGTACATGGGCGGTGGCGGCGGTGGCCGTGACGACATCGCCCAGGGCGGCGGCACCAAGCCTGAGGGTATTGCCGACGCGATTGACGCGATCCGCAAGGAAATCGAGGCTCTGTGAGTATTCGTCGGGGGATTCGTATCGGCGTGGACGTCGGCACCGTGCGTGTCGGCGTCAGCCGGTGCGATCCCGACGGGATTCTCACGATGCCGGTTGAAACCCTTCACCGGGCTCCCGATCTGTCCGATCTTGATCGCTTAGCCGACATTGTGCGTAGCCATGACGCGATCGAAGTGATCGTTGGACTTCCTCGGCACTTGCGTGGGGGAGAGGGGATCTCAGCGAAGGGGGCGCGTAAGTATGCGCGCCGCATTAAGAAGCTTGTTCCCGATGTTCGCGTGGCGATGGTCGACGAACGGATGACGTCCAACCAGGCGCACGCGCGTCTTCGCGCATCCGGGATTCCTGAGATCGAGCATCGCAGCGTCATCGACCAGGTCGCGGCGCAGATCATTTTGGAACAGGCACTCGAACTCGAGCGCATGGGCGGTCGAGCTCCCGGTGAGGACATCATCCTCGAACCAAGTGAAGGAGCGCACGCATGAGTACGCCTCCCCCTTACCCCTTCCGTTCTCGTCGAGAGATTCATTCCGGCGAGCGAAAGGTCTATTCGGATGCCGAGCTACACGAGCAGCATGCATCGCAGGACACGACCGCGACGCCCGCTCAGGGAACCGACTTGCATGGAGGTGCCTCTCGTGACGAGGCCCTGGCGCCCGTTGCGGCAACGGCGCGGGTGAGCGCACGCTTCCCTCTTTCGACGAGGTGACGGATACGGGCGCGACTCCTCGCGTGTCCGGTGCGGCGCTGCGTCAGCGCAGTGCAGCGCTGCGAGCAGAATCGCCTTCTGAGACCACGGGCATGCGTTCTCGCCGCCTCGCCAGTGAACGACGAGCGGCGCGCAAGCGCAAGCGCCGCCGTCGGGTGCGTTCCTTCTTCATCATCGTTCTGGTGCTCGGCCTGCTGGCCGGTGCCAGCTACGTCGCCTACGATCAGCTCTTCAACTCGTCGACGACTGCATCGGATGACTTCCCCGGGCCGGGCACCGGCTCGGTCGAGGTGACGATCGCGAGAATTCCTCCGGTCGTGATATCGGCCAGACGCTCGTGGATGCCGGTGTCGTAAAGTCCGTCGGAGCTTTCGTGCGTCAGTTCGAGAAGACGCCGGCATCGATGTCGATTCGTCCCGGTACGTACCGCCTGAAGCAACAGATGAGCGCCGCCGGTGCGCTCGCAGGCCTGCTGGACGAGACGAACCGCGTCGATTCGACGATTACGATCACGTCGGGTCAGAAGATGTCCGAGGTCAAGAAGCGGATCGTTGACATCATGGGCGTCACCGAGGAACAGGTGGACGCTGCTTTCGCCGACACGGAAGCGATCGGCCTGCCGTCTGAGGCTGGCGGAAACGCCGAAGGATGGCTGCTGCCCGGTTCCTACGAGGTCGCCGAGGACGACACGCCGACAACCGTCATCGCGCGGATGGTGAAGGGAACCGTTGATGAGCTTGATCGTCTCGGCGTTGCCCCTGCGGATCGGCAGACCGTGTTGATTAAGGCGTCGATTGTGGACGGTGAAATGAACATCGACAAGTACATGCCGATGGTCGCTCGCGTCATCGAGAATCGCCTCGCCGACACGAACGGTGAGACGAAGGGGTACCTCGGCATGGACTCGACCGTCCTGTACGGCGTCGGAAAGACCAGCGGCGTTCCGGACCAGGCGGACCTGGACAACGACAATCCCTACAACACGCGCCTGCACGCAGGTCTGCCTCCGACCCCGATTGGACAGCCGAGCGAGAAGGCGATCAAGGCAGTCCTGAACCCTGCTGAGGGCAACTGGCTGTACTT
>BNJV01001560.1_pt1 | contig 121270 bp, 132 predicted proteins | sample 8540591 | NCBI WGS metagenome assembly BNJV01 (sample SAMD00202457, study PRJDB9452) | human saliva metagenome | host: Homo sapiens
AGATAAAGATGTCTTTATGATAAGCAACCAAAAAACGACCATAACGGTCGTTTTTTTTGCATTAATGCACTCCCAATTCTTCCTGATCGATTTTATGGGCTGTTCGGTAGGCTTGGTAAAAGATAAAGACAGCTAGAGCAGTCATGGCTGGAACGATGACGGGGATGTCGGTTTCAATAGCAGTCAGCGGTGAGTTCCAGAAGAAGTGGAGGACGAAGGCTGCTAGGAAGTAGAAGAGCCCTGCTCGGAAGTGGTTTTTCTGAGTCTTGGCATAGCGCAGCATGAGAGCTAGACCGAGAGTGGTTAGGGCGGTGTAGAGCCAGTGAGAGGCAACGCCGCCTGTGATGCGGCCTAGGATGCCAGAGATAGTGAAGGAGAAGCCTTCGGGCAGGTCAGAGAGGATATAAGAGAAATCCTCGCTAATCTGAAAGCCCATGCCAGCTGTAATACCCAGCATCAAGAAGGATTTGAGCTTTTTGACGGGGACTAGATAGACAGCGAAGGCAACTGCCAACAGCTTGAGTGGTTCTTCAACCAGCGGAGCTGCGATAGCATTCTCTAGGTCACTGAGCAGAGTATTTGGGAAGCTGGTGCTGACCCACTCGTGGATATAGGTGTTGGCCAAGCCAGAGGTCCAACCAGAAATGAAAAGTCCGCCTAGCAGAGCCACTCCAAGACTAAGTGCGGGCGTCTGCCATTTTTTGCCCAGTTGGTGAATCAAGAGCAGGGCGGGGATGATATAGAGCAGAGCCAGTAGGGCTGATAATCCGACTATACCATAGGAAGCGCCTGACATACTGCCTGTGGTATAGGCTTGTGTCTCGTATTCTAAGCCAATTGCGCTCAGAAGGAGAAAAGTGAAAAGAACAATATTTTTCTTCATAAGTAACTTTCTAAAATTTTATTTTTCATCTTAGTATAACAGAAAAATCCTAAATAAAACCAATTTAAAAACTGGAAATTATGGGCTAGTATAATACTTTACTTGCCAAACTGTCTCTTTTTGTTTATATTAGTTCTATATGGTTTCTTGGAGGCGTTTGCATGTCGAAAAATCTGTTGAGGTTGAAATTACTGGGAAGTCCGAGTGTCTTTCTCAATCAAGAGGAAGTCTTTTTTCCTTTTGCCAAAATCAATGCTCTGCTTTACTATCTTCACATCAATGGTGCAGTCAATCGGGAGGAGATTGCAGGAATCCTCTGGGAAACAAGGACAATCAGACCGCCAAAAAGAATCTGCGCAATACCATTTATCAAGCTAACAAGCTACTAGGTGGGGAGTGGATTGTCGCTCCTAATCGGACTGTGCTGTCGCTTAATCCCGAGTGTGCGATTGAAAGTGATGTAGAACTTTTCACGGATCATCCTGCGGAGCATCTGTCGCTCTATCAAGGGGATTTTCTGCAGGGCTTCTATCTCAAGGACAGCGAGGCCTTTGATTACTGGGTGTCTAAGATACGGACGCGATATGAGCAGCTTTATATCCAAGCCTGCTACCAACAGCTGGAAACGGAAAAAGATCAGTTGGATTTGGAAGAGGCTGAGCGGAATTTGCGCCGCTTGATCAGCATTGATGAGTTCGATGAGAAGAACTACCATCTGCTCATGAAGCTCTATCAGGATAATGATCGGCCTGGCAAGGTGATAGAGACCTACTACAAATTGGTCAATATTTTGGATAAGGAACTGGGTATTAGCCCTACGGAACCTATCCAGCAACTATATCATGAAGTGCTTGCCAAGGACCGTAGCGAGCGCAAGACCAAGCAGTTTCTGCGCAATACGGACCACTTTTTCGGGCGGGTTGATGAAATCAAGCGCTTAGAATCTTATTTCTCTAAGGTGATAGAGGCTCAGGAAGCGCATGCTCTGGTTCTAGTCGGTGGTACTGGTATCGGAAAGCGGACAGTGACTCGTCAAGTTTTGGCCAATCAAACCAAGTATTTCCAGATTGTCATGGCTGAGTGCTTCAAGGAGGAGATGAAGGCAGAGCTCCAGCCTTGGCGTGGTTTGCTGGACGGCCTGGGGGACTTGGTTATTCAGCACCAGATTCTCTCTATCAGTCAGTGGCAGGTCATTTTGGAGAGTTATTTCCCTATTTTGACAGGCGGCACTTCTGGTCTTCAGTTGGATGCGGACAAGCTGGCTCAGTTTGTGGTGGATATTCTGCAGAAGATTTCTAAGAAAAAAGCTTTGATAATCTTGATTGAGGACTGTCACTGGATGGATAAGTACAGCGTTGCTGTCCTAGAGCAGGTTATGAATCATTTGACCGGCTATCCTGTGGCCTTTGTGCTGACCAAGCATCTGAGCACCCCTTCTTATTTGGAACATTTTTTCAATCACCTGCTGGTACGCAATAGGCTGGGCTTTATCGAGCTGCAGCCGCTGAATTTTAAGGATAGTGCGGCATACTTGCAAGCCCAGACAGGTCAGATAGCCATATCTGAAGAAGGCCTTGAGGATATTTATCGGGTCAGTCAAGGTATCCCTTTCTTCCTGTCGGAATATGCTGAGCAACTCCTACGAGGAGAGAAGTTTCATCCGCTGACTCCGGCCATCAAGGCTAAGCTGTCTCTGAAGCTGGATTACCTGAGCAGTCAAGAAGAGGAGTTGGTGGACTATCTGGCTTGTTTTAGGGCTCCTGCGTCGGTTTCGCTCTTAGCTAGGTTATTAGGCCTTTCGATGGAAGAAGTGGTCGAAATCACTGAGGAGTTTGGACAGAAGCAGCTGTTGATGGAAGAGGAGCAGGGCGAGGAATTGGTAGTGCGGTTCAGCCAGGAGCTTTTGAGAATCTACGCCTATGAGCGTTTGTCGCTTGCCAAGAAGCGAATGCTGCATCACCAGATTGCCCAAGGCATGGAAGACCAGCTGGGAGACTCTCTCCATCATGCCCAGCTGCTCAATGAAATCGCCTATCACTACAAGATGTCCAAGCAGCCGATTAAGTCTCTGGAGTACGAGCTGCATTATCTTGAGGCTACCCTGCAGTTTCATCACGAGCTCTTTCCAATTTATTCGCGGGAGTTTGGCTTTATCGAAAAGACGGATGATAGCAATCAGTCCGCAATTTTGGACCAGTTTGATCGTATCCGCCGGGAAATGGAGGGCTTAGAGAGCAAACACCAGAATCACAAGGATTTTCAGCTATTGGTTCTCCGCTTCCTCTATCTAGAAGGGCGCTATGCTATACGGACGGGGAACTACCAGCAGGGGATGGATAATATCCAGCAGGTGATTATTTCTGCCAAGGAACTGCAGCAGATGGATTTTCTCCTAGAAGGCTACCGGCAGATGATTTACTACTGCATCCAGACAGACAATATTCCAGAGATGCGCTACTATACGGAGCTGGCTCTGGATGCTTCGGTCCAGGCCAATAATCATGAGGCTATTGCCATCAACCTCCGGCTCAAGGGACTTTATCATCTCATGATTGGAGATGAGGAGCAGTCGCTTCACCATCTCTACCAGTCCATTGATTGTTTCAGCTTGACGGCTTCGCTGCGTTCTAAGTACTCGATTCAGATTGCGGCGGCTCTAGACTATCTGGCAGAGATTGAGCAGATTCGCGGAAATTTCACGACTGCGCTGACCCATCAGAAGGAGGCCATTAAGCTGACGGAAAATAAACAGCAGAGCCTTCGATTTTTGCTTTCTACATCGGCTTGGGTATGACCTATTATCAGCTGAAAGATTATGAGCAGGCGGAGCGAATTTTCCTCAAAGCTAAAACAGCTTTGAAATCTCTCAGCTTCCCTTGGAAAGAGACCCAGTTGGAAGTGTATTTGGCCTTGATTGGCTGTGAGAAGAGAGATTATCTGCCTGTGCTTGATCTTCTGCGGAAAAAGGATAGCCTCATTAGTCGCTATGGCAATCCGCGGGACAAGGGGCTGATCTACTATCTGATGGCTGTGGTTAAGTATCGCCTGCTGACTGGCAGCTTGCAGGAAGCAGACTTTGAAGACTTGCTAGATCAGGACTTTGAGACCTACTATGAAACAGCCAAAAGCCAGCTCAATCCCTACCGAGACCGGCACCAGCTAAAGGAATTGGAAAACTTGCGTCAGGGCTTGAACAAAAAATAAGAGAGGATGAAAGCATGTTCATCCTCTTTTTAATATTTAAAATAGCCAAAAATATATCAATCATGTGCCTGTGCCCAGACTTGGGTCAGGTAAAAGACAAAGCTGGCAGCCAGATTAGCCGTATGGTTGTCTATATCGTGAGGCGGAGAGACTTCGACGATATCAAAGCCTATCAGTTTGCCTGACGCGGCGATGTGCTGGAAGACCAGAACAGCTAGATTGGGATCCACACCGAGAGACTGAATGGCACTAACACCAGGAGCGGCGCCAGCTGCAAAGCAGTCAATGTCAATGGTTAAATAGACCTGCTCCTTGCCAGCCAGAAAAGTATCAACCGCCTTGCAGACTTCCTTGTAACCCATTTGGTACATATCCATTCCAGTCAGAAACTGGATAGCCTTGGATTTTGCCACAAAGTCAAAGAGAAAGAGATTGTTATTGTGCTCCTGAATCCCTAAGATAAGGTAGTTAAAGGCCTGCTTCTGAGCCAGAGTGTCATCGAACATCTGGCGAAAACCGGTACCAGAGTTAGGACCAGTCTGGTCATAAGGACGCAAATCAAAGTGGGCATCCATATTGATAACGGCCAAGTCTTGGTCAGGATTTAGTGATGACTTAAGTCCCAGATAGTGGCCGTAGGCTGTTTCGTGGCCACCCCCTAGGACAATAGGCCGGAGATTGAGCTCTCGCAGGCGTTTGACTGCTCGAGCCAAGCTTTGCTGCAACTGCTCCAGAGAGCGGTTAGGACCGTCAATATCGCCAACATCAAAGACGCGGACGTTTCTGCCCAGATGCCAAGGAAGCTTGGCCAGCTGGGTTCGGATAGCTTGTGGTCCTTCGACAGCCCCCACTCGGCCATGGTTGATATAAACCCCTTTGTCACTCTTGAAGCCAATCAAAGCAAAGTTGACCCCGTCAAAGGGTTTTAAGTTAGGGTCATTTAAGTCCAAAAACTCAATAACCATCCCCCATTTGGCAGCATATAAATCATCATCCAGTCTCTTATGATAGTAGCTGTTATCTAGCTGATAGTAATCTTCTAACATGATTTTGTCCTTTTCCATAACGATACTTGCGACTTTATTATAAGAGTTTCCACCAAGCCTGTCAATGACTTTTGGCGGGAAAAGAAGCCCAGCTGAACGAGAGCGGGCTTCTTAGGTTAGCTTTTTTACAGAGTCATCAGCTTTAGAATTGAATGGTCAAGTCCACAGCCTTTTCAATTGCTGCTAGGAATTCTTCGTTTTCAATCAGCTCAGAAGCCTTGTTGAGCTCTTCGTAGATTTCGATGTCTTTATCAAACTCGATAAAGCGGACATGCTGACGGAAGAGGTCGTAGGCTGGCTTGGTTCCTTTACCAAGTTCATGGTTTTCTGGTTTCAGATCTAGAGCTTGGCAGGCTGCCATGATTTCTGTTGCCACGATGCGGCGAGAATTCTTAAGAATTTCAGCTGCCTTGCGTGCTGCAGTAGTTCCCATGCTGACAAAGTCTTCTTGGTTTTCACAAGATGGGATAGAGTCTACGCTGGCTGGATGAGACAGAACCTTGTTCTCAGATGCGAGCGAAGCACAAGCATACTGGGTAATCATAAAGCCAGAGTTGAGGCCAGGGTGTTTCACCAAGAAAGATGGGAGCTTGCTCAGTTGGCTGTTGACCAAACGTTCTACACGACGCTCAGATACATTTCCGATTTCAGAAATAGCGATGCCGAGGAAGTCGAATGGCTGAGCCATTGGTTCACCGTGGAAGTTACCGCCTGAGATGACATGACCTTCCTTGGTGATGATAGGGTTGTCTGTCACTGAGTTGATTTCAATCTCAACCTTGGTCTTGACATAAGCGATAGAGTCCTTGCTGGCACCATGAATCTGAGGAATACAACGCAGAGTGTAAGGGTCTTGGACCCGTTGTTGAGTGGCTACGGTCGTATTGCCACTGCCTTCTAGAAGGTTGCGGATATTGCGGGCTGTAGCTAGCTGTCCGCTCTGAGGTCGAATGGTATGCAGGTCTTCTTCGAAAGGACTGGTAATACCATTATGGACTTCCATGGAAAGAGCACCAGCGACATCTGACAGCTTAAGCAGCTGGATGGCATCATAGGTAGCCAGAGCTCCGATACCTGTCAGGACAGTCGTACCGTTAATCAGCGCCAGCCCTTCCTTGGCTGCTAGAGCAATTTCTCGATACCAGCTTTGTCCAAAGCTTCTTGTCCAGAGAGCAATTCACCTTGATAGTAAGCGCGCCCCAGTCCTAGCATAGGCAGAACCATATGAGCTAGCGGTGCCAAGTCACCAGAAGCTCCCAGAGAGCCTTTTTCTGGAATGTAAGGGACAACGCCTTTATTAAGCAATTCCAGAAGTTTTTCGACAGTAGAGAGACGGATACCAGAATAACCCTTAACGAGAGAGTTAATTCGGATTAGCATGATAGCACGGACGGCATCTTCTGGCAGGGGATCGCCGTAGCCTGAGGAGTGCGTCCGAATTAGGTTTTCTTGCAGTTGAGTCGTATCTTCTGGTGAGATGCTGACATTGCAGAGAGAGCCAAATCCAGTTGTAACACCGTAGACTACCCGCTTTTCGCGGACGATGTCATCCACGATTTTGCGGGAAGCTTCTACAGCTTTCTTAGCTTCTTGGTTGATTTCGCAGGTGGCTCCATGTCGGGCTACTGCGATAACATCTTCAAGTGTTAGACTGTTTCCGTCTAAGTGAATCAATTTTGACATGTAAAATCCTCCATGATGGGATATAATGCTTAGAGTTAGTCAGGGTTAGTAGGAACCTTTTTTCGGCCGTGCATAAAGAAGTATACTAAGCTGGCAACAGCGGCTCCAATGACACCATAAACGACGTTCATCGGATTATCAGCTACAATCATAACCAGGCTGACAACAACAGCTAGGATAGGGATGACAGGGCCGAATGGTACGCGGAAGACAACCTTCTTTTCTGGATACATTTTTCTGAGTTTCAAGACCGCCAAGGCAGTTGGGATGTATTGGAAGAAACGGAAGACCACGCTGAGGGTAGCCAGTTCTTCAAATTTTCCAGAGAAGAGCAGAGCGATTGAGAATGCTCCAGAGATTAAGATAGCAACTACAGGAGCGTTTTTAGCATTGGTTTCTGCAATTTTCTTAGGCAGCAAGCCTTCTTCTGCGATAGCTGCTCCAAAACGCGGTACCATGATGGATTCCCCGATATTAAGACCTGCGATAGAGATGAGGGCACCGATAGAAACAATCCAAGCGCCTGCAGGGCCGATCATTTCGACAAAAGCATCTTGTACAGAAGCATCTGTTTGCAAGATACGGCTACCCAGCATAGCGATGGTTCCAGCGATAATCAACATATATAGAACAGATACAATACTGATAGAGCCCAAGATAGCCCGAGGCACATTCTTTTCTGGGTTGCGCATTTCACCGGCAACGATAGACATGGTTTCAAATCCAATGAAGCCGTAGAAGATATAGACAGCTGTGTTGGCAACGGCAGTCATGACATTGGTTCCAGGTTCAAGCTGTAGGAAAGGAGTGAAATTTCCTTTATCTACTCCGCCTTTGATAAAGAAGATAGCACATGCTGCAAAGGCAATGATTGGGATTAACTTAGCTACAGTTGCAGTGAGTGTGAAAATTTTTGAGGTCTTCAAACCAGCAATGTTCATTAAGCTGAGCAAGATAATCAAAGCGATACTAAGCAAACGCTCGTAAGGAGTGAAAGCTGGGAAGGTAATGACAAAGAGTCGGGCAAAACCAGCAGCCATAGCTGACCAGGCAATACCAGTTACGACCCAGCCTAGGAAACCAACGTTAAATCCAATGAAGTCTCCAAAGGCCGCTTTGGAATATTGGAAAGCTCCGCCGTTTTTATTAAAATAACCAGCAGTTTCTGCCAAGCAGACGGCTAAGAGAATAACGAGGAGTGCTGTTCCAAGCATGACAGCCAGAGAGGCAGGACCAAGTCCTTTATAAATCTTTGCGGTAGGAGGAAAATACCCGAACCGATAACGGCATTGATACCGTAGAGAGTTGCACCGGAAAAGCTAAATTTCGCTTTTTCCTGTTCTTGTTCTTGTGCAGTGAGTTTAGTTGCATCCATAATAATGTTTCTCCTTTAGAGATATGGCGATCCTCTCCAAGTAAAGATAGAATGGTGACAAGGCATTATGGTATCTTTACTTAGTAGGGATGTGGGTCAAACCAGCCCAAATAGCGAGGGGAGCGCCCTTTGGCTGGTTACTCGAAAACATTATATGCAGCTCAGTTTCCTGAGTCTCTTTTTCCACTATCAGAAGCTGCTCTGCCTCTAGGTTAAGTGCTGGCAGGTTTGTTCCCGTCACCGTCAGATCCTCTAAGGCATAAATAAATTGAATTTCGTCATCTCGGCTAAGCTCTTGCTCATTGAAGACGGCAATCATCTGTCCTGATAATGGTCGCTGTATATTAAGTTAAAGTCGGTACAAGTTCCACGACTTGTGATAGAATCACTCCCTTCGAAGAAATAGGGAGTAAAGGGAGCTAGAACCGTTTCCTCCTGCCGGCTGGCATTGTGGAGATGAAGTGTGTGGTCCAGGCTCATGAGAATACGGTGAAAGCCACTGAGGTCAGAAAACTGACTTTCAGCCAACTCCACAGTCGCTGTTGAGAGTCGATAGTCAAAGTCACGCTTGCCATAGTGGCCAGTTGGTGGGGAAAGATAAAGCTGTTTAGTCTTTCCCCCCGACCAATCGGAAACTTGAAAATCGTTTGCTCTTAAAAGGGTTACATTTGTCATTTTTGGTATTTATTAGAACAAACCGCTGATATTGCCGTCTTTGTCAACATCAATCTTTTCGCTGGCTGGTGCCTTAGGCAAGCCAGGCATGGTCATGATAGCACCTGTCAGAGCGACGATGAAGCCTGCACCAGCAGAAACTTTGAGCTGGCTGATAGTCACAACAAAGTCTTTAGGTGCGCCTAGTTTCTTAGCATCGTCTGAGAAGGAGTACTGAGTCTTAGCCATACAGATAGGATAGTTGGAGAAGCCCAGCTCTTCCAGTTGTTTGAGCTCACGTTTAGCGGCAGGTGTCAGGCGAACGCCCTTGCCTCCATAGACCTTAGTAACAATTTGTTGAGCTTGGTCTCAATGGAGTCTTCTTCATTATATACAAATTGGAAGTGATTGTCTCCTTCGGCCAGTTCAACGACTTTTTCAGCCAACTCTTTACCGCCGGCTCCGCCATTTGCCCAAACGTCGGAAATCACTACGTCAACTCCGCGTTTTTGGCAGGCGTCATAAACTGCTTGCAATTCTGCTTCGGTATCCAGCGGGAATTTATTGATGGCAACGACTGCTGGCAATCCATAAACATCTTGAATGTTTTCCAGATGTTTTTCTAAGTTCGGCAGTCCGTCTACAACAGCTTGGACATTTTCTTCAGCCAAATCACTCTTAGCCACACCACCGTGCATCTTGAGAGCGCGGATGGTAGCAACCAGAACTACAGCCGATGGACGAAGGCCAGATGTACGACACTTGATATCAATGAATTTTTCAGCACCCAGGTCAGCACCGAAACCAGCTTCGGTGACTGCATAGTCACCATATTTGAGAGCCAGTTTGGTAGCCAGAACACTGTTACAACCATGGGCAATGTTGGCGAAAGGTCCGCCGTGAATCAAGGCTGGTGTGTGTTCCAGAGTTTGAACCAAGTTTGGATGGATAGCGTCTTTGAGCACAGCAGCCATAGCGCCGCCAGCTTTCAGATCCTTGGCAGTTACTGGTTTACCGTCAAAGCTGTAGCCAATGAAAATCTTTTCCAAACGGTTCTTGAGGTCAGTGATATTTTCTGACAGACAGAGAATAGCCATAACCTCAGAAGCAACTGTAATGTCAAAACCATCTTCACGCGGAACACCGTTGACTTTACCTTGCAAGCCGTCTACGATGTGGCGCAGTTGCCGGTCATTCATATCCACTGCCCGCTTCCAAGTGATGCGGCGAGAATCGATACCTAAGGCATTGCCATGGTGAATGTGGTTATCAATGAGGGCCGCTAGTAGGTTGTTGGCAACACCGATGGCATGAAAGTCACCAGTGAAGTGGAGATTGATGTCCTCCATGGGTACAACCTGGGCGTGACCACCGCCAGCAGCTCCGCCCTTGATACCAAAGACAGGTCCGAGTGAAGGTTCACGCAGAGCGATAACGGCTTTTTTACCGATAGCAGCTAAAGCATCGACCAATCCGACAGAAGTCGTTGTCTTGCCTTCTCCTGCTGGTGTCGGAGAAATAGCTGTCACGAGAATCAGTTTGCCGTCTGGCTTGTCTTTTAAGGCTTCCAGTTGGCCGGCACTGATTTTTGCCTTGTAATTTCCATAAAGAGACAAGGCATCTTCAGCAATTCCTAGCTTTTCTGCCACCTCTTTGATGGGCTTCATTTGAACCGAATTCGCAATTTCAATATCTGATAAAACCATATTGTTACCTCTTGAGAAAAGGAAGTCCATCCATGGGAAAGAGCAGACTTCTCTTCCGTTTATCTATTAGACAACTTTCAAAATTTCTTGATAAATTTCATCGGCTAGAGCGCAGCCTTTTTGTAGGAGCTCTTCACCCTTGCTGCGGTAGTCTGCGACGAATGCTTCATCCTTGACACCTGACAGGTTGATGAGGACATTGAGCCAAGCCCCTTGCAGGCCAGCCTTAAGGTTGAGAGCTGCTACACCCAGGTCGCTGGCAGCATTGGTATTGGACTTGCCGACAGCCTTTTGAGTCGTTTGCAGGGCAGCCAAGATGTCTTCCATCATGCCATAAGGTGACTTGGTCGCTTCCTTGAGGGCTTGCTGCATCGCTTCTCGACGGGCAGCCTTGTCTTCCTCTGTTTCCTTAGGCATATCAAAGACGGCGGAGACCAGATTGAAGGCTTCAGTATCCTTGTCAATAGCTGCGAGCAGGCTTTCTTGCAGGCGGGCACTTTCTGCATGCACTTGAGCAATTTCTGCTTCAAATTCTGCGTATTTTTTCTTGCCAAGGGTTAATTCACAAACCATCTTAGTCAGGGAAATACCGTTCGCTGCGGAAAGAGCAGCGGCAGAGCCGCCTCCTGGTGCAGGAGCATCTGAGCCTAGGACTTGGGCAAATTCTGTCAAGCTTAAATCTACTAATTTCATAGGTTTCTGTCCTCCTAGCCCAGCAAATGGTTTTCCAGAACTTGCTTGCCGTAGTCAAAGTCTTCGATTTGCAGATAGTATTCAGCTGCATCAATCAAAGCCTTGGCTGGAGCCAAACCGATGACTTCTGAGCCGAGGATTCCAACTCCGTAACGCTTGGCTTCAAAGCGAACAGTTTCAAGACACGATAGAGTGGGAATTTTTCCAGATTGACCATGTTGATAGAAACCTGAGCAATGTTGCGGTCTTCCAGCATCACACCGATAGCTTTACAGTACTTGTAGCCACCGCTTGAACCACGGATAATTTTGGCAATATTGTTGGCAATTTCTAGATTGTCTGTATCCAAGTTGATGTTGTAGGCGATAAGCGGCATTCTAGCACCGACAGCAGTGACACCAGCAGTTGGGTGAATATTTCTTTCACCGTAGTCAGGCGCCCAGTCAGGTTCCAAGAGTTTTTCAGGCATGCCTTCAAATTGTCCCTTACGTACCTTAGCCAAGTTCTTGCGCTCAGGACGAGTCGCTGCATCTTCATAGAGGAAGATAGGGATACCGAGCTCACGATTGATTCGCTCAGATACAGTCTTCGCAATTTCTACGCATTCCTCACTTGTGATGTCCTTGATAGGTACAAAAGGCAGGACATCAGTTGCGCCCATACGAGGGTGTTCGCCTTGGTGCTTGGTCAAGTCAATGTTTCAGAAGCGTATTTAACCAAACGGAAAGCAACTTCCTGAATGTTTTGATCGTCGCCGACCAAGGTAAAGACGCTGCGGTTGTGGCTGGCATCAGAAGAGTGGTCCAGAAGTGTTACGCCTGGCACGCTCTTAGCTGTTTCCACTAGACCGTCGATGACCGCTTGGTTGCGGCCTTCAGAAAAGTTAGGAATACATTCAACAATTTTTGCCATAAGATATTACCTCGTGATATCAATAATTTTAATTTATAATATGAACTTAATAAAGCAGAACCTCCTCCTGAGCCAGGTACATCCCCAGCTCAGGTCGGAAGTGGGGGAAATTTCCCTATTCAAACAATTTCTTAACAGATTCTTTGACCAAATCTTCGTCAGTTAAGTACGGAATGGTGATGTGGTCTGTTCCTTGGTGGAGGCGGTTGTACTCGATAGCTGTCTCAATAGCATGCTCATTGCGAGCCCAGTTACGACGTGCAACTCCGCCAATGGTATCCCAAGCGATAGCAGATTTGATGATTTCATCAATGCGTTCGCTGCCGTCCAGTACCAAGCCAAAGCCACCGTTGATAGACTTACCGATACCAGTTCCGCCACCATTGTGGAGAGCTACCAGACTCATACCACGAGCTGCATTACCAGCGTAACATTGCACAGCCATGTCGCAGGTAACATTAGAACCGTCCTTAATATTAGAAGTTTCACGGAATGGAGAGTCTGTACCAGATACGTCGTGGTGGTCACGGCCGATCATGACAGGACCAATCTTGCCTTCGCGGACTAATTCATTGAACTTGAGGGCGATATTGACACGGCCCATACAGTCTTGGTAGAGAATCCGCGCTTGAGTTCCAACAACTAGCTGGTTCTTTTCTGCATCGCGAATCCAGTTGTAGTTGTCGCGGTCTTGGTAGCGGCGGTTAGGGTCGATGACTTCCATAGCTGCATGGTCAGTAGTGACTAGGTCTTCGTGCTTACCGCTCAGACATACCCAACGGAAAGGCCCATAACCATAGTCAAAGAGCATTGGGCCCATGATATCTTCAACATAAGATGGCCAGATAAAGCCGTCTTTGTCATCAAAGCCATTCTTAGAAATTTCCTTGATGCCAGAGTCATAGACTGCCTTCATAAAGGCATTACCATAGTCAAAGAAGTAGGTGCCGTTGTTCGTCATGGTCTTGATTGCCTTGAAGTGACGTTCCAATGTTTCGTCAACCAACTTAGCAAAGGTTTCCTTGTCTTCAGCTAGGAGACGTGTCCGCTCTTCAAAGCTGATACCAGCTGGACAGTAGCCGCCGTCATAGACATTGTGGCAAGAAGTTTGGTCAGACAGCAAATCTACATGGATATTGTTCTCGTTGACATATTCTAAGAGGTCTACGATGTTACCATGATAGGCGATAGAAGTGGATTCGCCAGCTTCCAGAGCTTTCTGAGCCAAATCGATTGCTTCTTTTGGACTTTCAGCCAATTGGCTAATCCATCCTTGGGAGTGACGAGTTTCAATCCGAGAATAGTCTACTTCTGCCACGATTGCTACAGCTTTAGCAATTTCGGCTGCTTTCCCTTGAGCTCCACTCATGCCGCCCAGACCAGAAGAGATGAAGAGTTTGCTTGTCAGGTCGCCATCATCAGCTACACCTAGTTTCAAGCGTCCAGCATTGAGGAGAGTGTTGAAAGTACCATGGACGATACCTTGAGGGCCGATGTACATCCAGCCGCCAGCTGTCATTTGACCATAGTTGGTCACGCCCATTTCTTCTGCAATTTCCCAGTCCTTCATGTTGTCATATTCACCGACCAAGAGGCCATTGGTGATGATAACACGAGGTGCTTCTGGTTTAGATTTGAAGAGTCCGAGTGGGTGGCCAGATTCCACAACCAAGGTTTGATGGTCGGTCATGATTTCCAAGTATTTCATGATGAGGTTGTACTGCATCCAGTTAGCGCAGACAGATCCAGTTTCCCCATAAGTAACCAATTCATAAGGATAAAGGGCGATTTCAAAGCTCAGGTTGTTGTCAATCATAACCTGCATAGCTTTGGCTGCAGTACAGTTCCCTTTGTACTCGTCAATTGGTTTACCGTAGATGCGTTCTTTTGGACGCCAGCGGTAGCCATAAATCCGTCCGCGAGTTTTCAGTTCTTCCAGAAATTCTGGAATCACTTCCTCATGGAATCTCTTTGGAATATAGCGAAGGGCATTTTAAGAGCAATTTCGGTTTGAGCTTGAGTCAAACGGAAGCCCCGGTCAGGTGCTCGACGGATGCCTTCTTGGAAAACTGTTTTTTCAGGCAGTACATCGTCTAATTTGACGGTCATTGCTGCTGCAATTTCATTTTCGCTAAAGTATGACATGAAAAATCCTCCTTTTAGTCAAGTGTAAAATATCTTTCTCCTACATTCTATAAGACTCCCGTCCATAAAGAGTCAAGAAAATGACAAAAACAGTAAAAAAAGTGGGGCTCCTATCTTTTACAAGCTTTTGACTATAATTTGACGATAGTGTATTATGATGAAAAGCAAATATGTCGGAAAATGAAATGGAGGAACAAGCATGACTGCTGATTTACTATTAACTCACTTTAATCAAGTCTTCTGTCCCAAGGATCTCGGACATCCCCTTTTTGGCGAGGAGATGAAGGAAGCTCAGGTCTTGGAGGACGGCTACATTGCAGTCAAAGACGGTAAAATCCTAGCAGTTGGCAGCGGAGAGCCGGATGCCAGTCTGATTGGACCAGATACTAAGATTCAGTCTTATGAGGGCAAGATTGCTACACCTGGCTTGATCGACTGTCATACTCACTTGGTATACGGTGGCAGTCGGGAGCATGAGTTTGCTAAGAAGTTAGCCGGTGTCCCTTATCTGGAAATTCTTGCCCAAGGCGGCGGTATTCTCAGTACGGTCCGAGCGACGCGAGAAGCTTCTTTTGATACTCTCTATGATAAGTCTAAAAGACTGCTGGACTATATGCTGCTACATGGGGTGACGACTGTTGAGGCCAAGAGTGGCTATGGTCTGGACTGGGAGACAGAGAAGCGCCAGCTGGATGTTGTTGGGGCTCTGGACCGTGACCACGAGATTGACCTCGTTTCTACCTTTATGGCTGCCCACGCCGTTCCACCAGAATACAAGGGACGCTCTCAGGAATATCTGGAGCTCATCGTCGAGGAAATGCTGCCTCGGGTAAAGGCAGAGAATCTAGCTGAATTCTGTGATATTTTCTGTGAAAAAGGCGTCTTTACAGCTGACGAGTCGCGCTACCTGCTTTCTAAGGCTAAGGAAATGGGCTTCATGCTTCGTATCCATGCTGATGAAATCGAGTCTATCGGTGGAGTAGATGTAGCAGCTGAACTAGGAGCAACTAGTGCAGAGCACTTGATGGTAGCGACCGATGAGGGCATTCGCAAGATGGCAGAAGCCAAGGTTATCGGGAATCTCCTGCCAGCGACTACCTTCAGTCTGATGGAAGATACCTATGCACCAGCCCGCAAGATGCTGGAAGCTGGTATGGCCATTACCCTGACCACCGACAGCAATCCAGGCTCTTGTCCAACAGCTAACCTGCAGTTTGTTATGCAGCTGGGCTGCTTTATGATGCGTCTGACGCCAGTAGAAGTTCTGAACGCTGTAACCATCAATGCAGCCTACTCAGTTAACCGCCAAGATAAGATTGGCAGCTTTGACACTGGCAAGCAGGCTGACATTACCATCCTAGACGCTAAGAATATTGATTATCCACTTTATTTCTTTGCGACTAACCTGACCCATCAGGTTTACAAGGCTGGAAAACTGGTCGTCGATCAAGGTAGAATTGTCTAGCCTCTCTAAAAACGAATCGTATTTTTCGGACTCTCTCTGGTGACAGGGAGAGTTTTCTTTATATAAAAACTTTCCCTTGCCATTCTGCTGGAAGTCTGCTATAATAGTTATTTGTGAGCAAACCTCACTTACCCCTTGCAAAGTCTTGGGGTCATTAGACCAAAAGGAGGAAAAATCAATGGCTAAATACGAAATTCTTTATATTATTCGTCCAAACATTGAAGAAGAAGCTAAAAACGCTTTGGTAGCACGCTTTGACTCTATCTTGACTGACAATGGTGCAACTGTTGTTGAATCAAAAGACTGGGAAAAACGTCGTCTTGCATACGAGATCCAAGATTTCCGTGAAGGACTTTACCACATCGTTAACGTTGAAGCAAACGACGATGCAGCTCTTAAAGAGTTTGACCGTCTTTCAAAAATCAACGCTGACATTCTTCGTCACATGATCGTCAAACTTGACGCTTAAGAAGGTAGACTATGATTAATAACGTTGTACTGGTGGGTCGCATGACCCGTGATGCCGAGCTTCGCTATACTCCGCAGAACCAAGCGGTCGCAACATTTACTCTGGCTGTCAATCGCAACTTTAAAAATCAAAGTGGCGAGCGAGAAGCAGACTTTATCAATGTTGTCATTTGGCGTCAGCAGGCAGAAAATCTTGCAAATTGGGCTAAAAAAGGAGCCCTGATCGGAATTACAGGCCGTATTCAAACGCGTAACTACGAGAATCAGCAAGGCCAGCGTGTCTATGTCACAGAAGTTGTTGCGGACAATTTCCAACTCTTGGAAAGCCGCTCTAATCGTGAAGGTCAGTCATCTGGCGGTTACGGTGGAAACAGCTTTGGCGGCAGCTCTGCTCCAAGTTATGGCAGTGCAGACTCGTCTAACCAAGTACCGAACTTTTCTCGTGATGAGAGCCCATTTGGCAATTCAAACCCAATGGATATCTCAGACGACGATCTACCTTTCTAAGGAGCGAATCTAACTATAATATAAAGGAGAAAACACATGGCTCAACAACGTCGTGGCGGATTCAAACGCCGTAAAAAAGTTGATTACATCGCAGCGAACAAAATTGAATATGTTGATTACAAAGATACTGAGCTTCTTAGCCGTTTCGTTTCAGAACGTGGGAAAATCCTTCCTCGTCGTGTAACAGGAACTTCAGCTAAAAACCAACGTAAAGTAACAACAGCTATCAAACGCGCTCGCGTAATGGCTTTGATGCCTTTCGTAAATGAAGACTAATTAGATTCCCTGCCTTGGCAGGGTTTTTTAGATAGATAATAGAAGAATTGTATAATAAAAAGACAGTTTGATTTGAACTGTCTTTTTAAGTATTATTTGATTTAAAGAATTCTTATCTCGTCGGTCCCATAGTCGCGCTCTTGATGTTGAAGCGTTTTTTGAGATAGAAACGCAGGGCTAGGGTAGTAGCACCGACAATAGCAACTACGACATTGGACAGGCGGGGATTGAGGAATTCAGGCAGGAGGCTGGTCAGGACGATGGACATGCTCCAGAGGAGAATGGCCGCTGCCATGGTAAGGATGGATTTGAGCAGCTTAGGGCGCTGGCTGCGGTCCTTATCTGGTCCGTAGAAACGGTAGATAAAATGGTAGAGGGCATAGAAAGAAAGGCCACCGACGATGCTTCCGAGTACGAGAGTCGTCAGCCCATAGACAGATGGCTGAGAGGAAGCCAGATTGACAATTGAGGTCAGGAGGGTAAAGAAACCAAAGATAAAGAGGACGGAGTCCAGCATCATCCATTTAGGATCGTCATTTTCTTTTGGATGTTCGGCATCATAGCGCTCTTTTGCAGTCAGAGAAGCTGCCCAAGTAGTTGGGGCTCCGTAGAGGCCGCGGGCTGTGATACCCTTGGTTTGGTTTTCCAGGATTTCTGGCAGAATGCCTTCTAAGATAGTCTGGATTTCCTGATCGGATTTGCCGTCTTGTAGGAGCTGGTTAGTCGCGATATGGATAAATTCTTTGTTTTTTTTGCTGAGTTTGTCTAGGGATACTTGTGACATAGGTCTTCTTTCTAAAGGTTAAAATAGTTTTTTGTGCATGAGATAGGCCATGACCGAAGCACTCATGGCAAAGGCGATGAACATGATAATCCAGAAGGCATGTGGCTCACCGTTGAGAGGCAGTTCGTTATTTTTGAAGTTCATCCCATAGGCCGAGAAAATCATGGTCGGGATAGACATGACGATGGTCACCAGAGCCAAGGCTTTCATGATATTGTTCTGGTTATTAGAAATGATAGAGGCAAAGGTCTCTGTCATACTGTGGAGGATGTTGCCGTAGATATCAGCCATCTCAATGGCCTGCTGGGTCTCAATCAAGGTATCTTCCAGCAAGTCCTCGTCCTCCAGGTATTTCTTGATATTGCTAGTGGAGCTGGTCAGCTTCTTAATCACGCGCTCATTTGTCTTAAGGGAGGCCTTGAAATAGACGATGGTCTTTTCCAACTCCATGAGCTCAATCAGTTCTTCATTTCGCGTGGACTTGTGCAGTTGACTTTCAATCTGCTCACTCTTGCGGTCAATGGAGCGCAGGGCTGTCAGATACAGCTCGGCATTGTGGTAGAGAATCTGAAAGATGAAACGGGACTTCATAAAAGTATAGAAGTTGCGCAGGCGCCTGTGAATGAAGATGTCCAGCAGAGGTAATTTTTCCAAACAAGTGGTAATAATAGCCTCTTCCGTAATGATAATACCAAGGGGGATCGTGACATAGTAAGTCTGGTTATTCCGCTCCTCAGTGATGGGTACGTCAACGATGATCAGTGTATACTCATCCTCGATCGTAAGTCGGGACATTTCTTCTGCATCGAGCGGTGCTCGCAGGTCGGCGATGTCAATACCAAAGGCGTTTGCGATTTCAATTGATTCGCTCTGGGAAGGATTGACAAGATTGATCCAAGTGCCCGATTCGAGCGAATCAATCTCTTTGAATTCTGTCGTAGTTGATAAAAAGACTTGCTTCATAATCATTTTCCTTTCCAGAGTGTTTTTTGCATACCGTACTATTATACTACAAATTCGGGTTTTTGGGGCAAAAGTTTGCAGAAAAATTTGTTATAATGGAGAAGGTTTATAAGTGAAACGAGGTCAAAATGCAAGATAAAATTGTGATTCACGGAGCGCGAGCTCATAATTTAAAAAATATTGATGTAGAAATTCCGCGGGACAAGCTAGTCGTGGTGACGGGGCTGTCCGGTTCGGGCAAGTCCAGTCTGGCTTTGATACCCTCTATGCTGAGGGGCAGCGCCGCTATGTGGAGAGTCTGTCGGCCTATGCTCGGCAGTTTTTGGGCAATATGGAAAAGCCGGATGTGGACTCGATTGATGGTCTCAGCCCGGCTATTTCCATCGACCAGAAGACGACCAGCAAAAATCCCCGCTCAACAGTGGGAACTGCAACCGAAATCAATGACTACCTGCGCCTGCTCTATGCTCGTGTTGGGACGCCATACTGTATCAACGGTCATGGAGCTATTACGGCTTCGTCTGTCGAGCAGATTGTTGACAAGGTCTTGGAATTGCCAGAGCGTCAGCGGTTGCAGATTTTAGCGCCGGTTATCCGCAAGAAAAAGGGCCAGCATAAGACCGTTTTTGATAAGATTCAGAAGGACGGTTATGTCCGTGTGCGCGTGGATGGCGATATTTACGATGTGACGGAAGTACCAGAGCTTTCTAAGAGCAAGCAGCATGATATTGAGGTCGTAGTAGACAGAATTGTCATCAAGGAAGGGGTGCGCAGCCGCCTCTTTGACTCGGTCGAAGCTGCTCTGCGGATTGCTGAGGGCTATGTGGTGATTGACACCATGGATGGTCAAGAGTTGCTCTTTTCGGAGCACTATGCCTGTCCAGTCTGTGGCTTTACAGTCCCAGAACTGGAGCCACGCCTCTTCTCTTTCAATGCGCCTTTTGGCTCCTGTCCGGACTGTGATGGTCTAGGGGTTAAGCTGGAGGTGGATCTAGATGTGGTTGTGCCAGAAGCTGGCAAGACCTTGCGCGAAGGAGCGCTAGCGCCTTGGAATCCCATCTCCTCCAACTACTATCCGCAGATGCTGGAGCAGGCCATGGCAGCCTTTGGTATTGATATGGACAAGCCTTTTGAGGAGCTGACTGAGGAAGAAAAGCAACTGATTTTCTTTGGTTCAGACGGTCGGGAGTTCCATTTCCACTATGAAAATGAATTTGGCGGTGTACGCGATATTGACATTCCCTTTGAGGGGGTTGTCACCAATATCAACCGTCGCTACCATGAGACCAATAGCGATTTTACTCGGACACAGATGAGGGCTTATATGAATGAGCTGACCTGTGCAGCTTGTCATGGTTATCGACTCAGTCCCCAGGCCTTGTCTGTCAAGGTTGGCGGCGAAAATGGCTTGCACATCGGTGAGATTTCAGACTTGTCCATTGCAGATCATTTGCTTCAGTTGGACAAGCTTAACTTGACTGACAATGAAGCTACTATTGCGCGGCCTATTCTCAAAGAAATTCATGATCGCCTGACCTTCCTTAATAACGTTGGCCTTAATTACCTGACTTTGTCTCGCTCGGCTGGGACTCTATCAGGAGGAGAAAGCCAGCGGATTCGCTTGGCGACCCAGATTGGTTCTAACCTAAGCGGAGTCCTTTATATCCTGGACGAGCCCTCTATTGGCTTGCACCAGCGTGACAATGACCGCCTGATTGACAGCCTCAAGAAGATGCGTGACCTAGGTAATACCCTCATTGTGGTTGAGCACGATGAGGACACCATGCGGGAGGCTGATTGGCTGATTGATGTGGGACCAGGAGCCGGTGTTTTCGGCGGTGAAATTGTCGCAGCTGGTACTCCTGCGCAAGTAGCTAAGAGCAAGCAATCTATCACAGGCCAATACTTGTCAGGCAAGCGCGAAATCCCAGTACCATTGGAACGCCGTGTAGGCAACGGCCGCTTTATTGAAGTGACAGGGGCTCAAGAGAATAACTTGCAGAATATCACGGCTAGATTCCCCTTGGGCAAATTCATCGCTGTGACAGGAGTTTCTGGATCGGGTAAGTCAACACTGGTCAACTCGATTCTTAAAAAGGCCATTGCTCAAAAACTCAACCGCAATTCTGCTAAGCCAGGTAAGTTCAAGAAAATCAGTGGTATTGAGCATGTGGATCGACTGATTGATATTGATCAAAGTCCAATTGGTCGGACACCGCGCTCTAATCCAGCTACCTATACTGGAGTCTTTGACGATATTCGCGATCTGTTTGCCAAGACCAATGAAGCCAAGATTCGCGGCTACAAGAAGGGCCGTTTCAGCTTTAATGTCAAGGGCGGTCGCTGTGAGGCCTGCTCGGGTGATGGGATTATCAAGATTGAGATGCACTTCCTGCCTGACGTTTATGTGGCCTGCGAGGTCTGTCACGGCACCCGCTATAATAGCGAAACTCTGGAAGTCCACTACAAGGAGAAGAATATCGCTCAGGTTCTGGACATGACGGTCAATGATGCGGTAGAGTTCTTCCAGCATATTCCCAAGATTGCCCGGAAACTCCAGACTATCAAGGATGTGGGACTAGGCTATGTGACTCTAGGGCAGCCAGCCACAACCTTGTCAGGTGGTGAAGCTCAGCGGATGAAGCTGGCTAGCGAACTTCACAAGCGCTCGACTGGTAAGTCCTTCTATATCTTGGATGAGCCGACCACGGGTCTACATTCTGAAGATATTGCCAAGCTCCTTCAAGTGCTATCACGCTTTGTGGACGATGGCAATACAGTCCTCGTTATCGAGCACAATTTGGATGTTATCAAGACAGCTGACCATATCATCGACTTAGGACCGGAAGGCGGTGTCGGTGGCGGTACGATTATTGCGATGGGTACGCCAGAAGAAGTCGCTGCTAATTCAGCCAGCTATACCGGCCAGTACTTGAAAGGCAAGCTGCACATAAAATAAATTCATCAAATCCCTGTTTGATATTAAAAACAGGGATTTTTCGTATCGGAGAATGCTCGTTGGATTCTAAGCCCTAGATAAGGTTTGTCAAAAAAATGTCCTATTTGACTGGTTTTTTGATATAATAAGCTTAGTTATTTCACGGAGGTGCCTCATGTTATCAAGAGTTGAAAAGTTTGAAGCAGCATTGGCTCAGACAGAATGCGATGCTGTTTTAGTAACCAATCTGAAAAATATTTACTATCTGACTGGTTTCAGCGGGACGGAAGCGACAGTTTTCATCAGCAAGAATCGTCGGATTTTCTTGACGGATGCGCGCTATACGCTGATTGCCAAGGGAGTTGTCCAAGGTTTTGATATTGTCGAAACGCGCGACGCGATTGGGGAGATTGTCAAGATTATTGCGGGTGATAAGCTGCAAAAAATCGGTTTTGACGATGAAATTTCCTATGCTTCCTTCAAGATGCTGGAAAGTGTCTTCTCGGCCTACGAGCTGGTTCCCATGACAGCCTTTATTGAAAATCTGCGCATGATTAAAGATGAGCAAGAAATCGCGACCATTCGCAAGGCCTGTCAGATTTCGGATCAAGCCTTCCTAGATGTGCTGGATTTTATCAAGCCTGGTGAGACGACAGAGCTGGCTGTTATGAACTTTTTAGATGCCCGTATGCGCCAGCTAGGTGCTTCAGGTGCCTCTTTTGACTTCATCATCGCTTCGGGCTACCGCACTGCTATGCCACATGGCGTGGCTAGTGACAAGGTTATTCAAAAGGGTGAAACCCTGACCATGGACTTTGGCTGCTACTACAATCACTATGTCAGCGATATGACGCGGACTGTTCATGTGGGGCAGGTGACGGATGAGGAGCGGGAGATTTATGATATTGTCCTACGCAGCAATCAAGCTCTGATAGAAGCAGCTAAGGCTGGTCTTAGTCGGGTTGATTTTGACCGGATTCCGCGCCAGATTATTAACGATGCTGGCTACGGTCCTTACTTTAGCCATGGGATTGGTCACGGTATCGGCCTGGACATCCATGAGATTCCTTACTTCGGCAAATCAGAAGAGTCGATTGAGGCGGGTATGGTCCTGACTGATGAGCCAGGTATTTATCTGGACGGTAAATACGGCGTCCGCATCGAAGACGATCTCCTCATCACAGAAACAGGCTGCGAAGTCCTAACTCTTGCACCGAAAGAGTTGATTGTTATTTGAGAATTATCAGGCTTTATGATAGAATAGGTAGAAATATAATTTTAAAAAGAGGTAATATATAATGATTGAAGCAAGTAAGCTGAAAGCTGGAATGACCTTCGAAACAGCTGATGGAAAACTCATCCGCGTTTTGGAAGCGAGCCACCACAAGCCAGGTAAGGGAAATACGATTATGCGTATGAAGCTGCGCGATGTTCGTACTGGTTCTACCTTCGATACCAGCTACCGTCCAGAAGAAAAATTTGAACAAGCCATTATTGAAACTGTTCCAGCTCAATACTTGTACCAAATGGATGACACTGCTTATTTCATGAATACTGAGACTTACGATCAATATGAAATTCCAGTAGTCAATGTAGAAGAAGAATTGAAATTCATCCTTGAAAACTCTGATGTGAAAATCCAGTTCTACGGAACAGAAGTGATTGGTGTGACCGTACCAACAACAGTTGAATTGGTCGTGACAGATACTCAGCCATCTATTAAGGGAGCTACTGTTACCGGATCTGGTAAGCCAGCGACACTTGAGACTGGTCTTGTTGTCAACGTACCAGACTTCATCGAAGTTGGACAAAAATTAATCATCAATACTGCAGAAGGAACTTACGTTTCTCGCGCATAATATAGAAGAGGTAATAACTATGGCAGCTGAACAATTAGGCGAAATCGTCATTGCGCCACGTGTTTTGGAAAAAATCATTGCCATTGCAACGGCAAAGGTAGAAGGTGTTTATTCCTTCGCAAATAAGAGTATGTCAGACAGTCTTTCTATGCGCTCACTTGGTCGCGGAGTATCACTCCATACCGATGAGACAGGTGATGTGACAGTAGACATCTACCTGTATTTGGAATACGGTGTCAGCGTTCCGACTGTTGCAGTAGCGATTCAGAAGGCTGTAAAAAGCGCTGTTTGATATGGCTGAGGTAGAACTATCTGCGGTCAATATCCATGTGGCAGGTATTGTTCCAGAAAAGGCACCGAAGCCAGACTTGAAAGATCTATTTGATGAGGACTTCCTCAATGACTGATATACTGTTGGAATCCAGAAGAGGTCTGCGCCAGCGGGCTTTTCAGGCCCTGATGAGCCTAGAGTATGAAGGGGATCTTGTGGAGGCTTGCAGATTTGCCTATTCGTATGATAAGGACGAAGAGGCAGACAAAGCGGCGGAAGCTGATATTCCAGCCTTCTTGCTCAATCTGGTCTCTGGGGTAGTCCAGTCCAAGGACGACTTGGACAAGAAAATTGCCCAGCATCTCAAAAAGGGCTGGACAGTGGATCGTCTGACGCTGGTAGAGAAAAATATCCTGCGTCTGGGTATCTTTGAAATTACAGAGTTTGACACTCCACAGCTGGTAGCAGTCAATGAAGCCATTGAGCTTTCCAAGCAATTCTCTGACGAAAAGTCCAGTAAGTTCATCAACGGGATTTTAAGTCAATTTATCGTTGAATAAAATGAAGGTCGAGACAAGCGTCTTGGCTTTTTTGTTTGCCTATTGTCGTTTGAATCGCAAATAGCTTATCGAATCATCAAAATCCTCACAGAGAGCATGAAATATCTGAGTAAAAAAACTCTTCTTGAAAGCCTTTACAAGTTTAAAAAGAATCGGTATAATAAATACAGAAAACGTTTGCATAGATGTTCTCTATAAGAAAAAATAAAGGAGTTTTCTGTTTATGAAAAATAACTATCGCCTACAGTCTAGGAAGAGCGAAAAGCGTCATTATTTCGGCATCCGTCGCTTAAAAGTAGGAGTAGCCTCTGTTGTCATTGCCTCAGGTTTCCTACTGGGAAATGCCCAGCTAGTCCAAGCGGATGAGGCAAGCACAGCTACCAGCCCAGCGACAGCAGTAGTCTCTGATGCAAATGCAGCAGCCCAACCTAAGTCAGCAGATGAAGAAAAAGCTGGAGAGGCAGATAGTTCAGGAGCGGGGGCTTCAGAGCAGGCGGCTCCAACTGGTGTTCAAGCAGATCAAGCTCCAGCTAGTGCAGGTTCAGAAGCAGCTGGTCAAGATGCTGCAAATCCAAGTGAAAAAGACAAGCAAGAACCAGTTAGTCAGCCGCAAGCTTCGGCGAAAGATGCTATCGAAGAAGGCAATATTCGCTTTCATTTCAAAACTTTGCCATCACAAAATCTAGACAGCTTGGGCCTGTGGACTTGGGACGATGTCGAGACGCCTTCTAGCCAAAGGGTGGTTGGCCGACTGGAGCAACTAGCTTTGCGACTGCTAAAGAAGACGACTACGGCTATTATCTTGATGTCAAGATGGCCGAAAAGCGAAGCAAGATTAGCCTTTTAATCAATAACACAGCAGGGCAAAATATTACAGGTGATAAGACAGTTGAACTGCTCAGTCCTCAGATGAATGAGGTTTGGTTTGACACGGACTATCAACCTCATACTTATGAGCCTTTGAAAAAAGGGATGGTACGGATCAACTATTATCGTACAGATGGCCAGTATGATAAGAAGTCGCTCTGGCTCTGGGGAGATGTCCAAAACCCAAGCAAGAATTGGCCTGACGGAGTGGATTTTGAAAATACTGGGAAATATGGTCGCTATGTAGATGTTCCCTTGAAAGATGCAGCTAAGATGATTGGCTTTTTGCTTCTAGACGAAAGCAAATCAGGAGATGATGTGAAGATTCAAAATCAGGATTATAATTTCGCTAATTTGGAGAAAAACAGCCAGATTTTCTTGCGTGATGCGGATCCGACAGTTTATACTAACCCTTATTTTGTCAATGATATTCGTATGACGGGAGCCCAGCATATTGGCTTGACCGAGATTGAAGCCAGCTTTTCTACCTTAGAAAATGCCAAAAAAGAGGACATCTTAAAGAACTTAAAGATTACAGACAAAGATGGCAATGAAGTCGTTGTTAAAGATGTAGTTCTGGATCCTAAGACAAAAAGTACCAAATTCATTGGTGATTTTAACCAAGCTCAGTCACCTTATCTTATCAAATATGGCAATGACCAATTCAAAACCAGCATGAACTGGCAACTGAAGGATAGTATTTACAAGTATGATGGTGATTTGGGAGCGCGTGTTTCTCAAGCGGGCAAACAAGTGGACCTAACTTTCTGGTCACCAAGTGCAGACCAAGTTGATTTGGTGGTCTATGACAAAGAAAATCAGAATAAGGTTATTGGACGCCTGGCTATGCAAAAAGGCGAAGCTGGGACATGGACTGCCAGTTTGATACCTGAGAGCGGTCTGGGGATTTCAGACTATCGAGGGTATTTCTATCATTATGAAATTACTCGCGGTGGTAAAAAGTTCTTGTGCTGGATCCCTATGCCAAGTCTTTAGCTGCTTGGAACAGTGAAGATGCGGATAAGGGGGATGCCTACAAGATTGCCAAGGCAGCCTTTGTAGACCCAAGTGAATATGGACCGAAAGACCTGACCTATGCTACTATTCCGAACTTTAAGAAGCGGGAAGATGCCTTGATTTATGAGGCGCACGTTCGTGACTTTACTTCTGATCCAGCTATCTCAAAGGATTTGAAATCTCAATTTGGAACTTTCTCAGCTTTCATTGAAAAATTAGATTATTTGAAAGACTTGGGAGTGACCCACGTTCAGCTCTTGCCAGTTCTAAGTTATTACTTTGTAAATGAGCTGAAAAATGCTGAGCGCATGGACAAGTATGCTTCCAGCAACAGTAACTACAACTGGGGCTATGACCCGCAAAACTACTTCTCGCTGACAGGTATGTACTCCAGCGCGCCGACAGATCCAGCCAAGCGCATTGAGGAATTTAAAAACCTTGTCAATGAAATTCATAAGCGCGGCATGGGCGTTATTCTGGATGTGGTCTATAATCATACGGCTAAGACCTCTATCTTTGAAGACTTGGAGCCCAATTACTACCACTTTATGGATGCGGATGGTACACCGAGATCCAGCTTTGGCGGCGGCCGCTTGGGTACTACTCACTATATGAGCAGACGGGTCTTGGTGGATTCGATCAAGTACCTGACAGAGCAGTACAAGGTAGATGGTTTCCGCTTTGATATGATGGGGGATCACGATGCTGAGTCCATCCAAAGCCTACGAAGAAGCCAAGAAGCTCAATCCAAATCTCATTATGCTGGGTGAGGGCTGGAAAACTTATGCAGGTGATGAAAATAAAGCTGTCCAGCCTGCTGACCAATCTTGGATGAAGTCAACAGACACGGTAGCGGTCTTTTCAGATGACATTCGCAATACCTTGAAATCGGGTTATCCAAATGAGGGAACACCAGCCTTTATCACTGGTGGTAAGCGCAGTGTGGAAAATGTCTTCAAAAACATCAAGGCGCAGCCAACTAATTTTGAGGCAGATAGTCCAGGGGGATGTGATCCAATACATCGCTGCTCATGATAATCTGACGCTCTTTGATATCATTGCCCAGTCGATTAAGAAAGATCCGGCACTAGCTGCCAATTATCAGGAGATTCATCGCCGCCTGCGTCTGGGAAATCTGATGATTCTGACTTCGCAAGGGACACCATTTATCCACTCTGGTCAAGAGTACGGCCGGACCAAGCAATTCCGCGATCCTGCCTATAAATATCCGGTATCCGAAGACAAGGTTCCTAATAAAGCGCATTTGTTGACCAATGAAGACGGCACGCCGTTTGACTATCCCTATTTCATTCATGATTCTTATGATTCGAGCGACGCGGTCAACCACTTTGACTGGACCAAAGCGACTGATTCGGAGAAGTTTCCTGAAAATGCTAAGAGTCGTGCCTATATGAAAGGCCTGATTGCCTTGCGGAAATCAACGGATGCCTTTACCCGCAGCTCCAAAGATGAAGTGGAGCAAAATGTGACCCTCATTACTCAGCCTGGCAAGGATGGTGTTGAGAAAGAAGACCTTGTTCTCGGCTACCAAGTGGTTGCGTCAAATGGCGATATTTATGCAGTCTTTGTCAATGCGGACACCAAGGAACGACAATTTAACTTTGGTGAAGCTTACAAGCATCTAGCAGGTGCAGAGATTGTGGCAGATGGCAATACGGCAGGAGTGACAGCCATTTCTGATCCAGCAGGTGTCACCAGAAACAGCAATGGTTTAGCCCTGGCTCCGCTAACAGCGACTATTTTGAGAATTAGAAAAAGTATCCCAGCTCAGGAAGAAAAATCTCAAGCTCCAGTAGCCCAAGAAGAGCAGCGGTCTGTCCCTTCTGTATCCAGTGCTCAGCCTCAGGCTTTATCCTTGGATGGGCAAAAACCTCAGGATTCAGCAGTAAAAGAAGCGGCTAGCCAAACAGAAAAAACCTTGCCAAAAACTGGAACCAACACTTCCCTACTGGCACTTTTAGGTGGCTTCCTTGCTTTCCTGGCCGGTCTGTTAACCTTTAGAAAGAAAGAGTAATAATTTGATGAATGCCCTGTGAGAAATTTTTTAGACTATGGCTAAATAAAGACGACTTCCAATAATGGAGGTCGTCTTTGCTTGTTTATATCTGCGTTAAACACTCTTACCAGGTAAGAGACTGACTGGCAGGAAATAGCCAGTCGTTTGAACTTCTTGACCAGCAATCTTTTTGAGGAGCAGGTCCACAGAGAGGCAGGCAATATCTTTCAGCGGCTGCTTGATTGTTGCCAGCTGCGGGTAGTAGTTCTCTACAAAGTAAGTGCCATCGTAGCCGATGATTTTCAAATCTTTGGGAATCTGAATGTCTAGCTCCTGAGCGACTTTCATAATTAAGATGGCTGTCAAATCATCTGAAGCAAAAACAGCATCGGGCTTAGTTTGACTGAGTATTTGCTTGATTTCCATTTCCTTTCGGACGGGAGAAAAATCACTGGATACATTGATAATCGGTGCGTCTGGCAGGACGGAAGCAAAGCCAGCATGGCGCAGGCCGGTCGGTGAGTTGGAATTGTCATTGCCGGTTATCATGATGATGTTTTGCGCTCCAGCCTTGACCAAGGTCTGAGCCGCCAGCACTCCGCCGCCATAGTTGTCTGAGGAGACAACTGGGATATCCGGCGAGAGATTGCGGTCAAAGGCAATGATTGGTGCGGTCACACGATTGTAGTCCTCGATGCCTAGATTGTGGCTGCCGGAAATAATGCCGTCCACCTGATTGGCTTCCAACATCTCAAGGTATTCGCGCTCCTTGTCAGAGTCATGTTCACTATTGCAGATAATGGTTTTATAGCCTTGTTTAAAGAGCTCATACTCCAGCTTCCCAATCAATTCTGCATAAAAGACATTGCTGATATTAGGGAAAATGAGTCCAATTAGCTTGGCTGATTTTCCTTGGAGACTGCGCGCCAGATTGTTAGGCTTGTAGGCCAATTCTCGCATGGCTGCCTCAACCTTGGAAATCGTTTTGTCAGACAAGTAGCCTTTTCTGTTGATGACGCGGGAAACAGTTGTGGGGCTGACTCCTGCTAGTTTTGCTACATCAGTTAGCTTTGCGACCATATTCTAATTCATAGTAAGTACCGGTTGGATTGCCTTTAGTAATAGCAATACCTGTCTGGTCTTCTCTCGGGAAGACACGGCCGGAAAATACTTTCTCTCCTTTATTGATGAAAATTTCAAAAATTGATTTATCGATGAAGATAGAAGCACTCGTTGCTTCTTTGTCAATATTACAGCTTCGACTGGTTCCAAAGTCCAGAGCAAATGGCTCACCTGCCTGACTGCGGTCAACGGTCACTTGACCTACCTTGAGGTCGAAGTTGATGCGTAACCCCTTGCCATCCTTGTCTGCAAAGAGGACGATTTCATGTTCGGTGTCCGCAGCAAACTTCAGTTCTAGTTCGTAGCTGTTCTTGCTTTCTGCCAAATTAGCGAAAGGTTGTTCTTCTGCTCGCAAATTCTTGATAGCAGGCACTGGATACTGGTAGAGCTTGCCGTCTTTCAGGGTTAATTCCTTGACGAGGGAGAAGGCCCCTTGATGGTCGAAGCGGTCAGATGGGTATTCCACATCAGGCAAGCCTAGCCAGCTGACAGCCAGTGCACGACCGTCAGGTGCATTAAAGGCTTGTGTCGCGTAGCAGTCGAAGCCGTAGTCCAGATTTTGGATAGGGCTAGGATCAATCATAGCAGCTTTGCTTGTGTCAAACGATTGACCTATTTTATACATATTTGGATAAATGTTGTCATAATCAAGTACGTCCTTAGACAAACCTTGAGGGCAATAGAGCAGGACTGGTTGGTCATTGATAAAGACTAGATTAGGGCACTCCATCATATAGGCTGTCTTGTCATTTGCAAAGTCTAAATCACCGACGACTTCCCAGTTGGTATAGTCATTATCAACAGCCTTGTAAAGCTTGACATAACCTTGCTTGTCTAAATTTTGCCCACCGACAATGGCATAGAACCGCCCTTTGTAGTTGAAAATCTGTGGATCGCGGAAGTGGTCAGTCGCTTCAGCAGGCTGCTCAATCAAGACCTTGTCAATTTTTTCCAGCTTACCTGATTTATCTAATAAGGCACCAATCTGATAGGGGTGACGCACCCAATTCTCATCACGAACATTGCCAGTGTAGAAGAGAAAGAGCTTGTCGTCAAACTGCATGGCAGAGCCAGAGTAGGCGCCGTGGCTGTCCAGAGAAGTATCTGGCAGCACCCGAAGACCAGTTTCCGTGAAGTGGACTAAGTCATCACTTTCCATTTGGACCCAGCACTTGAGTCCATGAGCAGCTCCGAAAGGAAAGTTTTGATAGAAAACGACCCACTTGCCGTCAAAATAAGAAAAGCCATTGGGGTCATTGAGGAGACCTGTCTGAGGCTCCACATGGTAGTTAGCCCGCCAAGGAGATTTAGCGATGTTTTCTTTGATCTGCTGTAGCTCTTCCTGAGTCCAGTCTTCATAGCGTTTGTAGCGTTTTTCAGTCGTCCAAGCCAATCTTTTGTCCTCCGAATCATATTATTTCTTATTACTATAGTAAACGTTTTCTGCTGAAAAATCAACATTTAATAGTAAAAAAATATTTTTTCTGCAAAACGCTTGACATATTTTTGAATCATGGTAAAATAATATTCGTAAAGGTGATAAAATCGCTTTCAAAAAGTTAACAATATTTATAAGGAGATTTTTGCAAATGAATAATACTGAAATTGCAAAAAAAGTCATCGAAGCCCTTGGCGGACGTGAGAATGTCAACAGTGTGGCTCACTGTGCGACTCGCTTGCGCGTCATGGTAAAAGATGAAGGTAAAATCGACAAAAATACTGTCGAAAATCTGGAAAAAGTTCAGGGTGCCTTCTTTAACTCAGGCCAGTACCAGATTATCTTTGGTACTGGTACGGTTAATAAAATCTATGACGAAGTTGTAGCTTTAGGATTACCAACTTCATCAAAAGATGACATGAAAGCAGAAGCTGCCAAGCAAGGGAATTGGTTCCAACGTGCTATCCGTACATTTGGTGATGTATTTGTGCCAATTCTTCCGGCTATTGTTGCGACAGGACTTTTCATGGGAGTTCGTGGAGCAATTGCTCAGGATCAAGTTTTATCTTTATTTGGTACCACAGCAGATGCATTTAAAGCAACTGATTTTTACACCTATACAGTAGTATTAACTGATACAGCATTCGCTTTCTTCCCAGCTTTGATTTGCTGGTCAGCTTTTAGAGTCTTTGGCGGGAACCCAATCATTGGTTTGGTTCTTGGTCTAATGATGGTTAACTCAGCACTTCCAAATGCTTGGGATGTAGCTGGTCAGGCTACTAAATTTGCTGTTGATCCTTCTAAGGATATTTTAGACAAAATTGCTAATATGGATGTTCTTAGAAGTTTGAAATTCACTAGCGAAGTTACAGCAACAAAAGTCCATCCGATTTATTTCTTTGGTTTTATTCCAGTAGTTGGCTACCAAAACTCTGTGCTTCCTGCCTTCTTTGTAGGTTTATTTGGTGCGAAATTTGAAAAATGGCTGCACAAGAAAATTCCAGATGTCTTGGATCTTCTTCTTGTTCCATTCCTTACTTTCCTTGTAATGTCTATTTTGGGACTTTTTGTGATTGGTCCAGTCTTCCATATTGTTGAGTCATATGTTTTGAATGGTACAGAGTTCCTTCTTAGCCTTCCGTTTGGTCTAGCTGGTTTGATTATCGGTGCAGTTCATCAACTGATTGTCGTAACTGGTGTTCATCACATCTTCAACTTACTGGAATCTCAGTTGGTAACTCAAACTGGGAAAGATCCATTTAATGCGATTATCACCGCTGCTATGACAGCTCAGGCTGGTGCGACTTTGGCTGTGGCTGTGAAAACAAATCTAAAAAACTCAAGGCCCTTGCCTTCCCAGCAGCACTTTCTGCAGGATTGGGTATTACTGAACCAGCTATCTTCGGGGTTAACTTGCGCTTTGTTAAGCCGTTCGTAATTGGACTAGGTGCCGGTGCTGTTGGTGGTTGGTTAGCTTCTATTATGGGACTTGCAGGTACAAGTTTCGGTATCACAATTATTCCAGGTACTCTCCTTTATCTGAATGATCAAGTCTTTCAATATATCTTTATGGTTGTTTTGACAACTGGTTTGAGTTTTGTTCTGACGTATATGTTCGGTTACAAAGACGAAGAAACTGCTGAAGAAAAAGCTGAAACTGAAAAATTAGTCGAAGAAGAAACAACTGGGAATGTGTCAGCTGCCCTCCAAGACGAAACGATTATTTCTCCAATTGTTGGTCAGGCAGTAGCTTTGAGCGATGTCGATGATCCTGTTTTCTCTAGCGGAGCGATGGGACGAGGAATTGCTATCAAACCTAGTGAGGGTGTGGTTTATGCACCGGCTGATGCTGAAGTGACGATTGCATTTGCGACTGGTCATGCATATGGTCTCAAAACTTCTAATGGTGCTGAAATTCTGATTCACGTTGGAATCGACACAGTGTCTATGAATGGTGAAGGCTTTAATCAAAAAGTTGCTCAAGGCGACAAGGTCAAAGTTGGTGATGTTCTGGGAACTTTTGAAGCTGAGAAAATTGCAGCCGCTGGTCTGGATGATACGACTATGGTTATCGTTACAAACACAGCTGACTACGCTTCTGTAACTCCAGTAGCAGAAGGAGCAGTAGCTAAAGGTGACGCAGTAATCGAAGTCAAGGCTTAATGAAATGTAGAAAACGAACAAAAATTGATTTGTTCGTTTTTCTCATAAAATACCTCTGTCTGTAAGAGTTTCAAGAGGATGGTTTTTAACAAAAGTCTACCAGAGATATGCTATAATGAATAGAGTAGAAATCAAATTTTAAAAGAGGATTTATAATGACAAAATTGTATGGAAGTTTGGAAGCTGGTGGCACTAAGTTTGTCTGTGCTGTAGGCGATGAACGGTTTGAAGTTGTTGAAAAGACACAGTTTCCAACGACCACGCCTATTGAAACGCTGGATAAGACGATTGAGTTCTTTTCTCGTTTTGACAATCTAGCTGGTTTAGCTGTTGGTTCTTTCGGGCCAATTGATATTGACCCTAATTCAAAGACTTACGGCTTTATCACGACGACGCCTAAGCCGCATTGGGCTAATGTGGATATTGTCGGCGCTCTGCGCCGAGCTCTCAATGTGCCTATTTACTTCACAACGGATGTCAATAGTTCAGCTTACGGTGAAGTAGTAGCCCGCAACAATGCTGGAGGCCGCATTGAAAATCTGGTCTATTATACGATTGGGACAGGAATAGGTGCTGGCGCTATCCAGCGAGGCGAATTTGTCGGCGGAACAGGTCATCCGGAAATGGGGCATTATTATGTAGCTAAGCACCCTATGGATGTGGAAAAAGAGTTCAATGGTGTTTGTCCTTTCCACAATGGCTGTTTGGAAGGATTGGCGGCTGGACCAAGCTTAGAAGCGCGGACCGGAGTTCGTGGGGAAATATTAAACTTAATAGTTCCGTCTGGGATATTCAAGCTTACTATATCGCTCAGGCGGCTATTCAGGCGACAGTGACTTTCCGTCCAGATGTCATCGTCTTTGGTGGCGGGGTTATGGCTCAGCAGCACATGCTGGATCGGGTTCGTGAGAAATTCACAGTTCTTCTGAATGGTTATTTGCCAGTTCCCGATGTTCGTGACTATATCGTGACACCGGCTGTGGCTGGAAATGGCTCCGCAACACTGGGGAACTTTGTACTGGCTAAAGAAGTTAGCGAGCGCCACGCAAAATAAGCTTATAGGGTCTGATTTATCAGGCCATTCTCTATGAGGAAAAGTAATGGAAAAAGCAATTGTCAAAGATATTTTCTTCCTGCAGCAACCATCAGAGCAAGCAAGTAGAGAAGACCTTTATCTGGCTCAAGACTTGCAGGATACTCTGCAGGCCAATCGAGAAAACTGTATAGGGCTCGCAGCCAATATGATTGGCGAGCGTAAGCGAGTCATTATCTTTCTATATGGCTTGGTGCCAGTAGTCATGTTTAATCCGGTGTTGCGCTCTAAATCAGGGCCTTATCAGACAGAAGAGGGCTGCCTGTCCTTGACTGGAGGTCGTCCCACCCAACGTTATCAGGAAATCACAGTCGATTATCTGGATAAAAATTGGCAGCAGCAGACCATGACCTTGAAAGGCCTGCCTGCCCAAATCTGCCAGCATGAATTGGACCATTTGGAAGGGATTATCATTTAGAAAAATTTGACAAAATTGCAAAAAATGTCTAAAATTAGAGATAATTAGCAGAATAATATTGAAGGAGGCAAGATGTAAATGAAAACAAAAACTTTAGCACTGATAAGCGGTCTGGTTGGTTTGATTGGAGGGACTATTTTGCTGCTCTCGAATATCTTTTTTGTTCCTTTTTCAGCCCTACTAGGTGATTCTGGCCTGAATTTACTGGGAGCGGTGATTAAATTGGCAGCTCTGGGCTTGGGAATTACTTCCTTGGCTTATTACAAAGGTCAAATGCGTTTCAGTGTCGCAGCGGGCGTCCTCCTTATCGTCGGAAGCAGCAACATCGCGCCCATTCCATTTATAGGCTGGATTGCAGGCATTCTCCTTATCATTGGAGGGGCTCTATTCCTCGCTTCTTCTTCAAAATTTTAATGCGGGACCAATCAATTTTTAGGCTGTTTGTCAGTTTGAAAGGAAGGGTGAAGAAATTTTCTTCGCTTTTTTTCTTGTTGAAAAAATAGTTCTCATGGAAACTTTTTTCTTGACTTTCTTTTTTCTTGTGTTAAAATAGTTCTCACGAAAACTATTTTTACAAAGGATACAGGTATGGATAAGCCTTTACTGGAATTGAAGCGTTTTGGACGAAAGATTCATCTCATAGTGGAAAAACTTGCCAAGGAGCAAGGAATTGAGTCCATGGCTGGGCCACAGGGGCAAGTCTTGCATATTGTCGCCTGTCGTACGGAAGAGGGGAAGAATACTCTTATCAAGGATATTGAGCAGAAGTTGGATATTTCCAAATCGGTGGCCTCTAACTTAATGAAAAGGATGGAGAAGAATGGCTTTATCCAGCTGGAAACGAGCAAGACGGACAAGCGGGCCAAGTATATCCGTCTTACTCCGCAGTCGCAGGAAAGAATGAAGAAAATCCGTGACTTTTTTGAGGAAATGGACCGTTCTATTTTGAATGGTGTTTCTGAGCAGGAACTGCTGATTTTTTCTCAAGTCATGGCCAAGTTTTATCAGAATATCGAAAGTTTAGAACATGGAGGAAAAGATGTTTAAGTTAGTTAAACGGCTGACGGTAAGGGAAGTGAGCATGATTGTTCTCAGTGTGCTCTTCACCTTCCTAACGGTATATCTGGAATTAGAAGTTCCAACCTATATTTCGACGATTACAGAGTTGCTGCAAACACCAGGGACTGGTTTGGCAGATTTGTGGGAGCCAGGTCTGAAAATGATCGGCCTGTCTTTTGCTAGCTTGCTGTCAGCTATTGTGGTTGGCTTTTTTGCCGCTCGTATAGCAGCCAGCTTTACCCAGAGCTTGCGGAGCGATATTTTCAACCGTGTGCTAGACTATTCGCAGACGGAGATTAAGAAATTTTCAATCCCTAGTCTGCTGACTCGGACGACAAATGATATTACCCAGGTACAGACCTTAATTACCATGGGGCTTCAGGTGGTGACCAGGGGACCGATTATGGCGATTTGGGCCATGACCAAGATTATTGGCAAGTCCGAGAACTGGCTGATAGCAGTTCTTATTGCTGTTATAGTCAATATCCTGCTGACAGTAGTTTTGGTGACATTGGCCTTTCCCAAACAGTCAGTTGCGCAACGCTTGGTCGATAAGCTAAACAGTGTCACTAGAGAGAGTCTGACTGGGATTCGCGTGGTCCGGGCTTACAATGCTGAGGATTATCAGGATGAGAAATTTGCGGCGGCCAATGATGAAGTAACCCGACTTAATCTTTTCATCGGTCGTCTGATGGCTATGATGAATCCAGTTATGATGGGGATTTCCAGCGGATTGACACTGGCTATTTACTGGATTGGTGCTTATTTGATCCAGGAGGCTGGGCTGCAGGAGCGTCTCCCACTCTTCAGTGATATGGTCGTCTTTATGTCCTATGCTATGCAGATTGTGATTGGATTCTTGCTCATGGGGGCCCTCTTCATCGTCCTGCCTCGGACCATTGTATCGGCTGGCCGGATTAATGAAGTACTGGACCTGCATTCTTCTATCACCAGTCCAGAACAGCCTAAGGCAGCAGCGGATAGCAAGGGAGAGGTGGTCTTTCGAGATGTGTCCTTCCGCTATTCCAAGAATTCAGAAGCGGTCATTGAGCATGTCAGCTTTACAGCGCAGGCTGGTGATACCGTGGCCTTTATCGGTTCAACTGGTTCAGGGAAATCCACGCTAGTCAATCTCATTCCTCGTTTCTACGATGTAACTGAAGGAGAGATTCTGGTAGATGGTGTCAATGTTCAGGATTACCAGCTGGAAGACCTGCATAATAAGGTCGGCTACATCCCGCAAAAGGCGGTGCTTTTCTCTGGCGATATCGAGAGCAATCTGGACTTCGGTCAAAGCAAAGAAAGCCCGCTGGATGAGCAGAAAATGTGGGAGGCTCTTGACCTTGCACAGGCTAAACCCTTTGTCCAAGAGAAGGAAAAGGGGCTGAAAGCTGAAGTGGCTCAAAGCGGAACCAACTTCTCTGGTGGCCAGCGTCAGCGCTTGGCCATTGCCAGAGCCTTGGCTCGTAAGCCAGAAATCCTCATCTTTGACGACTCCTTCTCAGCGCTAGACTATAAGACAGACCGCATTTTGCGCAAGGAACTGGCTGAGCGGACGCAGGATATGACCAAGCTAATCGTGGCGCAGCGGATTTCTACTATCATGGATGCGGATCAAATCTTGGTCTTGGATGCTGGTAAGGTGGTCGGTCAAGGTACCCACCGAGAACTTTTGGCCAGCAACGAAGTCTATCAAGAAATTGCCTACTCACAATTATCCAAGGAGGAATTAGAAAATGGGAAATAAGAAGCCTTCATTATTTAGCCAGATACGGCCTTATCTCAAAGGCTTCCAGCTTCCTCTTGCTTTGGCATTTGTGGGAGCTGTCTTGTCAAACATTATCACGGTCTATGGGCCAAATAAATTAAAAGAAATTACCAATCTCATTTCTGATGGTCTGGCTACCAGTATTGATTTGAAAGCTGTGTCTGAGATTGCCCTTCTGCTGACCGTGCTCTATGCAGTCGGAGCCCTGCTCAACTACGGCCAATCCTTTATCATCAGTACGGTTATCCAGTATTTCTCTAAGCAACTGCGGACAGCCATTGCAGAGAAAATTAACAAGCTGCCGTTGGGCTATTTTGATGCTCATTCTCAGGGGGATACTCTGTCGCGCGTGACCAATGACGTAGATACGGTCGGCCAATCCCTCAACCAGAGTCTGGGAAATGTTATCTCTGCCAGCCTGCTCTTGGTGGCTGTGGTTTTGACCATGTTCTTCATGAACTGGATCTTGGCCTTGGTAACCATTTTGGCTACTGTATTAGGCTTTGTCTTTGTCGGTCTCATCATGGGCAAGTCTCAGGGCTATTTCACCGCCCAACAAAACGATCTGGCTGCGGTAAACGGTTATGTGGAGGAGATGTACTCTGGTCATAATGTTGTTACCAGCTATAATGCCATTGAGCAGTCTAAGGAGCGCTTTGCAGTTCTCAATCACAATCTCTATAACAGTATTTGGAAATCGCAATTTATCTCTAGCATGATGATGCCGCTCATGTTCTTTACGGGGAATTTTGCCTATGTGATGGTTATTTTGGTCGGTGCTGCTCTGGCGATTAATGGTTCTATTAGTATAGGAATTATCGTCGCCTTTATGGTTTATGTGCGGACCTTCTCTCAGCCTTTGTCACAGATTGCCCAAGGTATCGCCGTCTTGCAGCAGGCTGGAGCAGCACTGGTTCGTGTCTTTGAATTTCTGGCTGAGCCTGATATGGAAGACGACCAGCATAAAAAGCAGCAGCTTACTGCTGTCAAGGGAGATGTTGCCTTTGAAGATGTCTTCTTCGGTTACAAGCCAGACCAGACAATCATTCATGATTTCTCAGCCCAGGCCAAAGCCGGACAGAAGATTGCCATTGTCGGCCCGACGGGTGCTGGTAAGACGACTATCGTTAATCTCCTTATGAAGTTCTATGAAATTAATAAAGGGCGTATCAGCATTGATGGTATAGATATTAAGGATATGAAACGCTCCGAGGTTCACGATGCCTTTTCAATGGTTTTGCAGGATACCTGGCTCTTTGAGGGGACGATTCGGGAGAACTTGATTTATAATCAGGAGCATGTGACAGATGAAGCAGTTATCGCCGCAGCGAAGGCGGTCGGTGTTCATCACTTTATCATGACTCTGCCGCAGGGCTATGATACAGTGTTGGATGATACGGTTAACTTATCGGTCGGTCAGAAGCAGCTATTGACGATTGCTCGTGCTCTGCTGAAAGATGCGCCGCTCTTGATCTTGGATGAGGCAACTTCGTCAGTTGATACGCGGACGGAGGAGCTGATTCAAAAGGCGATGGACAAACTCATGGAGGGACGGACTTCCTTTGTCATTGCCCACCGCCTGTCTACTATCCGTAATGCGGATCTTATCTTGGTCATGCGCGATGGGAATATCATCGAGCAGGGCAACCACGATGAACTCATGAATCAGAATGGCTTCTATGCGGACCTCTATAATAGTCAGTTTGTAGAGGAAGATGCAGGTTGATGCTCAAATAAAACATCAGGAATGTTCGTTTCTGATGTTTTTTTAAATTTAACAGAATTGTAAAAAATGCTCAATTTTCAGTGAACACGCTCTAAAATCCTGACTTTTTTCGCAGATGCTCTATCAAAAACTTGACAGTTCTTATGCTTTATATTAAAATAAATTTAATATAAGAACTGGAAGCGAACACAACGGGGTGTTTGCTCTACATATAAGTGAGCAACGGTGCTACAAAAAAAATAAAAATTCCTTATTTTTTTTGTAGTACTTTTTTTATCAGCGAATCTGGAGTAAAGCGATGAAGCAATTTATGCTGGCTGGTGTTTCCAGCGGTGTCGGAAAGACAACAGTTACCCTAGGGATTTTGAAAGCTCTGGCAGACAGAGGTTATCAGGTCCAGCCTTATAAGGTAGGACCTGATTATATTGATACAGCTTATCATAGTCGGATTACCAAGCGACCGTCGCGGAATGTGGATAGCTTTATGATACCGGACGAACAGAGTCTGGCTTGGTCCTACTATAAATGGCATGGAGATGCTGATGTGGCAGTGGTCGAAGGAGTCATGGGGCTCTTTGATGGTCTGGGAACAGACAAGGACTGCGCGTCTTCTGCTTCTGTTGCTAAGAAATTGGGCATTCCGGTTGTCTTGATTATTGATGGGAAGGCGACATCCACCTCAGCAGCTGCTATGGTCCATGGCTTTGCGACTTTTGATCCGGATTTGGATATTGCTGGGGTCATTATCAATCGGGTAGCTTCACAGAACCACTATGAACTCATCAAGGGCGCCATTGAGCGTTACACGGATGTCGAAGTGCTGGGTTATCTGCCTAAGAATGCAACTGCAGAGCTGCCATCGCGCCATCTGGGTCTAATCCCTGACGTAGAAATGGATGATTTGGATCGTCGATTTGAGGAGTTAGGAGCGGCAGCAGCCAAGCATATAAATCTAGATAGGCTGCTGGAAAAGGCAGAACTTCCCGATAAGCAGATGGCCAATCCTTTTCATATTCGAAACGATCAGCCCTTGACTTTGGCTTATGCTTTTGATGATGCTTTCCACTTTTACTACGAAGATAATCTAGACTTTTTAAGAGAGCTCAATGTCCAGCTAGTGCCTTTCAGCCCTCTGAAGGATAAGGAATTGCCAGCTGCAGATGCTTATTATTTTGGCGGTGGTTTTCCAGAAGTCTATGCTCAGGAGCTGATGACAAATGCTGATTTCCGGGCTTCGGTTAAGAAAGCTCACGAGCAGGGCCGGCCAATCTACGCAGAATGCGGTGGCCTCATGTATCTGGGAGAGTTGCTGGAAGTAGAGGGTCAGGTCTATGAAATGGTTGGCATTTCAAGGGCAAGAGCCTGATGACACCCGGCCTAAAAAGCTTTGGTTATTGCCAAGCAGAAACGCAGGGAGACAGTCTTTTTGGTCCTAAAGGTACTGCGGTCAGGGGACATGAGTTTCATCATTCGGTCTTTGAGACGGAGGAAGATACGGTCCTCAAGCTAGAGAAGGTCAGAGACGGTCAGGTCGTAGCTGCCTGGACAGGCGGTTATCAAAAGGGCCGTACCTTTGCCAGCTACCTGCATGTTCATTTTTATCAGGACGAGCAGCTACTGGCCAACTGGCTGAACTATATCAAAGAGGCGAATTGATATGACACTCATTGCAATTTTTCTAGCCGTCTTACTGGACTGGCTGATTGGCGACCCCTATAGCTGGCCTCATCCAGTCAAGTGGATAGGTTCCTATATTTATCTATGCATGCGCTTGCAGGAGAAAAGGCAGTTTTCGCCCTATCTATTTGGCTTTTTCCTCTGGCTGACAACGGTTGCCTTGGCGTTGGGGGTGAGCTACGGGTTACTCTGGTTAGCTGGCCTGGTCCATCCGGTCCTCTACTGGATCGTCTGGATCTATCTGGCCTATGCCAGTCTGGCGGCTAAAAGTCTAGCTTTTGAGGCCCAAAAGGTTTACCATAGGCTCAAGTTTGGCACTTTGGAAGAAGCTAGAAAGCAAGTTGGCATGATTGTCGGCCGTGAAACTTCTCAGCTGACACTAGAGGAAATCAGTAAGGCGACGATTGAGACGGTGGCTGAAAATACTAGCGACGGGGTTATCGGTCCACTGCTATGCCTCTTTCTAGGCGGCCCCATTCTAGCTATGACCTATAAGGCCATCAATACCTTGGACTCTATGGTGGGCTATAAGACGGAGAATATCGCAAAATTGGTCTCATATCTGCCAAGATGGATGACCTAGCCAATCTGATTCCTGCGCGTTTGACTTGGCTTTTCTTGATTCTCAGCAGTCAGATTTTACTGCTGGATTTCAAGGGGGCTCTGCGGATTGGCTGGCGGGATCGCTATCAGCATGCCAGTCCCAACAGTGCTTTTTCGGAGGCAGTTGTGGCTGGGGCTTTGGGCATTCAGCTGGGCGGACCGCATGTCTATCACGGAGAGCTGATTGAGAAGCCGACCATTGGAGAGGCTTCCAGACCGGTTGCGGCGGATGATATTCAGACGGCTATCTCTCTCCTTTATACAAGCACCATGACAGGTTTAATCTTGTTCACTCTTTTTTATTTAGTAAAGCAAGCATATTTCTAGGAGTATACTATGACCTATATCCAAAATCCTTCCTCTATCGAGGAAAAGAGCTTTCAGATTATTCAGTCTACGATTACTGAAAAAGATCCTGATTATGTCTTCCATTCGGAAATGGAAGAATCCATTATCAAGAGGGCTATCCATACGACAGGAGATTTCGATTATCTCTATACCATGCGCTTTGAGCATGACGTCCTTAAAAAAATAGAAGAAGTAATTAGAGCTAAGGGAACCATTCTACTGGACTCTAATATCTCTCTCAATGGGATTAACAAGCGCGTACTTGACCAGCTGGGTGTGAGCTATCGCTGTTTGATAAGCGATGAAGAAGTGGTTGAACTGGCCAAGGAAAAGCAGATTACCAGAGCCATGGCGGCTGTTGAGATAGCAGCCAAGATTGAAGGGCCTAAAGTATTCGCCTTTGGTGGTGCTCCGACTGCCTTGTCTTATCTGATTGAGCTAGCAGAGCAGGGACTGGTAGAACCAGACGCTGTGATTGGGGTTCCGGTCGGTTTTATCAATGTTGAAGAATCTAAAGAAGAGCTGCTTCAGTCAGGTCTTCCTGCCCTTGTCAATGTCGGCAGAAAAGGCGGCAGTACGATTGTTGTAGCCATTATCAATGCCATTATCTACCAGCTGAGAGAAGTGGTGACGGATGACTATGTCCGCTACTCTACACCATCCAGTAAAGAAGGAGGAAAGAACTAGATGTCCTATCTAAAAAGCAGCACACAAGATTGAAGAAGCTAGTTTTAGCAAGATTCAGGAAATTATTGACCAAGAGCATCCAGATATTCAGTTTTTCGGATCCTTTTCGAAGAGGCAGTGCTCAAGCGGGTGGTCTTTACCAGTGCAGACTTTGACTACCTCTACAATATCAAGTTTTTCCAATCAGGTGATTGAGAAAATCCTCTACGTCCTCCGAAACAAGGGCACGATTTTTACGGATACGACCATGGTCTTGGGCGGTTTCAATAAAAAATTGCTGGATGACCTAGGTGTTTCCTATCGCTGTCTGGTCAATGAGCCAGCAATCTTTAAGGAAGCTAAGGAAAAGGGAATTACTCGTTCCATGGCTGCTGTGGAATATTCAGCCAAAGTGGACGGTCCAAAGCTCTTTGTCTTTGGGAATGCTCCAACGTCTATCTTTAAGGTTTTGGATATGGTCGAAGAGGGAAGCTTGCAGCCGGATGCGGTTGTCGGGGTTCCGGTCGGCTTTGTCGGAGCGGCAGAATCTAAGCTCAAACTGCATGAAAGTCCGGTACCTTCTATCGCGGCACTGGGTCAAAAAGGCGGCAGTACCATTGCGGCGGCGGTCATCAATGCCATCCTCTACCAGCTCAAGCTAAATACGACCGACTATGAGCGTTACAGTGTTTCAGATAAAAAGCAGGCTCCGGAGAAAGGAGAGGGCTGATGATGGATGAATACGCTTATGTCAATGGAAAGAAATTAAGAAAAGGTTTTACGACTGGCACTTGTGCGACAGCGGCGACCGTTGCAGCCTTGAGCATGATCTTAAATCAGGAAAGAGAAGAAAAGGTTACTGTTCATACGGCTTCAGGTGTGGAAGTGACCATGGATGTTCACAATCCTTCCTTTGGAACAGAAGAAGCGACAGCGGCCATTGAAAAAGATGGTGGTGATGATGCGGATGCGACGCACGGCCTCTTGATTTATTCGACCGTGACCCTTCTGCCAGATCAGACGGAAATCGAGATTGACGGTGGTCAGGGCGTCGGGCGTGTAACCGAGAAAGGACTGGCCTGCGATGTCGGCATGGCAGCCATCAATCCGACTCCTAGACGGATGATTGAGCAGCATGTCCGTGAGATTATCGGTCCCAACTGTGGAGCACGGGTTATCATTTCCGTTCCTGGTGGGGAAGAAACGGCCAAACTGACCTACAACTCCAGACTAGGCATTGTCGGCGGCATTTCAATCTTGGGAACGACAGGGATTGTCAATCCTATGTCCGAGGATAGCTGGAAGGCGTCCATAACGATCGAGTTAACCATGCTCTATAACCAAGGACATCGCTCAGTCGTCTTGGTGCCAGGGAATTACGGTGAAGATTTTGCTACTAATACTGTGGGGATTCCAGCTGGGCGCATTGTCAATATGAGTAACTTTGTCGGCCATGTCCTCAAAGAAGTGCAGCGGATCGGCTTTACCAAGGTTTTGATGATTGGTCACATGGGCAAGTTTGTCAAAGTGGCGGCTGGGATTTTCTCTACCCACAGCAAAGACTCGGATGCTCGTATGGAAACACTGGTGGCTAATCTAGCCCTGATGGGGGCGCCTATGGAGCTACTGGAAAAGGTTGACAAGTGCTTGACGACCGAGGCAGCTGGGACAGCCATTAAAGAATTTTCTTACGAGGGTGTCTATCAGGTCTTGGCGGATAAGATCAAGGCTAGAAGTGAGCGTCTTCTTCGCTATCGTAAGCCAGAAGTCAGTATTGAAGTGGTTGTATTTGGAACTGAGGAAGGCTATCTGGCATCAACCCAGCCTTTAGAGCAGATAAAGGAGGAATGGACATGATTTATGTTATCGGAATTGGTCCGGGAGATCCGAGCTATGGTCTTCTGGGACAGGAAGCCTATTTTGAGAAGGCTGACCGCATTTTGGGAAGTGAACGCCATCTGGAAATTTTACCGCCGGCTTATAAGGATAAGGGCCTAGTCCCTCCTAAAAAATTAGCTGCGCTGGCAGAATTGCTGGAAAGCTTTGGTGAGGATGAAGAAATTCTATATCTGGCCTCAGGCGACCCGCTAATTTACGGTTTGGGCAAATGGCTATCAGAGAAGTTTAAGGGACGCGTGGTCATCTCGCCGGGTATCAGCGCTATGCAGTATCTGGCCAGCAGAATTGCCCTCCCCATGAACGATGCTTATCTGACCAGCAGTCACGCTAAGGCACCAAACTTTGACTTGATTATGAGTCTGTCAAAAGTCTTTATGGTGACAGATCAGAAAGTTGGCCCCTACGAGATTGCTCAAGAGGCTGTTAAAAGAGGCTTAGATAAGGTGCTGGTCATCGGTGAGCAGCTGAGTTATGAAGACGAGCGTATTACCATTCTGCCTGCGAGTGAGGTAGAAGATAGAGAATATGAAATGAATGTGGTGGTGGTGTTAGATGAGGGATTCGGAATTTATCAGGGCTAGGTCCCAATGACTAAGGAAGAAGTCAGAGCCATCAGTTTGGATAAGTTGGAGCTGCATCGGGCCAAGCGCATGCTGGATGTCGGCTCTGGAACTGGCAGTGTTACGATTCAGGCAGCCCGAACCTATCCAGAACTGGAAGTGGTGGCAGTGGAGCGAAATGAAGACGCGGTGGCCTTGACGCAGGAGAATATCCAGCACTTTGGCTGCCACAATGTCCGTCTCCATCAAGGACTGGCTCCGATCGAGCTGGAAGGCAGCTTTGATGCCATTTTTGTCGGAGGAACCGGGGGCAATATGCAGGAGATTTTTGACTGGTGTGCCCAACTCATGGAGCCGGGCGGTCGGCTGGTCTTGAACTTTATCCTGCTGGAGAATGCTCTGGAAGCGGCTCAAATAGCGGAGCAGATGGACTGGAAGGATTTAGAGATTGTTTCAGTTCAGGCTAGCCGCTGGACAGCTATAGGCAAGGGGCACTACTTCAAGCCTCAGAATCCGACCATTATCGTTTCCTGTAAGAAAAAAGAAAGAGAGGCTAATTGATGTCCAAAGTACATTTTGTTGGAGCTGGCCCAGGTGATGTGGAGCTGATTACGCTCAAAGGTTACAAGCAGCTGTCTGAGGCTGATGTGGTCATTTACGCAGGCTCCTTAGTCAATCCAGACCTGCTCAACTACTGTAAGGAAGGAGCTGAGATTCACGACAGCGCTAGCATGCACTTGATGGAAATCATCGATGTCATGGAAGCTGGAGTCAAGGCTGGTAAAGATGTGGTTCGTTTGCAGACGGGAGATTTCTCCATTTATGGATCCATTCGAGAGCAGATCGAAGAGATGAAGAAGCGCGACATAGAGTTTGATTGTACGCCGGGCGTCAGTTCTTTTCTGGGAGCTGCTTCCAGTATCGGGGCAGAGTATACCGTACCAGAGGTTTCTCAAAGCCTCATCATCACTCGGATGGCTGGCCGGACGCCTGTGCCAGATCGGGAATCCCTGAAAAGCTATGCTCAGCACCGGACCTCTATGGCCATCTTCCTGTCCGTTCAAGGCATTGAAAAGGTTGTCAGCGAGCTAATCGAGGGTGGCTATCCTCCAGAAACGCCTGTAGCAGTCATTTACAAGGCGACTTGGCCGGATGAAAAGAAGGTCTTTGGCGATTTGACTAACATTGCTGAGAAAGTCAAGGAAGCTAAGATTAGAAAGACAGCTTTGATTTTGGTCGGTGACTTTTTAGGTCAGGAATTCTACTATTCCAAGCTCTACCATGCAGATTTTCAGCATGAGTTCAGACGGGGGAAGAGCAGCCATGCCAAGTAATTCTCAACCTCGCTACGCAATTGCAACAGTGACAGCGGTCGGCAAGGACTTGGCTCTGACCCTGCGAGAAAAGTTGGGCAAGGAAATTCCTATCTATACGACGCCTCGCTTGGCAGATGACAGGGTCATTGCCATCGAAGGACGTGTGATTGAGGCGCTTGGTCAGCTCTTTCAGGAAGTGGATGTCCTAATTTGTATCATGGCTATCGGTGCAGTTGTGCGAGCTATTGCTCCGGTCTTGAAAGACAAGGCGACTGACCCAGCAGTGGTTGTCATGGATGAGAAAGCGACCAATGTCATCAGCCTGCTGAGCGGACATCTAGGCGGAGCCAATCAAGTGACGCTAGACATCGCAGAATTGCTCGGTTCCAATCCTGTTATCACGACAGCGACAGATGTGCAGAATGTAACAGCTCTGGACAATCTGGCCCAATCAGTCAATGGCTGGCGACCGGAATTGAGAGAGTTCATCAAACCTTTCAACAGCTATCTAGGCAGCGGCCGAACAGTCTATTTCTATCAGGAAAAGGACTGGGTCACGGACCTTCGCGGTCTGACTCTAGTGGATGAGGAAGAACTTGCGGCTGTTCTCAAAGGAACGGAACCGCTGATTCTGCTGACTGCAGAAAAAAAGGACATTCAAAGAGACAATCTGGCTCTCATCTATCCTCAACCCTATATCTTAGGAGTTGGTGCTAGGAAAGATGTGGCTCCTGCTGTCTTCCGAGAAGGCTTTGAGGAATTTTGTCAGCAGCAAGGGATTTCTGCCGGTGAGATTTCTAAAATTGTCAGTATTGATGTCAAGAAAGATGAAGCAGCTATTTTGGCCTTGGCTGAGGAATTGGGCTGTCCCTTTGAGACCTTTAGTAAGGAGGAGCTGTCTGTCGTAGCAGACCGCTATCCTCAGTCAGATTTTGTCAAAAAGACAGTCGGGGTCGGTAGTGTCGCCTTGGCCAGCGCAGATTTGGCCAGTCAGGGTCAAATCCTGACAGAGCGCTTTGCTAAGAACGGCTGTACCTATGCGCTTGCAAAAGCAATAACCAAAGTAAATCAAAAAGAGCAGACGGTCTTATGAACCAACTGCCATTATAGAATTTTATTATACCCATAAAGGAGAAAAAATATATGTTATACGTTATCGGATTAGGCCCAGGTAAAAAAGAATTGATGTCACAAGAAGCATTGGCTGCTATAGCCGATTGTGAAATTATCGTCGGCTACTCGACTTATATGCGATTGATTCTTGATTTGGTCAAGGACAAGGAGCTCGTAGCGAATGGTATGCGCCAGGAAATCGACCGTTGCCAAAAGGCTATTGATTTGGCTAGAGAGACTGGCAAAAATGTCGGAGTTGTTTCCAGTGGAGATGCCGGAGTCTATGGGATGGCTGGCTTGATTTTAGAATTGCTGGGAGATGCCAGTGATGTAGAAGTTAAAGTGGTTCCAGGTATTACAGCTAGTCTGGGTGCCGCTGCAGCTATGGGAGCTCCCCTCATGAACGACTTCTGTCACATCAGTCTGAGTGACTTGATGACGCCTTGGGAAATGATTGAGAAGCGTCTGCATGCCGCAGCTCAAGGTGACTTTGTAGTCTGCCTCTATAACCCTCGGAGTAAGGGACGCCCAGACCATCTGGCCAAGGCACTTTCTATCATGTCTGAGTACAAGTCAGAGGATACTATTGTCGGTATCGGTAAGGACATTGGCCGTAAGGATGAGGAAATCATCTTGACGACTATCAAAGACTTGGATGAAACTTTGGTAGATATGACGACAATCGTTATCGTTGGTAACAAAGAAACCTATGTTAAAAACGGACGCATGATCACACCTCGAGGATATACTTTATGATGAAATTATTGCTGGGAGGGACATCTGACAGCACCGCTATTTTAGAAGTGCTTGACCGTTTGAAGATCGATGTGACCAGCTCTGTTGTCACAGACTACGGCCGGCACTTGGCTTCCAAGTTTGGCCAGCCGGTCATTCAAGGCCGGCTGACAGCTGAGGACATGGTTGCCTTTATCAAAGAAAATGATGTGGATGAAATCATTGATGCGACCCATCCTTTTGCGGACATCGTATCTAAGGAAGCCATTCGGGCGGCAGAGATGGCTGGTGTATCTTACCTGCGCTTTGAGCGTCAGGCGACCTTGGATTTGAGCGGAGCCATCGTGGTGCATTCGACCCAAGAAGCCATTGATGAGATTGCCAAGCGCGGCTACAAAACAGTCTATCTGGGAACGGGCAGTAAGACCCTGCCACTCTTTGTCAAGGGCCTACCCGAGCAGCGGATTGTCGTTCGCGTTCTGCCGACTTCGGAAGTGCTTCTGGCTTGTGAGCAGCTGGGACTGGTAGCGGATCAGATTGATGCGATTAAGGCTCCATTTTCCAAAGAGTGTAATAAAGAGCTCTTACTGCGCTCGGGAGCAGATGTCTTTGTTTCCAAGGAGAGCGGTACCGTCGGTGGTATTCGTGAAAAGATTGATGGCTGTCAAGAGCTGGGGATGGACTGCATTATCATCTCTCGGCCAATTGTGGCCTATCCGCAGATGGTTTCTAGCTTAGAAGAGCTAGAGGCTTATCTGACAAATAGCTAATAAAAGGAGAAAAAATGTCCGGTTTAGTAACATTACTGGGAGCAGGTCCAGGCGATGCGGAGTTGTTGACCCTCAAAGGCAAGAGACGTCTTCAAGAAGCAGATGTATTGGTCTTTGACCGTTTAGTCAATCAAGAGCTCTTTCAGCATCTAAAGTCTGACTGCGAAAAGATAGATGTCGGCAAAAAGCCAGGCCAGCCTTGCATCCGACAGGAAGAAATTGAAAAGATTCTTATCGAAAAAGCCCGTCAGGGCAAGCGGGTAGTCCGCCTCAAGAGTGGCGATCCCTATATCTTTGGCCGAGGCGGAGAAGAAGGAGTCAAGCTGGTGGAAGCTGGTGTGGACTTTGAAGTGGTTCCAGGCATCACCTCTGCTGTGGCTGGTCTGACCTATGCAGGGATTCCTATGACTTATCGGGATGTAGCGACTAGCTTCCATGTCTTTACTGCCCATCTCAAAGATGAGACAGAAATGCTCAATTGGGAAGCCATTTCTGAGCTCAAAGGAACCTTGGTCTTCCTCATGGGCATGAAAAATCTGCCTTCCATCGTCCAAGAGCTGACGGCTAGAGGCTATGGCAAGGACAAGCCAGCCGCCATCGTTGAATGGGGAACCCATCCTCAGCAGCGCTCGGTGGACGGAACCTTGGGCAACATCGTAGAACTAGCAGAAGCTGCGGACTTTAAAGCACCTAGTGTCATCGTGGTAGGTGATGTCGTAGCCTATAGACAGCAGCTAAATTTCCATGAGAATCTGCCGCTTTTCGGCCGGAAAATCTTCATCCAGCAATCAGAGACTGGCAGACTTCCTCGTTTGCTCAGGGATGCTGGAGCTGCGCTGACCACTTTCCCTGCTCGAGATTTGGTTGAAGAGTTAGACTTGCAGCTGCCGGACTTGGAGCAAGTAGACGGTCTCCTCTTTGCAGACATGCAGAGCTGGCCGCTCTTCTTGAAAGCCCTCCGCAAGGCAGGCAAAGACTTGCGCAGTCTGCCGCACATCCGCTTTGCAGCTATTGGTCATCATACGGCTAAGTCTATCGAAGCGAGCGGCATTGTGCTGGATCGGATGACGCCTCAGCAGTCGGATACGGATTTCGCGGCTGCTCTGGAAAAAGAAGGCGGCAACTGGTATATTCTGACAGCTGAGCATAAGAAAGCCAGTCTAGCAGAACTCTATTCCCTGCCGATTATTGCTAGCCATAGGCTGGCCTTTGACAGTCAGATTAACAGTGCCAATTGGTCAGAGATTGAAGTTGTCTGTCTTCCGAACTCTGCTGCGGCCATGAACTTTGTCGCAGCCAGTCAAGAAGCTGGATTTGACTGGAAGGAAGTTCCTATCGTTGTCATGGGTGCCAGCACGCGGGCTGTTTTAGAGGAAGCAGGCTTTAGCAAGATTGTTGAGACAGATGAAGCGACCATCGCTTCCATCATCGATAAATGTCGGGAAATTCTCTGAAAGGATGCAGGTCATGAGTAAAGCTATAGTAGTAGTCAGTTTCGGAACGACCTATCCCGAGACCAGACGCAAAACAATCGAGGCTTGTGAGCAGGCTATTCAGGAACATTTTCCAGACTATCCGGTCCACCGAGCTTTTACCTCAAATGTCGTTAGACGGCGGATTAAGAAGCAGGAAGGGCTAGATATTCCTACGGTCAAAGAGGTGTTAGAGCAGCTCTTGGAAGCGGGCACTGAGGAGGTCTATATCCAGCCTCTCCATGTCATTTTGGGCAGCGAGTATGAAAAGATTCTTGCCCAAGCCAAAGAGTTTGAATCAGCTTTTAAAAAGCTGGTCGTTGCCAAGCCTCTGCTCAACAGTCAGGAAGACTATGAGGCTGTCAAGGATATTCTGCTGGAACGGTATGGCCATGAGGGGCAAGATGCAGCAACAGTTTTGATGGGCCATGGCAGTCAGCATTATGCTTTTACAGCTTATGCGGCCTTGGATCATATGATGAAAGGAAACTCAGTCTATATCGGATGTGTAGAGAGTTATCCTCCGGTTGAGTTGATTGAGCAGGAACTAAAAGAAAAGGGTGTTCGAGAAGTGCATCTAGCACCTTTCATGTTGGTGGCGGGCGACCATGCGACCAATGATATGAGCTCGGATGAGGAAGGGTCTTGGTATCACTTCTTCAAGGAGCAGGGATATGAAGTCAAGGCTCATCTGGTTGGTCTGGGCGAATACCCTGAAGTTCAACAGCTCTACATCCAGCACTTAGAAGAAATCATCGAATAGGAGGAAGGAATGGCAAAATTTTACGGAATTGGTGTGGGACCGGGTGATAGCGAGCTAGTGACTATCAAGGCCAGTCGGCTTTTGGAAGACTTAGATATTCTCTATACACCAGAGGCTAAGAAGGGGAGCAAGAGCTTTGCATTAGGTATTGCAGATCCTTACCTGAAAGAGCATTTGGAAATCAAGCAGCGGCATTTCCCTATGGTTCGTTCCAATTCGACCAAAGAAGTCCAATGGCAGGCCATCTCTGCTGAAATCGCAGAGGATGTCAAGTCTGGCAAGAATGTCGGCTTTATCACACTGGGTGACCCCATGGTCTACAGCACTTATAGCTATCTGCTGGCTCTGCTGGAAAAGGAAATCGACTGTCAGACTATCCCTGGTATCACCTCTTTCTGCAGCATGGCTTCCGAGCTAGGTCAGCCCCTGACCATGGATGAGGAGTCTCTGGCGGTCATGCCGGCTACGGCTTCTGCTGAGAAGATTGAGGCGGCGCTTGAGCTGCATGACTCGATTGTGATCATGAAGGTGGCCAATCACTAGATACTGTCCTGCCCCTTCTCGAAAAGCTCGGTCTCTTGCAGCAGACTTTTATGGTTAGTAATTCTTCGACGGATAAGCAGCAGACTCTGCTGGGCCTAGAAGGAATCACACCAGAAACCAAGCTGCCTTATTTTACTACCTTCCTCGTGAAAAAGAAGATTTTTTAATATCAGAACCCATGTTCATGGATAGGCATTCATCCTTTTGAGCTTAGGTTCTTAGTAAAGGAAAAAAATATGAAACTATTGAAAAATAAAAAAGTAACTTTTGTGGCCTTGCTGGCTATTTTGGCGGTACTGAGTACCCAGTCTGTGTCAGCTATGCATATCATGGAAGGCTATCTTCCACTCTTTTGGTGTATCTTCTGGTTCGCCGTATTCCTGCCTTTCTTTGTCGTAGGCTTGATGCGCATCAAGAAAATCGTTGCAGAGGATCCAAATTCCAAGACCATGCTGGCCTTGTCCGGTGCCTTTATCTTTATCCTGTCTTCTTTGAAGATTCCATCTGTGACAGGATCTAGCTCTCATCCGACAGGGGTTGGTCTGGGAACTGCTATGTTTGGTCCATCCGTTATCAGCGTTTTGGGAACCATCTGCTTGCTCTTCCAAGCTCTTCTTTTGGCTCATGGTGGCTTGACAACTCTGGGTGCCAATGCCTTCTCAATGGCAGTGGTTGGTCCATTCGTTGGTTATTTCGTTTACAAGTTTGCTAAATCGCTTAAGCTGTCTACACCGGTTTCTATCTTTATCTGTGCTGTGATTGCTGACTTGGCGACCTATGCGACAACTTCTATCCAGCTCGGTTTGGTCTTCCCAGATGCTAACAGCGGTTTTGTTGGTTCTGCGTTGAAGTTCATGGGTGTCTTCTTGACCACTCAAATCCCGATCGCTATCGTAGAAGGATTGCTGACAGTTGTCCTCTATAACTTGATCTCAGAAAATATCAAAGAAAGAGCAGGTCTGTTCAAATGAAAAAATATAAGAATCTCATCTTGATCTTGGCTGCAGTAGCCATCACTCTTACTGCCTTTGTCTTTGCCCCTAAGGGTGTTGAATATAGCGGAACAGATGACGCTGCTGAGCAGGCCATCAGCTCTATCCAAAAGGACTACGAGCCTTGGTTTTCACCGATTTTTGAGCCAGCTGGTCCAGAAGTAGAAAGTCTGCTCTTCACCCTGCAAGGCAGTATCGGAGCGGGTATCATCTTCTATGTCATTGGCTACCACAAAGGAAAAAAACAGGGCCAACAAAAGGAAAACTCTGAACATAAATAAAAGTATTCAACAGTAAGAGCGAGCTCTGGTTCTTGATAGCGATTAAGTTGTCTGGAACCGGAGTTGCTCTCTACTGTGGTATTGCAAAACATAGCTAGAAAGGAGAGTCTCCTCTTGTTTGCGATTGATAAATACGCCTATCAAAATCGGCTGAAAAATCTGCCGGTTGCTTATAAATTTGTCATTTATGTGCTCTTGTTAGCTGTTAGTTTTTCTGGTGTCAGGAGTCTGCAGCTAGGGCTTATCGTCTTGGTGGCGCCTTTGACCTGTTATGTGGCACGACTTCCTTGGCTGCGCTATCTCAAGTGGCATCTGCACGCCAGTATTTTTATCCTGATTAGTCTCTTGACCTTTGTCTTGACCTATCAGAATAGTCAGGAGCAGCTCTTGCTGGCCTTGCCTTTGGGTCAGGGCTATCTGGGCATCAGCCAATCCTCTGTCCAGCAGACCATTTTTATCCTCTTGCGCATCTATTCGTCCTTGGTTTCGACTTATTTCTTTGTTCTGACGGTACCTTTTGCTCAGATGCTGCGGCTTTTTAAAGCTATGCACGTTCCGCGGGTACTGCTAGACTTGATTGTCCTCATGTATCGCTTTATTTTCCTGGTCTTCTATGAGTTTGTGACCATTCGGGATACCTTGGACTTGAAATTCTCCTTTTACAATAAAAGGAAGCAACACCAGGCTTGGGGTAGGTTAGCCAATACTCTCTTTGTCAAACTGCTGGATGATAATGAACGTTTGAATGAGGTACTGACGCTAAGATTTGATGCAGAGCATAGTGAATAATGAAAGCGCATTTACAATAAGACTGCTTTTATATTATAATGGAAAGTAGATAGGAAACTTAGATGTTACAAGTGAAGAATATTTCTTTTTCGTATGACGAAAATCCAACGTTGCACGATATTTCTATGGACTTTGAAGAAGGCCGGATTACCGGCATTCTGGGGGTTAACGGCTCAGGTAAGTCTACCATCATGAAAATCATCACCCGCCTGCTCAAACCGCAGAAGGGCAGCATTTTATATGATGGTCAGCCTGTAGGCGACTCTAAGAAGGCTTTGTTCCAGTATCGGCAGCATGTCAATATGGTCTTTCAGAATCCAGAGCAGCAGCTCTTTTATACCATTGTGAAGGACGATATTGGCATGGCCTTGGAAAACTTAGGCTATGAAGAAGACGAGATAGCAAGCAGAGTCGCGACGGCTTTAGAGATGATGGACATCTCTCATCTACAGGACAGACCCTTGCAGTATCTGAGCTATGGCCAGAAAAAGCGGGTGGCCATCGCAGGCATGCTGGCCCTGCAGCCCAAGTATCTGCTGCTTGATGAGCCGACAGCTGGACTGGATCCAAAAGGGCGGGACCAGATGGCAGCGACCATGAAAAAGCTAGTTCAGGCTGGAACCAACATCATCGTATCTAGCCATGATATGGATCTGATGTATGACTGCTGTGACTATGCCTATCTGCTGCAGAAGGGGCATTTGATTGCGGAGGGCAGCAAGTTTGATTTCTTCCAGCAGGGAGAACTGCTAGTAAATGCAGGCTTGGCTGTACCTTGGATTGTCAAGCTTCATCAGACTATCCAGACACCACTGGCAGAAAATGAAGCTGCTTTCTTTGAGCAGCTAGGAGGAAATGGAACATGGTCAAATCATTGATGGTACAGGGGACTGCCTCAGATGCTGGGAAAGCATTATTGCGGCGGGTCTCTGCCGGATTTTTAAGCAGGATGGCCTAGAAGTGGTGCCTTTTAAGTCGCAGAATATGGCGCTCAATTCCTTTATCACCAAAAAAGGAGATGAAATGGGCCGGGCTCAGGTCGTTCAGGCTGAGGCAGCTGGCAAAGAGCCGGATGTCCGCATGAATCCAGTCCTGCTCAAGCCAACATCTGACCGCAAGTCCCAGGTTGTTTTTCTAGGCCGGGTACTGCGGGATATGGATGCAGTCGAATACCATGAATACAAGCAGCAGCTCCTGCCTAAGATTAAGGAAGTCTATGAGGAGTTGGGTGCTGAAAATGATATCATCGTCATCGAGGGTGCTGGCAGTCCAGCTGAAATCAATCTCAATGACCGAGACATTGTCAATATGGGCATGGCCAAGCTGGTTGATGCGCCAGTGATTTTAGTGGCGGATATTGATAAGGGAGGCGTCTTTGCCTCTATCTACGGAACGATTGAGCTCATGCCGCCTGAGGATCGCAAGCGGATCAAGGGGGGTTATTATCAATAAATTCCGCGGTGATGTTGCCCTGCTGCAGTCCGGTATTGACATGATTGAAGAGCTAACTCAGGTGCCGGTTATCGGAGTCGTGCCTTATGCCCAGCTGGATATTGACAGCGAAGACAGTGTGGCTCTGGTGCAAAAGAGTCGGCGCTTTGATAGCAGAAAGAGTCTGGATATCGCAGTTGTCAGCCTCAAGCGCCTGTCCAACTTTACGGATTTTCATAGTTTAGAAATCCAGCCGGATGTTTCTGTCCGCTATGTCCAGCCTGGTGATGCGATTGGTCGGCCGGATCTCTTGATTCTGCCGGGCAGCAAAAACACCATCGAAGACATGAACTATCTGCGTGAGTCGGGCCTTGAAGCCGAGATTCTCGAGTGTCTGGAGCATGGGGTGTCAATCTTTGGTATCTGCGGCGGCTATCAGCTGCTGGGGCAGAAGATTAGTGACCCGCTGCACCTAGAGTCTGACTTAGAAGAGATTAGCGGTCTGGGTATTTTAGAGACGGAGACGGTGCTTCAGCCGGTCAAGCGAACGACTCAGGTCAGAGCCCTGCATGAGGGGCAAGAGCTAGAGGGCTACGAGATTCACATGGGGGAAACCCAGCTAGCGGGTAGTCTGGAGCCATTTTCCATCATCAAGGAGCAAAATGGTGAGGCAACCGAGCGTCTGGATGGGGCAGTGGCTTATGATGGCCAAGTACAAGGGACCTACCTTCATGGAGTCTTTGACAATCTAGAATGGACTCGCCAGTATCTGAATGAACTTCGCCTGGCTAAGGGCTTAGAGCCGCTAGAGGACCAGCTTGTCAGTATCAAAGACTTTAAAGACAGAGAGTATGATAAGTTAGCAGACGTCCTGCGCCAGTCTTTGGACATGGAGCAGATCTATCAAATCATCAATAGAGAAGAATAATGAGAATTTATACGAAATACGGAGACAAGGGCTTTACACGTCTCTACGGTGGGGATCGAGTATCCAAGACCCATATTCGGGTCGAAGCTTATGGAACGATGGACGAGCTTTGCTCTCATCTAGGCTATGTCGTATCTGAGATGCGTGACTATCCTATCTTGGACGACCTGCGTCTGGAATGCGAGGAAATCCAGCAGCATCTCTTTGACTGTGGCAGCGACTTGGCGACACCGAGGGAATTGCGTCCCTACAAGCAAGAGCCAGCCAATGTCAGCTGGCTGGAGGAGCGGATGGATGAATATATGCATATTCCTCCGAAAATCGACCGCTTTATCATTCCGGGTGGCCATCGGATTGCCAGTCTCCTGCATGTAGCCCGCACCATGACCAGACGTCTGGAGCGCCGTATGGTAGCTGTTATAGAGGCAGAAGAAGCGGTTAATGAGATCGGCTTGATCTATATCAACCGCCTATCGGATTACTTTTTTGTGCTGGCTCGATTGGTCAATGACCGTCTAGAGGAGCCGGATACAGTCTACAAACGCAGCGCGAAAATCTTTCGGGAAAAGAAATAGGAGAAGCTAGCATGTATCCAGTCATGATTAATATCAGAGAGAAGAAAGTCGTGGTAGTGGGAGGCGGCAAGGTTGCAGCGCGGAAGATTAAGACCTTGCTGGCTGAGCAGGCTGCTGTGACAGTGGTCAGTCCGACTCTGCATGCTGACATTCCGCAGGCGGAGATCCAGTGGCTAACTAGACCCTACCAGACAGGCGATTTGGAAGGCGCGAAACTGGTCTTTGCCTGTACAGATCAGGAGGAAGTCAACCGTCAGATTATGGAGGAGGCGGCACCCAGTCAGCTGGTGAACAATACGGGAGACAAGACCTCTCTGACTTTTATAATGTAGCCATTGCGCGAAAGAAGGACGTATCTGTCATGATCTCGACCAATGGTCTCTCGCCTAGTCGCTCCAAGGAGATTCGCAAGAAGATAGAAGCAATTTTAGACCAACTTTAAAAGAAAGAAAGAAGCATGCACCTATTATATGTGGGTTTGACCCATCGGGAAACACCGCTGACAATTTTGGAAAAAGCGCATTTTTCAGATCAGGAGGGGCTCAAAGCTCTAAAGCTCCTGAAAAGAGAAAAAAGTATCTTGGAAAATATCATCCTGTCTACCTGCAATCGGACCGAGCTCTATCTGGTGGTGGACCAGCTGCACACTGGCCGCTACTATTCCAAGCATTTTTTGGCGGACTGGTTTCAGATTCCTGTTAAGGAGCTGGAAGAGTATTTGGTCTTTCGTGAGGGGGATGAGGCCTTGCGGCATCTCCTGCGGGTCTCTATCGGCCTGGAATCCAAGATTGTCGGTGAAAGTCAGGTCTTGGGCCAGCTCAAGCAGGCTTTTCTGACGGCGCAAGATGCTGGTACAACTGGAATTGTCCTCAATCAGGCTTTCAAGCAGGCGTTGACCTTTGCCAAGCGCATGCACGATGTTTATCGAATCAATGACCGACCTATTTCTATCGGCCTGACAGCTATCCAAGAATTGGACCGACTGGAGCTGGATTACAGCACTAAAAAGGTAGCTGTTATTGGTCTGGGAGAGATTGGTCAGCTAGTGACCAAGTATGCACTCCAGCGGCCTTTCATGTCAGTCATGCTGCTCAATCGGACGGTCAGCAAGGCCCAAGCATTTCTGACAGAAGACAGGGTATCTGCCTATGGCTGGGATGAGTTGGAAGCAGTGCTGGCGGATGCGGATGTGGTCTTTTCAGCGGTTAAAACGGAAGAATACATTATCTTTCCCTCCATGCTCAAGGCGGATGCGGTCGTGTTTGATCTCTGTCTGCCGCGTTCCTGCCATCCAAGCTCGTCTCTGAAGCTCTATAATATTGAAAATCTAACCAATCAACTGGAGCAATACAAAGCGGAGCGGCAGGAGATTGCCGGTCGGATTGCTTTGGAGATTGATGAGGAGCTGGTCAAGTTTGCTGACTGGCGTCAGCAGCTAGGCATTATTCCTCTGATTCAGGAAATTAGGGATAAGGCTTTGGAAGCTCAAGCTTCGGCTATGGAAAGTCTTAATCGCAAGATTCCGGATTTGACTGAGCGAGAGCAGAAGCAGATTTCCAAGCACATGAAGAGTATTATCAACCAAGTCTTGAAGGAGCCAATCTTGCAGCTCAAAGAGCTGTCAGTCGGAGATCATTCAGACTATGACATTGCCTTGATTGCCAAGATATTTGGCTTGCACAGAGAAAGGGGAAAAGATGAAGGTCATTAAGGTAGGAACCCGCAAGAGTAAGCTGGCCATGACCCAGACCCAACAGTTAGTCGACCAGCTCAAGGCGCTCCATCCAGAGCGGGATTTTGTCCTCGTTCCCTATACCACAAAAGGAGATCGCTTGACCCATGTCAGCCTCCAGGAAATTGGCGGCAAGGGAGTCTTTGTCAAGGAAATTGAACGAGCTCTCTTAGCTGGTGAGATCGATATGGCGGTTCACAGTCTCAAGGACATGCCGGCTAAGCTAGCTGAGGGCTGTGCGCTCGGTGCGATTAGTCAGCGAGAAGATGTCCGGGATTGCTTGATTTTCCGTCAAGCTGGCCAGACGCTAGCTAATCTGCCTGAGGGCGCTCTTATAGGAACCAGCAGCATTCGCCGACAGGTTCAGCTGCAGGCTCAGAGGCCGGATTTGGCTTTCAAGCCACTGCGAGGCAATATTGATACTCGCATCAAGAAGCTGGAAGAAGGCGAGTACGACGCGATTGTCTTGGCTATGGCTGGACTTAAACGCTTGGGCTGGCTGGACCAAAGTCGTCTTCACATTCAGCCTTTAGAGACCAGTCTTTGTCTGCCAGCTATTTCTCAGGGCGCTTTGGCAGTGGAATGCCGGGAAGAGGATGAGGAACTGCGGCAACTGTTGGCAACTGTTCAGGACGAGAAGACAGCTGCTGAAGTGGCAGTTGAGCGGGCAGTTTTGGCACAGATGAATGCAGACTGCACTTTCCCTATCGCTGCTTTTGCCCAGAAAAAAGATCAGGACTATCAGCTAGAGGCTATGCTGGCCAAGGAGGACGGCCAATGTGTCTTTGTCAGCCTTAAAGGGCAGGATGGCCAGCAATTAGCTGAGCAGGCTGTGCGCCAGTTAGCCGATAAGGGAGTAGTAGGAATGCCATGGTTAAAAAAATAATCTTTACCAGAGAGCAGGCGCCAGACTCAGCCTGGCTAGCAGAAATCAGACAGGCTGGATTTGAGACGCATCATGTTCCTCTCATCCGCTGTCAGTCTCTGCCCTTGCCAGAAGCTGTCCAAGCAATTCTGCCAGAAGCCGACTGGGTCTTTTTTACAAGTGCTGTCGCAGTGGAGGCTTTCAGTCCCTATCTGAAAGCGGATTACCGGATTGCGACCATTGGACCTCAGACCAGTCAGGCGCTGGATAAGCTAGGCCGAGCCTGTGATTTTCAGGCCAGCAGCCACTATGGTCTTGACTTTATTCAGGAGTGGCTGGATTTGGCTCTGCCAACGCAGAAGATCTTGCTGCCTCAGAGCAGCCTGTCCAATCCCAGTCTGGCTGAGAAGTTAAAAGAAGCAGGTCATGATGTCTGGGCTTGGCCTATGTACGAAACGACCTCAAATCCTGCTGGTCAGGACCAGCTCGAGACCTATCTGTCCCAGGAGGGTGTGATTTGGACCTTTGCCAGTCCGTCGGCTTGGCAGAGTTTTTGTGCTATTAAGCCCCATCTAGCGTCCAGCCATCAGATTGCAGTGATTGGCCAGACAACGGCTCAGGCAGTCAAGGAGTCCGGCTATGAGGTGGACTACCAGCCCCAGAGTCCTTCTGTTGAGGAAATGGTCAAGGAAATAATCAAGAAAGAAGAGAAAAAGCATGGAATTTTATAGACATCGCAGGCTGAGGAGAAGCAGCGGTCTGCGGCAGCTGGTTCGAGAAACCAAGCTGTCTGTGGATGATTTTATCCAGCCCTTATTTATCAAGGAAGGTCTAACTGAAAAGCAAGAGGTAGCTTCTATGCCGGGAGTTTATCAGTTCTCACTTGAGGATTTGCTGCCAGAAGTTCAGGAATGTGTGGACTTGGGCATTCGGGCTTTTATCGTCTTTGGCATTCCGTCAGAAAAGGACGAAAGAGGCAGTCAGGCTTCAGCTGAAAACGGCATTGTCCAGGAAGCTATCCGTCTGATCAAGAAGCATTTCCCTGAGACGGTCGTCATTGCAGACACCTGTCTCTGTGAGTTTACCAGTCACGGCCATTGCGGTATTTTGCGAGGGGAGGAAGTGGACAATGATCTGTCTCTGACTAGACTGACAGAAGTCGCTGTCAGCCAAGCCAGGGCTGGAGCAGATGTCATTGCGCCTTCCAATGCCATGGACGGTTTTGTGGCGGCTATTCGTCAGGGGCTTGATGCGGCGGGCTTTGAAGATATTCCTATCATGTCCTATGCGATTAAGTTTGCCTCTAGCTTTTATGGACCTTTCCGAGATGCAGGCGAGAGTGCTCCGGCCTTTGGCGAGCGCAAGACCTATCAGATGGATCCGGCCAATCGCTTGGAGGCTCTAAGAGAAGCCAAGAGCGATGAGGAGCAGGGAGCAGACTTTCTCATGGTTAAGCCAGCTCTGGCCTTTCTGGATATCCTCAGAGAGCTGCGCCAGGAAACTAGGCTGCCTCTGGTGACCTATAATGTCAGTGGAGAATACGCCATGGTCAAGGCAGCAGCTCAGCAGGGTTGGATCAATGAAAAAGCTATAGTCATGGAAACCTGACCAGTATGAAGCGGGCTGGAGCAGACTTGATTATCACTTATTTTGCCAAAGATGCGGCCGGCTATCTGAGAGAAGGATAGAGACTGCGGAAAATCAGCAGTTTTCTAGATAAGGAGGACCAACTTGAAGAGAGAACATTCCAACCAATATTTCGCAGAGGCTCAAAAGCTCTTTCCAGGCGGGGTCAATAGTCCTGTACGGGCCTTTAAGGCTGTGGGCGGCCATCCGCTTTTTATCGAAAAAGCCAGCGGAGCCTATTTACATGATGTTGATGGCAACCGCTATATTGACTACGTCCTGTCCTGGGGACCCATGATTTTGGGGCATGCTCCTAAGGATGTGTTGCCGGCAGTTGAGGAAGCTATTTGGGAGGGGACCAGTTTTGGTGCTCCGAGCCCCAGAGAGATTGCTCTCGGCCAGCTGGTGCAGGAGCGTTTGCCTTTCATGGAAAGAATGCGGATGGTCAATTCGGGAACGGAAGCGACCATGAGCGCCATTCGGGTAGCGCGTGGAGTGACCAAGCGCTCTAAAATTGTCAAATTTATCGGCTGCTATCATGGCCATAGCGATTCCTTTTTGGTTCAGGCTGGTTCAGGCTTGGCTAGCTTTGGGATTGCTGATTCTGCCGGAGTCATTGCTCAGGTAGCTGGGGAAACTCTGGCCTTGCCTTACAATGATACAGATGCTCTCAAAGCTTGCTTTGAAAAGTACGGAGACGACATTGCCTGTGTCATTTTAGAAGCAGTTGCGGGCAATATGGGCTTGATTCCAGCGGATGCGGACTTTATCAGTACTATTCGCTCCCTCACTCAGGAATACGGCTCCCTTTTCATCGTAGACGAGGTCATGAGTGGTTTCCGAGCTCATTATCAGGGGGCAGTCGGCCTCTATCAGACAGAGCCGGATCTGGTCTGCTTGGGCAAGGTTATCGGTGGCGGCTTCCCAGTCGCAGCCTTTGGCGGCAAGGCCGTCTATATGGATCAAGTAGCTCCCTTAGGCAGCATCTATCAGGCCGGCACTTTGTCGGGCAATCCAGTTGCCATGACGGCTGGTTACGAAACCCTGAAACAGCTGACACCTGAGCTCTTTGATGAGATTGAAGAGAAAACAAGCTACCTCTGTGATGGCTTACGAAGTCTAGCCGATAAGTACAGCATTAATCTGCAAGTCGTGTCCAAGGGAACCATGTTTGGCTTCTTCTTCAGTCAGAAGCCAGTCCGTAATTTTGAGGATTCTAAGGCGGCTGACCATGCTCAGTTTGCGCGACTGCACGGTCTCTTGCTGGAAGAGGGCATCTATCTGGCACCATCTCAGTATGAAACCAATTTTATGTCCAGTGCCCATACTAGAGCGGACCTAGACCAGACCTTGGCGGCCTTTGAGCGGGCATTTCAAGAAATGAAAGAAGAAGCAAATGGCTAAGATTGTGTTAGTAACAGGCGGTGCCAGAAGCGGCAAGTCGGCATTTGCAGAGGATCAGTTAGCTGACCGAGAGGAAGTCTGCTACATTGCGACTGGCCTGCCTCGAGGAGAGGATCCAGAATGGCAGGAGCGGATTCGGCTGCACCAAGAACGCCGGCCGGCTTCCTGGACGACTCAGGAGCAGTATGCAGGCTGGCAGACTGGCTGCGAGAGCAGTCGCATCCAGTTTATCTGCTGGATTGTGCCACTCTCCTGACCAGCAATCGCCTCTTTGATTTGATTGCCCAGCATTTTCCAGACAAGCTGGAGCTGACGGAGGAACACTTTCTCAGTCGGCAGGAGCAGTCTTTCCTGCTGCAGCTCTTGGAAGAAGAATGGCAAGAACTCTTTTCTACAATCCGTCAGACAAATGCTGAGTGCTGGATTGTAACGGACGAGGTTGGTCTGGGCATTGTCCCTGAGACCAGACTAGGATGCTTTTTCCGTGATGTGCAGGGCAAGATCAACCAACTGATTGCAAAGGAGGCGAGTGAGGCTTATCTCGTTATCTGCGGCCTCGCTCAGCAGTTGAAATGATAAAGGCATTGATTATCTATACCCAATTTTTTAGCCGGATTGTGATTCCAAAGGCAGTGGATATCTCCTACCTGCGACGAGGTCTGCCCTTTCTGACCCTCTTTGGTCTCTTGCTGGGTTTGATTTCAGGTGGATTTTATTTCCTGACGAGTCTAGTTCTGCCAGGGATGGTCGCTTGGGTTCTGACTCTTGCTTTCGATGTTCTGCTGACGGGCGGTTTTCACTTAGATGCCTTGGCGGACACGGCGGATGGGCTCTTCTCCTCTCGTAAGAAGGAGCGGATGCTAGAGATTATGAAGGACAGCCGGATTGGCAGCAATGGCGTTCTGGCACTCATTCTCTATTATGCTCTGATGCTGGTTCTCTACTCTTATCTGCCAGAGCCTCGCTGGTTTATCGTGGCTAGTCTGACCATGATTGGCAAGGCTGGTCTGAGCCTACAGCTCTACCGGATGGCCTACGCCAGAGAAGGCGGCGGCTCGGGGAATTTCTTCAGTGGCAGCAAGACTAGTCATATCCTGCTTGCCCAGCTTCTCCCCTTGCTCCTGTCTCTGCTGGTTTTAAGTTGGAGAGGCCTTCTGGCTTACAGCTTGGTATTTCTGGGAGCAATCGGCTATCGTAGTTTCGTTTATAATAAAATTGACGGTCACACAGGCGATACCTTAGGAGCCTATGTCGAAATTGCCCAGCTCCTCTATCTTTTAGGATTGGTGGTGCTGGGATGAAAAGATGGTATTTGATGCGGCATGGTCAGACAGACTACAACCGCAGGCGCTGTTTCTACGGCAGCCATGATGTCTCTATCAACGAGCAAGGCCAAGCGGACTCCAAGCAGCTGGCGCTACTGATGCAGGAGCACACGGTCGATGCAATCTACACTAGTAGTCTCAAGCGGACGCAGGAAACAGCCTGGCTGGCTTTTCCAGAAAGGAAAGTCCAGCCCATAGCTGATTTTGACGAGCGGGGCTTCGGGCAATGGGAAGGCTTGACAGCTGATGAGATTGAAGCGGCTTTTCCAGAAGTCTGGCAGGCTTGGCTGGAGGCCCCCTTTGAGATCACGCCTCCTGAGGCAGAAGTTTTCTCAGACTTTCAGACCAGAGTCTGGGCAGCAACGGACCGCTTGCTAGATAGTACTGATGAGTCAATCGCTTTAGTGGCTCATTTGGGAGTCCTTCGCTTGATTTACCAGCATTTGGTTGATGGAGAGGCTGTTTTTTGGAACATTGATGTCCCCCAAGGACGAGTGCTGCTCTTGGAAGAGCGGGACCAGACTTGGCAGGCGACCTTACTCTAAGGGCTTATTATTTAAAACAAACAACATGATTTATCTTGGGGAAGAGGTGACCAGATGAATACACAGATTCAGGATGAATTCACTTTTAAAAATGGTCAGACCATGCGCAATCGCGTTGTCTTGGCTCCTATGACCATCTGCGCTAGTGAGCCGGGTGGCTATGTATCTCAGGCAGATATTGATTTTTTTGCCCGCCGGTCTAGGTCGGTTGGCATGGTCATTACTGGCAGTACCTATGTCCATCCTCTGGGCAAGTCCTTTGCGGAGAGCTTCAGCGGCGCCGAGGACGATAAAATTGAGGGGCTTAGCCGTTTGGCCAAGGCCATCAAGGATCAAGGGGCTCTGGCTATTGTTCAGCTCTACCATGGTGGTCGTATGGTGCTGCCTGACTTGATTGACGGGCAGCCAGTAGCTCCCAGTGCAGTCAAGGCTCCGCGCGACTATCTGGCAGAGCCAAGGGCGCTCAAAAACGCTGAAGTGGAGCAGGTGATAGAGGACTTTCTGTCAGCTATTAGACGGGCGATTCAGGCTGGCTTTGATGGAGTCGAGCTTCATGGAGCTAATACCTACCTTATCCAGCAGTTTGTCTCTCCTCATTCAAATGTCCGTCAGGACAAGTGGGGCGGCAGCCTTAACAACCGCTTGCGCTTTCCAAAGACCTTGCTGAAAAGAGCCAAGCAACTAGTCAAAGAAGAGGCCGACCGCCCCTTCCTGATTGGCTACCGCTTTTCTCCGGAAGAGATTGAAGAGCCAGGTATCCAGCTTTATGATACCCTGCAGTTGCTGGAGCAGCTCATCTATCATCAAGTAGACTATCTGCATATTTCGACCTCTGATGTCTGGCGCTCGTCTATCAGAGATTCTCAGGACTCGGAGCCAGTGATTCAGAAATTATCAGAAAAATTAATGATAGAGTGCCCCTGATTGGTGTCGGTCAGATAGAGACCAAGCAGGATGCCCAGCGAGTATTGGATGCGGGGACTCCGCTCTTTGCTCTCGGCAAGGCCCTGCTCCTAGACCCAGACTGGGCTGAAAAAGTTGTCTCCGGCCGAGAGGCAGAAGTTATCCGAGCTTATCGCGATGAGTTGCAGGCTGATTTGGCTCTGCCAACTGCCTTTGTCGAAGATACTAGAAGCTATCTGGAAGGAAAAGATTAAGACAAGCACATCCCCAAGGAGGAAAGAGAATGAGCAATCACTTGTTTTTCACTCGTTTGCTCTCCCATCTTCAGGACATTGAACCACCTTAGATAGAGAGAAGCGTATTTAGATTTGACTAGGACAGACCGTCTTAAAGTAGTTTACAAAATAGAAAAGGAAGTTGAATATTTTATGAAACATTTTAAAAAAATTATGGCTCTAGCCTTGGCAGGCCTAGCCCTAGCCTCCTGTGTAAACCCTAGCAAAACCAGTGAGCCTTCTGGCGATAGTGGCAGTAAGACTGTAACCATTGGTTATACGCAATTTCCAGCAAATGTAGATCCAGCAGCGGAATACAATGGTTGGTTCACGGTTCGTTACGGAGTGGGAGAAACCCTCTTTAAGATGGACGACAAACTTGAGGTGAAACCTTGGCTTGCTGAGAAAATCGAAGCAGTCTCAGACCTAGAGTGGAAAATTACCCTCAAGGATAAGGTGACTTTCCAAAATGGTGAAAAAATGACCGGTGAAAAGGTCAAAGCCTCTCTGGAACGCTTGATTAAGATAAGCGAACGGGCGGCATCAGATATGGGCATTGACAGTATCTCTGCGGAGGGTCAAACCGTGACCATCAAGACAAAGGCTGTGCAGCCGATCATGGCGAATCTCTTGGCAGAGCCATACTCCGCCATTGTCGATACGACTGGCAAGAGTGCATCTGACAAGGCCCCTGTCGGAACTGGCCCTTACATGGTGACCAAGTACACTCCTGAGAGCGGAGCAGAGCTCAAGGCTTATGATGACTACTGGGATGGCAAGCCAAAAGTTGCTAATCTGAAGATCAAATACTTCTCTGATCCGACAGCTATTTCTGCAGCCCTCAAGTCTAAGGAAGTTGATGCCGTCTATGGTCTGCCTTATGCAAATCTAAGTACTTATGCTTCCGATAAGAACTACAAAATTTCTGAAGTAGAAGGTTCCCGCTACCTAGCTTACTACTATAACTTTGAAAATCCTTACGTAGCAGATGACAAGTTCCGTCAGGCTTTAGATACCTTGGTAGACAAGAAGACCTACTCTGAATCCCTCTTTAAAGGCTCAGCTGTGCCAGCTGTTGGCCCTTTCCCTAAAGGATTTGCCTTTGCCCTGCAAAAGAGTGTCCATGAATTTAACGTAGAAAAAGCTAAAAAACTCTTGGATGAAGCTGGCTACAAGGATACTGACGGCGATGGCTACCGTGAAAAAGACGGTCAAAAAGTCAGCATTGAGCTGCTGTCCTTTACTCGTCTGCCTGAAATGCCGCTGGCTGTAGAAGCAAGCCAACAACAACTCAAGGAAGTCGGAATCGAAGCGACTATTAAGAAAGTTGAAGTCAGTGCCGTTGCCAGTGAAAAGGACTATGCTTTCACACCTTACGCGGTGGTAGCAGCTCCTATCGGTGATCCATATGCCTTCTTCAACAGTGCTGTCAAGACCAATGGTACAGCCAATATCGGTCACTACAGCAACCCAGAAGCAGACAAGAAAATCGAAGAGTTGGCGACTGAAACTGATCCAGCTAAGCGTAATCAGCTCAGCAAGGAAATCCAAGAAATCATGGACAAAGACTACGGCTTTACCATTATCGGCTTCTTCAAGGTCGCTCTGGTAATGGACAAGTCCGTCTCTGGTTTGGAATCCCATCCAACAGACTACTACCATGTCAGCAACAAACTATCAAAGGAATAAAACATGCTGGAAATGAAAGATCTGCTGGTGCAGTCAGCAGATAAAGTCATTCTCGATCGGGTCTCCCTCTCTTGCTGAGGGGGAGTCCCTTTCGATTGTGGGCGAGAGTGGCAGTGGCAAGTCCACCCTGCTCAAGATGCTGCTGGGTCTCCCTCTCAGGGGGCTGACAGTAACAGAGGGCAGTATTACCTTTGAGGGGCAGGAAATTCAGCCCCAGGGCCACCGCATTTATCTGCCTTTTTGTAGGCCGAGAAGTGGCCTGGATTAGCCAGCATGCCAGTCTCAGCTTTAATAACCGCCGTAAGATCAAAAAGCATTATCAGGACTTGGTGAAGAATCAGGGCCAGCAAGCATCAAATCTCCGTCCCTTGGAAGAATGTCTAGAGATGGTGGGACTGCTGCCTGAAAAAGTCGTCAATAAGTATCCTTTCGAGCTCAGCGGTGGTATGATGCAGCTAGTCGGTGTAGCGCTGGCTTTAGCCAGCAGGCCCAAACTGCTGCTGGCTGATGAGCCGACTAGCGCTCTGGATGTCCTGTCGAAAATGAAGTTGCTTGATCTCTTGAGCAAGCTTCATCAGGAGGAAAACATGGCCATTCTCTTTGTCACACATGATATCAGTGTAGCTGAGCATCTAGCGCAAAAAGTAGTCGTCATGAAAGAAGGGCAGATTGTCGAAAGTGGTCCAGCCCATCAAGTTCTCCGCCATCCTGAGCAGGCCTATACCCAGAAATTGCTGAAGGCTGTGCCTAAGCTGGCAGAGTTTAGAGAAGGGGAGCAGCTATGAATCAAGTATTGGTCGGTCGCCAGTTGACCTACGAGTACAGTCAGATAGGCGAGCGGAGAATCGGTGTCTTTGATATTGACATTAGCTTGGAAAAGGGACAGGCTTTGGGTCTGGTCGGTGAATCAGGTTCAGGTAAGAGTACCATTGCCAAACTCATCTGCCGCTTTTTAAAGCCGGACCAAGGGGAGCTGACTCTACTGGGCCAGCCAGTCTCTGCCTACAAGGATAGGGACTACTATGCTCGGGTCCAGTATATCGCCCAGCAGCCCCAGTCGAGCTTTCATCCCAAGCGCAGCATTCAGCAGAGCCTAGAAGAGGTCTGTCGAAACTTCTCTCTCTATCAGCAGCAGTCAGATAGAAAGCAGGCCATCCATGACTTGCTGAGATCGGTTGGTCTGACACCTGAGCTTGCCCGGCGGCTGCCGCACCAGCTGAGCGGAGGAGAATGCCAGCGGGCGGCTATTGCCCGTGCCCTGCTGATTAATCCCGATGTGCTCATCTGCGATGAAATCACCAGTGCTCTGGATGTGACCGTTCAGTATGAGGTCATGCAGCTGCTGGCAGATATCAAGGAGCGCTCGCAAACCTCCTTTCTCTTCATCTCTCATGACATCGCTCTGGTCAGCAATTTTGCGAAAGATTTGGTCGTCCTCAAGGACGGAATCGTGCAAGAAAAGGGCAGCATGCGAGAGGTCGTCTCTGCTCCCAAGAGTGACTATACCAAGCTCTTGCTCAGTCAGTACAGGGAGGATAAAGATGAGGATTAAGCAAGAACTAGACTCTATGGCTCCTTGCAGTAGCTATCCAGGCAGTCTGCCCATCACAGATGAGCTGGCTATCCAGTACACTCTGCTCAAAGGACAGGCCTCCCAGCCCTTGCTGACCATCAGTGCTGCAGTCCATGGCTGCGAGTATGTAGGGGTTAAAGCGCTGATGGACTTGGCGCATGAGTGGGACTTTAGCTTTCAAGGCTCTGTCCTCCTCCTGCATGCAGTCAATGTCAGCGGCTTCTGGGCTCGGGAGACGACACTTGTACCTGAGGACGGCCTCAATCTGAACAGGATTTCAGGACCAAGAGCCAGTTTCCAGCCTCAGCTATCAGATTCGGTCTGTGATTGAGAGCCAGGTTTTTAGCGTCAGTGATTTCCTCATTGACCTACACAGTGGCAATCGGGAAGAACTGCTGACCCCTCATGGTTACTATTCTCTGCGGGCGAATCCAGAGGTGGTCGAAAAGTCCTATCAGATGCTGCAGGCTTCTGGGACACCGATTATCTATCAATCTCAGGACCGTGGCAATCTTTATCACGCTGCCTCGGTGGACTATGGTTTGCCTAGCATCCTGCTGGAGCGGGGAGAAAACGGCACCTGTCTGCCAGAGGATGTGCTGGCCATGAAAGAGTCGGTCAAACAAGTCGCCCGCTATCTTTTTGAAGGGGTTATGCCCTATTATAAGCAGGCGCCACTGATCTTTGATGACAGCTACTATCTGACCTGTCAGAGGTCGGGCTGCTGGATGTGCTTTGTCCGTCCTAATCAAACAGTACAGGCTGGTCAGGTCATCGGCGAAATCTGTGATATTTATGGCAATATTTTAGAAAAGGTGACTGCCAAGGAAGACGGTCTGGTCCTCTACCAGAAAGCGACCTTGGTCGTCCACCAAGGCGAAGTGCTGTTGGCTGTAGCTAGCAAGAAGCCTGGAAGCTACCGGACATCTGAAAGGGAGGCGCATGATTAAATTTATTATCAAAACTATTCTGCAATTTGTCCTCATCCTTCTCTGCGTCAGCTTTATCTCCTTTTTGCTGGTTTATCTAGCACCGGGAGATCCGGCTGAGAGTATCCTCAACGCTCAGGGTATTCCTTATACCAAGGAACTGTTGGAAATCAAACGAGCAGAGATGGGCCTGAATGGCAGCTTTATGGAGCAATATCTGGCCTGGCTGGGCAGGATTGTCCATGGCGACTTTGGTGTGACCTATAATTCAGGAGCTTCGGTTTGGGAGCAGCTTGTTTTCTATTTTCCCAATACAGTCTACCTAGCTTTCTATACCCTGCTAGCGACTCTGGGAATTTCCCTGCCAACAGCTCTCTACACATCCTACCATGCTGGAAAGCCTATCGACCGCTTCCTGATGGCAGGTCTGGCCTTCTTGAATGCCATTCCTAGCTTTGTTATGGGGATTATCCTGATTCTGATTTTTTCTGTTCAGCTTCACTGGCTTCCCATTCAGGCAACGGCCAATGAGCTGGGCTTGGTCTTGCCAGTCATAACACTGGCCATGATCATGTCCACTCGCTATATCCCGCAGCTGCGAACTGCTTTGATAGAAGTGCTACATTCGCCAGAAGTCGAAGGTGCGCGAGGTCGGGGGATTCGAGAGGGACATATCCTACTGCATGATGTGATTTACAATGTTCAGCCCTTTCTTCTCACCTTAGTCAGCCTTTCTTTGGGCTCGCTCCTAGGCGGTGTAGCTATTATCGAGCACCTCTTTTCCTGGCCGGGCATCGGTAAGATGCTGATTGGTGTAGTTGCCAAGCGGGATTATCCCCTTATTCAGGGGGCGGTTCTCTTTATCACAGCTGGTGTCTTGACTGTAAATCTAGTCTTTCAGCTGCTTACGGTTTGGCTCAATCCGCGCGTCCGACTGGCTCAGGAAAATCCCAAACTGCTGCCGCGCACGAAGAAATTAAAAGCAAGCAAGGAGGGTTCGTATGGATAAGAAAATTAATCGAAAACTCCTGATCTTGGGCGGCCTTATCGTCCTGGCCCTGCTCCTATCTTCCTTGGCTCCTCGTCTCTTGGGTGATAGTTTGACCAAGGTCAATCTGGGACAAGCCCTGCAAGGACCGAGCAGCAGTGAGTGGTTCGGAACGGACGCTCTGGGTCGGTCTGTCTTTGCGCGTGCAGTAAGCGGAGGTGCGGAAACAGTTATGCCAGCCCTGATGATTCTGATGCTGATTGCGGCGGTGGGCTCCTTTATCGGGGTGACTAGCGCTTTCATCGGCGGGAAATTCGACCAGTTCATCTTGCTGGTAATCACGGCTTTTCAGTCTTTCCCATCTATCATTTTGGTCATTGCCATCGTCAGTATCTTGGGCATCGGTCTCCAGCAAACCCTCATCGCTATCTGCCTGACGGCCTGGACCAAGTATGCCTACCTGATGCGTTCCATGACCCTGCAGCTGAAAAATGAACCCTATATCCAGTCCTCGAAAATGTATGGCAATAGTTTTTGGACAACTCTGAAAAACTATTATTTTCCAAGTCTGTTTCCGCAGATTCTGACGACCATGAGCTTTGACATCAGCACCATTATCATGGAAATCGCTGGTCTCAGCTTTGTCGGCTTGGGAGCTCAGGCACCGTCGCCTGAGTGGGGAGCCATGATTAATGACGGCCGGATTTACATTCAGGAAGCCCCTTGGATTGTGGTCTTTCCTTGTATCTTGCTGATTCTGACCATTCTCCTCTTTACCAAGTTCGGGGATGCTCTCAACAGCAAGTACAATCGCATGAGTTGATTATCAAAAAAAACATAAACTATAGCCCCTATCTCTTGGGACTGCAATCATAAAAAATATGAATACAAGAAAGTGATTCAATAAAAATGAGAAAAAAATTATTTTTATTAGTTGTCCTCTTGCTGCCTTTATTCTTGGTAGCCTGCCAGCAAAACTCAAACTCATCCCAGAAAGTGGATGAGAAAGACAAACTCACTATGGTCTGGGGTGAAGACTTTGGGGATGTCAACCCTCACCGCTACAATCCAGACCAATTTGTCATTCAGGATATGGTCTATGAAGGTCTGGTCCGCTACGGTGACAATGGTAAAATCGAGCCAGCCTTGGCTGAAAGCTGGGATATCAGCGAAGATGGTAAAACCTATACCTTCAAGCTGCGAAAGGCAAATTCTCAGACGACTCTGACTTTAACGCGGAGAATGTCAAACGGAATTTCGATACAGTCTTTTCAGAGGAAAATAAGAAAAACCACACTTGGTTTGACTTCACCAACCAGCTGGAAAGCTATCGAGTTGTAGATGAGCATACCTTTGAGATCAAGCTCAAACAAGCCTACAGTGCGACTCTCTATGATCTTTCCATGATTCGTCCAATCCGCTTCGTAGCTGACGCTGCCTTCCCTGACGGGGATGACACAACTAAGGACAACCTCAAAAAACCAATCGGAACCGGTCAATGGGTTGTCAAAGACAAGAAGGCAAATGAGTACATCACCTTTGCCCGTAATGAAAATTACTGGGGTGAAAAGCCTAAACTCAAAGAAGTAACGGTCAAGATTATCCCAGATCCACAAACCCGTGCTTTGGAGTTTGAGTCTGGAAATGTAGACTTGCTCTATGGAAATGGCGTTATCGGTTTGGATAACTTTGCCAAGTATGCCAAGGATGACAAGTACACGACAGACGTATCTCAGCCAATGTCCAGTCGCCTCATGCTCTTGAATGCAAAGCAGGAAATCTTCAAAGACAAGACTGTTCGTCAGGCGATGAACCATGCGGTTGATAAGAAGTCTATCGCGAAAGACATTTTCCGCGGAACAGAAACACCGGCTGATACCATCTTCTCCAAGTCTACTCCGCACTCTGACGCCAATCTGACTCCGTATGAATATGATATCGAGCTGGCTGAAAAGATGCTGGACCAAGCAGGCTGGAAGAAAGGCTCTGATGGTATCCGTGAAAAAGATGGTAAGAAATTGAGCCTGAATGTTCCTTATATCTCGTCTAAGGCGACAGACAAGGATTTGGTTGAGTACTTCCAGGGCGAATGGAAGAAAATCGGAATCGATGTTCAGCTCAAAGCGATGGAAGAAGATGACTACTGGGAAAATATTAAGACGGGCGACTTTGATTTGATGCTGACCTTCTCTTGGGGAGCACCTTGGGATCCGCATGCTTGGATGACTGCCTTGACTTCACCAGCAGACCATGGTCACCCAGAAAATGTTTCCCTAGAAGCTCTGCCATCTAAGCCAGAAATTGATAAAATTATCAAGGCGACTTTGGTTGAGCCAGACGAAGCAAAAGTTGATGAAGGCTACAAGAAAGTCCTCACCATGCTCCATGATGAAGCTATCTATATCCCAATCACTTACCAATCCGTTGTTTCCGTCTACCGCAAGGGAGAACTCGATGGCATGCGCTTTGCTCCAGAAGAAAATGCCTTCCCACTGCGCTACATTGAGAAAAAATAAAAGCTACCTTCATACATAAAAATTTGCATATAAGGGGAGTAGTGTTGCTAAGTTGAAAAGCTTATCAGCCGCCCCTTTTCTTTTAAGGACTATGAAAAAAGATTTATTTAAAACAATAGTTTCTTTCTTAGCTGCCCTCTTGATGATATCAGTATTGACCTTTCTCTTGGCCAAGCTATCCTCAGCGGATCAAGCAGAAAACTATTTAAGGGTATCTAAGATTCAAGTGACTCCTCAATCCTTGGAAAAAGCCAGAGAATATCTGGGACTCAATCAACCCTGGCCTCAGCAGTATCTAAGCTGGCTGACTAAGGCCCTTCGTGGCGATTTTGGAACGTCTTATCTATTAAAGGTTCCTGTCCTGCCCTTGGTGCTGGAACGTTTCCAGTCGACCCTTTCTCTGGGCTTGACTTCCTTTGCCCTCATTTTGCTTACGTCTATTCCTTTGGGAATTTTTAGTGCAGTTTACAAGGGTTCTCTCTTTGATAAGGTCGTTCGCTTCCTATCCTTTTCCAGCGTTTCCATGCCCAGCTTTTGGTTAGGCTACATGCTGATTGTGGTTTTTGCTGTTCAGCTCAGATGGCTACCAGTTTCGGGCAAGAAGGATCTTAGCAGCTTGATTCTTCCCAGTCTGACCCTTAGTATGTCTTTAATTGGCCAATATACCGCTTTGATCCGCAAGGCCGTGATCGAGCAGATGAAGAGTGTCCATGTCGAAAATGCCCTCTTGCGTGGAGTCAGCAAGTTCTTCCTAGTCAAGAATCATCTCCTGAGAAATGCCCTGCCAGCCATTACGACAGGCCTGAGTCTGACCTTGGTCTATCTTCTGACAGGCTCCTTGATTGTCGAAGAAGTCTTCTCTTGGAATGGTGTCGGCTCCCTCTTTGTAGATGCGCTGCAGGCTGTGGATCTGCCCATCATCCAGTGCTGTATGCTGCTATTTGGTCTATTATTCTTGGGAAATAATATTCTAACCCAGCAGCTGCCAAGTTGGATTGACCCTAGAGTCAGAAAGGAGGAGCAATGTCTAAACGATTTATTTTTTCAAGTGTCATTTTGCTGGCCCTCTTCATCTGCGCTCTCTTTGCACCCTATCTATCCACCTTTGATCCCCAGCATGTAGAGATTTCAAATAAACTGATGCCGCCTGATGCTGTTCATCTGCTGGGAACCGATCAGCTGGGCAGAGATGTCTTGTCTCGTCTGCTGCATGGGGCTCGTTACTCCCTCTTTTTATCCTTGACCATCAGTCTACTGGAGGTGGTCATCGGTGTGACAGTCGGCTTACTGATTGGATGGTACCAAGGCAAGGCTGAAGCGACTTTCTTATGGTTTGCAAATGTTATTTCTGCTTTTCCAAGTTTCCTGCTTTCTCTAGCTACCGTAGGGATATTGGGGCAGGGAATGACCAATATGATTTTAGCCATTGTCATCATAGAGTGGGTTTATTACGCTCGGGTGACGGCCAATCTGGTCAAGAGTGCTAAAGAGGAAGCCTACGTCATTTCTGCTCAGACCATGGGCCTCTCTCAGTTTCATATTCTCAAAACTCATATCCTGCCCTTTATCTACAAGCCCATTTTGATTATTGTGCTGATGAATATCGGGAATATCATTCTCATGATTTCTGGCTTTTCCTTTCTGGGAATCGGTGTCCAGCCCAACATTACCGAGTGGGGCATGATGCTGCATGATGCTAGAAGCCATTTTCAAACGGCAACTTGGATGATGTTGGCGCCCGGACTGGCTATCTTTCTGACTGTGGTCGCCTTTAATCTATTTGCTGAATGCTTTGAAGAGAAAGGCTGGAAACAGATATGGAAAAAATAGCAGTAAAGAAACTGACAGCCCAAATCGAGGGAAAGACCATACTGCAGGACATCAGCTTTGAAGTGGAGGCAGGTCAGTCTCTGGTCATTATTGGGGAGAGTGGTTCTGGTAAAACCCTCTTAACCAAGATATTGATTGGGCAGCTACCTTCATCTTTAAGCCTGCAAGGAGAAGTTCACTACGGCACCATGACTTTGGAGCGAAATTCTCTCAAAGCTTGGCAGAAGCTGCGAGGCAGTCAAGTGGCCTACATGTCGCAAAATCCGATGGCTATGTTTAATCCTTTTCAGACTATTCAAAGTCATTTTTGGGAAACCCTGCGCAGCCATAGTAAGATTTCAAAAGAGGCTTGTCTAGCTAAGGCAGTAACTTCCATGAAAGAGGTGCGACTGGGAGAGCCGGAAGAGCTTTTGAAGAAATATCCTTTTGAGCTCAGCGGCGGTATGCTGCAGCGGGTCATGCTGGCTATCTTGCTTTGCTTAGAGCCAGAGACCATCATTTTGGATGAGCCTACTTCGGCGCTGGATATCCACAATCGCGAGCAGATTATTCTCATCTTAAAGGAGCAGCTGGCTAAGGGAAAGACTCTCATCACAGTGACCCATGATTATCATTTGGCGCGGGAGCTGGGAGGCAAAATGCTTGTCATGTATCAGGGGGCTATCATGGAGGAAGGGTCAGTGGCCAAGCTCCTTGAAAGTCCTTCGCAATCCTATAGCCAAGACCTTATCTTAGGAAATCCATACGAACGGTTGGTGAGAGACGATGCTGGAATGTAGACATGTATTTAAAAAATTCGATGGCAAAATGGTTGTCAAAGACTGCGATTTCACCGTCCATAAAGGTGAAATTATCGGCTTGATGGGCGAGAGCGGCAGCGGTAAGAGCACACTGGCGAAATTGCTGCTTGGCCTAGAAAAACCTAGCCAGGGTGAGATCCTGCTGGATGGCCAGCCCTACTCAGTCAAAGTCTGGCGTGAGAATTCTACTGGTTTTTCAGGACTCGCTTCACTCAGTCAATCCGAACTTTACAGTCGAGCAGGTCTTGACAGAGGCGCTGCCAAAAGATGTGGCTAGAGAAGAGATAGAAGCCATTCTAGAAGACGTCGGTCTGGATAAAAGTTATCTAAATCAGCCGGCGCGCCAGCTCAGTGGCGGTCAGCTCCAACGGATTTGCATCGCCCGCGGCCTACTCTTAAAGCCAGATGTTCTTATCTTTGATGAGGCTCTGAGCGGTCTGGATCCTATTGTTCAAGGCAGGTTGTTACGCCTCTTATATGATTTGTGGGAGAAATACCAGCTGACCTATCTTTTCATTTCTCATGATTTCAAGCTGAGCTATGCTCTCTGCCATCGGATTTTAGTCATGGCAGACGGGGAAATCGTTGACGAGATAAAGGACTTTGAGCTTCCTATCCAGGCTCATCACCCAGTGACAAAAAAGTTGATAGGCGACAAGGGACATTTGAGTTAATGCATGCCCCAGCCAGCTAATCTATTTTAGAATTAAAATTAAAGGAACATATATGAAACGTACTTTTGAAACGAGAAAACTTTACTTCGGCTTTCCAGTCTTCTTTTTAGGCTATAAGGACGATGTGCACGGCTATAATATTTCGACTTCTAGCTCAGTTTATTCCCTGGGCAGCATGATGGTTATTGCCATGCGTACCAAGGGGAATGCCATTACAGAGATTACCAAGCACCAGCAATTCACAGTCAATGTCCCTGAGAAGGATTTGACCAAAGAGTCTGAAATTGCTGGCTTCAACAGCCGTAAGGACAAGTTTGCCCTGACCGGTCTCAGCTACACTATTGGCGAGACGGTGGATGCTCCGCTGGTAGATCAATGTCCTGTTTCCATTGAGTGTCAGGTGCTGGATATGGTCGAATGCGGTGCCTTGACCAATGTCATCGCCCGTGTCACTCGGCGCGTGGTTGATGAAGATTTGATTGATGAGAATGACGCTTTCCGCAGTGAGCGCTTTCTCCTATCAGCTACATGGGAGACGGCGATGGACGGCTTTACCGCTATTTCAGCGACGAGTCAGTCAAGATGGGCTCCATTATCAAAGAAATCCGCAAACAAGAAGAAAAATAAAGAAACCGCTGAGATATTTAGGTCTCAGCGGTTTAGTTTTTAATTATAAGTCTTTCTTCTAGGCCAAATTTCTTTAGGAAACGGCCTTGCTCTTCTTGGATTTGCGGTGTCGGATTTTTGATGCCCATGACCAGTTCTATCATTTCTGGATGGACTTCCCGCACCAGCTGACTCAGAGCCCAGATAGCTGTAGCGACATGAATCGGATTTTGCCCCTTGTCGATAATTTCCAGCAGTTTGGGAATGGCAGAGCGGTCATTGGCATTTGCCAGAGCGATAATGGCATTGCGCTGCAGGATATTTTTCCCCCGCCAGCTGCCGGCCACATGACCGAATTTCTCCTTAAACTGACCGTTGGAAAGCTCCAAGAAAGGCAGGAGCTCCGGATGAGAAAGGTCGGGGTCAATCTCTGTTGCGAGCGGATTGTCCAAGCCTTTATTATAGGGACAGCAGATTTGGCAGATATCGCAGCCATAGATGACAGTCTTAATCTTCTTGCGAAATTCCAGATCCATGATGCCCTTGTCCTGAGTCTGAAAGGACAGACAGCGCTTGGCATTCATGCTGCCATCGCCAATCAGGCAGGAAGTAGGGCAGGCTATCACACAGCGGTTGCAGTCTCCGCAGCCGTAGTCGACGGGCTGATCAGGCTCAATGTCCAGATTGGTGATGAGCTCTCCTAAAAACATATAGGAGCCAAATTCCTTGGAGATGACCAAGCCATTCTTGCCGATAAAGCCGATTCCTGCTCTCTGGGCTACAGCGGTATCGACCAAGGCGCCCGTGTCCACCATGCCCTTGTATTCAAAGTCAGCGGTCAGCTCTTCGATTCCCTTGGCCAGCCGGTCCAGCTTGTCCTGCAGGACATAATGGTAGTCCAGTCCCCAGCTATTAGGGGTGAATTTCCCTCGCTTGTAGCCCGTTTTCTGAGGCTGCTGCTTGAGCTTGTGGGGGTAGGCGACTGCGATAGAGATAATGGTCTTGGCTGAGGCTAGACTCAGCTTGGGCTTGATCCGCTCCTCAATATTCTTGTGCTCAAATCCTGAATTGCGCCCTTCTTCTACAGCCAAGCGCAGCGATTTCTCCAGATAGTCAAAATCATCCGCTGTCGTAAAGCCAATCTTAGAAATCCCAATTTCTTTTGCTAAGTTAATAATGTCTTCTTTGATGTTCATCCTTACTATTATAGCGGAAAAATGCCAACTTGGCGAATGATTGATAAAGGGTTGCCTCCTCTATAGATATACCAATATTTTATAAGACTTCCTTAGCCTATATACTGTATGATATAATGAAATGTGGAATTTTTTATAGAAAGTTCCGCAAAGTTTAGGGAATTTTTTTAATAAATGGGAGTTATAATATGAAAAAGAGATATTATGAGTTTTTGAATGTCCTTATTACGGATGATAGTCCAATCAGAAATTTGGATTTTTATAAAGCCGGTTTGATTGAGTTATTTTTTATCTCACTGGTATTTATCGTTTCGATTTTCTTGCGTGGTAAGATCCATGATCGGAGCATGATGGTCATGCAGTTTACGATTGGGCATATCGCTATCTTGTTGCTAGCCTTCTTGTTATTCCAAAAGTTTTTTGATACCAAAGTGCTACAGATCATTCCGACCAGCTCTTACCTATTTCTTCATTTTGAATTGCTTTTTTGGGGCTCCATCTTTTTTGGTGAGAACTACTTAGCATTTTTTATGATTTTTATCATACTTAGCTTGTCTTATCAGCTGATCAATTTGCTCTATCAGATGGTAATCGTCTCAAAATTGAGATATTTTGAACAGAAACAAAAGATCAACATTTTGCAGATTCATGTTATCGTCCTGTGCTGCCTGTCAGCAGGAGTAGCAGTCATCACTCGCCTGTTTATGCTGTCAGGACTCTATATGATTATTGCCTTGGTAGGCTTGAGCATCGCATTGACGCCCTTGTATCTACTGGGCTATGCACAAGTTTTCACAGGCTGGAGAAATCAAGTGCCTGAAAAATGGTAGAATTGAAGGGGGATTGGTCTGTCTAGTCTTGAATACGTTTGGTTTCCTCTAACACGTTGATTGAGAAGATTAGAGTAAATGCATTTTAATCAGTAAGGTAGAGAAATAATTTTCTCTGCCTTTATTTTTTCACAAATCTGAAAGCGCTTCATTGACAAAGTCAATCAGATAGTTTATAATATAATAACAGTATAGAAATGGCAAGGAAGCCTGATTTGATCGCAATGAAGCGAGTGTTTCAGAATCAAAGGGTTTTTCTATGCCATTTTTTTGCGCACTATTATTTTTTATGGAGGATTGTTTCTATGCGGACAAAAGGAATTGTGCTGCTTTGTGGTTTGGCTTTGCTTCTGGGAGCCTGTCAAGCGGGGAATAATAAGACGACGACTGAGTCATCCTCGGCTAAGACGGAGACAACAGATAAGGACAAGGCTAAGGCTAAGACTTTGGATAAGGGCGTATGGGAAGACAAGCTTTACACTCGTCTGACTAAGCTCATCAAGGAGAATGGGAACACCAGCTCTAGCTATGATAAAAATAAAAAACCTTATGCCGTCTTTGACTGGGATAATACGACAGTCATTAATGACATAGGCGAAGCAACCTTTACCTATCAGATTGAAAATCTGGCCTTTAAGATGACGCCGGAAGAATTTGACCAAGCAGTGCGGACCAATATACCGAGCGACGATTTCGTTGAGGATTACCATAACAAAGATGGTGAGCCAGTAAACATTGACAAGATTGCGGCTGACTTGCTTTCTGACTACACAGCTATTTACAATAGCTATAAGGGAATGAAAGGGGACAAGTCTCTGGAAGAAGTCAAAAAGACTGATGAATACCAAGACTTTGCTGCTAAACTCCGCTATCTTTACGAAGCGATTGGTGACACCTTCAGCTCAGATATTAGCTATCCATGGGTGACCTACCTCTATGCAGGTATGACTTCTGAAGAAGTTCAAGCCCTATCTGAAAGTCTATTGACCAGGCTCTTCAAGACAAGCTGACTTCTGAAACCTGGGAAAGTCCGGAAGGCTTGAAAGGTGAGTCAGGCCAAATCAGTGTAACCTTCAAGCGGGGTGTTCGCTCAGTTAAGGAAATGCAAAATCTCTACAAGACTCTGATGGCTAACGGCATTGATGTCTATATCTGTTCAGCGTCTTATATTGATGTGATTATCCCTTATGCTAGCAATTCTAAGTATGGCTACAATATTCCTAAAGAAAATGTCACTGCTATGCGCCTGAAAAAGGATGATCAGGGAGTGATTCAGCCAGAATACGATACCAACTATGCTCAGACTCAAGGTGAGGGTAAGACAGAAACCATCAAGAAGCTCATTGCTGTCAATCATGACGATCAAGAACCAATCCTGATTGCCGGCGACAGTAATGGTGACTATGCTATGCTCAAGGACTTCCCTAAACTGCAAATGGGTATCATCTTCAATCTTCTGAGAGATCCTAGCAAGGGAATCGGTCTTTTGCAAACTAAGGCAATTGAAACTTACGGCCAGGAAGATGCCCTTTACTACCTGCAAGGCCGCGATGAAAATAAAGGTGTACTGCTCAATGGAAGGGAAACTATCAAACTAGATAGTAAGGAAGCCCAGCTCAGCAAATAGCGGGCAGTCCCCTGTCATAGAGAGGAATGGATGCAATATATGAAAAAAATCATGTTTGTCGGTCCGGTCGGAGTGGGTAAGACCACTCTAACCCAGCGACTAAAGGGGTTGGAGCTGACCTACTATAAGACTCAGGCGGTTGAGTTTCATGATACCATCATTGATACTCCTGGAGAATTTCTTCAGCATCGTAGGTATTATAATGCCTTGAACGTGACGGGTGCAGATGCCGATGTGATTGGTCTCTTGGTAGCAGCTTCCAATCAGATGCAAACCTTTCCTCAAGGCTTTCCTCCCTCTTCAATCAAGAAGTGATTGGTATTGTCACCAAGATCGATATGGCTGATAAGGAAGAGCAGATTGAAAAAGCACGGCGGCAGCTGAAAGCGGCTGGAGCCAAGGAAATTTTTGAAATATCAGCGACGGAAAATGAAGGAATTGACCGTCTCCAGGCTTATCTAGAGGCAGACTAGGGACGAGAAGCCGAATATGGTATACTAGATTCTAACAAGGAAACGAGGAAGGAATGTCTATTTATGAAAGTAGAGCACGGAGGAAATGCGGCAGCTTTGGCTGAGGAATTTGGTTTTTCTCTAGAAGACTGTCTGGATTTCAGTGCCAATATCAATCCTCTGGGGATTTCTCAAAAGCTGAGGGCTTGTCTGACTGATTCCATTGATTGGCTGGTTCATTATCCAGACATCAGCTACAGCCACTCCAGAGAGCTTTTGGCACAGCATCATGGCCTAGAAAAGGACAATGTCCTGCTGGCAAATGGTGCGGTAGAAGTCTTTTATGAGCTGGCCCGCTTCCTGCGTCCAAAAACAGTCCTGACTCTGAGCCCTACTTTCATGGAATATGAGAAAGCATTCTCGCAAGTGCAGGCCAAGGTGGAGCGCTTTAGCCTCCCTTCCCCATCCTATGAGTGGAATCTAGCTGACATGTTGCCGGCCTTGGATTCACTGACTGCAGGAGACGCTGTACTCATCTGCAATCCCAATAATCCGACGGGTACCTTGATTCGGCGAACTGAGCTAGAAAAGCTAGCTGAGGACTTGCAGGATCGGCAAATCTTTTTGATATTGGACGAGGCTTTTATGGACTTTCTGGACGATGAGGAGGACTATAGCTTCGTCTCATGTCTGGCTACCTATCCAAATGCAGTAGTGGTGCGGTCTCTGACTAAGTTTTATGCTATTCCTGGTCTGAGATTGGGCTATGCTCTTAGCTGCCATCCAACTTGCTTTGATGAGATAGAGGGGAGTCGCGCTCCTTGGTCGGTCAATGCTATGGCTGATCACGCCCTGCCTGTCCTTTTGGAAGATCAGGCCTATCGAGAAGCTACCAAGCAGTGGCTTCGAGTAGAAAGAGATTTCCTTTTTCAAGGGCTGACTTCATTTTCACAGATTCGACCGGTCAAGCCTAGTGTCAACTATATCTTCTTTGAGTATCTAGGTCGACAGGACCTTCGACAGGAGCTTCGGCAGAGAAAGATTTTTTTATCCGTTCCTGTCAAAATTATCATGATCTGACAGACCGGCATTACCGCATAGCCATCCGCAGCCATCAGGAGAATGAACAGCTTTTTGGCTTGTCTGACAGAGGTCTTGGCGAAAGAGGCGGCTTATGACTAAGGTAATCGTGTCCTGTCCAGGTTCCTGCGGTGAATTATTTCAAGGTTTAGTAGGAGAGCAGGAGGTCCTGCTCTCCTATGGGATTGAGAAGCGCAGTCGAGTGAGATTAGACGGGGCTTCGTCTCTCGCAAGGCAAACCCAAGGTGAAAAGGTACGGCGAGCTTTGGAGCTCCTGCCTGAGTCCAATGTTTTCTCTTTTGTTCAGGAGTCAGACCTGCCTATCAGCAAGGGCTATTCTAGCAGCACAGCTGATATGGTTAGCTGCCTGCAGGCAGCTGCTCTGGGGCAAAAGCAGCTTCTAAAGGCATCAGATTTGACTCGTCTCTGTGCCAAGATTGAGCCTACTGACTCTGTGGCTTTTTCGGACTGGACGGTCATTGAGCCCCTAACTGGTCAAGTGGTCTGGCAGACAGACTGGCGACCGGAGCTCTATGTCTATATCTTGGAGCCTGTGGAGATGGTGACTACTCTTGACTTGGTTCGGATGAAGGACAGTCCTAGCTATCCTGCTGAGGAGTCTAAGTGTTTGCTTCCTCTCTTTCAGGAGGCTTGTCAGGAGAAGAGTTTGGAAAAGATTGGCCATTTAGCGAGCTATAGTGCTTTGTTGAACAACCAACGACTACCCAAACCCTATCTGAAAGAATTGCTAGCCTTGGTAAAAGAACACCAGTGTTTAGGCCTCAATGTTGCCCATAGTGGTACATTGGTTGGTCTGTTGCTGAGCAGGGAACAGCTAGAAGTCTTGCCTAAGCTAGAGGCTGAACTAGCTCGCTCAGCCAGTGGGTCTTATTATCAGACTCGGACCTTGAGCAGGATTATTTTTGAAGGGGTGCAGCCGGTCAGGGAGGAGATAGACTAGTTTGAAAGACTTAGAAAAAATTATTGAGCAGATTCTTCCGATAGATAAAGACAAGCTTCAAGAAGGCCAGCGCTATTGTGATCAATTAGGTAAACCCCCAGGCTCCTTGGGAAAGCTCGAGACTATCTATGCTCGCTTGCATGCCATGTTTTCTGGTCCCATTGATTTGGAGAAGAAGATTGTCCTCGTCTATGTGGCAGATAATGGCATTGTGGCTGAAGGCGTTTCTGCCAACCCTCAAGAAACAACCTACACTGTTGCTCGCAATATTCTAGCAGGGAAATCAGGCTTGTGTGCTATTTCCAAACATGCTGGTTCAGACATCTGTCTTGTAGACATTGGCTGCAAGAAGGATATCTTTGAGGAAAATGAAGACAAGGTCTGCCACGGCACCCACAATATGCTTAGAGAGCAGTCCATGACTCGTGATCAGGCTATAGCGGCAATTCTAGTCGGCTATAAGAGGACAGAAGCCTTGATTAAAGATGGATATCGTCTCTTTGGAACAGGAGAAATGGGGATTGGCAACACCACCACCTCGGCTGCTGTCATAGCGGCAGTTCTCGGTCTCAAAGCTGAGGACGTCACAGGCTATGGAGCTGGTTTGACTCAGGATATGAAGGCTCATAAAACAGCCATTATCCAGCGGTGTTTGGATCGTCACACTCCTTATGGAGATATTCTGGATCTGACCGCTAAGCTTGGTGGGCTAGATATGCTGGCTATGGCAGGCACTCATCTTGCCTGTGCCCACTATCAGTTGCCTTGTGTAGTGGATGGTCTTATCTCTCTGACGGGGCTTTTGATTGCCCATCAGCTGACTCCTCATGTCTTGGACTATAGTTTGCTTCTCATGCATCGACGGAGCCTGCTTACAGACTGGTCAGTGACTTTCTAGGACTGGAGCCCATGCTTTTGCTGGACATGCGACTGGGTGAAGGCTCGGGTTGTCCTTTGGCTTTCTTTCTGCTGGAAAATGCTGTTTATACCATGGAGCATATGCCAACCTTTGCAGAAGGCAGCTTGAAAGAAGAAGATTATGTTGATATTCGCAAAAATGTGACTTAAAGGAGGAAAAATATGCAACTCTATACAAAAACAGGTGACAAGGGCTTGACCAAGCTAGTTGGCGGCCAAAGTGTTGCCAAGGATGCGGAACGAGTTAATGCTTACGGAACCATTGATGAGCTGAACTCTTGGATTGGTTATACCATTACCAAGCTGGACAAGGATGATAAGCTGAGAGATGAGCTGCTCCAGCTGCAGCATTATCTCTTTGACTGTGGTTCAGACCTCTCTACACCTCAGGGAGTTTACCCTTATAAAGTCGATCAGCAGCTGATTGACTGGATTGAGGAGAGGATTGATACCTACGCAGAAATTCCACCAGCTTTGGAAAGGTTTATTCTGCCGGGCGGTGACGAGATTGCTTCTATGATTCATGTGGCTCGGACCATTGCAAGACGGGCAGAGCGTCACATCGTGGGAACGATGTGGACCACAGAAATTAACAATAATGTCCTGATTTTTGTCAACCGTCTGTCAGATTACTTCTTTGCCTTGGCTCGAGTAATCAACTTTACCAAACATCAAGAAGACGTGGCCTATGAAAGAGGTGCCAAGGTCTTCCACAATATCACCAAGGCGGATGTTGAGCGTTGGGCTAGCAAGCGCCAGTGATAAAAGAATAGAAAAAGTTCTGTCTTTCCAAATTGACTTTTACCAAGTCTTGGAAGGACAGAACTTATTTTGATCTTCTAAAAAAAGAAAGCCGCCTATACATCATTGTATCTTCATGCTAAGCTTCGTTGATTAGCACTAGCTTTCCAATTATTGACTCTGCTCCTTTGCAGAAAGACAAGAGAAACCTCATCTTTAGAAAATTAACGTACTTAAACGTAGAGTCAATAATGGAAACTAAGCTAAAATGTTTGTTCCAAACTGACATCACTACCTTACATCGAGGCATGAAATCTACTAAAATTTAAGAATAAAGACCTGACTTAAAGCTGAAAAGCTTATCACAGTGGCGGGACCGCGCTGGATTTACACCAGACTTCCATATCCTTAAAAGTACTAAAATCAATTTCCTAGTAACTAGATTGTAACACCTTTCACAGGTAATTACAAGGAAAACGAATCAAATTTTAATAAAAATTTAATCCTTCAAACAAGCTTGTTTTTGAAAAGAGAAGCGGCACTAAAAATTTCTTATATTAATGACTTTTTCATTGCCATGAAAGCGCTTTTGTGTTATAATTCAATATAGTACAAAGGGGTACTGATGATAAATAAGCAATGAAGCTATATGAAAATGCTGTGACGTGTGTAGGGGAGCAGTCTTATTTTCATATAGTTTCTTTTTGTTTAAAAATAGATACAACAGAAAGGAGAAAAGATGTATAAGATTTCCTATAAGACTGAATTGCATGTGGGCAAGGGCGCTCTGCAGCAATTAAGCCATTATAAAAACGAGCATATTTTAGTCGTTGCGGATCCTTTTTTGAAGACATCTGGCACGCTGGATGCTATTTTAGCCAACTTTGATGACAGCAATGATATTGTTGTTTTCACAGATATTGTGCCTGATCCGCCAATCGAAACGGTTGTGGCTGGTATCAAGAGTGCAGGAGACAAGCCAATCAGCATTGTGCTTTCTATTGGCGGAGGCTCTGCCATTGATGCTTCCAAGGCTATGTATTATTTTGCCAAGAAGCAGGGTGCTTTCTCAGAGGCCATTCTCATTGCCATTCCGACGACAAGCGGAACTGGATCTGAAGTGACCGACTTTTCTGTTATTACAGATGCAGACAAAGGCACCAAGTATCCTTTGGTGACCAGTGAAATTCTGCCAGATGTTGCTATCTTGGATGCGGATTTGGTTATGTCACTTCCTGGTAACATAACGGCTGACACTGGAATGGATGTATTGACCCATGCCATTGAAGCTTATGTATCGACCAAGGCTACGGACTTCTCTGATGCCTTGGCTGAAAAGGCAATCAAGCTGGTCTTTGAATACCTGCCTAAAGCCTACAAAAATGGTCAGGATGTAGAAGCGCGTGAAAAGATGCATGCAGCATCCACACTGGCAGGTATGGCCTTCAATACGGCTTACTTAGGTATCAACCACAGTCTGGCACATGCGGCAGGTGCCAAATTCCATGTTCCTCATGGTCGTTTAAACAGTATTTTAATGCCCCATGTCATTCAGTATAATGCTGGTATCGAATTCAACAATCGGAACCGGCAGGCGACAGACAAGACTGTAGCGAGCCGCTATCAGGATATTGCCAAACTACTGGGATGCAGTGCTTCAAGTCCTGTGTCAGGAGTAAGACAGCTGGTTGAAGCCATCAAGAAACTACAAAGAAAGCTGGAGATGCCAACTTCTCTAAGAGAATATGGTGTGAAAGCAGATGCTTTTGCTCAGTACAAGGTAGAAATTTCAGAAGCTGCTCTGCATGATGGCTGTACTCCGACTAACCCTCGTGTCCCTACGGCAGAAGAACTGCTTAAAGTATTAGAGAAAGCGTTTTAATCCTCTGAATTGCTGTTATGCCAAATTATTGTATAATGATTAAGAGCATGCAGTACACTTCTGAAGGTTTAAAATCATGAAGAAGGTTTACTAAATTGGAAGAAAAACAAAGAATGATACAGGAATACGTTCCTGGGAAACAAGTGACCTTGGCGCACCTTATCGCTAATCCTGATGAAGTCATTTTTGAAAAATTAGGATTGCAGGCAGAAATCAAGGATGCGATTGGAATCTTGACGATCACTCCGAGTGAAGCGGCTATCATTGCGGTTGATATTGCGACCAAGGCTGCGGATGTTCAAGTTGGTTTTGTGGATCGTTTCAGCGGCTCTGTCGTGATGACAGGTGACGTTTCTTCTGTTGAGGCAGCTCTCATTGCCGTTTTACAAGGTCTGGAAGAGATTTTGGGCTTCTCCAGCACTGTCGTAACGCGGACATAAAAAATCAAACTGTCGAGGGGAAGTATGAAGGGCAGAATACTAATTGTTGATGATGATCCAATTGTAAGATTAGATATCCGAAATATATTAGAAACAGCTGATTATGAAGTGGTGGCTGAGGCATCCGATGGCTTTGAGGCTATTGATTTGTGTCAGAAATATCGTTGTGATTTGGTCATAATGGACATCAAACTTCCGCTTCTGGATGGCCTGACAGCAGGTAAGAAGATACTCGAAGATGCTTTAGCTTACAGTGTGATTCTACTGTCAGCCTACAGTGATGAACACTATGTTCAAAAAGCTAAAACCAATGGGATTAGTGCTTACTTGGTTAAACCTTTGGATGCCAAGTCCTTGATTCCGATGGTAGAGGTCTGCATTGAGAAGGGCCGCCAGCTTCAGCAGATGTCCAATGAAATGGTCAAGCTGTCGAAAGATAGACGATCGGATTGTGATTGAAAAGGCCAAAGGCTTACTGATGGCTCGTGATCATTTGTCAGAGCCAGAAGCTTTCAAACGCATTCGGACAATTAGTATGCAAAAGAGAGTGCCAATGATTGAGATTGCTAAATTGCTGGTGCTCCAAGATGATGTGTAATGATGTATAAAGATAAGATAAAGCAGCTTTGTCAGGAACAGACAAATTTGGATGAGGCTGATATCGAGCATCTTGTCCAACAGGCTGAAGAATTATTGAAAAACTCAGCTTATGCCAATGAAGATGTCTTCATTGACGTAAAGAACATCTTTTCGGAACATGCCATTGTCATCTTTCACAAAAAGCCGGAAAGCAAACTCAGCTTGTACGAAAACTCGGTTGTAGGTGCTATGGCCTATCTGGAAAATGAGCCAGGTGTTATCCGAACCTTGGAGACGGGCGCTCCCTCTATTGGGCTTTCAGCCAGATCGCAGGAGGGCTTAGCCATCCATCAGACGGTCTTTCCGATTGTGAGAGAAGAGCGCGTCATCGGAACGTTGATTATCGAAAGAAATGCTCCCCAGAATTTGCCGGATCACTTTTCTTTAGATAAAGAGGACGACGGTTTGAGTTACGGAGCAATCCTGAGATTTCGGCGCAAGAGCAGTTTGTTTTATTTGATCATATTGATGAAGCTTGTCTGGTCTTTGACCAGCAGGGCTATCTCAAGTATTTCAATCAGGCGGCTGCCGACTCTTATCGCCATAAGCTAGGCTATATGGACTCGATTGAGGGAATGCACTATAGCAATCTGGTCTTAGACAGTATGCCTTTTGAAGAAATTCAGCAACTGGGACCACAAGCCCCTCAAGAAAAACCTCACCAAGTTGAGGTACATTATGGCACTTATTGCTTTTTGGTCAAGCGCTACCTGCTGGCTGAGAGTGAAAATGTGGTCATGATCTGTAAGGATATTACAGACATCAAGGAAAAGGAAGCGCAGCTCTTAACCCATGCAACTACCATTCGTGAAATGAACCACCGGGTAAAGAATCACTTGCAAACCGTTGTTTCCTTGCTGCGACTACAAGCTCAGCAAAGTCCAGGAGCAGACACTAAAAAAGCTCTTAATGATAGTATGAATCGTGTGCTCTCCATAGCGGCGACCCACGAGCTTCTATCTTCTCAGCAGGATGACGGCATTCAGATTGAGCATCTGCTGAAAAAAGTTATCGAAAATGTTCAGCGCTGTTTTTCCGGGCATAGAGAAATAGCCCTGACCTACAGCTTGGAACCGGAACTCTGTCTCGACAGCAGCCGGGCCACTTCACTGGCGCTAATCGTCAATGAATTACTGCAGAACAGCTATGAACATGCTTTTAAGGACAAAAAATATCCAGAAAAGCCGCAAATCCATTTGCAGGTTGGACTTAAAAATGATATAATAACTTTAAAAGCACTGGATAATGGTAGCGGTTACAATCAAGAGCATGCCTTTGAGAATCATCTGGGTTTACTCTTGGTGGAGCGCTTTGTCCAAGGAAAATTGTTTGGAACCTTGTCTATCCACTCAGACCATGAGGGGACGACAACGACCATTCGTTTTAAAAAATAAATACTACCAGACTAACAATGATGTCAGTCGAAAAAAGCAATGACGCTTGAAGAATGTAAATGAACTCTGTTTGTTTGCATTGCTTTGAGCGTCTTTTTTTGGAGGTTTTTAGTATGTCAGATAAAATTTTGAGTGTGGGGCTTGATATCGGGACAGCCACTACACAGCTGATCCTTTCAGAGCTTACCATCGAGAATATTGCTTCTGTGTTTACTATTCCTCGTGTCTATATTACAGATAAAAAAGTTCTTTATAAAAGTGAAATTATCTTCACACCAATTTCGGATCAACTTTTGATCGAGGTGGATAAGATCAAAAACTTTGTTCTGAATGAGTATGCGAAAGCAGGCATTCAGAAAAAAGATATTCAGATGGGGGCAGTCATCATTACTGGTGAGACGGCTCGCAAGGAAAATGCCAGTCAGGTGCTCCAAGCACTGAGTGGCTACGCTGGTGACTTTGTCGTTGCGACGGCTGGGCCAGACCTTGAGAGTATCATCGCTGGTAAAGGGGCCTGCAGCCATCAGTATTCTCAAGAGCATCATACATCAGTCGTCAATATTGATATTGGTGGGGGGACTTCCAATCTGGCGGTCTTCCGAGAAGGAGATGTGATTGATACAGGGTGTTTTGATATCGGAGGTCGGCTGATAAAGATGGATCCGCAGACCCAGCGGATTAGCTATATTGCTCCGAAACTGCAGACTATCATTGCAGAGCAGGGGCTTCAGCTGGCAGTTGGTGAAACGGTCCATCGGGCTGATTTGGATCGACTGATTCAAGAAATGGTCTCCGTATTAGAACAGTCTGTAGGAATTGACAATCACAGTCCTTACTATGAGCTCTTGCAGACTAACCACGGTCTCAAGTTGAACTATGATCTCCACTGCGTATCTTTCTCTGGTGGTGTAGCTGATGGAATATACTTGGAAACGACCTCGGCGGATGATTTCCGCTATGGGGATATCGGTATCCTGCTTGGCAGAGCACTGAGCAAGTCCAAGATTTTTGATCAAAAGAAAGTCATCCAGTCAGCTGAGACCATTCGGGCAACCGTTGTTGGAGCCGGCAGCCATACGACCGATGTCAGCGGCAGTACAATTACTTACATCTCCGATATCCTCCCTATTAAGAACATTCCAGTTCTCAAACTGGCTGCTTCTGATGAGCATGAGGGTAAGGAGGGACTGCAGCAGATTATCAGGGACAAGGTGGCCTGGTTCACACTGGAAAATGAAGTCCAGCAGGTGGCTTTGGCAATCAATGGAGAAAAAAGCCCAAGCTTCGCCCGGGTTTTGGAATACGCAGAGGCTATTGTCAGTGGAATGAGCGAAAGCATTGAAAAGAAAATTCCGCTGCTAGTGGTGGTCAGAGAAGATATGGCCAAAGTTTTAGGTCAGTGTCTCTTTGCTCAGTTGCCTAAGGATTATCCATTTGTCTGCATTGACTCGGTGGATGTTCAAAATGGCGACTATATCGATATTGGTAATCCAGTCATTGAAGGCTCGGTCTTACCGATTGTTGTGAAAACATTGGTGTTTAATTAAACTTTTATTTACACAAAGGAGGAAGTAATCCATGATTTTGAAAACAAAATTGTTTGGTCGGCTTTACGAATTTAAATCCGTAAAAGAAGTGCTGGCCAAAGCCAATGAGTACAAATCCGGAGATCAGCTAGCCGGAGTAGCAGCAGAATCTGCTGAAGAGCGTGTCGCTGCTAAGGTTGTACTAGCTCAGCTGAAACTGTCTGATTTGTTCAATAATCCGGTAGTCCCTTATGAAGAAGATGAAGTAACACGGATTATCATTGACGACGTCAATCTTCGTACTTACGAAAAGATTAAGAATTGGACAGTAGAAGAATTGCGTGAATGGATCTTGGATAACAAGACTAAGAACGTAGATATTCAGTGGCTGTCTCGTGGGTTGACTTCTGAAATGGTAGCAGCGGTTGCTAAGTTGATGACCAACTTGGACTTGATTGTAGCTGCCAATAAGATTGTCATTACCAAACATGCCAATACAACAATTGGTATGCCGGGAACATTCTCTTCTCGTCTTCAACCAAACCATACCACAGACGATCCAGACGGTATCATGGCTTCTACTATGGAAGGTTTTGCCTATGGATGTGGGGATGCTCTTTTGGGATTGAACCCAGTAGACGACTCAGTAGAAAGCGTCAAGCGGGTCTTGCATAAGTTTAACGACTTTATCGAAGAGTACAAGATTCCAACTCAGCACTGTGTACTGGCTCACGTTACTACTCAGATTGAAGCCATGAATCAAGGTGCTCCGACAGGATTGGTCTTCCAGTCTATCGCTGGTTCTGAAAAAGGAAATGAAGCCTTTGGTTTTGATGCTAAAATCATTCAGGAAGCTTGGGATACAGCTCTGAAAGTGGGAACAGCTGCTGGACCGAATGTCATGTACTTTGAAACAGGTCAAGGTTCTGAACTTTCATCTGACGCTCACCATGGAGCAGACCAAGTGACTATGGAAGCTCGTTGTTATGGTTTCGCTAAACGATTCGATCCATTCTTGGTAAATACCGTTGTTGGATTCATTGGACCTGAGTATCTCTACGATTCTAAGCAGGTTATCCGTGCTGGTTTGGAAGACCACTTCATGGGCAAACTGACTGGTATCTCAATGGGTTGTGATATCTGCTACACTAACCACATGAAGGCTGACCAAAACGATGCTGAAAATCTCTTGGTTCTTCTCGGAGCAGCTAATGTTAACTACATCATGGCGATTCCTCATGGTGACGATATCATGCTTAACTATCAAACAACTGGTTACCATGAAACAGCAACCATGCGTTCACTTCTCAACAAACGTCCAATCAAGGAATTTGAAGAGTGGATGGAAAAGATGGGCTTGATGGAAGATGGCCACCTGACAGAAATCGGCGGAGACGGCTCCATCTTTATGAGACAAAATTAGCAAGGAGGAAATCATTGTGGATGAATTGCAATTAAAAGAAATGATTCGCTCATTGTTAAATGAGATGGGCGGCGACTCAGCTGCTAAAGAAACAGCAGCGACTGACCAGAATAAAGTTGAAAAATCTGCAGTTTCTCTGCAGGAAGAAGTCAAACAAGACACTTCAGTGATAGAAGATGGCGTCATTCCAGATATAACAGAAGTAGATATCCAGGAACAGTTCTTGATTCCGAATGCCATCAATGAAGAAGCCTACCGGAAGATTAAGAAATTTACTCCGGCACGTCTGGGCTTGTGGCGGGCAGGTGATCGCTACAAGACACAAACTGTTCTGCGTTTCCGAGCAGACCATGCGGCAGCTCAGGATGCGGTCTTCTCCTATGTTTCAGATGACTTTATCAAGGAAATGGGCTTCATTCCTGTACAGACCAAGGCAGCAACTAAGGATGAGTACTTGACACGTCCAGATTTTGGCCGCATCTTCCCTGAAGATCAGCAGGCGATTATCAAAGAAAAATGCAAACCTAATGCCAAGGTTCAGATTGTCGTTGGCGATGGTCTTAGCTCATCAGCTATTGAGGCTAACGTCAAAGACTTTCTGCCAGCTCTGAAGCAAGGTCTGAAAATGTTCGGACTGGACTTTGGTGAAGTACTCTTTATCAAGCATGCTCGGGTTGCAGCTATGGACCAAATCGCAGAATTGACTGGAGCAGAAGTTATCTGTATGCTGGTCGGTGAGCGTCCAGGTCTAGTAACAGCTGAGTCCATGAGTGCTTACTTGGCTTACAAGCCAACAGTTGGTATGCCAGAAGCGAAACGGACCGTTGTTTCCAATATTCATAAAGGCGGAACACCAGCCGTTGAAGCTGGGGCCTATGTAGCAGAAATCATTAAGAAGATTCTTGATAATAAGAAATCAGGAATTGATTTGAAATAATAGGAGGTAGTGGCTTTGAAAAATGATCGATTAGGTGCAAATGTATTAAGTGCCCTTCTGATTTCAAACGTGGATGCAGGTTTGGCAGCTTCTTTGGAGCTTAAACCACATCACAGAAGCCTAGGCATTATCACTTCTGACTGTGATGATGTCACTTATGTGGCCTTGGATGAAGCAACCAAGGCAGCAGATGTAGAAGTAGTCTATGCTCGCAGTATGTACGCTGGTGCAGGCAACGCTTCAACTAAGCTGGCTGGTGAAGTCATCGGTATCTTGGCTGGTCCAAACCCAGAAGAAGTTCGCAGCGGTCTGGATGTAGCAGTCTATGAAATCGAAAATGGGGCTAGCTTCTACAGTGCCAATGATGATGACAGCATTCCTTATTTTGCACATTGTATCTCTCGTGCGGGTTCTTACTTGTCAGAGGGAGCTAATGCAGAAGAGGGAACAGCGATTGCTTACTTGATTGCTCCACCGGGTGAAGCTATGGTGGCACTGGATGCAGCTTTGAAAGCGGCAGATGTGCAAGTTGGGGCCTTCTATGGACCGCCGAGCGAAACCAACTTTGCCGGCGGACTTCTGGTCGGATCACAGTCAGCCTGCCGAGCTGCCTGCGACGCATTTGCGAATGCAGTCATCGCAGTAGCAAATGATCCTAAAAGTTATTGATTAGGAGTTGATTAAATGGCAGATAGAGCACTAGGTTTAATTGAAGTAAAAGGTTATCTAGGTGCTGTAGTTGCGGCAGATGCGGCTTTGAAGGCTGCCAATGTATCATTGCTTAATATTGAAACGGTCAAAGCTGGTTTGAACACAGTTCAATTGATAGGCGATGTCAGTGCAGTCCGCTCAGCGGTTGATGCGGCAGTTGAGTTGGTACAGGATAAACCTTACTATCTGGCCAGCCATGTAATTTCTAGGTTGGATAACCAGACAGACATTCTCTTTGTACCAAAGAGAAACAGTAAAACAGCTAAAAAGAGATTGCTTCTACGGCGGAAACAATCCCTTCAGAAAAAATCGAAGAAAAGCCTCAGCCTGTAAAGGAAACTAAGGCTAAGCCAACAGAGAAGCTTGAAGGAGAGACAAGGACCTACACCAGAGAAGAACTGGAAAAACTAAAAGTCGTCGAACTACGCAGCCTTGCCTATCATCAAGAAGGTATCCGTCTCAGCAAGAAAGAAATCAAATTTGCTAACAAGAAACTTCTAGTTGAGACTTTGATGGAAACAATAGGAGAGGAGTAATTGCGGATGTTTTTAGAAGATAAAGATTTGGTATCGATTCAGGAAGTAAGGAATTTGATTCGGGATGCAAAGAAAGCCCAACAAGAACTTGCTAAAATGAGCCAAGAGCAAATTGATACCATTGTAAAAGTAGTAGCGAAAGCTTGTTATGATGAGCGTGAACGCCTAGCTAAAATGGCGGCTCAGGAAACTGGCTTTGGCCGCTGGGAAGACAAGGTATTGAAAAATGCTCTTGCTTCCAAAGGTATTCTTGAAGAAATCAAGGATATGAAAACTGTTGGGGTTCTCCGCGAAGACAAGGAAAAGAAAGTCTTGGAAGTTGGGGTTCCAGTCGGCGTCATCGCTGGCTTGATTCCATCAACTAACCCGACATCAACAGTTATGTATAAGGCTTTGATCGCTTTGAAGGCAGGAAACAGTATCGTCTTCTCTCCTCACCCAAATGCTCTTAAGAGTATTGAGGAAACAGTGGAAATCATCAAGAAAGCTGCTAAGTCAGCTGGATGTCCGGATGGAGCCATCAGTGCGATTCATCGGGTATCCATCGCAGCTACCAATGAGTTGATGCGACACAAGGATACAAATCTCATTTTGGCGACTGGCGGAAATGCCATGGTCAAAGCAGCATACTCATCTGGTACACCAGCAATCGGTGTAGGTCCTGGTAATGGTCCAGCCTTCATCGAAAGAACAGCAGATGTGCCAAAAGCAGTTCGTCAGATTTTGGATTCTAAAACCTTTGACAATGGTGTGATTTGTGCATCTGAGCAATCTATCATCGTCGAAGAAGATATGAAGGAAAAGGTTGTAGCAGAGTTCAAGAAACAAGGTGCTTACTTTGTTCCAGCAGAAGATGCTAAGAAACTGGGTGCCTTCATTATCCAGCCGAGTGGTGCGATGAATCCGAAGATGGTTGGTAAAACACCGCAAGTGATTGCGGAGTTAGCTGGTATTTCAGTTCCAGCAGATGCTCGGGTCTTGATTGCAGAAGAAACAGGCGTCGGCAAGCAGTATCCATATTCTATGGAAAAACTGGCTCCAGTCTTAGGCTTCTACACTGTCAAGGACTGGTTGGAAGCTTGTGAGCTGAGCATTAAGATTTTGCATCACGAAGGTGCAGGCCACACTCTTGCTATTCACAGTCAAAACGAAGAAATTATTCGTGAATTTGCACTGAAAAAACCAGTATCTCGTCTGCTGATCAATACGCCAGCAGCTCTGGGTGGTGTCGGTGCAACGACTGGTCTCTTCCCAGCCTTTACTTTGGGTTGTGGAGCTGTGGGTGGCAGCGCGACATCTGATAATGTCAGCCCGCTCAATCTCTTCAATATCCGTCGTGTAGCTTACGGAACAGCTGAACTGTCAGACCTGCGACAAGCAGAAAATATGGCAGTGGAAGAACCAAAAGCAGTAGCAGTTGACGGATCAAACGAAGAAGAACTGGTAACCTTGTTGGTTCAACGCGTATTGGAAAAACTAAAATAGTCAATATTAAACATTAAAATTGGAGGATACAATCATGGCAATCACAAATGCATTAGGAATGGTAGAAACAAAAGGACTCGTCGGCGCAATCGAAGCAGCTGATGCAATGGTTAAAGCTGCTAACGTAACTTTGATTGGTAAAGAACAAGTCGGTGCTGGATTGGTAACTGTAATGGTTCGTGGTGATGTAGGCGCAGTCAAAGCAGCAACAGATGCTGGAGCAGCTGCAGCTGAAAACGTTGGTGAATTGATTTCAGTTCACGTAATTCCACGTCCACATGCTGAAGTAGAAGTAATCTTGCCTCATCAAGAATAAGATTACAGACTTTCGTATAAACTTAAAAACAAGAAAATAATTGGAGGAAATAAACATGGCAAACGCAAATGCATTAGGAATGGTAGAAACAAAAGGACTCGTCGGCGCAATTGAAGCTGCTGATGCAATGGTCAAAGCCGCTAACGTAACTTTGATTGGTAAAGAACAAGTCGGTGCTGGATTGGTAACTGTAATGGTTCGTGGTGATGTCGGCGCAGTCAAAGCAGCGACAGATGCTGGAGCAGCTGCAGCTGAAAACGTTGGTGAATTGATTTCAGTTCACGTAATTCCACGTCCACATGCTGAAGTGGAAGTTATTCTGCCCAAATAATCTGGGACAGATAAATATTTGCTGAAGGGGCCTGTATTATAGCGTTTAGGTCTTATACAGGCCCCTGAGGCAAATAGAATACTCAGTGAAAATGAAGCTTATGGGCAGTAGCTCTATACGTAAACGAAAATGTTGATTTTCGAAGAGTATCAGATTGATTTTCACAGAGTATCAACGGAGTAGAAGGATGTGAATACATGTCAGTTTTTACAGAAGCTAAGATCAGAAAGCTTTATAGAGAATCCGTTCTCGCTGATAACGGTGTCTTTGAATTAAACAAAGATGAAAAACTGACGCCAGCAGCCAGAGGTTTTCTCAATGATCACCATATTCGAATTATCTGTTCAGGTCAGACCAAAGGGAAAACAGACTCAGCTGCTGATGCTATCAGGGTGCCGATTACAAACCTTGAGGACTCTGCTGTGTATCCACGACTATTTAGACTGACTAAACTTTATACTTGCTTTTTGAAGAACCAGAGAGAATTGCATCAGGCTTTTCAGGATGAAAAGTGTGAGCAAGTTGGCCAACTATTGAACATAGTAGAACAAATCGTTGGCCAGCATATTCTGGATGATATTTCTGATTACCAGACAGACCTGCCTAGCAATGCAGAATTGCAGGCCATTCGGGTCAGTCGGCAGTTAGATCAAGAAACGGTTATGATGAGTTATCAGGAGCCGACTTGGCAGCTGAATTGCTATGAAACATATATCGAAACGACCCTCCTGCGCAAAGAATTGGAGCAGGCTGCTGATGGTGACAGAGATCAATTTGCTTGTAAGGTTTCTCAATTATTAAAATCAATTGAAGTCTTGCTCTGGTTGATAGCAAGCTAATAACAAGAGAAAGAAGAACAGCAATGACTTTAGAAAATTTGGTAAATAAAGTAATTGATAAAGTTCAGGAAGAATTGCAGGGGTCATTTGAGGTAGAAGCGAGCGGACGTCACGTCCATTTGAGTCAGGAAGATTTGGAAGCCTTGTTTGGTCCTAACTATCAATTAACAAAAGCAAAAGACCTATCACAGCCAGGCCAGTTCGCTAGTCAAGAAAGGCTGACAGTTGTCGGTCCAAAAGGCGCTTTTCACAATGTGGTTATTCTGGGACCTGTTCGCAAACATTCTCAGGTAGAAGTTTCCCTGACAGACTGTTTGCAGCTGGGCACCAAGGCTCCATTCGCGAAAGTGGCGATATCGAAGGAACACCAGGTGTCATCTTGGCTCATGGAGACAAGGCAGTTTGTCTGGATAAGGGCCTGATCGTAGCTAAGCGTCATGTTCATATGACACCGGAAGATGCTGAACGTCTGAATGTAAAAAATCACGAGATTGTACAAGTCAGAGTAGAAGGTGCTCGTCCGCTGATATTTGATGATGTGGTCATCCGTGTTAGTCCTAAATTTGCAACCTATATGCATATTGACTACGATGAAGCCAATGCTTGTGGTTTCAAAAAAGGAACACGCGGACGGATTATTAAAAAATAAGTCCTATGAGCAAATAAAAGGTAGGTAAAGAATGGAAAATCTAGATCATTTGGTAGATTTGATTACAGACCGCCTGATGGAAAAGTTGAAGAAAAAGCCTCAGAAACCCTCAGTATACGTCATTGGAGGCGATAAGATTCCTGACTTATTAGAAGGGGAAGACTTTCAAGTCGTAAAAGATTCTTGCACAGCAGAGGTTATTGTTGTTGAGACACTTGGCTTTGATGCTTTTCTGAGACTCTCATCCCTTTGCCCTTTAGCGGTAGAGGAAGCAGTCATTTTAAAGAGTCTTTTGAAAGGCAAAAAAGTTCTAGTGTCAGACAGCGCCTTTGCTATTCAGCAGTACAAGCAATCTTCTAAAGTGCACTTGTATCAGGAACTGCAGGGACAGCGCGAAAAGCTCGTCCGCTACGGTCTGCAATTTTATAAAGAAGGCCAACTCTTAGCACTCCTAGAAAGCAATCATGCTGAAGAGCCTCGTCCGGCTGAAAAGCGGGCGGTGACAGAAGAAGTCAGCCAGAAGGCTAAGGCTCCGAGCAAGACGGTTTTGCTGACAGAGAAAAAGCTGAGAGAAATGGGCTTACCTGAAAATGGAAGCTTTAAAATAGAAAAAGGAATGATTGTGACAGCCTTGGCGAGAGATTATCTAAAACGTCAAAAAATAGAAATCATAGAATAAAGGAGTGGGTAGAGATGTTTGTTGGTAAAGTAAAAGGAAGCCTTTGGGCGACTAGAAAAGACGAAAATTTAAATGGTTTGAAATTTTTAGTGGTCGAACGGCAGCTAAATGAACATCAAAGTGACCCAGCTCTGCTTATTGTGGCCGACTGCATCGGTGCAGGCGAAGGAGACCAAGTAATGGTAACCACTGGCAGTTCTGCCCGTATGAGCCTGAATAAGGTAAATATACCTGTGGATATGGTCGTTGTGGCTATCATTGACAAGGTTGACTATCACAGTGATGAAGAATATTAGAAACTAAGGTAATGTTATGAGTATCAATGAAATTATCATTTATATCATGGTTCTATTCATGCTGATCGGTGCAGTGGATAAATGTATCGGTGGCAAACTAGGACTAAGTGAAAAATTTGAAGAAGGAATCATGGCTATGGGAGCTTTGGCTCTCTCTATGGCTGGGATTATGGTAATCGCTCCCCTCTTGGCGGATGTCTTGAAACCGATTGTCGTGCCTTTGTATGGCTTGGTGGGTGCTGACCCGTCTATCTTTGCGACAACCTTCATTGCCAATGATATGGGAGGGGCTCCTCTGGCTCTCAGTCTGGCTCAGGATCCAGCAGTAGGAAATTTCGCTGCCTTTGTACTGGGCTCTATGATGGGGCCAACCATCGTCTTTACGATTCCAGTTGCCTTGGGTATTATTGAAAAAGATGACCGTCCGCTTTTGGCTCGCGGAATCTTATACGGTTTGGTAACTGTTCCGATTGGCTGTCTCCTCGGAGGATTTTTCGTACCAGGTCTGCCTTTTGGAACCTTGATTGTCAATCTTATTCCGATTATCATTGTGTCAGCTCTGATTTTCGTAGGATTGCTTTTGGCACCTAATGCTATGATCAAAGGTTTTGAAGTGTTTGGTCAGATTATTGTTATCTTGGCAACGCTTGGTTTGGCCTTTGGTGCAGCTCAGCTCCTGACTGGCAATGAATGGCTCGTTAGCATCTATCCAAAGGTGCTGAGACACTGAAGGAAGCCTTTGAAGTTGTCGGAACGATTGCCGTAACCTTGGCTGGAGCCTTTGGTCTGGTAGCTGTTTTTACCAAGGTAGCCAACAAACCGCTTTCTGCTATCGGAAAATCCCTAGGAATGAATGAAGTTGGTGCAGCTGGTTTGGTAGCTTCTCTGGCTAATAACATTGCCATGTTCCAGATGATGAAGGATATGGACAAACGCGGTAAGATTATCAACGTAGCCTTTGCCGTATCTGCTTCCTTTGTTATCGGAGATCACCTAGGCTTCACAGCTGGTCAAAAACCGGAAATGATTGTGCCGATGATGATTGGTAAATTTGTCGGCGGTATCACAGCGGTATTACTGGCTTTCTTCTTAACGAAGAAGGAAGCCTAGACTTGGAGGTATGAAGTATGGCAGATATTAATCGTTCTGACCTAGAAACATTGGTTCGTAAGATTTTATTGGAAGAATTAGCCACTAAAGATGGTGGAAAGAAAGTCAGCAAGGCAGGTGTAGCTTCTATCGCCCTGCCTGGTCTGGATGTTCGTCCAGAAGATCGCTTGGATACAGGTGATTCGAGCCATCAAGTTTATACACGAGACTTGCTGACCTTAGACGAAAGCCCAAGATTGGGCTTGGGTCTGATGACTATGGAAAAGACAACTTTCCCTTGGCATCTGGACTATGATGAAGTGGACTATGTTATTGAAGGGCGTCTTGATATTATCGTTGGTGACGAAGTCATGACAGCTGGCCCTGGCGAAGTACTCTTTATCCCTAAAGGCAGCGACATTCAGTTCTCTGTCAGAGATAAGGCTCGCTTTATCTATGTGACCTATCCGGCTGACTGGCAAGGCTAGTTTGTCGGAGATTTGAACTATCATATTTACTAGAATGGCAGGACAGCGGCCTGCTGTCCTGCCATTTTGTAATGAGGGAAATAAAAAAACAGATAAAAGATAAGCAACCCTGCGAAAAGTTTATCATCTGTTATCTGTCTCTGTGATTGTTATTTCTGAAGGGAAAGGCCTGTCAAGTATATTTCTTGTAGGCTTAGCTTGGCATTCCTAAAAAAGTTGGTTAGGCTCTTTTTGAGAATGCAGAATTTTTTCCTTTTTAAAAACAACCATACTCATTTTAACAGAAAAACTTAGAATAATCTATTCTTTTGACCCAAAAAAAGTTAAAAAAAGGAATCAGAAAGAGGCGTATAGCTATGGTGCTCCTCTTATCTGATTTTCCTATTCTTTAAAATTGTAAGCGCTTCAAAATATATGTCAGCGAAAGGAGCTGTCTTATGGAAAACAAATGCAATATTACAGAATTTGTCGGTGTTAATCCGATAGGCGATACAATTGGACTTGTCATTGCCAATGTGGACCAGCAGGTGCTGGATGCTATGAAGCTAGAAAAGAGCTATCGCTCAATTGGTGTAGTCGGTGCTCGTACCGGTGCAGGTCCTCATATCATGGCTGCAGATGAAGCGGTCAAAGCAACCAATACAGAAATTGTTAAAATCGAACTGCCTCGTGATACCAAGGGTGGTGCTGGACACGGAAGTTTGATTATCTTCGGTGGTGAAGATGTATCAGATGTCAGACGAGCTGTGGAAGTAACCTTGAAAGAAGTGGATCGAACATTTGGTGATGTTTATGCTAATGATGCAGGGCACATTGAACTCCAATATACTGCGCGTGCTAGCTATGCTTGTCAGACTGCCTTTGGTGCTGAATATGGCCGTGCTTTTGGTTTGATTGTCGGAGCACCTGCAGCTATTGGTGTTGTTATGGCGGATACAGCTGTTAAGGCAGCCAACGTTACTGTTGTCGGCTATGCTTCTCCAGGAAATGGTGGCACCAGCCACTCAAACGAAGCTATCCTCTTTATCAGTGGGGATTCTGGAGCAGTTAGACAATCAGTTATCTCAGCGCGTGAAGTTGGACTGGCACTTTTAGGCAGTATGGGTGACGAGCCAACCAACTCACAGCCATCTTACATTTAAGAGTGAGAGGGAGGAAACGGTATGAGATCCAAACGTTTTGAAGTATTAAGCGAACGCCCTATCAACCAAGATGGATTTGTAAAAGAATGGGTCGAAGAAGGTTTAGTGGCTATGGAAAGCCCCAATGATCCTAAGCCCAGTATCAAAATTCAAAATGGGAAAGTGGTTGAGTTAGACGGCAAACCAAAAGAAGAATTTGACCTGATTGACCAGTTCATTGCCAACTACGGGATTGACTTGAGCCGGGCTGAAGAAGTTATTCAGATGGACTCACGAGAGATTGCCAATAAAATATTGACACCGAGTGTACCTCGTACAGAAATCATCAAGCTGACCAAGGCCATGACTCCAGCTAAAATCATTGAAGTAGTCAATCAGATGAATGTCGTGGAAATCATGATGTGTCTGCAAAAGATGCGGACCCGTAAGCAAACAGCTACACAAGCCCACGTCACTAATGTCAATGATAATCCAGTGCAGATTGCAGCAGATGCAGCTGAAGGAGCTCTGCGTGGTTTTGCAGAGCAGGAAACAACGGTTGCCGTAGTGCGTTACGCTCCTTTCAATGCCCTGTCTCTGATGATTGGCTCACAAGTGGGCCGTCCTGGGGTACTGACTCAGTGCTCCTTGGAAGAAGCGACAGAACTAGAATTTGGTATGCGTGGCTTTACGGCCTATGCTGAGACCATCTCTGTTTATGGTACAGAAGATGTCTTCACCGATGGAGATGATACACCTTGGTCCAAGGCCTTTCTGGCTTCCGCCTATGCCTCTCGTGGACTCAAGATGCGCTTCACTTCCGGTACTGGGTCTGAAGTGCAGATGGGACAAGCCGAAGGCAAGTCCATGCTCTATCTGGAAGCTCGCTGTCTCTATGTCACGAAAGCGGCTGGAGTTCAAGGAACTCAGAATGGATCAGTTAGCTGTATCGGTATTCCAGCAGCTGTTCCAAGTGGTATTCGGGCAGTCGTTGCTGAAAACTTGATTGCCAGCATGCTGGACTTGGAATGTGCTTCATCAAATGACCAAACCTTTACTCACTCAGACTTACGTCGTTCTGTTCGGACTTTGATGCAGTTTGCGCCAGGTACAGACTTTATCAACTCTGGCTACTCTGCTACACCAAACTATGACAATATGTTTGCTGGCTCTAACTGGGATGCTGAAGACTTTGACGACTATAATGTCCTGCAGCGTGACCTGCGGGTAGATGGTGGTCTTCGTCCTGTACGTGAAGAGGAAGTTGTCAAGGTTCGGAACAAGGCAGCACGCGTTATGCAAGCTCTTTTCAAAGGCTTGGGCCTGCCGCCGATTACCGACGAAGAAGTCGAAGCAGCCACCTATGCTCATGGCTCTAAAGATATGCCAGTGCGGGATAAGGTTGAAGACATCAAGGCTGCTCAAGGTATTCTGGAACGCGGAGTTCAAGGGGCTGATTTGATCAAAGCCTTGGCTAATAATGGCTTCCCAGAAGTTGCCAATGAGCTGCTCAATTTGTTCAAGCAACGTGTAGCAGGGGATTTCCTGCAAACATCTGCTATCTTTGATCGGGATTGGAATGTTATTTCAGCGGTGAATTCACCGAATGACTATGTTGGTGTCGGTACAGGCCATCGTCTGGTCGGCGAAGAATGGGAAAAAGTCAAAGACATTCCTAAAGCGATTGACCCGCGTGATGTATAGGAGGAGCTAAGATGACAGAGATAAATGAAACTTTACTGCGCTCCATTATTGCAGAAGTGATGAAAGAGATGAGCGCCAATACCAAGGAAACAGCTGCTGAGACAAGCGAAAAGCCTGTCACAAAGCCTGTGTCCAATGAAAAAGCTGTCATCCGTACAGTTGGTGTGGCTAAGCCTAGCCAGTCAACGGATGAGGTTGTTATTGCAGTTGGACCTGCCTTTGGGGAACAGCAGGTGAAGACGATGGTGGACATTCCTCATACGGAAGTGCTGCGTCAGCTGGTGGCTGGTATCGAAGAAGAAGGGCTCAAGGCTCGTATTGTCAAGGTCTATCGTTCTTCTGATGTTGCCTTTGTAGCAGTAGAAGGAGACCACTTGTCTGGTTCTGGCATTTCTATCGGTGTTCAGTCTAAGGGAACAACGGTTATTCACCAACGTGATTTGCCACCGCTCAGTAATCTGGAACTCTTCCCGCAGGCACCTTTGTTAACTCCTGAAACCTATCGTTTGATTGGTAAAAATGCTGCTAAGTATGCCAAGGGTGAAACACCAAATCCGGTTCCAACCCTTAACGACCAAATGGCTCGTCCTAAGTATCAGGCTTACTCAGCTTTGCTCCATATCAAGGAAACGAAACTGGTTAAAAGAGGAAAACCAGCTGATGAATGTCAGGTGATTTGATGCATATGATGTCTACAAGGAGAAATCAGAATGAGTGAATCAGTAGAAACATTAGTAAAACAAATATTAGCCGAGCTAAGCGATAGCGGCTCAGCTAGTCAAGGAGCAGCCAGTCCTTCTGTTAGTTCTGATGAAGCGACAGCGGCTGATTATCCTATTTCTAAAAAACATCCAGACTGGATAAAGGTTGGTCAGGATAAAAAATTCGAAGATATTACACTGGAAAATATCTTGTCTGGCTATGTAAAAGCAGAGGATTTGCGGATTAAGCCGGAGATTTTGATTAAGCAAGGTGAAATTGCTAAGAATTCCGGCCGCGAAGCAATCCAGTATAACTTTTCTCGGGCTGCGGAACTGACCAAGGTTCCGGATGCGCGTGTGCTGGAAATCTACAATGCCCTGCGCCCTTACCGGTCTTCCAAACAGGAATTATTGGACATTGCCAATGAATTGGAAAACCAATATGGAGCTGTTATCTGTGCGGGCTTTGTCAGAGAAGCTGCTGAAAATTATGAGCGCCGCAAGAAGTTGAAAGGCGACAACTAATCCGGTTTTATCAAGGCTATTTTGGGTTGAAAAAAGATTATTGTCACTGCTTTTGTAAAATATTGCTCAAAATAGCCTAATCTTGGTGGAGGTGAAAATGTGAAACGAATCATTGGAGTAGACATAGGAAATTCTTCGACCGAGTCTGCCTTAGCTGAAGTGCAAGATGATGGAAGCATTCACTTTCTTGCCTCAGCCATTGCGGATACAACAGGTATCAAGGGGACCAAGGAAAATGTCCACGGGATTTATCAATCTCTGAGAAAATTGATGGAGCAAACATCCTTTGAACTGGGACAAGTTGATTTGATTCGGATCAATGAAGCGACGCCTGTTATCGGTGATGTTGCCATGGAAACCATCACAGAGACAGTCATTACAGAGTCTACCATGATTGGCCATAATCCTCGTACCCCAGGCGGTCTGGGTCTAGGGATCGGACTCACGGTAGATATTCTCGATTTGGTTCATCATCCGATTGATGGGAAATACATCGTGGTAGTGCCGAAGATTATTGATTTTGACTTGGTTGCCCAGCTGATTAATGCCTATCTAGCCAAGGGCTATCAGATTACCGCTGCAATTCTGCAGGCGGATGATGGGGTTTTGGTCAATAACCGCATTAGCCAGAAGATTCCAATCGTGGATGAGATTCTCTTTATTGACAAGGTTCCTTTGGGAATGCAAGCTGCTGTTGAAGTGGTAGAGCAGGGGAAAGTAATTTCTCAATTATCCAATCCCTATGGCATTGCGACGGTCTTCGGCTTGAGTGCAGAAGAGACGAAAAGTATCGTTCCCATTGCCCGTGCACTCATTGGCAACCGCTCAGCTGTCGTGATTAAGACACCGGCAGGTGACGTTCAGGCTCGGACGATTCCAGCAGGCAGTATCCAAATTATCGGCAAGGAGCATACCTTAAAGGTGGATATTTCCAAGGGCGCCGATGAGATTATGGAGAAAATCGTCTATGCTGGCGAGATTAGCAATGTTGTCGGAGAAGCGGGCACCAATGTTGGAGGCATGCTGGAGAAGGTTCGTCAAACCATGGCTGACCTGACCGAGAAAGAGCCTTCCGACATTTATATCCGTGACTTACTGGCCGTCAATACTTTTGCTCCGATTTCTGTGCGCGGTGGTGTGGCTGGAGAATTTTCTATGGAGCAGGCTGTCGGCATCGCCTCTATGGTAAATTCCGACAAGCTGCAAATGTCCATCATTGCCCAAGAAGTCGAACGAGAGCTGGGTATTACCGTAGAAATCGGTGGGGCAGAAGCTGAAGCAGCTATCCTCGGAGCCTTGACTACACCAGGGACCGATCGCCCCTTGGCTATTTTGGACTTAGGAGCGGGCTCGACAGATGCTTCCATTATTGATAGCAGAGGGGAAATCCTGGCTGTCCATCTAGCAGGTGCCGGTGATATGGTAACCATGCTGATCAATTCGGAGTTGGGACTGGAAAATCATCATCTGGCAGAGGACATCAAACGATATCCTCTGGCTAAGGTGGAAAGTCTTTTCCATATCCGGCATGAAGACGGCACTGTTCAATTTTTTGACAAGCCGCTGTCTGGAGATTTGTTTGCCAGAGTCGTCATCGTCAAGGAAAATGATGAGTTTGTTCCTATTGATGACGGAGACTACTCTATCGAGAAAATCAAACTCGTTCGGCAGTCAGCCAAGGAAAGAGTCTTTGTTACCAATGCAGTTCGAGCTCTCAAGCGTGTCAGTCCTACTCAGAATATTCGAGACATTCCTTTCGTTGTCATCGTAGGTGGCTCAGCTTTGGACTTTGAAATACCTCAGCTAGTGACCGAAGCTCTCTCTCAGCATGCCATTGTAGCTGGTCGAGGCAATGTGCGTGGCTTGGTGGGACCTCGAAATGCAGTAGCGACCGGACTGATTTTGACCTATGTCAGAGAGAAATGGGGGGCCGGCTATGGAATTAGCTTATATTAGAAAGCCTACCATTAGGCTGATAGCTACGGACAATGCTCCTGCGGATAAGGTGGCACAAATCGGCTACGGTATTGAAGAGGAAGGTATCCCTTTTAGTCTGGTCAGCCCAGATGAAGTTAGTGATCCTGTATCACTAGCGCATGTGGCTGCAACTCAATCCCAGCTTTTAGTAGGGATTGCTTGTGACGGGCGAGACGCAGTCCTCCATTATCGTAACCTGCCGCTTGAACAATTTATCTATCGTATCAAAGATTATTCCGCTATACCGGACCATGTCTTGCGCCTATTTGGTTCAAATGCAGCGCGTTTGGTTAAGGGTGTCCCGTTTAAAAAATCTGACCTGTTAGAAGCATCTTTTTGACTTGTTCCGATCGATTCAAAAAGATGTCCGTATCAACTACTGAAAAGAGGTGAAATGGATGGCTAGAGATAGAGAGAAAGACGAGCTCAGCAGTCCAGAACTATCAAGCTGGGGAGGAAACTCAGAATTGCAGGACAGCATTATCCAAAAAGTCCTTGCCAGATGCCAAACCTTACTGGATAAAGAGCCTCTTCTTTTCACAAATATCTATCAGGATGCCTGGGAATTGGTAACAAGGGCCAGACGCAAGGCTGAAGAGCTGGGACTAGCTGTCGTGATAACAGTGGTTGATCCAGCAGCACAAGTTGTGATGACCTATCGTATGGAAAATGCCTTGTTAGTGAGTAACGATATGGCTTATAAGAAAGCTTATACAGCTGTCGGCATGAGAATGCAGTCCAAGGATTTAGCACCTTTAACTCAGCCTGGCCAGTGGCTCTACCAGCTGGAAACGATGACTGACAATAAGGTCGTTAGTTTAGCAGGTGGTATTCCTATTTATTGCCAGTCAGAGATGATTGGCGGTATCGGCGTCAGCGGAGGAAGTTCTGAAGAAGACCAGTCCATCGCTGAGTATGCTGTAGGTCTGTAGAGAAGCAAGCTAATTAAATAATATCAGAGGAGAGAATACCGCTTGCAATCCATGCTTTGGAGCTAGGGATTTCTCCTATTTTACGAGCATATTTCTCTTATGCTTTCTTAGAATCTATATTGCGCTCTAGAAGCAATATAGAGGAGAGAGTATAAAGTATTTCGAAATGAAGGAGTATGGAGTATGGAAAAATATCTAGGCGAATTTTTAGGCACCATGGTTCTGATGGTTTTTGGGAATGGAATCGGAGCGTCTATCAGTCTTAATAAGAGTATCGCAAAAGGTTTCTCTCCCAATTGGTTTACCGTTGTATTTGGCTGGGGCTTGGCAGTGACCTTGGGTGTCTATACGGCAGGATTTTACAATACTGGCGGTCACCTTAACCCAGCTGTCACCATTGCTTTTGCGGTGGGGGGGATCTTCCCCTGGGAGCAAGTAGTGGGCTATATCATCGCTCAGATTCTAGGTGCCTTTGTCGGAGCCGCTATTGTAGTGCTCTTCTATTATCCGCACTTCAAGGAAACCAAAGCAGAAGAAGGCAACTCAGTTGGCGTATTTGCTACTGGACCAGCCATCCAGAATCCAGCATTTAATCTGCTCAGCGAAATCGTTGCGACTTTCTTCTTCATCTTTGCACTTTTGATGATAACGCACGGCGAAATCACGCCTGGACTCACTCCACTCTTAGTTGGCTTCCTCATTATGGCGGTCGGCTTGTCTTTGGGTTCGACGACAGGTTTTGCCCTCAACCCAGCCCGGGACTTCGGTCCGCGCCTTGCTTATGCCCTCTTACCAGTTCCGAATAAAGGAGATGCAAACTGGGCTTATGCTTGGGTGCCAATTGTAGGACCGACTATCGGCGCTGTCTTGGCTGTCTTGGCAGTCAATGCAATGTAATATATAAAATAGTAAATAAGCTAGCCAACCATTTGAAGCTAGCTTATTTATCTAACAAGTAGCAATGGAAAGTTTTAGTTTTCAAAAAAACGTTATTTAGAAAAATCACTGTTTTCATTGCTCAGGAGAAAAATATGTCTAAAAAAATTTTTGCGATTAATGCGGGCAGTTCGTCATTAAAATTTCAACTGCTCAGTATGCCTGATGAAAGCCTTTTGGTGAAAGGAATTTTTGAAAAGATTGGCTTAAAGGAAGGCATTTTTAAGATTGAATTTGAAGGTCAAAAAGAGAAGGAGCTGTTGGCTATTCCTTCGCATCAATTTGCTGTGGATTATCTGCTGAACTTTCTTTTGGAGCGGAAGTTGATTGCTTCTCTGGACGAGATAGATGGAATCGGTCATCGCGTAGCCCATGGCGGAGAATCCTTTGATGATTCTGCTTTGATAGACGAGCAAGTGCTATCCATCATTGAGAAGCTGTCCTTCCTAGCTCCTAGCCATAACCCTGTCAACTTGGTAGGGATTCGAGCTTTCCAAAAGGCGCTGCCAGAAACAGGACAAGTGGCTGTGTTTGATACATCCTTCCATCAAAGCCTTTCAGAAGCCTATTATCTCTATCCTCTTTCCTGGGATTACTATCATAAATACGGTTTGAGAAAGTATGGTTTCCATGGAACGAGTCACAAGTATATTGCTCAAAAGGTAAAGGAGATTTGGGAGGGGCAAGGAGAAGCTGCGGAGCATTTGAAGATTATCAACTGCCATTTAGGCAATGGTGCTAGTATCTGCGCCATTAAAAATGGTCAGTCTGTCAATACTTCGATGGGATTCACCCCTTTAGCTGGCCTGATGATGGGCTCCCGCTCAGGTGATATTGACCCTATGATTCTTCTTTTTTTGCTGGAACAGGAAAAATTATCAGCCCAGCAATTAAGCGATGTCCTCAATAAAGAATCCGGTCTGCTGACTATCTCCCAGCTCAGCAATGATTTAAGAGATGTTCTGGAAGCTTGTGACAGAGGCGATGAAAAAGCTAGTCTAGCAGTCAATATGTTTGTCAACCGTATCGCTCAGACAATTGCAAGCTACATCACAGATTTAGATGGTCTGGATGCCTTGGTTTTCACTGCTGGAATCGGGGAGAATTCAGCCTTGATTCGCAGCTTGGTCGTTCAAAAACTCAATTGCTTAGGACTTTCTTTAAATCAGGCAGCTAACGAGCAAGGACAGCTCTTTATCCAAAATTCCCAGTCGCAGGCTAAAATTCTCATCCTTCCAACCAACGAAGAACTGATGATTGCCCAAGACACCATGCGTTTGCTGGAATTTAAGTAGCCGAAAGAATAGTAGAATGTTCAAGGAGTGCAGGAATAACTTTCTATATTAATAAGAAAAAACCAGTTTATCCTTGTGTTGTTTAGACTCGAAAAGACAGAGCAAGACCTCTGCCTTTTCTTTTTTAGCTTAGATATCTTGCCATCTTCCAGTTCTGTAAGCACAGTCTGATGGAGCTTTTTTGCTTTTTTCATTCTTGAAAGATATAGGAAAACATGCTATAATGAAAAGAACATTCTAAAAATCAGAAAGATTATTATATAGTAAGGAAAAAAATGGCGAATATTTTAAAGACTATCATTGAAAATGATAAAGGTGAATTAAGAAAATTAGAAAAAATGGCTGACAAAGTCTTGGCTTATGAAGACGAAATGGCAGCTTTGTCTGATGAAGAACTTCAGGCAAAAACAGAAGAATTCAAGAAACGCTATGCTGATGGCGAAACTTTAGATCAGCTCTTATTTGAAGCTTTTGCGGTTGTCCGTGAAGGAGCTAAGCGAGTGTTGGGCCTTTTCCCTTATAAGGTTCAGGTTATGGGAGGAATCGTTCTCCATCATGGTGACGTTCCAGAGATGCGTACCGGTGAAGGAAAAACCTTGACTGCGACGATGCCAGTTTACTTAAATGCCCTTGCAGGCAAAGGAGTACACGTTGTCACAGTCAACGAATACCTGACTGAGCGTGACGCGACCGAAATGGGAGAACTCTACTCTTGGCTGGGCCTTTCTGTCGGTATCAATCTGGCTGCTAAGTCTCCATCTGAAAAGAAAGAAGCATATGCTTGCGACATTACCTATTCAACCAATGCTGAGATCGGCTTTGACTACCTGCGTGATAACATGGTAGTCCGCGCTGAAAACATGGTACAGCGCCCACTCAACTATGCCTTGGTCGATGAGGTGGACTCAATCCTGATTGACGAAGCTCGGACACCATTGATTGTATCCGGACCGGTTTCTTCAGATACCAACCAGCTTTATCATATGGCTGACCACTATGTCAAATCTCTGGATAAGGACGACTACATCATCGATGTTCAGTCTAAGACGATTGGTCTGTCTGACTCAGGGATTGATAAGGCAGAAAGCTACTTCAAGCTGGACAATCTCTACGATATTGAAAATGTTGCCCTGACTCATTTTATCGACAATGCTCTGCGAGCTAACTACATCATGCTCCTTGACATTGACTATGTGGTCAGTGAAGATCAGGAAATTCTGATTGTCGATCAGTTTACTGGTCGGACAATGGAAGGACGTCGTTACTCTGACGGTCTCCACCAAGCGATTGAAGCCAAGAAGGTGTGCCGATTCAGGAAGAAACAAAGACTTCTGCTTCTATTACTTATCAGAACCTCTTCCGTATGTATAAGAAGCTGTCCGGCATGACAGGTACAGCCAAGACAGAGGAAGAAGAGTTCCGCGAAACATACAACATTCGTGTTATTCCGATTCCAACCAACCGTCCGGTAGCACGTATTGACCATTCTGACCTGCTCTACCCAAGTATTGATTCTAAGTTCAAGGCAGTTGTTCAGGATGTTAAAGAGCGTCATGAAAAAGGCCAGCCAGTTCTGGTCGGTACTGTTGCGGTTGAGACCAGTGATTATATTTCTAAGAAATTGGTGGAAGCTGGGGTTCCTCACGAAGTTCTTAATGCGAAAAATCACTATAAAGAAGCGCAAATCATCATGAACGCCGGCCAACGTGGGGCGGTTACCATTGCGACCAATATGGCTGGACGGGGAACCGACATCAAGTTGGGTGAAGGTGTTCGCGAACTGGGCGGTCTCTGCGTTATCGGTACAGAGCGCCATGAAAGCCGCCGGATTGACAATCAGCTGCGTGGACGTTCAGGACGTCAGGGCGATCCAGGTGAGTCACAGTTCTACCTGTCACTGGAAGATGAGCTTATGCGCCGCTTTGGTTCAGAGCGGATCAAAGCCCTCTTGGATCGAATGAACCTTAGTGACGAAGATTCTGTTATCAAGTCTGGCATGCTGACCCGTCAGGTAGAGGCAGCTCAGAAGCGTGTTGAAGGAAATAACTACGATACGCGGAAACAAGTCTTGCAGTATGATGACGTGATGCGTGAGCAGCGGGAAATTATCTATGCTGAGCGCCACGATGTCATTACTGCTGACCGTGACCTCAGTCCTGAAATCCATGCTATGATTAAGCGAACTATCAACCGTATCGTTGATGGCAGCAGCCACTCTGATCAGGATGATAAGATTGAAGCGATTTTAAACTTTGCTAAGTATAACTTGGTTTCAGAAGATTCTATTTCAGATAGCGATTTGGAAGGCAAGTCTGACCAAGAAATCAAAGATTATCTGTTTGAACGTGCATTGGAAGTCTATGACAGTCAGATTGCGAAGCTGCGAGACGAAGAAGCTGTACGTGAATTCCAGAAGGTCTTGATTCTGCGCGTGGTGGACAGTAAGTGGACTGATCATATTGATGCCCTTGACCAGCTACGCAATGCTGTTGGATTGCGTGGTTATGCACAAAATAACCCAGTTGTCGAATACCAAGCAGAGAGTTTCCGTATGTTCAACGACATGATTGGCTCCATCGAGTTTGACGTGACTCGTCTGATGATGAAAGCGCAGATTCATGAGCAAGAGCGCCCTCGGACCGAGCGGGCTATCAGTACCACAGCTACCCGCAATATCTCTGCTAAGGCGCCAAATATGCCTGAGAATACAGACCTGTCTAACGTAAAGAGAAACGACCCTTGTCCATGTGGCTCTGGCAAGAAGTTCAAGAACTGTCACGGCCGTAAAGTAAGCATAAAAGAAGGAGAATAGATGACCTTTAAAGCAACCAGTCAACCCATTGATGTGGCAGAAGTTCGCCAACTTGCTAAGCTAGAAGGCGACATGCTCGCTCGCAAGGAAAAGCGTGACCGAGAGTTAGAAGCAATTCTGCGTGGTCAGGATGACCGCATTCTCTTGGTCATTGGTCCCTGCTCTTCAGATAATGAAGAAGCGGTGCTAGAGTATGCCAAGCGTCTATCTGCTCTCCAAGAAGAAGTAAAAGACCGCATCTTTATGGTCATGCGTGTTTATACTGCCAAGCCTCGGACGAATGGAGATGGTTATAAAGGGCTTATTCATCAGCCTAATGCGACGGCCGCTCCAAGTCTGATTAACGGCATCAAGGCAGTCCGCAATCTGCACTATCGGGTTATTTCCGAGACAGGCATGACCACGGCTGATGAGATGCTCTATCCAGAAAATCTGCCTCTGGTAGATGATTTGATTTCTTACATGGCTGTAGGAGCTCGCTCGGTCGAAGACCAGCAGCACCGCTTTGTTGCTAGTGGAGCGGATATTCCAACTGGCTTGAAAAATCCGACTTCTGGCAATCTCAATGTCATGTTTAACGGCATCTATGCAGCTCAGAACAAGCAGAGTTTCCTCTTTTCAGGTAAGGAAGTCGAAACATCTGGCAATCCTTTGGCGCATGCCATCTTGCGCGGTGCCCTCAATGAATACGGTAAGAATATTCCAAACTACTATTATGATAACCTACTGGACACCATTGCTCAGTATGAAAAAATGGGCTTAGAAAATCCCTTTATCATCATTGATACCAATCATGATAACTCTGGTAAGCAGTATCTGGAGCAGGTTCGTATTGTTCGCCAGACTCTGATTAACCGGGACTGGAATGAAAAGATTAAGGCTACAGTACGTGGCTTTATGATCGAGTCTTATCTGGAAGATGGCCGTCAGGACGAACCAGAAGTCTTTGGCAAGTCCATTACTGATCCTTGTCTGGGCTGGGCAAATACAGAACAGCTGGTTCGTGAAATTTATGATACATTAGGAAAATAGTATGGCATTTATCGAAAAAGGTCAGAAGATTGACATTGAGCAGATTAAGTCCAGAACCAGACTGACTGGTCAGGCCTTGACTCATAAAAACAAGCGAGACCAAGAACTAGCTGAGATTCTCAGTGGCGAAGACGAGCGCATTCTCTTGGTGATTGGCCCTTGTTCATCGGACAATGAAGAGGCTGTGCTGGAGTATGCCCGCCGTTTGTCAGAGCTGCAGAAGAAGGTCGCGGATAAGATTTTTATCGTCATGCGGGTCTATACTGCTAAGCCGCGAACCAATGGGGATGGCTATAAGGGCTTGGTTCACCAGCCAGATACTTCTAAAGCGCCTAGCCTTATCAATGGTTTGCAGGCAGTTCGTCAGCTGCACTACCGTGTCATTACAGAGACTGGTCTGACGACGGCTGATGAGATGCTCTATCCGTCCAATCTTGTGCTGGTAGACGACTTGGTCAGCTATCATGCTGTGGGTGCCCGCTCAGTCGAAGACCAGGAGCACCGTTTTGTGGCGTCAGGTATTGACGCTCCTGTCGGCATGAAAAATCCAACTTCTGGCAATCTGGGTGTTATGTTTAACGCTGTCTATGCGGCACAAAATAAGCAGACTTTCCTTTTTCATGGCCAGGAAGTAGAAACCTCTGGGAATCCTTGGCTCACGTTATTCTGCGTGGGGCGACCAATGAATACGGTAAAAATATCCCAAATTTCTACTATGAGAATATGCTGGATGCCATTTTCTACTATGAAAAGATGGGCTTGGAGAATCCTTTCATCGTTATTGATACCAATCATGATAACTCTGGCAAGCAATATCTGGATCAGATTAGGATTGTGCGTCAGACCTTGCTTAATCGGGACTGGAATGAAAAAATCAAGCGGACAGTTCGTGGCTTCATGATTGAGTCTTATCTGGAAGACGGACGGCAAAATGAACCGGAAGTCTTTGGTAAATCCATTACTGACCCTTGCCTAGGCTGGGACAACACTGTTCAGCTCATTGAAGAAATTTATGACACTTTAGATAAATAAGGAAAATTGAAAGGGACAGTCTTGACCTGTAAAGAGGACTAACTGTCGGATGAAGACGAACTCAGCTGGCGGCCCAGCTGAGTTTTGTCGCCTTTCCAGAGAATGATATGATAAAAGGACACGGAATTGACATAGAAGAGTTGGCTGCCATTGAGCGAGCCTATCTGAAAAATGCCCGCTTTGCAAAGAAGGTGCTGACCAAGGCGGAGCTTACTCGTTTTGAGGAGTTATCTGGCAAACGGAAAATCGAATTTCTGGCTGGCCGTTGGGCTGCCAAGGAGGCTTTTTCTAAAGCTTGGGGAACCGGTATCGGTAAGCTCAAGTTTCAAGACTTGGAGATTTTAAACGACCGTCAGGGAGCGCCTTATTTCAGCCGGTCACCTTTTACTGGCAAGGTTTGGATTTCGCTCAGCCACGCTGCTGGCCTGGTTACAGCCAGCGTTATTTTGGAGGAAGATGATGAAAGCTAGTCTGCATAGACCTAGCAAGGCAGTGATTGATTTAGCTGCTATTGCTTTTAATATTAGACAACTGAGTGCCCATCTGCCTCAGACGACAGAGAAGTGGGCTGTCGTTAAAGCCAATGCTTATGGCCACGGATCTATTGAGGTTTCTAGACACATTGAGCCGCTCGTAGATGGTTTTTGTGTGTCTAATATTGATGAAGCCTTGGAGCTGCGCTCAGCGGGTATTGGCAAAAAAATTCTGGTGCTAGGAGTATCAGATTTGGCTGCGCTTCCGCTGGCTAGAAATGAAAAGGTATCTCTGACCGTAGCCAGTTTAGAATGGCTGGATCTAGCTTTAGATGCTGAAGAAGACTTGACTGGATTGAATTTTCATATCAAGATTGACTCTGGTATGGGGCGGATTGGTTTTCGAGATAGTCAGGAAGCTCAGGAGGCAATCCATCGCTTGCAGGCTGCTGGAGCTGTCGCAGAGGGGATTTTCACCCACTTTGCAACGGCAGATGAAGCGGAGCACCATAAGTTTGAAGCCCAGCTGGCTCGTTTTCATCAGATCTTATCTGAGCTGGACAATGTGCCTCCTCTCGTTCACGCTAGTAATTCCGCCACCTCTCTCTGGCATAGCGAGACCGTTCTAAATGCAGTTCGGCTGGGTGATATCATCTATGGTCTCAACCCTAGCGGAAGAGTCTTGGAACTTCCTTATGAATTCAAGCCTGCTCTTTCGCTGGTCTCAGAATTGGTGCATGTCAAGGAAGTTGAGACTGGAGCAGATGTTGGCTATGGAGCCACCTACACTAGCAAGTCTCAAGAGTGGATTGGCACCATTCCTTTGGGTTATGCGGATGGCTGGACACGCGATATGCAGGGCTTTGATGTCTTGATTGATGGTCAGCGCTGCCCTCTTGTCGGCCGCGTTTCCATGGACCAAATTACAGTGCGCCTGCCTCAGGCCTATCCTCTTGGCACTCCGGTTGTGTTTATTGGAAATAGCGGAGCTGAGACCATTATGGCGACAGATGTGGCAGAAAGCGTGGCACCATTAACTATGAGGTGGTTTGTTTGATTAGCGACCGTGTACCGAGGGTCTATAAAGAATAAGAAGATTAATGCAGGGAACCGCTTGAAGTATTTGATAATGTTCTAGCTTGGCCCCCTGTCTGTGGTTTTAGATCCGCAGCAGTATCAGAACTGAAAGAGGAATTATGAATTTACACCAACCTTTGACGGTTCTGCCTGGTGTGGGACCGAAATCAGCAGAAAAATTTGCTAAGCTGGGTCTAGAGACCTTGCAGGATTTACTGCTTTATTTTCCTTTTCGTTATGAGGATTTTAAGAGTAAGAACGTCCTAGACTTGGAGGATGGAGAAAAGGCGGTTATTTCTGGTCAGGTCGTGACCCCAGCCAATGTCCAGTATTATGGCTACAAACGCAATCGCCTGCGCTTCACTATCAAGCAGGGAGAAGTCGCTCTAGCAGTTAATTTCTTTAACCAGCCTTATCTAGCGGACAAGATTGAAGTGGGAGCTAATATAGCTGTCTTTGGCAAGTGGGACAAAGCCAAGGCTAGTCTTACTGGAATGAAACTGTTGGCTCAGGTAGAGGACGACTTGCAGCCTGTCTATCGGCTGGCTCAGGGAATTAGTCAGGCCAGTCTGGTCAAGCTGATTAAGACTGCCTTTGACCAAGGTTTGGACTTGCTCTTAGAGGAAATCTACCCCAGCCCCTGCTGGAACTCTACCAACTAGTGAGCAGAGTTGAGGCTGTGCGGGCTATGCATTTTCCAAAGGACTTTGCGGACTACAAGCAGGCTCTTCGGCGGGTCAAGTTTGAAGAACTCTTTTATTTTCAAATGCAACTGCAGGTGCTAAAGAGAGAAACCAAGGCTGTCAGCAATGGATTAAAGATTGATTGGCGGTCGGATACTGTAGCCGAGAAAAAGCAGAGCTTGCCTTTTGAGCTGACTTCAGCTCAGGAGCGCAGTCTGACAGAGATTTTGCAGGATTTGCGGTCGCCTGGACACATGAATCGCCTGCTACAGGGCGATGTGGGAAGCGGAAAGACAGTAGTCGCTGGTCTGGCTATGTATGCTGTTTATACAGCTGGCTTTCAGTCAGCTCTGATGGTTCCAACAGAAATTTTGGCTGAGCAGCATTTTGACAGCCTAGCTCAGCTATTTCCAGAACTGAAATTGGCCCTACTTACTGGGGGAATGAAAGCAGCTGAACGCCGAAAGACCTTGGAAGCGATTGAAAAAGGTCAGATGGACATGATTGTCGGAACCCATGCCCTGATTCAGGAAGGAGTCCGTTACCATGCATTGGGTTTGGTCATTATTGACGAGCAGCATCGCTTTGGGGTGGAGCAGCGCCGGATTTTACGGGAAAAGGGAGACAATCCTGATGTCCTCATGATGACGGCGACGCCTATCCCCAGAACCCTTGCTATCACAGCATTTGGTGATATGGATGTGTCCATTATTGACCAGATGCCGGCGGGACGCAAACCTATCATCACCCGCTGGGTCAAGCATGAGCAGTTGGAAGTCGTCCTCGACTGGCTGAAAAAAGAGCTCCACAAGGGGGCTCAGGTCTACTTTATTTCTCCCTTGATTGAGGAATCTGAGGCGCTGGATCTTAAGAATGCCATTGCCCTAGAAGAAGAACTGACAGCCTATTTTGGTCAGCAGGCCCAAGTGGCCCTGCTTCATGGCAAGATGAAGAGTGAGGAAAAAGAGGCGATTATGCAGGACTTCAAGGAAGGACAGACTGACATTCTAGTCTCTACCACGGTCATTGAGGTCGGAGTCAACGTCCCCAATGCTACGGTGATGGTCATCATGGATGCGGACCGCTTCGGGCTCAGCCAGCTTCATCAGCTGAGAGGCCGTGTCGGCCGAGGGAACAAGCAGTCTTATGCCGTCCTTGTTGCCAATCCTAAGACGGAGTCGGGCAAGCGCCGCATGAAAATTATGACTGAGACGACCGATGGATTCCTGCTAGCTGAAGAGGATTTGAAAATGCGAGGTTCCGGAGAAATCTTTGGCACTCGGCAGTCTGGTATACCGGAGTTTCAAGTGGCAGACATCGTGGAAGATTATCCGATTTTAGAAGAAGCCAGAAAGGTTGCCAGCCAGATTACGGCTGATCCGAACTGGCGGACAGAACCTAGTTGGCACTTGATTGCTCTTCATTTGGACAAGCGAGATTATCTAGATTAAGACTTCTTTTGATTAAGTTTCCTGCAAGTTATTTATAAGTAGGCTTTAAGTTTTAGGGATTATACTATTGTCAAATCAAAGAAAGAGGTAGGACCAATGACAATGTAAACATCCCTTAAAATCCCGTAACCAAAGCTTGAAGACTTGCGCGGTATGAGCCACTCAAAGAAGCAGAATAATTTAGAATTTTTTCATCAACAATCTCCTAATAAATCACAAGCTTCACCCAATCGGTGAAGCTTTTTGTATGTGATTGAAAAGACTTGTTCGTTTCAAATGGTATATAGAGATTGCTGTCAGACTGCTTTGACTATAAGCTTTCCCTAAGAAATCTATAAGAGATTCTTAAGTTTAGGGCTGTATCCTTATATCCAAGTAAGAACAAAAAGATTAGGGACCAACCTTGAAGCTAAACACTTCAAGAGTTTCGTTTTTGCTCTTAAAGAATGAATGATAAGCGAGGTAAAAGCTATGAAAGTTGCAATCAAAGTCCACTATCCGAAGACATTTAAGCAAGCTAAGAAAATGGAGGTGACCTATGGTAAGTGATTATATTTGAAATTCTAGAGTCTCTGTTTGAGGTTATCTTCTAAGACCAGCGATTCAATGAAGTTTTCCCAGTTTTAGAATATGAAAGAATCAAAAAAGTGCTAAGCAGCCTTAGCACTTTTTGATTTAAAGAAAATAAATAGGGACTTTTTCTCTCAGCCTTCCATATAATCCCGGAGTTCTTGGTCTTTGAGTCCAGCATTCAGGGCGATGAGCAGTTTGATTCTGGCTTTTTGGGCATTGAGCTCTTTGACGAAGAAGATACCAGCCCGGTGCAGCTGAACGCCGCCGCCTTCATAAGCATAGACTGGCTCAGTAATTCCGTTGAAGCAGCGAGAGACCAGAGCAATTGGCAGTCCGGCTGTTATCATATCAGCCAGTTTGTCCGCCACTTCTTTGGGAAGATTGCCAGCACCGAATGCCTCTATGATGAGGCCGTCTATCTTGTCTAAATCCAGCATATCCAGCAGTTCTGTCTTCATGCCGGCATAAGCTGGAATGATGGGCACCAGACCAGAGATGCTGTTTAAGTCAAAGCGGACTCGAGGCTCCGCTGTCTTAAAATAGAGAATTTCCTGCTTCATAATCAAGCCAAGCGGTCCGTGAGTCGGCGTCTGAAAGGTGCTGACATTAGTCGTATGAGTTTTGGTTACATACTTGGCAGCATGTGCCTCGTCATTCATCACGACAAGAACGCCTTTATCGCTGGCTTTTTCATCACTAGCCACCCGCAGGGCTGTCAGGTAGTTATAGACTCCATCGCTCCCCAGCTCATTGGAACTGCGCATAGCTCCGGTCAGAACGACCGGAATCCTCGGCAGCTGCATAGTATCCAGAAAGTAAGCCGTCTCTTCTAAAGTGTCCGTCCCATGAGTAATGACCACTCCGTCAAATTGATCAGCACTGGCTTTGATTTTCTGATAGAGCTTGAGCATGTGCTGGGGTGTGATATGAGGACTGGGAATATTAAAAAAGTCAATGACTTCCGTCTCAATCCCCTCAAGCGGAACTGTCACATGGTTCATAGGGTTATCAGCATTGGTAACGACAGCCCCAGAGCCATCAGCCTGCATGGAAATGGTTCCTCCTGTGTGCAGGACCAAGATTTTCTTTGTCATAAATCCTTTTTCTCCTTGTAGTCATGATGCAGAGTTGAAAACTCACATTATGTTTTCATAGAGTTTTCAATCCTGTTGCATGGATATTAATCCAGCTTTTCTTTTCTGCAATTCATGTGATTGTATGTCATTTTTGTGTTATAATTTATTGTATCATAAAAGGAAAGAATGAGAAAATCAATGGAAGTAAAGGCCGTCTTTTTTGATATTGATGGGACACTGGTCAATGACAGTCGAACGGTTTTGAAATCTACAGAAAAGGCTATTCAGAGTTTAAAGGAGCAAGGAATATTGGTCGGTTTGGCAACCGGCCGCGGTCCTTTCTTTGTCAAACCTTTTATGGAGCAATTGGACTTAGACTTTGCTGTGACCTACAATGGCCAGTATATTTTTTCAAGAGACAGAGTGATTTCTGCCAGTCCCATCGACAAGCAGAGTTTGCGGGATTTAATCGCCTATGCTAAGAAACACCGAAAAGAAATTTCCTTGGGAACGGCTGAGGCTATGCTGGGCTCCAAGATTATGTCCTTCGGCATGAGCCCTTTCTCCCAGTGGACTAGCCGCTTCATCCCTAAGAGAATGGCGCGAACAGTTAGTCATGGTTTTAATAAAGTCATCAGCAAGGCTCTGCCCCAGCATGAAAAGGATCTCCTGCAGCTGATTCAGGAGCCGATTTACCAAGCTTTGATTTTGGCCAGTCCAGAAGAAAGCCGTAAGATTGAAGCAGACTTCCCTGATTTGAAATTTACCCGCAGCAGCCCCTATGCGGTCGATATTATCAATAAAGACATGTCTAAGCTAGAGGGGATTCGCCGAGTCGGCAAGGAATATGGTTTTGACATTCATCAGGTCATGGCCTTCGGTGACTCTGACAATGACCTGGAAATGCTATCGGGAGTTGGCCTGTCCATTGCTATGGGAAATGGAACCAGCTCGGTCAAGGAAGTGGCCAAGCACACAACCACCAGCAATAGTCAGGATGGGATTCACAAGGCTCTGGAGCATTTTGGTATCCTAGCTAGGGAAAAGGTCTTTACCAGCAGCGACCATCACTTTAATAAGGTTAAAGAGTTCCATAGTGTCATGGATGAAAGCACTCAAGAAGAACCTATTGCTTGGACGCCTGAGGACGCTCGCTATCGGGCAGGCTTCAAACTGGAAGAGCTGGTCGAGTTTCTGCGTGCGGCTAGTAACTCAGAGGAAGACTTTGACAGTTCTGTAGCCTATCTCCATCAAGCGCTTGACAAGGCTGCCGACAAGGTTCGCTCCAAGAGTCAGGCTGAGGTTTCTCTAGTCGGTCAGGTAGATGCTTTGATTGATACTCTTTATTTCACTTATGGCAGCTTTGTCCTGATGGGAGTCGATCCAGAGAAGCTGTTCGATATTGTGCATCGGGCTAATATGGGCAAAATTTTCCCAGACGGGAAGGCTCACTTCGACCCCGTCACCCATAAAATCCTCAAACCAGATGACTGGGAAGAAAAATACGCTCCCGAAGGAGCTATCAAAGAAGAACTGGAAAGACAAATTCAGGCCTACCAACGTAGCATAGAGCAGAAAGAAGAA
>BNJV01001477.1_pt1 | contig 121188 bp, 121 predicted proteins | sample 8540591 | NCBI WGS metagenome assembly BNJV01 (sample SAMD00202457, study PRJDB9452) | human saliva metagenome | host: Homo sapiens
TCAGTTACGGCTGCTGTGGAGAGTCGCCCAACAAGTGGTACTGCAAGCAAGGAACCGTTTAGGGCTTTGCTAACTGAACATTACTCCCAAAATGCTTTCTGAAACCTCGGTTGAGTATTTGTACATTGCTGATCACAGAAAAGCTGAAAATTATGGTGTAATTGGACCTCCTATCTAAGTGATGGTACCTTTTCCTGATATCCAACTGCCAGGTTCGGTCTCACAAGCATGTGAATGCGCCCTGTATTCTCACTAAAGGCAAAGTGAAACCTGTCAAGGGCAATTATTATGGTTGACACGTGTAACCAAAGATGGTACGCTTGCAGGTCTGAAAGTTTTAGAACACGCGATTGATGCTTCACTTTTGTTAGAGGGTGAATCAGATCTGCCACCGCACCTTGCGCAGCCATAAAAACCTGCCTTCTCTCGGAGCGGTAAATGAATGGGTGTATCGGTAAATATGTAGAATAAGGTCTTCGCGAAGTCAAAAATCCATCCAAGGATCTTCGAGCCGCAAAGGAAGAGCAAGTTTCGTGGCAGGTTCGGTGGTCGTACTTTAAAGGCATACACGTCCGCTTTGTGAAATTCAAGCCTTTGGTCATCACTTCCATGCCGCTTAACCGCCGTGGCTGTGGGTTTAGATCATAACCGTCTATCGTTACTGTTGGTTATTTTACACCGCCACGGCGGCTCAAAACAAGCCAGACCAAGATGTTTACAATGGTAGGTGGGGGTAAAAGTGGGATTGAAACCAGTGCGGGACTTAACTCTTAATTCTTCCTTAATTTCGAGCTTTAGAAATCGACCGCTTCCAAAAGATTCCGTGTGATATTTGGCGAAGTTGATTAGCGGGGCGAAATTCGCCTCTGTTCCAAGTGGTCAAGAGCGGCTCGAAGCGCAAAACACGGCCTAAGCGTGCCATTGCGCCTTTGGGCAATATGCCCAAAAAAATCAATTGAGGAATGGAAGCTTTTGTGTGTGAAAACTCAGTGATGCGTTGATATTTTAGGTACCTGTAGCCTTCTACAGCGAATTCTTCATTAAACGGTTAATGCTTGCTGAGAACCACGTTTATATAGCCGCTAACGGATTAAAACTTGCGAACAGCGGCATTTCCCCGATATACCTTGATCCTAACTGAATGCTGCTGAACCCTGTAAATGCTGAAGGAAAATTGGACTGGATTAATGTATCAAACGCCTGAATAAGAGAATTAGAACTCGATAAATATCAAGCGGCATTGATTTGGCTAAACCAGCAGAGATGGGCTGTTGCGTGCTGTGGCATTTTAAATTAAAAAACGAAAAGTGCTAAATAATGCCTACGCTTTCGATTACCTGGAAACAAATGGCAAAGTTTGCAATTGCTTGCCGCTTACGGCTTGCCTATTCCCTCAACAAGCCACATTGGTGAATTAGTTGGAAGCCCTCATAATTGGTTTCCACCTCCTTCCGTCGTACTCGGTGACATTAGTTACAGGCGCAAGGTACTGGCGTGGAGTTATGTGGAAGGAAAAGCCAGCCTTAAAGCTGTTTGAAACGCTAAAACAAGCAGGAGAAAAGGCGTTAGTACAAGATTTTATCGCAGAAACCTGAGGGCAGGATATTCAAAGCTTTGTGATTGGTGGCAAGTCGTTGCAGGTATGCAGCGTAATGCAGGTAATGGCAATTTTGTGCTAATTTGCAACGGTGGTAGTCAGCATTGACTCAATAGAAGAAGAAAAGATGATTGCGATTCCTGCTGACCAAAGCTATTGGACTAGATGTTGCAGGGGTTGATCTGATTCGGTACAAACCAAGCGCCTCCATGGGATTTTAGAAGTGGAATGCGAGCCCTGGGTTTAGAAGGAATTGAAAGATTTCATAGGTAAAAGATATTGCTGGAAATGATGGTAGATTATGTTTTGCTCTGTATAAAAAGAGCTGGTAAATCCAGCTCTTCTTACATCTAAATTATTTAGACGCTTTAACTCTTGGTAATATTTCTCGTAAAGTCGAATTCGTATCACCCATCATCTCTGCTGGCCAGGATTCTGTAAGACTTTTGTGTTGGAGTAAATCGTAGTCTTGCGTGATCCTTTCGTAATATTTCTAATGCTTTGGCATTTGAAGTTGATAACCATCAGCGGTAAGTTGCTCAGAAACTTTAGCACTTAGCTGGGTGGTTGATTAACCGGCGTGCAGCCTCTTTGTTTCTTTGAGCGCCCGCTGAATAGCTAAAGTGGTATCAAACCCAAAGCATTGGGCCCTCTTTTGGAACACCATCAATAGGGTGCTTGGTTCTTTCTTCGCAATACGCACAGAACTGTCTGTCTGACCCATGATACTCTGGCACCTGAGATGAATGAGAGTTTGCAGGCTGTCAGAGCTGAATGAAAGTACGTTTGGATGTAATTTTTCCACCCTTCATAAGCCGCCGCGATCCTCTTCAGGATCAGTTGTGTTCCGGGCTTTGCCGAATTTCAATAATGCAAATATTGAACACTCTACGCATCATCTAATAATTGATTTTATCTGCAACCATAGTCGGCAACTCTCAAGAGGTGTGAACGAATTACGCCTGTAGTTGGCATAGTATTAAATGCAACCCTGGGGCACCTAAAAGTTGAGGTAATGAATATTTACACTTTTATCGTAAGGTTTGTCTAACCAGTCAGGGCTTAATTCCCGCGATAACGGGTAATTTGCTGTGATCGTTCTCCCGCCACATTCCTCTTTGGCATTTTAGACACAGTAATTAAGGTGCGATTACATCAACCGCCATCTTTAATTTTAAAGCCTTTAACTTCGTATACATTGTTTCGTTAGATCTAAGGCTAGATACCCCAACTTTGTACTGGGGCCCCTTTTTGAAATTGATTCCAATAAACCTTCAGTACACTCAGTCCAAGTATATAAGTGAACAGTGCCAGCACTCAGCTGGGGCAGCCCAGTTGTTTTTTGCCTTTTCTTCATTATGTTGTTAATGCCAATGAAGCTACACCTGCAGCGAATAAATAAACTTAAGAATTTTTCATTTAGTTTTCTCCTGTTAAGAAAAAGAGATAAAAAGCGGTCGGATTTCTCCGAAGTTTGACGAATCTTCCATACCAATCGAATGGCAATGAATTGAAAGGATTTTGCCACTTCTACATTTTGGTGTTTTTTTTGCCTCCCAAAGAAGATTTATTTTCCTATTCTTCTTGAATTTCATTAATCTATAATATATTAAACTTGATTTTAGCTCACTGAATGGTAGAGGATTTTGTATGACTATACTAAATAAGAAAAGTACAAGAGCAAAGCATAGAACAAGAAATGTAGAACTCCAAATAAACCTGAAGGGTTGAAGAGCAAAGTACAATCAGAAAATAGAGAAGAGCAACTCAGAAGTAGAATTAGCTGCAGCTTACGCCTGTATCACACAATGAATTAGAAATTTATGCTCTAGAAATTATTCCAGAAAAGATATTCAATTACGTGCTAGAATTCAAATATTCGCCGTCGTTGGAGTAAGATGTTGAAAAGCTCTGTAAATTTGCATTAGGAAAAATTTCTTCAAAAGAGCTACTAACTGCTGATAATCTTGAATGTGGTTTAGCCGCATGCTAGATAATGCCAGTTACTGATGAAACAAATACAAGCAAGAAGTTGATGGCGTAGAAATGACCCAATAAAAGAATTTATTTCACCTTAGCTAAATTTGGAGTGAAGAGTCATGTTGTTGGAGGTTACTTCTAACTTGAGCCTACCAAGCGATTTCAATGCAGCCAGCTGAAGGTAGCTTGAGCCAAACCACATCTGCGCAGTGTTACAAAAAGGCTATACATTGTAAGGCCGTATTACGCCCAGCGATGGGGGTTGCGGCTTAATTCTACTGATCTGAAACTATTCTAAAATAAATGCTAGCAAATAATTTTTTTTATTAGGGTGTGTAGCTTTAGCGGTTTAACAATGTAAAATTTTTTCATGTGTCTTAAAAAAATTTTTAGCTAAAACACTATAAAATGTGAGATCTAAATTACAAATCTAAATATTCTAGTTTGAACATTTGCAAATCTCTGCAAAATATGACTGCTCTCTATTTATTTAGAATTTGTCTATTCAATTTCCAAAAAGGAACAAAAAATGCTATGAAATGGACTTCTAAAAGTAAGTGTATTAAAGGATGTTATTCCGCATTGGTCTTGAAGAAAATTGTAATATAATCAAAATGGATGCAAAAGTACGCCGCGAAGTTTTCCACTAAATAACAAGCAGTAATGGGCATTAACTGGATGCAAGATTCAAGGAATATAGAAGCGCTTGCCTACCAAGCTTTATAGGTAACACGGCTAAAACTGCCTTTGATCAATACACAGTTGACTCAAAGGTGTAAGAAAAAGCGTGGTAGTAGATTTTAGACAAATGGATAAGCAGAGATAAATGTTCACATATACACGGCTGGCAAGTTCAAAAGTAATAAAGGTTTTGATGGTGTGATTGATACGTCATTGATGCCTGACAATCCCGTGTAACCCTGGGTGCGGTAGGAATTTAATAACCATGTTATCCACACAAAGGTAAAATGTCTCTATGTAATTCAACTGCAAAGATAGCTCAGAAAAAAGGGGTACAATTGATGATATGAAACGTTTTAGGCTTTGAAGGTGTGGACGAGTCAGTGTTTTACTTAAAAAAAAGATAACTAGCAAAGCAGCTCGTTTTATTAGAAATTCAGAAAAACAAGGCCAAGTGAAATCGTACTTTATGGAAAGATAACTTAGATGACTTTGGTGATAGAAAAATACGGTAAATTAAATGCAGAATGCACGTAAAGAAACTAAGCAAAATTTGGTAAACTTATATCAGTAATACCTAACCCTAACTACGGTGGCTGAAGTGTGGTTTTCGAGCCAAAGGCTATTTTAAAAGTGATGCCCAGCAAAAATTAAAGCTCGTTTAGATGCTATTCAAGCATGGATGGTAAGTAATTTATAGGGAATTTTATGGCATGGTAAAACTGCCACACAAAAATATGATCTACCGTATTTTATATCTGAAATTAATGTTTTTGCTCCAACGTATTTAACATTTAACTTTTCTCACAACTTTTCTGTTGTAAGCTCCAATATGAGCAATTGTTTTTGGCTCTGTTAGCTTACTTTTAAACGTTTTACTTGAGTGTGTGTACTGGTCTTCTGCATCTTTAATACAATATGCTACACGGTAACGTTAAATACATTTTCGCATATTTGTGGAATAAGTCAGAATAACTCCTTGGTTTTTCAATAGTAAGAGATGAGGTTTCACTTGGGCCAGGCTTGTGGAAAATAATGCACTGATACAAATTGGAAAACAGAGAAGAAAATATTTTTTAGTATAGTTTTACTCCTTTTTCTATTGGTAGCTAGCAAAAGCTTTCTAAACTTGTAAGAATGAAACTTAAATTGTAAGAGATTAGCACGCTTTTTAAATGAAAAAAAAAATAAGAGCAGATGGCTAAAACTGATTTTTCGATCTTCTTAAAGAATAACTTAATTTTAATTCTTGAGAGGTGTTATATTTTGATCTTTTTCTAATTTATTAAAAAAATCTTTTGCTAAAAGTTGGAATTATTCTAATACAAAAGGTTAAGTCTCCCTTGCTAATAGGGCAGCGTTTTTTTATTTTCAATAACAGTGGTAGAATAGTCAGCCTTGAAACTTGATTAATGTATATGTGTAGATCTTTGCTTTGGGGTCAAAGTTTTGTGGGGCATTATCTGCGTCGAATTAATTAATCGTATTTGCATTTCAAGATGAAGAGGTTTGAGATGTTAGACTTTGCTGGAATCGCGTTTGCAGCTATTTTAACTGCCTCATCACTTTATTTGGGTAAATTTCTATATTAGTCCTTTCTTTGTGCTTGTAGTGATGGGAAACACTTTTATGTAACGACAGTGAAGAAGTTTATAAAGATATGACTAAGTTCTGGGGGGTAAGTTATCCGGGTATTAACTTTGCTCTTGGGGTAAAATTCACTGGTACATTATGTGAACTCCAGCCTGCACAAACTGGCGTACCCCTCATGCGGGCGAGTATCTCTGCACCTCAGCATTAGAAGGTCTGATGGCGTCTTTCCTTAGAATCAACTTCGTGGGTTTATTCTCTTCTTGGTTGGGAGCGTCTGTCCAAGAAAAACATTTATTAAAGCAACATAATGTGTGGCATCGGTCTCCTAATTTCTCTGGTGATGGATTCCAGTGGCTAATGGTTGATGCAACTCCAGTTGGTCTAGAATTTAACTTTTAAAAAACAATGCAAAAGTGGAAATGACCAGTTTTACTGATCTTTGTTTTAAATCCAGTGACCAAAGTAAATTTTCATATACTGTAAACTGCAGGCTAAGTACCTGTGGTGCATCTTTTGTATTAAGTATCAGTGCTTACTTATATCTTAAAAAGGCTTTGATTTAGGCTGTAAAACGTTCATTCCGGTGGGTAAGCCGTTTATTCGCTATTTTAGCTGGGAGATTAATTATGGGTGATGAATCTACAGAAATTGGTAAAGCACAACTCTTCAAAGGTTAAACGGCAGCCATGGAAGAAATGAAATCTCCACCTGGTAGCAATTTGCGGTGCATTTAATGCACCGTAATTCCAAACTGTGCCTACAAATGACTTTGCAATCGCAAACTGCATACCTTGGCGCGGTTTAGTGGGCAACTCTGCCCTTTAGATACTTGAAACCAAAGGCTTCTGATATTCAAAGAAAACACTGAGGCATGTAATGGTGCTACAGCAGTTGTTTTCCGATGAAAACTCGCCCGGTAACTAGCACAGAAGAAGAAAGCAGCATTCCGGCAGTTCAAAAGATCTTTGGCTTTGGTTTATTGTTAAAAATAACATGTAGTAAGGAGGCACATTACAGCCGTAATACAGGGGATGCAAAATTATTAAAGCAGCAGATGCAAATCTATTCCAAAATGTAGGGTCCTAACTTCATGTTCCAAGGATGGGTTGGGTTCTGGTATGCTTAAATACAGTCTTTAATCACTGGTTTAGTATCCTTCTTTAACTCTGTGGTACAGTAGGTAAAAAACAATGTTACTTAAAGTATTATGGGTTCATGCCACTATGGATTGCCAATAGTTGGTTGGTTCCAGCTGAGTCTGCTGTACGTCACCCTGGGTAGTCGGCGGCGCGCCCACAGGTATTTCGGCTCTCAAATTTAACTGTATTGAATTATGCACTGCAACTCACGGTAGCAAGTGTGGTTTTATATACAATCTCTTAGTAGTAGAAATGTATTTAATGTTCAAATATATTGTTTAGGGTCCAAGTGCATAAAACAGGTAATACGTTTTATAAATCTGGCAAATAAGGAGGAACAAGTAGATTATGAAGTTCTCAGCTTCGATTGCGGATCTTAATTGTCGTTAATCGGCCTTGCAAATTACTGATGGCTTTGATATATGTATTAACGCTTTACCTGTGGTGGGTAAAAAGTACAGAACGTCGTGGTGATCAACCCAATTGCACCTCACTGGATGGTAACCAAGCTTTAAGCCATTAACAGGCGGGTGGCAAAGGATTCGCAGCGGCCAACTGTATCTATGCAACCTCTATTCCCAAGTCTCTTTGGCAATGATCTATTAGTGCGTTTCTGCAGCATTATCTTCCTTCCGTCCAGCGCTTTGAGCACCGTGCGGAAATCGGACTACCAAACGCGTACTGCTTTTGCATCGCATTGCTCATCGGCGGGTTTCTGCAGCGTCACCATTCGGTGCGTGGCGTTCGTAATCCTATTACAAGGTTTTCACGTCACTTTGAGTTTAATAATACCACGCGTAACTTATATCGGCACATTCTAGCTGTATTATTAAAATCCATCTCGCTATTGGCTGGCCGCGCGTGGGTGAGTTTATTTACGCCAACTACCCATAGCAGTGACTTTAGCTGCAAATGAAAACCACGTGGCTGAAACTAGCGCAACCGCGTACTGCGTGTATCACACCAGCGGCAAACCGCAACATTAGATGCATTTGGTATTAGCGTGTCAAGGTTACACTTTCAAAGAAGGCTTCCGGATCGCAAGTCACTAGATCGCTAAACGCAGTTTCTGCGGCTTAACCAACAAAACTCAGCAGCTGCTGGAAAACATCTGGCTTGACTTAAAAACTATGCTGAAATGCTCTAGCGCTTTTCGACTGTACTCTGCAAACGCAGCCATCGGCGCATTATTAACCATCGCTGGGTACTCGAAAGCAAAACTGCCGTGGTACCATGCGTCCTTGCATCATCTCTTTAATGCAAATCGGTGTTGTCTCCGAATCCGGCAGGTGCCTTCTAGGTGTTCCTGTCTCACGGTGCCTCCAATTTCTATCCGGGGAAATGAGCTTAACTGGTTCTGGGATCCAACCGCAGCCCTAGCACTAACCGCCAGGTTCTACGTGCAGCGTATGTCTCTTTGTACCAACTGTATTGTGCTATACTACTCTATCTTACACTATCAAAACGTTTGGTCGTCTCTGATGCATTTTATTTGAAAGAAAACCACGCATAGCATTACCAAGGATAAACGAGTTCTCTATTTAACTCTGGTGCGGCTGTTTCTTTGGTCAAATTTCCATTTTGCTGCATTTGTTACGACAAAGATTGGAGAAAACAGGTAAATTTGATTGAGTCATCTAGCGATTCATATCGTTATATAACCAGCATCTCAAACGTAACATTTGTTAAAAGCCCCTTCTTTCTCTCTCTGTGTTAGTGGTCTATTTGCACGATTTTTAGCTAAAATCTCACCACTTCGGGCCCCTATTTTGGCGGTACATGGTACTTTGGCTTTGTATTGGTATGGCATGGGGACTTTGGTGGATCTCACGGCATCGGCTTTGAAATCCGCAGTAAAATTTGGCAACTGATTTTCCTACCCTTTAATCGGTTATGTCAAATTGTTGGTCCTTCGCTTTGTATCCTCGAAGCAATTACAGTGTACTTTTTATGGGCTAAAAACATAAATTAGTCTATTGCGTACTGGCACCTGAAACTGAGCTAAAAGGCTTAGATAGCAATGGGGATCGCTAAAAAGTTGGACGCTTTACGAAAGAGAGAATAAAACTAGGACAGAAGCTGCATTCTCCTATTCTGAGTTTGCCATTGGTGAAAAGCATGACAGATGCGCAAGGTTTATCATGCGTGTTATGTCTGCTGAACGAAGCAAGAACGGAATTTTTACTGCGACAAAAGGCCTTTTCCCAACAACTGCTGTTTGCTATCGGAAAATATTGCTTTTGCTGTACAGTAGTTTGAAACAGACTCAGCAAAACACCCGCCCGTTTAGATGACGTCGGCTTTTCTGCTGAAACAGAAATTAAAAGAAACAAAATAAAGAAAGGACGATTATTTTGGACAGGAAACCTTCGCATGCGACGGAGTCGGTAAGCGTTGGCGCAACAGTTAGTGGCGGGTGCGTCGATTTCCATTTGAAATGAAACTCGATTGCACACACACGAAAATACTCGTGATGCAAATGGCTCTCCATCCTCACTCACTCATTATCGCCATTGAGCTTTTCAAATGCAAGAAACCAGCTTTTGACTGATTTCGCTATTTGCACAAGCAGTACTGTTGTCAAGAGCAGTGTCGTCGCCATTCCCTTATCACCTTTCTGAAGCTATCTCGGCAGTGATTTATTCAACGCATGCTGGCTGACCAATGGCAGCAAAAGGGCTACCCGCTTTTAAAAATAAATTTTGGTCAGGCGAAGACTGAAATCGTTTGGCACGAAAGGATTGGGAAAACTGCCGGATAAATTGCGCGGTCTCAGAATCAAATTTTCTATGTTGTCTAATACAGTGAGCTTTACCTGCTTTGCAGGTCAGCAGCCCAGATGCACCTCGCAACTATCTCTCATGGCACAAGTCGTGCAATGAAACTGCGCTAAACCGTATGGAAACGCCTCGAAAGCTTATATTCTTTTCTTAGGTACTGTTATTCTATTAGCCTACACATCGATTTGGTACTGTTTTGAAAATTATGTACTCATTTATGGGATTAAGGGCAGTGAAACAAGCAAGCTCCAATGGTGGCACCAGGTACGGTGAAGCTGATTTGGCAAACAGCTATATTATTTGTTTTGCAGCTATCTCAGTAATGGCTTATAACCGCTTAGTTTTACGTGCGAATAGTTAGGAAACAAAATTACGCAAACTTTATTGATGAGTTTATGGTACAATTTTACACTCGTCAAGCATTTTCTAAAAATAAATGAGGAAATTGGAGGTCATTTTTATTCAATTTTGTAGAGATAAAATCTGACCAGTTTGTCGTGAAAATGTTAGTGATAACCTGAATTTTAGTAAAAGAGGAAAATATGTCTTACCGTCGCAAAACCGTAGTGATTAAATCGGAAATTAACACTGCACCATTCTTTGACGTATTACTTGTGCTTTTGTTTATTTTACGGCAACAGCGCCCATTATCAAACAAAGTGCAGAAAGTAATTCACTAGAAGATAAGATAGCCAATCAGTAACTCAATGGAAGATAAGACCCCGTGGATTCATAAGGCGGCGGTGCGGTATATAAATTGAAAAGTTGGTAGGCAACTTTGTTACTGGTAGTAATGGAAGGAACCGAAAGGACCGGGTAGCTGATTTTGTTATGCTGGGTGCAAATTTAAAAAGATGAAAACACGCCTAGCTGTGCAGGCGATGCAACTCGCGCCTTTGCATGGAAGAAGCGATCTAAAGGTGTTGTGTTATTAAAAGAAGTGGGTATTGAAAAGCAGGCTTTAATGACTCACAGGTCAATAATCACGGCGATAAATGTGGAGATCCTCAAAACGATAGACTTGAATTTGCACACCTCCCTACTATTGTACGCTCTTTAATTGGGTTGTTTTACTAGGCCCTCTGTTTATTTAATATCACATTACCCCGCTGGCGGTAATGGTGGAGATGGTAAGAGTTTGAAGCGGGTATGGGTTGATACAGGGCAAGTGGCAGCAATATGGTCGATCATAATCAGATGGAGAAAAGGGAATGCTCAACCCAAACCTGTGGAAGAGACAAAACCTGTTGAAGATGTAAAAGAAGAGGCTGCTGAAGAAGTTGAATGCGCTAAAGCTTTTGTTTGCTGAAAAACAGGAGTCAGAGAAAAGGTAGAAGAACAACGCATGGCTCAATTGAGCTAGCAAAACAAGAAGAGCAAAAACGACAAGAGCAAATCATGCAAGAACAGTAAACAAGAATAGCTTGATAGAAAAGAAGCAATATATGTAAAAAGCAGCCGAAGTAGCCTGTCTAAAATCGGAAGTCTAAATGAAACGTTTAGAGGCAGCAGCAAAACAAGCTAGCAAGAGCTGTACAGCGAAAGATGCCTTCAAAAAGCAGAGCAGCAGAAGAAATTAGAAGAGCAGAAAAAGCACTAAGAAGTTATGGAAAAGCTGCCCAAGAAGCGAAACTAAAGCTGGTAAAAGAAGCCAAAGAAAAAGCCGTAGCAGAAGCTGAAGGCATAAAGCTGAGAAAGATGCTAAAGAGAAGGCTGAAAAAGAAGCAAAAAGTAGAGGCAAAAGGAGCTGCGGAAGGAAAAGGCTTGCCGAGAAAGATGCCAGAGAAGGCTGAAAAGAAGCAAAAGCGACAGCAGAGGCAAAAGCGAAAGCTACTATGGAAGCGAAGGCCAAAGCAGTGCTGATGCTGATGTATGCAGATGAGTAGCAAAAGCAGCCGCTGCGTAAGAGTCTCAAATAATAAAGCACTCAGATGATTTCTTATCAGGTGATGATATTGGTGTGTGGCTCAGTACGAAAGGTGGAAACAAAATTAGCTAGCTCTTGCGGGTAATCGGTAACGGTAAGACTGGGAGAGATGGACAAGGTACGTTGATCGAAAGGAATGTTTAATTAAACAAAATTATCACGCGAGTATCAAGTGGATCCTGAGTTTTATGGTTTGAATGTCGTAAAAACTCAATATTGAACGAGATGGACGTATTTCAAGTCATGAAGTGATTTCATCCCACTAGATATTTAGGTCGCTAGCGGTGGCAGCTATTACTCGTGCACAAAGTGTACTATGGGCAAAAGATGATCCGACTTAAGGTACCTATAAATCGCCAATCATCAAATTTGGATTAAAAGTTTTATAATAACCTAGGAGGTTAAAAATGAAGTTTAAACGCATTTAGTGAGCATAATAGGTGTGTTCAGCATTCTGTGTAGTGCATATTGCTAAAGCTCGAGTCAGATGTAGTGGATTTCGAGTCGATGAAGGCGTGGCATGGCTCAGCCAATTGCAGTTATTCCTTTTGAAAGGTAGTGCTTAACGAAGATGAGGTCAAATTATTGCTGATGACGACGTAACAGCGGTAAATCTCTCCCGCTGATAGAACTAAACTGCCGGATTCGCCCAGACTGTTCTGCAAGTGAAGTAGTTTCCACAATCAGGACTGATATTGCGTAGATAAGGGTAGTGGTCGGATGTAACGCCAGCTGGCGGTGGTTATAATGTCGCTACCAATTAGTTGATACTGTAAGTTCACCCATGCGATTAGATCAAGGAGCATTTAATGCCAGCGGCATAAATGCGTCAAGCAGGCTCACACTGTGAGGGATGGTCCTTTGAAATGACCGCAAATCTGTGGTCATTTAGAAACAAAATTGCATATGTAGTACAAACGTGGTGATCATCATCACGAGCTACGAGGCTCGAGTATGATGCGATCATCAATGCTTTTCACCGTTAGTAGAAGTAAAGAGCGTTAACGTCGCCAGAGTGCGCCAGATGGCTACTAAATTAGCGTGCGTACTTTGAAAATAAAAAGCATGTTGTTGTCATGATCTCGCCTGGAGTCAGCCCGTAGTAGCTGTACGCAGGTAGGCAATGGTGCACCAGCGTTCTCACCTAGATGGTTCAAAAACTGGCTGGCTTCTAATCGATGGGTGAATTGAATATTTATGTTGTTAGAGCTATAGTGGTACGCCGTCAAAATTAACTGTCAAATGCAGGAAGTACTGAATCAAAGCTGGTCACCAGATGGCGGTTTCACTGACTTTGTACTCAGACTGCCTAGGTCTCACCACAAGTTTATCGGAATGAGTATCACGGTGTGTGCAGTGAAGGAGGTGGTGTTTCCTGTGCATAAGTCATCTGCATGGGTGGGCAGAATTTAACCAGCGATTGCTGAGATGAAAGTGGTAAACGTGATCTCACTGGGCGGTAATGGAAAGTCTTAAGTTCAACGTTTTAGATGAGCCCAAGTCATTTCACCAAACGGTCATACGCGGTTATTTAGCGCCCACCAGAAAGGTACGAGAAGCGCTACAATTGGTGTCCGCAGACGGTCGTTTTTAAAAGCAAATCTGCCTGGCGGAGGAGAGGTGAAAGTCTCTGCTGGTCACTCGCATTTAACTAAACAATAATCTCTTAGGGAGTAAAATGAAAAAACTGAATAGTTTTAATACAGCGGCGCCAGCTTTTCGTAATTAGCGGCATGTAGCTCATCTGCGGGACAACGCAGCAGCAAATGCAAACACAAATGGCAGGGCTTCACATACGGCGGTATGTCTGCACAAGATTTATAAACTCGTTATAACACCGTGTACTTTCGGTTTCGATAAATACAATGTTGAAGGCGAATACCGTACATATTAGATGCTCACGCAGAATTATTAAAAGTAACCAAAGCAAACGTAACTGTTGTGGTCACGTTGATGAACGTGGTACCCTAGAGTACAACATCGCATTAGGCCAACGTCGAAAACGCAGTAATAAAACTACTTAGCAGCAACAAGGTACTCAAACGTTGCAACTGTATCTTACGGGTGAAGAAAAACCAGCAGTTTTAGGCCGTCATACAAGCTGACTATGCGCGAAAACCGTCGTGCAGTATTAGAATACTAATTTCACTTTTATAGAAAATCTTATTTATTAGAAAATGTTCTAGCTCACTGTCAGGGCTTTTATTTTTATCTGTAAACTGGCTATCTTTTCACTCCACAATCTGTCCTAATTAGATGCTCTCGCTTTTTATGATAAATTACAAATTTTGAATAATTAACGAAATAAATAAAGGATATTTATGTCAAAAGACAAAAATCGGATTGTATCACTTACTGTAATTAGTACTGATTCGATTGGTTCGGGTATCTTTAGCCTGCCATACAAATATGGCAGGAAAGTGATGTGCTGTTTGCGTCAGTGCAATCATAGCTAGATTATTTTCCTTGCTCCTCTCCTGATTGCGTCCTGATTTAGATGAGGCATTTATACCTATGCACTGAAGGTTTTTAGGATTATCGAGGTCTGCAGCCACTATTGCTTTTGTACCTCTATTGTAGCGTGTTATCGTGTATCTAGTGTCTCACTCTTTTGATAGCGAACAGTTTACTATTTTATATGATGTCGTTAGTTTCGATTTTTCTGTGCTTTTGGTGTGCAAGGATCCATATTTTGATCGGTAAAAGGGTATAAAAGAGGCTGTCATGTGAATTTGATTGCAACGATCGTTAAAGTACTGCGTTAATTACTATTGTATTGCCAGCTACACTCTTTTTCTCGTCTACTCAATTTATGCAAGATTTTCACGGCGAAAGTTTGCAAATCGCCATTATTGGATCAAATCAAAAAGCACGATGTTGATTACGCTTTTGGGTTTTTGTTAGCGTGGAAGGTGAACGGTTCTTTCTGCCCACGCGAAAAAGAAAAACGATGTGGGTATCATGGACAACCTCGGCATTTTAATCGCCTCGATCTCTTTATGTAGGATTACCGCTTTCGCTAGGTAGCTTGCCGCGGAAGCGATTGCTGCGCGTGTGAATCCTTCAATGACAGGCATCATGGAACATATGATCGGCACAAGCGGTAAAATTTTTGATTACTTTTTGCTTAATTGTATCTGTACTTGCATCTTATATGAGCTTGGACAATGTTTTCTGCAGACGATGTATCGCTTCCAAACGCGTGTTTCCTGCCTTTTTCAACTAAAAAGAATGAGAACGATACACCTATTAGCTCACCTGGTTTACTTAACATCATCGTTATTCAAATTATCTGTACCTGCGTCACTCAGCAAAGGCAGTGATGCTTATTCAGTTGGCGATCACGATGATTTTAGAAATGCCTTATTTTAGTTGGTACTTATTTTACTCGACTCGCATTTAACTATTGCCTGTATATCAAACTGGCTGCATTATTGCAACCCTCATGGTTTCTGGTTAGTTTTACGCAGCGGAATAGAATACCCACTCTTTCCAGTACTTTTATATACACCTGGGGCAATCCTCTTCTTTTTACACGCGTTACCAGAAATCGGGGCAAAATTTGATTTTTCACGTAATGAAACGGTCGTAATTTGGCTGTACCTTTTATTTTATCCATCGGCCTCTATTTTATGCCTTTTTGTAGTGCATGAGTTTGTGTGATGAAATATCCCACTCTAATCTGAAATTTTTGGTTTCGCTTTCTGAAAACGTTCGCCACTATTTCGAAAAAGTGGCTCCTTTTGCGGGATAGCGGTCTATCCATTTAATGCATCCCTGTTTTGATGATGATGATTTTAACTCGTTATCGGTGGTATAATGGCTTAGTGTAGGTGTCTTTATCTTCACGAACACGTTACCATTTTATTTAGTGATGTCCCATCACCGCTTATTTTCACCATTCAACACTCAGAACTCCCCATTGAGAGCGTGATTGATGGTAAAGAAAGTACGCTTTCCAATCTTACCGCATATTATGCGAATCCCTATTTAGCTACTGTTACATCGTTGGGCCGTCTATTTAATTTGCCTTTTATCCGATTTCACACAAACGTCTCTGGCTTAGTTGAGCTCTGCTCTGCACTGCTTTTTGCTATCGGTACGGCATTAGTTTTGAGATTACAAGCGGTCGATATCTCGAAGGTGGTTTTGCAAAATTTTTGACGTAAGTCCTCTATATATTATTGGTAACTTAATGCTACTTTTTATTGGATAGATCTAGATGAAACCCTTACACCACGCCTTAAAAATCGAGTCCCTGGTTTGTTTATTGGATTGATGGGCGGGCATTATAAATGTTTATCCAACGTTACTTGCCAATAATAGGAGCGTACAGCCTTATACAATAAAATGATTTGGGAAAATACCATGGGCTTTTGCCAGTGAGAAATATCATAAGACATCGCCAACAAGAGGTGCATGAAGATGAAACTTATTGATCGTTATTCACAACTGATTGCCATCCTGACTATTTGGAGCCTTGAAGCATTTTGAGGATCAATGGAACAAACCGCTGATTGAATTATTGCAAACTGGTTCTAATGATGGGCTTCATAGCGAGATTTTAGTGGCTGAAAACAGCGAGATAAATACAATCATTGGCAAACCTTGAGTAAGGCGAAGGCGGTTTATTGGCTGGTGCGTACACCGACACTGTCCCTTTTGATGACGGAAATGGACGTTCAATCCGTTTAATCTACTGAAAAGAAGGAAGATTTTACGGTTTTAGGCACGGCATGGATGCGAAAGGATTTTTTGCGTTCGTAGTCGATGCCGAGTCACAGCTTGACTCTGCCAAGTGAAAAAGCCACCCGTATTCTTGCCACCGCTGACGAAAGAAACCACGATGCTAGGAGCGAGTACTTTTGCATAGCACAGCCATATTCGCCCTGATTGTGCCACACAGTGAACCAACCGCTTAAACCCATTCGTGCAATACTGAAAGGACATGTGGATGGGCGAAGCGATCCGCATGCGGGAAAAGGACATTCAAGTGATCCAGAACGTGGCATTAACGCGATCGAATCTGATGCATCGAAGCAACGGCTCACTCTGATTACAATGCGTAATGAGCTGAAAACCAAATTCTGCAACGATTTCTCTAAAGCGCCTCTATCCAACAATGAATTGGTAATATCTCACGGGGCGATGCGAGATTAACCGCATTTGTGCTTGCTGTGAGTTGCAATTGATACGCCTGTTGCCAGGTTTAGCAGGGTGGGAAGATTTACATCATTTAATGCTTGAAACACTTTAGTCCAATAGTTTGAAAAATATGCATGATTTAGCTGAACCGCCACTGTACAGTGGTATCTCCAGGCTATGAGTGGAAACATCCGCCTCTAAATCGTGCAAGTGGGTTGAAAACCGTTAGGTGAAAAATGCGAATCAGCAAACTATCTGAAACTGAAAGCAATCTTTATATCCAAATCAACTTTGGCCCAACACTTGTACTTTGGGCCTGGTTCGATTGAGCAGCCTCATAACCTGATGAATTTTTAGAAACAAAGCTTATTGAGCCAACAAGGGAATTATTAACCAAGTTAATCTCAGCATTTTGTTTTAAATTATGACCTTTCTTTTCACTATCTCTTTGTTCTTTTCTCAAATTTCACCGCTTGCACTCGCGTGAAAAATAGACAGGAACCATTGACTGTAAAGTGGTTTGGAATTAGCGATGGGTGATACGCTTTAGCGTTGAAAGTGAGCGAACCCAAATAAAAGTTCGCTACTGCATAATGATGCCCCTGAACTTTCCTGCAACCCTTTGGTAATAAAAGCTGGAAGCAGTTTTGTCTAACTTAGCATTTAGCGTTACCCTGCATGCACAGGGTATATAAAGCATAATTATGTCGGTGCGTTTGTGGTGTATGACCGAAATGTAAACATCAACCCAAATTAGTTGAGCAAAGGAATGGCGGGATATCGCCAACCCAGCTGATTTATGAACAAACCATGAGCGAGCGAGAAAGTCGCCGAATTAAGGTTACGAAATGATGTCGTCTGATTGAGCCAACTGAATGGCGCAAAACTGTAAAGGTATTGGTTTATCTAGCGCTCAAATGATAGCAAAACAGCTGTGCAAACCTATGCAAACCTGAAATATTTTAAGGTGATGAGTGTGCTGATTGCCTGCAAAATTAACTTGCAAAGGATTTCTGACATTACATAGAAGCGGAGGCTATTTTCGCCAATGCAATGCCAAAAGATTAGATCGGTGATGCGAAGACATTCGTGTACCAGCCTCATAAATAAAACGAGAAAAACATGTCAATAGGAAAAATCTGATGAGCCAAATTAACTGTCAATTTCGCCAACATTTTCCGTTTTTAGCCAATTCCTGACTGGGTGATGACAAAGCTGAGACGATACTAAAACCGCAAAAGCTTGATCGATCGCAACGCATTTTTACAGTTCAGCTGGTTTCGCGTGCATCGCAGCCACATAGGATTTATCTCAAACCTGATATGAACAAGCTCGTAGTTTAGTCGCTGAACGACGGAATGTAAAACGTCGAAGAGGTCTATTTGGACCAGTGGCACAACTCACAGTCTGAATTTCTAGTCGTTATGGAAATAGAAGAGCAAATCCAAGCGGGCGATGATTGCGATTTCTGTTGCCGAGAGCACCACGCCAATTTTATTCCGTGGCAACTCTGCCGGAACGTAAACAGGCAAATGATTGCGTTGCCTTGATAAAGGTATGATCGATCAGTGCAGGTTTTAATACAAGTCTTATCAGTAAAAACCAAAATTGTGGGATATAATTTAGCTCAAACGTAACAGGCGTCGCCAACCAGCTGGAAATAGATTGTCTCGCATTATTCGTGAACATTCTTCTGCTCAAATTGTGGTAGATATGGCACAAGCAGTCTGTTCTTGAGCAAGTGGATGTATCGGAGCAGATTTCTATGCCTCTCTGGACATATAAAAGTGGTAGCCAAATGATGCTGGCATTTTGATTGGGGAAATTTGACCGCTTGCAAGCCTTAAAGCTGTTCTCTTTATGGTGGAAAGATGTCATAGGAATGTGACCAAAACTATACTTTACGTTGGCAGAGTGCTCTTATCGTTTAGAAGGGTGCGCCGAATATGGCAGGCATTATTGGTTTTGGCGAAGTGTTACAAATGGCTCAAAAGAATGGATTTTGATGCATTAAATCGAGCGTCTATCAGCTTGCGGAAAATACTGCAAGCGTAGCTATAAAATCTGTAGTATTCTAGGCAGTCACAAATAGCCTCGACAATGAGCTTCTGTAATTGAAGGTATCACCACGCTGATGGCGTCTTTCTCACAGAGAGCAAAGTAGCAATTGTAGTGGAGAGCACTAGTGCAAGCCTTATCTTCGCTACTTTAAATCGAGTGGGAACCGGGTGCGGTTTGTTGGCTCTATTCACATAACACTGATGCGGATGTGAGTAAATTTTTCACAGCCCTTGACAAGTCATTATGCAAATTTTATTGATTAGATCGAAAATAAACGATTTTATGGTAGAATTCGCCTGCAAAAGCGCAAAATCTTCCGCCCAATTGAATAATTTTTAAATATAAAGGTCAAAATGGCTGACGAAATCAAACGTATTGCCAGTATTAATCGTGGGTGGTGGCGACGCACTAGGCTATGAACGCTGCACCTGTAGCGCGGTACGTGCAGCATTAAGCTCGTGGACTGAAATGATGGCGTGCGCGCGATGATATTATGGTTTATACTACGATAAATTAGTGAAATTAGAGCGTCACTCTGTATCATGATGTACCAACCGCTGGTACATTCTAGGTTCTCGCACGTTTCTGAATTTTCAAAGATCCAGCGGTTCGCAAAATGTGTTGAAAGTGCTGAAAAATATGATATTGATGTATTTAGCAGCTATCGGCGGTGACGGTTCTTATATGGAGCGAAACTGTTAACGGAAAGAATTCGGCATTAACTGCATCGGCTTACCTGGTACCCATTGATAACGACGTAGCGGGTACGGATTAGCACTATCGGTTACCAAACGGCACTCTGAAACGGCATTAGAAGCAATCGACCGCTTACTGATAATTTCAGCTCACGCCCAACGTGGCTCTATCGTAGATGTAGGGCCGTCACTGTGGCGATTTAACCATGAGTGCGCCGCATTAGCTGGCGCTGTGAATATATTGTCGCACCCGAAAAGGCTTAGATAAAAGAATCGTTAATGCGTACATCGAAAATGGCTGAGGCAAACGCCATCATTGCGATTACTGAGTTAATGACAGATGCGCACCACCAGCTCCGTGAAATTAAAGATCGCTTTTATTACGAAACCTGTGCAAACTGCTATTAGGTCACACTCAACGTGGCTGGCGTGCCTTCGACCGTATTTTAGGGCTCACGTATGGGGTTTATGCTAGAATTATTACTCAAGGCTTTGGTGGACGTTGTGCGTGGGTATTCAAAACGAAAAATTAGTTCACCACGACATCATCGGATCAATCAATATAAGTGCGTCGTCCATTCAAAGAAGAATTGTTTGATATCAAGAAATTATTTTAATTTTTAAAGCTAATTTTCCAAAAGGTTGGCAAGAAGTGAAAATCGTCAGCCTTTTGTTTTGCAAAATTCTTTCAAAAAATAACCGCTTTGAGATATAATTTTACCATAACTTTGAGATTAATGTATTGCTGTGTAGAGGCGCATTGCACACGCTCCTACAATCTCATAGAGAGCATTTATTCGGTAAAAGGGTGAAAAATAATGTTGAATTTAAACCCAATCAATCAACTTGCCATCTCGCTGAATCGCACCAATGTGCCTAGGGATATCTTTTGACTTTGATGCCAAAAGTCGAAAACGCTTAGAAGAAGTGAATGCTGAATTAGAGCAACCTGAAAATTCTGAACACGCCGTGAAAAAGCTTCAAGCTTTTAGGGTGAAAGAGCGTTCCGCCTTGAAATGCAGTGGTCAATACCACAGCACCTCGATCAAGGCATTGAAGATGTGGAAGGCTTAATTGAACCTGCTGTTGAAGCAGAAGATGAAGAAACTTTTCAACGTAGCCCAACCAGAAGCTGGCGACTGAAGTGGAAACTCAGAAACTAGAGTTTCAACGAATGTTCAGCGGCACATCGATGCGTCTGATTGCTAGTGTGGATTACAGGTGGCTCGCAGGCAGCACAAGACTGACGGAAATGTCCCTTTGGCCGTGTATTTACGCTGGGCAGAAAGCAAAAGGATCTGGGCTGAGTTGGATTGAGGCTTTCGAGATGGTGAGCGTATGGCTTGAAATCGGCAACTATTCGCATTTGCAGGCGAATACGCTTTTGTGTTACGTACCGAAACTGGATTCATCGCTTGCGCGTAAAAGCCCGTTTGATTCTAACAACCGCCGCTATACCTGTTCGTCAGCGGCGTGCTTCGTCTGTCCTGAAATTGATGATGATATTGATATCGAAATCAACCCTGCGGATTTACGTATCGACGTTTATCGTGGCTCAGGAGCGGTGTAGCACGTGAATAAAACCGAAATCCAGGTGCGAATTAACTCATATGCCATCGGGTACGGCGGTAAATGCCAAAACGGTCGCCTCACAACATCAAAATAAAGATCGGCAAAATGAAACAGCTAAAAGCGAAAATTGTTTTGAGATGGAAACAGATGAAGAATCAATGCCGCGATGGAAGAGAGTAAACCTGATATGGTTGAGCATGCCAAACTCATTTGCTGGTATGCGTTAGATGACAGCCGTATCAAAGACCCATGACAGGTGTGAAAACCTGCAAGACCCAAGCCGATGGCGATTTAGATGAAGTTCATTAGCTAGCTTAGTATTGGGTTGTAAAAATAGGATAAATCAAGCACAAAGTGTCTAAAAGCCCGAGCAAAAAGGTACAGGCAGGCTATATCTGAAAACTATAAGCAACTACCAAGAAATCATTATTTAGATTTCTGAAATATTTCTTATATAGATATATTTTACTTTTTAAATACTTCTGTAATTCCCTCCATTTTATATTGATTTAATCCCATAAAAATTTCTCACAAAAATTTGATAAATTTCTTCATCTGATAAAGACGTAAATAATCCATGCAAATTGCTGTCTCAAGTGTATAATCTTTTTACCGCTTGTAAAAATTTCTTGTTTAAAACGCTCAGGTTTAGCCAACAATATAACCGCGTCGTGCTTTTGCTTAAACTACTTAACCACATTCCATCTAATTTGGGCATTTGCTCAATAAGCTGAAAAGTATCCGCTAATGCTCCTGTTTTTAATTCAAATTCAAGCTCACAAATTTTTCTGAACCGAATGGATGATTGCCTTGATCAAGCACTCACTGATTTGCGATTGATTGAATTGAATTCAGCTATTTGATGGCGTAGAAAATCGGTGCATGAACGTTGTTGAAGATTTGCTGAAAATCTGTTCTGCTTGGTCAATTTGCAAATTAAAATGAGGAAACCAACCGCTTGAAATCGGGCTCAGCGGAATTTAACGGTAAATTATATTCAGGGTGAAATATGCAAACCCGCCAACAATTCCGCTAGTTTTGAGCGTCATTTCATAATGCTGATCGATCGCACACGAAAGCCCATTTGATGCTCGGCAAAATATTGCTCTGTGTGTCGAAACAGGTGCTGCCTCTGAAATGAGGTTTCTGCCTCGTCTAAAAATATGTTGTGTTTGGATGCTCATTCGCTAATGGTAATATTTTGCTCACAAGCATAATCTTTAATTCTAACTCTCACTTTCCCATTTTGTTCGCCTATTTTTTGATATGATTCTGAAGATTATTTTATCAGAAAACCTATTATGTTTAATCGAATTAAAATGAACTCTAAACCCTAGTTCAACGTGGCTTAGATAATCACTTTACGCTTTGGCAGTAATAGGGTTGCAGCGAAGGAAAACGGCGTTTATTATTAGCCTTGATGATCAACCTTTACATTATCAAACAGTAAACTTACCTCCTGTTTCTAAGCGTAAAAGTGAACAAATTGTCTCGACAAACGGGACTGAACAAGGTAATTTAACCATCCCACGCTTTTGAATATGATAAAAATCGTCAATGCTTTAGAAGAATGCTCGCACGTTGGTGCGATTCCACGCGTGGGTATCAGTGAAATTGATTAGCCATCTGCTATAAACTGCAAGGGAATTCTCGTCATTTAGCGGAAGAAAATACGCTCTATCTGGATATTTTTGATCACCTAGGAATGGTTGCTGATCTTACCACCTTACATCAATCCTTCAAAGAGTGCTAGCAAGTAGCAATTAGTCCACACTGAAAACGTGCGGGAGGTAGCGAAGAATGGTTACAAAGCGGTCAAAATTTAGATCCTTTTGCAAAAAGCTGATGACGAAAACCAACTTGCAAAATTTAAGTGAAAATATACGCTTATTTATTGGAATGCAGTTATGTGGGATGCAAATATATTAACCTGGACGATTTGTGCTGCCAGATCAAAAGTATGCAAGGTGCACCTGTTCTACAATCCATTAAAATTTAACGTGAAAAATGGATTAAAAATTAGAAAAAGCAATAAAATAGCAATTTATAAAATGTTGGAAAAATCGCTATATTACTACTAGCAAAAATAGTAAAACCGTTTTATGATCATTATTTTTCTCGGTTTTGATCGTCAAGCTAATTTTAGTTGATTGCTTAACGCCGTTAAATCACGGTTACATGCAATCTATGGAAATGAAACTCGGCTTACAGCAATTATTTAAACATTTTCATTATGGCACGAGAAAACCTGTTTTCACGCCTGTTTTCACCCATATCGATAAGCTGTTATTTCTTTCTACCAAAGGGATCATATTACGTCCGAAATAAATCCAAATTTGAAAGCTTAATGCGACAATTGGTTTTAGAGGGGGAAATCACACCGCTTTTGAGGGCACTAAAGAGCTATGGGCTATTAGTGCGATTTTCAAGCATTGAAAGCAACTGATGTAGTTGAATGTGACCAAAAATGGGCAAGCGTCTGCTAGCGGTAAAAGGTGTATGTCTGAATAATAAATCCAATCGTCCGTGACTTATCCTGGTAGCGTACTGAGCCTGTTTTGTCGAATGCGACTTATTGGCAGTATAAATCTAAATTTGACTTGACCAATCTTTGAACCAGAAATATATTGAATACGATGAGCCCATTCCACATTTACGGATGGATGCGTGCTACAGTGTTTTTATTGGCTGATATGTTAGATTAGGTAAAATCGGTTTTATTTTTAAATCAAGAATTGAATTATGGGATAAAGAAACTCAAAGTGAGCTTTCTGAATACCATCGCACTAAATAAGCGTGCTGTCACGAATATTTTATCGAAGAAAGAAGCAGGCTGAATTACAAGGCTGGGAAGTAAAATCCCTTTGCAGGAAAGGCAAAGTATTGAGGATAGCTATGCGATTTTTCTGCAATGATGAAGCCTTTTATTTGTGACCATCAACCCCATTAAATGTGGTTTCACCCATATTGTAGCAGACCCAATACGCACCCGTAAATTGTTGCTCAACAAACGGAATTAGACTCTGCTTGGTAAAGTAAACCGTCATGGATGACCGTCTGTTTGCACTCTTCTGTTTACTGGAAAGCAGTTTGGGCAAAAGTGAAAATTAGTGCGTATGAAAGGTACTGCGTACGATAAACGTGAAGATATTAAAGATCGCGTGAGTGGCAAGTTTAAAAACAACGTATTATGAAAAACGCGCTCGAAGCTAACATTTTAAAACAAAAGGAAACACATAATGATCGACCAAAAACCTTCTGCGTACTAACTTAGATGAATGGCAGAACGCATTAAAATAAAACGTAATTTTATTTTAGATGTTGAACAAGTAAAAGCCGTTAGAAGAACAACGTAAAGCACAAGTGAAAAACGGAAACTTTACAGGCAGAACGCAATGCTCTGTTCTGAAAAATATCGGTGCAGCAAAAGCACGTGACAGAAGATATTTCACTATTGGCAGAGGCAGACACATGGGCAATGAGCTTAATGAAGCGAAAAAGCCCTGATGAAGTGCAAGTGCAAATTAAAGAGTTACTTTTAAACGCTACCAAATTTTACCCATGAAGAAGTGCCCTTAGTAAAAGATGATAGCGAAAACTTAGAAAGTCGCTCGTAGGGAACCACGTCAATTTGATTTCTTGAAATTAAAGATCACGTAACCCTAGGCGGAAAAACTTAGGCGATTGATGCGTTAGTGCAAAATTAACCGCAAGCTCGTTTTGGTGGTAATGAAAGGTAAATTAGCTCGCTTACACTGCGAGCGCAATTTGCTGTGGATTTACACACTGAACAACACGGTTATGGGAAACAAACGTACCATTCTTTAGTAAACCACGACAGCTTATTCGGCACAGGTCAATTGCCAAAAATTTGGTGAAGATTTGTCCCACACTCAACCATTACAGGTCAAGATCCCGACGAAGTTCAACGCCCATTTAGCTAAATTCCAACCGCGAAGTACCAGTGACGAACTTAGTATGATGAAATTATTGAAGAAGAAAAACTCTGAAATTGACCCGCTCACACCCCTTTGCTCTCTGCAGAAGCGGGCTCCTTATGGTCGATACCTGCGGTTTAATCCGGCGCACCCAATTCGAAAAGTGGAAATGGTACAAATCGCTGCACCTGAAAAATCAATGCAGCGTTAGAAGAATCTAACGGGATATGCTAAAAGCAAAGTATTACAACTTTTAGGCTTACCGTACCGCAGCAGCACACTCCTGCACAGGCGATATGGGCTTGGCCCTGTAAACTTACGATTTAGAAGTGCGGGCTACCTGCTCAAGATACTTCGTACCGTGAAATTCTTCTTGCTCAAATATGTGGATCGCGACGCCGTAGTGGCAGCTCGCTGCAAGCAAGCGAAAACGATAAGAAAACCCGTTTGTCTACACTCTTAAACGGTTCTGGTTTAGGGGTTGGTCGCACCTCTTTGTTGCAGTGCAGAAAATCTACCAAAACGCCGACGGCTCAATTCATCGTGCCAGAAGTAAAGGTGTCCATATACAGGGTGGAAATCAGACGTGATTATGGGCTTAATGTTGATTTGAATAACAAAAACGCAGATTATTGAAAATTTCGTGTGTGTTCACTATGCCCGCCTACTATTCCTTTAAAATAAAAGTAACTAGCAATCTTTCCTATAAAATTATATAGAAAATGTTAATTGATACTGTCTGTAATCTCTTCAAGTTGTTTCATTCCCTTTTGGCTCTACTTCTTTTCGCAGGAGCACCTTTTCTGCAAGTCATCCGCTTCTGGTAATCAATTTGGCAATGGCATTGCGGGTAGGTAATTTAAGCGTTCTCACGGCTAGTGAGCTTACGCGCCTGGTCGATTAAAAAGCTACATTCACGCCATATACCCAACCATGAATAGAAAGTCTTTGCTTTATCCCAAGCGGTTTGAATAATGGAACTGCAGCCTGTTGTGAAACCCTGTTCGGCAACATTTAACTCGTGCAGCATAATTGGTTCGATGTTCGTGGGATAATTTACGCATATGTCCGTGCTTAAACCAAAGATCACGAAAACGTGTAGTAACCAGTTACTGATTGCCTAAATACTTCCCTAGATAGGCCCATTGCGGCTTTTGATATCCCCGCAATTGCGCAGGTCCGCAAATAATAATGCTTGATGTTTAATGCATCAACGGCAGATTGCACTGGTGAAAGGCAGCAAGATCGGGTGGATTACCATATTCGCTCACATTACGATGTACAAAGAGTCTACCGGCCTCAAGACCCGGTAAGTTTTTCTCGGCTGGCACTCGGCTGGTCGGAACAGCCAATCCAGGTAGGTTGGATTTTGATGTCTGCAAGCTCTTGAAATAGCCGATTGCTCATCCTCCATCTCATGCTGCTCTAGGCGTGGTTGTTGGCAAACAGTTGTTCAATTGTTTCTATCTCCTTTTATTTTATGGTTAGAAAAGGCTAGTTTTCGAAAACGTAACGCAAACTTTTTCTACACAATTACTTACCAAATTTTTACTAATGCCCTCTTGATTTTAGTTTCATTCTAGTGTATAAACGGGGTGTATTGTTAAGTACTCGTTAATCCATCCATCAATACAGGCAAAAACATTTGCACATTATTTTTATATTTTTCTAGGCGAAACTCCAGCTGAGTAAAACGAACACTTTAAATAGAGAGTCTCTGGGCTCTAAGGTAGGTGTTGTGTCTAAATTCAGCTTAATTTGCGCCTCCTGCTTTTATCCATGAGCAAATCAACAAGCCATCCACGATACCTTGAATTTCAACTTTTCTCTGTTGGTTTGACCAATTTCAGTGACTAAATATGCGAAATTGGCAATTGAGTTGCATTAAAACCTGGTATCCCCACACCATCAGCAAGCTGAACTTTTCAGCAAGACGCGTGTAAATAACGTTAATCTCTCTCTCCTTGAAATGCTAAGCAAATTAGGAAGCCACTGCCACTACACCAATTGCAACCATGAAAAACGCCACGATTCTGTAAATAAATCATACTTTCTCCTTTCTATTGGCTGTCAGAATAAAAACAGGTAAAATAGTCAGTTTTTAGAATGGGCAGAAATACAGCAAGTTCTTGTAGAAATTATGGAATTTTAAAATGAAAAATTTTGCAATGTTTGCTTTTTAATTTGTTTAGGCAGGCTGTAGCTTTTTCTGTAGGAAAATGTCGGCGGGTGGGTCTAAACGGCGTAGGCTTTGGATTAGGGCTTACACTGGTATTCGTTTTTAAATTTGCATTTAGTAAAAGTGTGGCGGTTTTGACCGCTTGAATATAATAGACTGCTTTCTCATTAGGATTTTATGCAGCATGAATTAGACCAACGGTAAATGCCGTCGTCGGTCGCTTAACCTTTTTCTCGCCCCAAAGGTGAATTTCATGTTGAAACCCCTGCATTGGCGCTCGTAGGTACCTACGGCACCGCAAAAGGAATGACCCCTGAAGTAAAGTAACCGCCATAGGTGCACAAATTTTGCTCGGCAATACTTTCCACTCGCGGTTACGCCCCTGGGCAAAGAAATTATGAAAAATGCACGGCGATCTGCACGATTTGGCGTAGCGGCACGGTCCGATTTTAACTGGACTCGGGTGGTTTCCAAGTGTCTCAGGGCCTCGGCAAATTACGCAAAATTAAAGAAGAGGGGTCACTCCAAAAATCCAATCAATGGTGAAAAATCTTCCTTTCACCTGAAAATCAGTGGAAATTGAGTACGATTTAGGTTCTGATATTGTGATGATTTTCGACGAATGACGCCATACCCAGCCACTTTTGATTATGCAAAAATCAATGGAAACGCTACCGTTGGGCAAAAACGCAGCCGTGATCGCTTTTGGATGAATTAGAAAACCCGCAGTGCTGTTTGGTATCGTATAGGGTGGTACTTATGGCAGAGTTACGCAAAATTTCCGCTGAAGGTTTATGGCCAATATCGGCTTTGATGGTTGTGCAGTAGGTGGTTTAGCCGTGGGCGAACTGAAAGAAGAGATGCACCGTATTTTAGAATTTACTCACACCATTATTGCCAGCAGACAAACCGCGCTACTAATGAATGGTGCGTGTGAAGATTTGGTAGAAGGGTTCGCCGGATCGATATGTTCGATTGCGTAATGCCAACCTCGTAATGCCCGCAACGGACACTTGTTTGCGAGGGATAGCGGGTGAAAATTGCAATGCGAAATATAAAAAGCGAGCACTAGTCCGCTTTGATCCAGAGTGATTGCAGACCTGCAAAAACTATACCAAAGCCTACCTTTATCACTTAGATAAATGCGAGGAAATTTTGGGCGCACGCTTTGAACAATTCAACTTGCTTACTATCAACGCCTGATGGCACACATTCGCCAAGCGATTGATGGAGATCGTTTTGATGATTGTGGTGAATTTTATGCCAAACGGCAAAGAAGTACACGCTGATGCAAAAGGCTTAAGATTATCTTTCTCTCTCTGACAAAATGACCAAATGTCATTTTGTCTGTCTCTCTCCCACAAGGGGAGAGGGTAAATTTCTTTTACTTTGGGAATTAATATGCAACAACTCCAACCTCAACACTTTGCCACTTCGGGCTGAGCCAGATTGAAATGCTTTATGCTTGCCATAGCAAAGTAAAAACGCTTTTGCAAACAATTGCAAATTTTACCCGTTTATTTAGCAGAACACGGTGTGAATCAAGCGGTTAAAAATGATGTGCAACAAATTTTAAACTACTTCAACATTTCCGCCCCATTGCATCATGATGACGAAGAAAAAGATTTCTTTCCTGCCTTGGTTGGAAGTTTACCCACAAGCACAAGAAAACATTGATCAATTAGAAAGCTCAACACTGAAACTTTGCATCAAAGTTAGGTGATTTAGCAGTTCAATTAACTGAATTATTGGAGAAAAACCAACGTACGCAAATTGATGAAGCACCCATCAAGGTTTGCTCTGGTTACGACTTTGCATATTCCACTTGAAGAACCGCTGTTCGAATTAGGGTAAAACAATATATTGCTCAAGAAACATTAACGGAAATGGGGAAAATTATGGCTGAACGCCGTAAGGTTTAAAGAGGTGAAATTATGAATTTATTAAAATGATGCTACACAGCATTCTTTTTAATGATATTAACGCTCTCTAGTCAATTTCTACACCAAAATCAGATGTACCAGTAAAAAAGGATTCAACAGTCCATTCAAAAATCAGTTGAGCAGACGAAAAGTAATCCAACATTAGATGATGTTATTAAAATTAATGTAAAAGAGCGTGAAACAATTATTGATGCAAGCGGGCAGGGCTTTTATCTCAATTTCCTCATGAGGTAACTCAACAAAAGGCTCAAAACCGATTAAAAAGTATTCAATGGCTTAGTATCTATACATACAATCGTGAAGTGATTTATAGCCAAGATATGCAAATTGGAATTAGATAGTCCACTTTCCGCCAAATCAAATGATTCCTATCAATTTACAAATACCATTTGGTAAAATTGATGAGAAATTTAGACCTATTTTTCTTAAATACAAAAGAAGACAATTAAAATTTATAAAATTGCTCGTATTATTGAATATAGTGATAATAAAATCATTTCAGAGGAATAAATAAAATAGCCGCTTATTTTAATGTTAAGCGGTTATTATATATAATAATGCAAACTTATTCATTAGATTCACAGGCTATCGTTGCCCAATGCCTTTGTTGATTGCAAAAGCAAACATTTATAAATTGTAGTAAGCCTTTCTCAATTTTGCCTATTACTAAACACAGAAAGTTACATTGATATTAAACAACTATGTAAAAATTTTAGTAATAGATATTTTAGATGAAAGTCAGAATAATCAGTAGATTAGAATGTTACTAAAAGTAAACATGTAGCTATTTTTAGTAACAATTTTTGTCTATGATGGCTTTTTATAATTTTTAGCATATAGTTTTTCCATTCTTTCCTTTTCTTATCAGTCTCCTTTAACATCTTTTCCATACAAGCGATTACTTAACTATAAACCATTATGGAAAACCATCATGAACTGGGAATATATTTGCAGCTTTGCCACGCTTCGTCTGGATGCGAGCATTATGACACTTCATCTCGCTTTTTGGGGTATCGTGTTATCGCTTCTTATCGGCTTGTTCTGTGCGAGTAGTATGACTTATAAAGTCAATGCACTGAGTTAGCTAGTGAAAGGCTATATCGAGCTTTCACGCAACACGCCTTGTATCATTCAAGTATCTTTATTTTGGTTTATCTAAAAATTGGGATCAAGCTAGATGGTTTTACGTGTGGCGTAATTGGCTTAGCATTTTTGGGCGGTAGTTATGGCAGAAGCAATTCGAGGTGGATTGGAAGCTGTATCTAAAGGGCAAATTGAGTCAGCACTTAGCATTGACTTACACCTTTTCAAGCATTTCCATGTACTTTCCCTCAAGCCTTTGCCATTGCTATACCTGCAATTGGGGCAAACACGCTCTTTTTAATGACAGAGACCTCGAGTCATCAGTGCCGTTGCTGTCGCTGAGATAATGTTTATGGCAAAGAGATTATCGGATGGACTATAAAACCAATGAAGCTTTATTTTTACTGGTCGCTTTTCCTATCTCATTATTCTGTTACCAATGTCGATTTTGTATCCGTTATTTAGAACGTCGCACACGGAGAGCAAAATATGGGGCTTAGTTTATTCGGCGAGGTAACAATCTTGAGCGATTATTGAACGGCTTAGCTATTACCGCAGAAATGCCTCTTATTTCGGTCTTTTGCCTGCATTTTTGGGTGTGATTTTGGGTGTGGTAATGACTAGCAAAAACTAGCTCGTGCAAGCCGTTAGTCATTTTACTTAGAATTTGTCCGCATCATTCCATGGGCTTGCTTTATTGCATTTATTACTTATTTCGGCGTGGCAAAATGGTTCGATGATGCACTTAAGCGGTATTACCGTTTGCATTATCGTTTTTATTTTCTGGGCACGGCTGAAATGGGCGACTTGATACGAGGTGCATTAACCTCATTGAAAAGCATCAAGTGGAATCCGCTATGCATTGGGGCTTACCAAACTACAAACTTTTCAGCTACATTTTGCTACCGCAAAGATATTAAAACGCGTCACCTAGTGCAATTAACCTTTTCACTCGTATGGTGAAAACTAGCTCGCTGGCAGTGTTGATTGGTGTTTTGGAAGTCATCAAAGTAGGACAACAAATTATTGAAACTTCGCTCTTTACTGATCCAACGGCGGCATTATGGATTTACGGCGTGATTTTTCGGCTTTATTTTATGATTTGTTACCCGTTGTCGTTGGTATCGAAGTTTTTAGAGAATAAGTGGAATAAAAATGGCACTTTTTAGAAATCAAAAATCTAATCAAAAACTACGGCGAAAGTCACCGCCCTTAAAGGCATTAACCTTTCTGTGGAAAAAGGAGAAGTGGTGGTTATCCTTGGCTCTCTCTGGCTGTGGCAAAAGTACTTTTTACGTTGCATTAACGGCTTAGAAGAGGATTAAAAAGTGGTCAAATTTTGCTAGAAAAATTGCGGAGAGCTTGGCAAAGACATTTCTTGGACGAAAAGCCCGCCAACGCATTTGGGATGGTATTCCAAAGTTACGAACTTTTTGCCTCATTTATCAGTAATTGATCAATATTTTGCTCGGTCCGCTTAAAGTACAAAATCGTGATCGAGCTGAAGCAGAAAAACAAGCCGATGAGTTGCTTAAACGTGTTGGGTTATACGAACGTAAAAATGCCTTTCCGCGTGAATTATCGGGTGGTCAAAAACAGCGGATTGCCATTGTTCGTACCCTTTGTATGAATCCTGAAGTGATTTTTATTCGATGAAGTGACTGCAGCCCTTGATCCCAGAAATGGTGCGCGAAGTATTAGATGTCATTTTAGGCTTTGGCAAAAGAAGGATTGACAATGCTGATTGTCACCACGAAATGAGTTTTGCTCGTCAAGTTGCGAATCGCATTGTTTTTATGGACAAAGAAGATCGTTGAAGAAGCCAAACCAGAAGATTTCTTTACCAATCCGAGCACAGATCGGGCGAAAGCATTTCTTAATATTTTAAATTACGAACCGAGAGGAACAAACTATGAAGACAACATCTAGAAAACTTTCAAAAATTGGTGCATCTCATCGCGGCTACAATTTTTGCCACAGGATTGACCGCTTTGCAACGATAAAGATGAGCCAGTAGCACAAAAACCGACCTCAACCATTGAGCAGCTAAAAACAATCTGGTAAAGTACGTATTGGCGTGTAGTGACAAACCGCCATTTGGTTATGTTGATGCCAACAGTAAAAAGCCATAGTTTTGATGTGAAATTGCCAAAAGCAATTACTAAAAGATTTATTGGGAGATGAGAATAAAGTTGAATTTGTGCTCGTAGAAGCAGCAAACCGTGCGGAATACTTGGTTTCTAATAAAGTGGATATTATCCTTGCTAACTTTACCGTCACACCAGCACGAAAAAGAGGTGGTTGATTTTTGTCTGATCCATATATGAAAGTGGCATTGGGTGTGGTGTCTAAAGATGGTAGCGTAATTACCGATGTAGAACAGCTTAAAGATAAAACCTTGTTATTAAACAAAAGGCACAACGGCTGATGCTTATTTTCACTCAAAAACTATCCAAACATCAAAACCTTAAAATTCGAACAAAATACCGAAACTTTTGAGGCACTGCGTGATGGAAGAGGTGATGCACTTGCACACGATAACACCTTGCTCTTTGCTTGGGCAAAAGAAAACCCAGGTTTTACCGTGGGCATTAAAAATTTAGGTGATCAAGATACCATCGCCCCAGCTGTGAAAAAAGGCGACACTGAATTACTTAATTGGTTAAATGCAGAGATCCAAAATTAGGTAAAGAAGGGTGTAAGAAACAAGCATACGATAAAAAACATTATTGCCTGTTTATGGTGATACGATTAGTGAGAAAGATGTGGTAGTTGAATATAAATAATTCCACAGAATATGAGAAAAAGGTTGCTAGTTTCTAGCTAACAACCTTTTTATATTAGTTAGAAGTATCAATCTCTTCAAACGATTTCACTAAATCATCAATCGCTTTCGATTTGAGAAACGAAGGCTTCTAATTTAGAAAGTGGAAGCGCAGATGGACCATCGCATTTTGCGTTGTTTGGATCTGGATGAGCTTCTAAGAAAAAGGCCGGCTGACCAATCGCCATACCAGAACGAGCTAATTCTGTTACTTGATCGCGGCGTCCGCCAGAAGCTGCACCAAATGGATCGCGACACTTGCAATGAGTGCGTCACATCAAAAATGACTGGGCAGCCTTTTGATACTTTCTTCATAATGTTGAAGCCGAGCATATCTACAACTAAATTATCGTAACCGAAGTTGGTACCACGGTCGCAAAGAATCACTATTTATCATTGCCGCACTCTTTGATCGACAATATTTCCCATTTGTCCTGGGCTTAAGAATTGTGGTTTTTTCACGTTAATTACTGCACCCGTGCGAGCCATCGCTTCAACTAAGTCAGTTTGACGCGCTAAAAAAGCGGGTAACTGAATCACATCCACTACTTCCGCAACTGGTTGGCATTGGTAGATTTCGTGCACATCGGTGATGATATTTACACCAAAAGTTTCTTTTTAATTCTTGGAAGATTTTTAAGCCCTCTTCCATGCCAGGTCCACGATAGAGTGAATTGAAGAGCGGTTCGCTTTATCGAAAGAGGCTTTAAATACGTAAGGTACGCTCAATTTTTGCGTTACTTCTACATATTTTTCACACACACGCATCGCCATATCGCGGCTTTCTAATACGTTCATTCCACCAAATAGGGTGAATGGTTTGTTGTTGGCAACTTCAACGCTGCCGACTTTTACGATTTTATCGGTCATCTTGATTCCTTAGTTAATAAAAATTAGTGTAAAATCATCTCTTTGCTTTTTGTTCCAGCTGTTTAATGTCCATTTTAATCATGCGTGCTGATGGATCATCTGGGCATTGGTCAATAAAGTAGCTCAAATCTTCATAAGCCGCTTGGAAACATTCCATTGTCGCAAAAATCATCCCACGATCGCGAATTTCGCATCGGATCATCAGGGCGATCAGGCGGAAGTTTATCATTTCTAGCACTTCTTGAAATCTTTAGTTAATGCCATTTTTAAACAGTGTTTCCACTCGTTCCAATAGCTCAAATGACTCAGCACGACGAATAAGCATTGGTGTGACTAAAAAGCCCGCCATCAGCTCACCATCCAACCATTTTTCTAAATCATCCATGCTTAAAAACTTACCATCGGCTGGATTGATAAAAAGCGTTTCTTGACGACCATCAGCGTGCGAGATTTCCGCCCGTAAAAATAATTTGTGTTAGAAGTTTACCGCAAACAGCGGAATACCGCATTTCGCCGCCAAATAAAGCAAAATAGCGGCAAAAAGAAAACCGGCATACCTTTGGCTTGGTTTGCAACACTTTATGCAGCAACAAATTATCGCTGTTGGAAATAGTCGGTGTAGCGGTAAGAAAATTTCATTTGGCGGTAAATCACATCTAGTAGTTGATGTAATCTGTCGAGTTCATTATTAGCTGTAATGAGGTCGAACCTTCCGTACCAAAGCTGAAGCTCAGTGCACTACGTTGGCGAGGCGTTACGCCTTCATCCACAATTCCGCCAATTCGGTCCATCTCTTCATATAAAGTCTGCAGTTTTTCATCACTTATAGTGATTTTCGGTGACTCAGCTCTTGTAAAATTTTCGTTAATAATATCGTCCATTTTGTCCTTCTTTTTTACTCTTCTAGCTTTTATTTCTCAGCCTTTGTAATGCGATCTCAAATTGGCATAATCTTGGAAAGTTTCAACCGCTTGCCACTGATTTTGGTGGAAAATATGTTGCACATCGAGTGCTTGTTGCCAACCGTGTTCTAAGAATAACGCCCCATTCTGGTTTCAAATACAAAGCGGTGCATTTTCGATAATCTTTTGCAAATCGCTCAAACCGTGATTATCTGCTACCAATGCAGTTAAAGGCTCAAACCGCACATCACCAATCTGCAAATTTCTCATCTTCCGCATCAATATAAGGTGGGTACTACAATCAAATCGAACTGCTGATTTTACTAATGGGAAAACCAATCGCTTTGCTGAAAGAGGGCGTTTTCAATCTGCAAAGTCTGCGATTACTTTCTGCAAGTACTACCACTTCGGGCTTAAAATCGACACCTAACACTTGTGCTTTCTGCTTTAATTCGGAAGCTAGTGCCAGTGCAATTGCCCCTGTGCCTGTGCCTCAAATCTAAAATTTGCAAACTTTCTTGATTTTCCAACCGCTTGTTTGCTCAATCTAACGCTACTTCCCACTAATCGTTCCGTATCATGGGCGGGGATCAGTATCAGACGAAACTTTCAATGGCAACGACCAAAATCTTTTCGCCTAAAATATATGCTATCGGTTCACCTTTCGTGCGGCGTCTCTAGTATCTGATTTAGCTGATTTTGTTCAGTTTCATTCAGCTCCTGTTTCTCCAAATGCAAAAATTGCGAGAACGCGATCGTTTTTGTCACCGCTTGTAATAGCACAATTCGCATCTAATTTCGCGTTCAGATAAGGATCGGGCTTAATTTTTCGGTTAATAATATGGGTGGCATAAGTTAGCCAATCGGAATAGGTCATCAAAAATTCACTCAATAAAGAATAGCGTTAGGATAGCACACTCACACTCAAATCACTAGCACGAGGCTAGGTTATGTTTACTTCAATGTAATTTTTACTAGAATTTATTTTATGTTGTATCTTTCTCTCCACCAACAATTCTAACCTCCTTTATATCTAAATCATTTTGCAGAAATTCCACTTGCGGCACATCTCTGACTAGCCTTGGTGGAAAGCCGTTGAAACGACTCAACTTTACCGAGCAAACCTTGTCGTCCAACGAGTGAAGTGAAACTGTCTGATTGTACTGATTATTCACAGTGTTGAGTGTGTTACCAAGTTTACTCAAACGCTCTGCAATGGTGCATACTTGATGTAGAAATATCACCCGCTTTTTCGCTAATTTCACGGGCTTTCGCTGTTACCCTCGCTCAATCCGCCAAAAGGTTTGCGACTGTGCGTAAAAATCGGCATAAGAGTAGGGTGTGAGAAACCAAGATCACATTACGTTCAGTAACCGAAAGTTAAAGAGCTGCGGATCATGCTTCATTGCTTCAATGTAGGGCAGGCTCAATCGGCACGAACATCAGCACAAAATCAGGGGTCTTTCACGCCTAAAAGTGAGCTATAATTTTTCTTAGAAAGCCCATCAATATGTGCCCGCAACGAACGGCAATGCTCATCAAAGGCTTCTGCAATACTTCAGCTTGATTCTCGGCACGAATGGCTTTGTCATACGCCACGAGCGAGACTTTGCTATCGATAATTAAATGCTTGTTATCAGGCAGATGATGCAACACAAAGTCAGGGAGCAAACGCATTGCCCTCTTCATCACGGAAGCTCTCTTGCGCCATCCATGCTCATTGCTAATAAGCCCGCTGATTGCAAATGCACCTCTAATTGTACTTCGCCCCAGTTACCTGCGTGATTTTATTGTTGCCTTTCAAAGCAGTTGCCAAATTTTGTGCTTCTTCTGACATCGACACACCCTATTTGTAACACTCGCTTGATCTCTGTTTCCAAGCTTTTGCGGTGCCTTTAGCGACTCAAGATGTACTTCATTCACCCGTTTTTGGAAGCCTTCGATTTGCTCTTTAAAATGGTTTGAGTAATGCATCTAATGAGGATTGGTTACTTTTGGGCGAAAAAGTTGACTCTTCTAAAATTTGTTGAGCCAGATGTTGAAATTCCACATTTGCTGCTGTTTTTACCTGCATAAAATTGCGTTGTTGCTCTTCAAAATTTGCCTGTTTTTCATTAAGCGTTGTGCGTAATTCGGTCAGTCTTCATTTTGTGATTGGGGTAAACTGTCCATTCAAACGCTGGCACTCTTGCCTTTTTGGTTTAAACGTTGATGGCTAAAAAGCTAGTTGCTCTTCCAAGCTTTCCGCTTTGCTTTTGCGATGCACCAATGCGTTCTCTTTCAACTCGTTGATGTAGCCTCTGCTGATCTTCTAACTGAGCTGCCTGTTCAATTTTGCTTGTAAGCGGTGGATTTCGCTTTCTTTCGCTAACCCTGATTTTTCGGCATTTCTCAGAGCGAACTTTATATTGCACCGCCCATTGTTCTACTCTGTGATTTTTCAGTCGTAAGCTGTTCTGCTTTTTGTGAAAGCTGAGTTAGTTGCGCCTTTTGCTCTTCGCTTTGTTGTAGTAATGCTTGAGCTTCGTTGGTTGAACGAGAATGTAAGAAAAAGAGAGTAATGGAGAGAAAGCTGAGTAAAATTAGCCGATATAGAGCCAGATTGGATCGATTGTCACTAGAAATTAAGAGTTTTTAAAAGAAAAGGTGCATGGATTTTCAACCACACACCTTACGGTAGATTTTTGTAGGGTGTGAAAACCATGTTTCACGCACGCAAAATTTATACCGTCAACGCCCACGTTGAGCTGCAACTAACTGTTAATCCCTTGTTTGGCGCGTTCTAACAAACGCAATAATTCATCGTGTGAGAATGGTTCGCCTTCTGCGGTGCCTTGCACTTCAACCATTCTGCCATCTTCAACCATTACCACGTTCATATCGGTTTCCGCATTTGAATCTTCCACATATTCCAAATCGCAAAACCGCTTCGCCATCCACAATGCCAACAGAAACTGCTGCAACTAAGCCTTTAAGTGGGCTGGTTTTAAGCGTGCCATTTTCGATTAAATGATTGATTGCATCGTGCAAAAGCAACGCAAGCGCCTGTGATGGAAGCAGTACGTGTGCCGTCATCGGCGTTTCGAATCACATCACAATCCACGGTAATGGTGCGTTCTACCAAGGGCTTTTAAATCAACCACTGCACGTAAAGAACTGAGCGATAAACGTTGAATTTCCATCGTTCTGCCTGTTTGTTTGCCTTTGCCGCTTCGCGTTGGGTGCGGGAAATGAGTGGCACGTGAGGGCACACCATATTCCGCAGTTATCCAACCTTGTTGTTGTCCTTTTAAGAAGCGTGGTACAGTTTCTTCAATGGTTGCATTGCAAAAGCACTTTGGTTTCGCCAAATTCAATTAACACAGAACCTTCAGCATATTTGGTAGTGACGGGTAATTTTACAGGGACGGATTTGGTTTAATTCTCGATTATTCGGACGCATAGTTTTTCTTTCCTTCTACTAAAATTCTTGGCTATTTTACAGTACAATAAGCTAATTTTCATTATAAAACAGGACAATCAAGATGATTTATAGTATGACCGCCTTTGCCCATTTAGAAATTAAAAAGAGTGGGGTCAATGCAGTATGGGAAAATCTGCTCTGTCAATCAACGCTTTTAGAAACCTATTTCCGTCTGCCTGAGGCTTTCCGCCAGTTAGAAATGGGCTTTGCGTGAACGCCTGCGTAGTGCCCTACTCGCGGTAAAGCGGAATGTAGCTACGCGTTGAAAGTGGATCGCCGAAAAATAAAACTATCGCATTAAATACCGGACTATGCAGAGAAAGTCAATCGCTTTCGCTTAAAACTCTTGCAGGGCATTGCTGGGGAAGGGAAGATCAACCTGGTGGATGTGCTACGTTACCCAGGTGGTCATGCACAAAAGCCAAAGATTTAGACCAAATTTCGCAAGATTTATTGGCAGGGTTTGAGCAAATTTTTAACTGATTTTATCGCAATGCGTGGACGCGAAGGGAGAATTTGGTGCGATTATTCAACAGCGTTTAGACAGCATTGCTGAGTTGCACAAAGCGGCAACAGCAGATGCCAGAAGTGTTGCAATGGCAAAAAGATCGCCTGCAACAACGCTTTCGAGGAGCGACCTACAACCTGATCCACAACGCTTAGAGCAAGAAATGGTGCTCACCGCACAGCGTGTTGATGTAGCTGAAGAATGTAGACCGCTTGCAATTGCACGTGAAAGAGACTCAGCTCTATTCTCAAAAATAGGTGGGCTGTTGGGCGTAAATTAGACTTTATGATGCAAGAATTGAACCGTGAATCCAACACGCTTGCATCCAAAATCGATCAATGCCGAGCATTACCAATTCAGCGGTGGAATTGAAAGTACTTATTGAGCAAAATGCGTGAGCAAATTCAGAATTTGGAATAGCTTGAAAAAGGACGTTAAAATGAAAATGCGAATGTAATCAAATCAGCAAAATTCATCCCGATCTTGCTGAGTATTACTTGATCAATCATCACTTTGATTGAAATTGCGGGCGTGGATGCGAAAAATATCTGCAAGGACAATTAACGTGCGATGTGGCAAAGCTTAGAAGCGAAGCCACACGCTAACCTGCCATTGTGATCCTAAAGGGAAAATGAGTGCCCTATCTCCGCCGGTATCGGGCCAGCAAGAGCAATTTCTTGTGATTATGCATCAAGATTCATTGCCTGAAGCTTTAACTCAGCTCAAAAATATGCAGGTGTTCTCTAAAAGTGGCTTTCACCGAATTAGATACCAAACTCTATGGTGTAACAAGCGGTGAGATCTTGGCAAAACTTCACGAAAATCTCAACCGCTTTAGTAGTTCTCGCAGAGGCAAAAAGCGTGCAATTAGTGAGGGCGAAAATTTGGAAACAAATGGTTCGGCGAAACTTTGGGATCCGATAGATATTCAAGACTGCTTTGCCGATTTTGTTTAAAGCAAAACCAGTTTGAACTGATTCCGCAAGCAGCAAATTTAAGCGGTCGAAAATGCGATTTCCTTTTTACCAAAAGGTTGTTAGCATCGGGCAGAAACCGTGGCACGAGCGAAATATCGTGGCGCAAATACAACGCGCGATGTTTACGTTGGTTAGCCGGTTGAAGTGAGAAAATTACCTTACCAGAAATTGCTTCGAGTATTGAAATGCAACTCGGCGAAAACTGGCGTCGATAGGAACACTCTTTTCTGCTGTCCATTACCAAGGTAAATTGTGGCTGCAAGTGGTAATGAACAAAGATGTGGAACAAGATGCGAATTTCCGTGAATGGTATTATGCTGCAGATTTGTGAATTGCCGTATTTCGTTAGAAGAATAACGTATAATTTCTTACTTTAACGGCCAGCTTATGCTTGGATCATTATAGGGTCGTTTTTTGTTGCATATAGAAAATAGTGTTATTCAAAATTTATTTGAAAAATGATTGAAAAATTTTTATAAAACTGCTATTTTCGTGCAACTCTTTATACAATGTTTATTAAATTTTATCGTGGTAACTATGGAACAGACAAAACTCAAGATCCTCATGCAAAATATAATGCAAGTAGCAAATGCAATCAGTAAGCTGATTTTTATGAGCTCGTTGGTTGCAATTGCTCATTTATTTAGGATTGATTGCAGCACAAAGGTATTTATGCTTATAAATTTAGTGAAATTGTTTTCGGGAGCTTATTACAAATATTAATGTAATGATTCCTAAACACCATTATGTTGGCAGTGCTGAATCTGATTGATGTAGTAATGATTGCTAACTTATTAGTTATGGTAACGATTATGCGGATATGAAATCTTTGTTTCTAAGCTTCGCACTCGAAATCACCCAGATCAACCCGAATGGCTTAGCCATGTTAATGCGACTGTGCTGAAAGTGAAACTTTCTATGTCAATTATTAGCATTTCATCTATTCATATGCTTCAAACTTTTGTAAATGCAAAATACATATTGAAAATGAAAAACGATGATGTGGCGTTGTTTTTATCACCTCGGCTTTTTAGCATCGGCAATTGCATTGGCTTATACGGATAAAACTTTATAGTACCAGTCTACAAAACACACTAGTTAGACTCACTGAATTAAGAAGCTACTTCCGATACTGACTCGGAGTGATGCCATACGCAGTTTTAAACGCTTTACTAAAATGCGCCTCCGATTGATAGCCAATTTCTAATGCCACTTCTAGCACACTTTTTGGGGTTTGTTTGAGCAAATAAGCCCCTTGTTGCAATCGAATTTGATTAAGAAATTTCTTTGGAGGCATCTGCATTTTTTGTTGAAAACACGGCAGAAATTAGCACGAGACATCAATGCAAGCTCGGCTAATTGTTCAATATTCCACTCTGCTTGCGGCTCATTTAACATCTTAATCAACACATGGCTAAGCTGTTTATCTTCAAAGGCTACTAGCAAGCCTGATTCAACCCATCCCATCTGCAATGCGTGGCGTAAAAATATAGATAAAAAGCACATTCGCTAATGCATCAATGACCGATTTTTGAGCCTTGATTTGTTTCATTTGCCTCTTTAAGAAAAAGTCAGCAGTGGCTGAACAGGTGTTTCAGGGCAGATGAAAATGCAAATACTCGGGTAAGGCATCAATTAAAAAGCGATTCTTTTTGATATAAAAATAGCTCACAGAACATTTTTGAGATCAGGAGATTTTTGCCCGATTTGACGAAGTTCAAATAAACCTTTGCGAGTGGTAATAGCGGTCGATTTTGTGGAAACTTTTGCAGAGCTATGCATTCGGTGTGGGCAGTTTTTGGGTAAGAAAAACAGATCGCCGGCTTGCAAATGAAAGGTTTTATCCGCCAAAGTTAGCCAGCATTCGCCTTGTTCGATAATATGAAAAATGCCTTCATCTTGGACGGTATCTACATTGTGTTCTACTCAGCCAATCGCCTTGAAATAAACAACGAATATTAATTTTACCTTGCACTTGTGCAAGCTGAGTAGAGTTTATCTAAAATAATCCACGGAAATTTCCATTTTGAGATTTTACAAAAACATTTGAGATGATTTGACAATTATCATAGCTCATTTTTCTTATAATGCACATCAGTTAAACATACATCATCATAAATTTAAGGAGAAATATTATGTTTGCAGATTGGAAAAATGACGTAGCGCATGTGAAAAATCTTTTTGGTGGCTTAGGTAAAAATATCCAAAAATGTTACAAGCCTATCAAGCATATAGGCTCTGCAGCGGCAGAAGGCAATGTGTTGATCCGAAAACACGTGAATTAATTGCCTTTAGCTGTTGCGGTAACTACTCGTTGTGAAAGCTGTATTGGCGTGCATGCTGAAGAAGCAGTGAAAGCGGGGCGACAGAAGATGAAGTCGCTGCAGCACTTTGCCATGTCTATCGCATTAAATGCGGGTGCAGCTTACACTTATTCACTACGTGCGTTGGAAAGCATATAACGTACAAAAGGCTAATTTAGATTTAGTAAACTAAAGCTAGTTTTGAACAGATTTCAAAAGCTAGCTTTTTATATCATTCGATAAAATTTTTACAAATTTTTATTCTTCTGTAACATTTGTTTATTTTAGTTTAACTATCTAATCTTTGATTTTAAAAACCAGAATCAAATTCTAATCTAACTTCCATTTCACGCATTTTTACTCTCTTTAATAGTTTTAAATCCTAAAAACGCTATCCAAAAAGACTATATTTTATTAAAAAATTTAAAATTAAAAATCGCCAAGACTTTAATTTCACATAATGTAGGACTTTTATGACGCAACAAATCGAAGAATGCTCAACTTGGGTTTCAAAGTTTAAGGCGCTTGGACCTGGTATCTTAATGGCATCTGCGGCAGTTGCGGTTGCGCATATCGTGGCATCAACTCTAGCAGGCGCAATCTATGGTTGGCAAACTTGCAATCGATCATTATTTTTAGCGAACCTTTTCAAATATCCTTTCTTCCGTTTCGGCGTGCAATATACGCTTAGTTCGAACAAAACCTTGCTTGAAGGTTATCAAGAAAAAGGTGGCATCTACTTAGTTGTTTTTCTTTATCTTGAATGTGATCGCCACAATGATTAACACCGCTGCGGTGGGTATTGTGACGGCAGCAATTCTCAAATTTATTATTTCTGCGTTAGATTGAACTGGGACATCAGCATTCCAACTGCAAGTGTCATTATTATTGCAGGCACACTAGGCATTCTTTTACTCGGTCAATACAAATTTTTAGATCGCTTGTCTAAGCTCATTATGATTGCCTTGCAATTTCAACGGTTTCACGGTAGTTATCGCTGCATCAAAGAGGTGGTGTACAAGTTGCACCTGATTTTATTGAACCGTCACCGTGGAATTTGGCTTCTTGGCTTTTTATCGTTGCATTGATGGGTTGGATGCCTGCCCCTATTGAGATTTCAGCAATCAACTCAATGTGGGTGGTTGCAAAACGCCGTTTAAGCAAAGTGCTATCAAGACGGTATTTTTAGACTTCAACATCGGCTTTTATCGGCATCAGCAATTTTAGCTGATTGTTTTTCTTAGCACTCGTGCATTGGTGCAATATGGTTCAGGTGAAGTGGTTGAACAAGCGGGCGTAAAATATATTGCACAGCTTATCAAAATGTATGCCTTTGCTATTGGCGATTGGTCTAAATTACTCATCGCATTGATTGCCTTTTTGCGGTATGTTCGGCACAACCATTACCGTAATCGACGGCTATTCACGTGCAAACAACGAAGCATTGCGTATTTTATTAGGCAGAAAAGAGAGTTCAGTAGCAAGCTTAAATATTTGGATGACAGCCGCTTCAGCCATCGGCATTATCATCATTCTCTTCTTTATGAGCGATGTAGCAAAAATTACTTTCTACTTTGCGATGATCTGTTCTTTCGTGTCCACACCAATTTTGGTTGGTTAAACTTCTCACTGGTTTTAAAAGGTGAACATCGCGTGAAAGGCGGCTTTGTTCTGGTTGGCGTTGTTGGTTTAACTTATTTAACAGGCTTTTACGCTACCTTTATTGCGTATGAGTTTGGTTGGATTTAATCTAAAGTAATGTATAGGGCGTATGAGAATACGCCCTTTTTATCTCCAGACGAAAGTCTGCCTATTCTTTTTATAGCCAAAAAGTGTGCGATCTAGTTCACATTTTTCAACATTTCTATTACATCTTTTCTAAAGATCCTTCTATAATTAAAGTTGATAAGCCATATTTGATTAACTGAAAAATCTGCATAAAAGGAGTGATTATGAAAACATTAGGCGAATTTATTATTGAGAAACAAGCGGAATATCCACAAGCAAAAGGCGAGCTAAGTGGTATTCTTTCTTCTATCCGCTTGGCAGCAAAATTTATCCACCGTGAAATTAACCATGCAGGCTTGAGTAAAGATATTTTAGGTGTTGCAGGCTCAGAAAATATTCAAAAGGTGAAGCCCTAAATGAAATTGGATGTTTTTTTGCCAATGAAACAATGAAAAAGCGCTTATTGCACGTGAAGAAGTGGCAGGATTTGCTTCTGAAGAAGATGATACTTTCATTTCATTTGATACTGAACGTTCTCGTAATGCAAAAATATATTTTAATGACTGACCCGCTTGATGGTTCATCTAATATTGATGTGAACGCTATCTGTGGGAACGATCTTCTCTATCTACAAACGAGTTTTTCCAATCGGCACACCTGTTACGATGGAAGATTTCTTGCAAGAGGGAAGAAAACAGGTTGCCGCGGGTTATGTCACCCTATGGCTCATCCACAATGCTGGTTTACACTACAGGCAACGGTGTAAACGGCTTTACTTACGAACCATCGCTTGGCTTTGTTTATTCTTTCTCATCCAGATATGCAAATGCCAGAAAAAGGGAAATATTACTCTATTAACGAAGGGCAATATGTCACTTTTCCGCAAGGGGTGAAACGCTTTATTAAATATTGCCAAGAAAGCGACGAAGCAAACCAAACGTCCATACTCTTCTCGCTATATCGGCTCATTGGTTCTGATTTCCACCGTAATTTGCTTAAAGGCAGATTTACATCTACCCAACTTCAACCGTCTATCCAAACGGTAAATTACGTTTGCTTTATGAAGGTAACCTAATCGCATTCTTAGCCGAACAGGCTGGTGGTTTGGCAACTGATGGCATCAACCCTATTTTTAGACATTAAACCAACCACGCTACACCAACGTGCTGCCGTTCTTTACAGGTTCAAAAGAGATGGTTGAGAAAGCGGTTGAATTTTATGCAGGAATTTGCAGAATAGATTTGCAAATTAATCATAAAAACAATCGCTTGTTATTTTAAAAATATTGAAATACTTTTAAAGAAATATTCTTTAAAAAGTATTTTTATTGTTAAAAGATAGTAAAAGAAATGTAATAATCTAATAGAGATGGATTATAATAAATTAACTAAATTATCTGTATTTTAAGGTGTTTGCTATGAATTAACCTACTCTAATCGATCCAGATACTGCTGCCCACCCAACGCTGAAACCTGTCGAATAATCCATGCTTGGCGTTTTTCATAATGGGCCCTGGACGATCTACGCGGTAAATATTTGATTTGGTAGTGATGCTGCCAATAAAGCCGCTTCATTTAAGCTCAGATTTTTGCTGATGAAAAAGTTTGGGCAGCGGCTTCCACACCCATGCTGTGACCAAATTCAGCAATATTTAAATAGACTTCAAAATCCGCTCTTTGCCCCAAAACTGTTCAATAGCAAAGGTTAGTGGTAATTCAATGCCTTTACGAATCCAACCTTTGCCCATGCCAAAGAAACATATTTTTAACTGTTTGTTGGGAAATCGTCGAACCGCCTCGCACTTTCTTAGATTTCGCATGCAATGCAATTTGAATGGCATTTAAATCAATCCCAAAGTGACTTTCAAATTTTTGATCTTCAGAAGCAATGACTGCCATTTGCATTTGCCAAGAAATCTTATCTAAACTTACCCATTTTTCTTAATGTCGTAAGATTTTCCTTCTATCAAAATGTCCTACTTTTTGTTGCACCATATAGCGGAATAAGGAACAGGAACCGTACTGAATAACAACATTATGCTTAATAAAGCCATAAAAATTGGTGCATCCGACTTGAGCCAAACCACGCCCAACCTAATTTTAGTCGAAAATTTCCTTAGGTATATAAAAACTTAGTAGCAAATTAAAAGAGCTTTTTGGCTCTTTTTAAATAAACCTGATGAACGACGCTTTCTGCTCTCTACACTTTACCATTGAGTTTCTCGTTCGCCCAACCTAAGAAATCAGCATCTAGTGTTTTTAGCATATTCGAACCACGCGTGATCGTTGCCGCACTGGTATTTAGTTTTTGCTGAATTTCACGTTGAGACAGATCATTGCTCAGCAAATGCCTAACGATTTGCGTACGTAAACCCTAAAGAACCGCGTTCATCTGACGTTAAGAAAAAGAAAAGAGAATTGCTCTAATTTTTCTTCTTTCACCGCTTGCTCAAGCAGTTCAACAAACTGTTGCCATTCTTCTGGATCACGTTGTAAGTACACTGTTTTTCATTATCTTTCTAAATCTAGTTTGCAAACAAGCGGTTAAATTTTATGAAAAATAACCGCTTTGTTGGTTCATTATTTTTTTACGTTGATCATCAAGCTCAGCGCCTTTGGCACGCTGAATTTGAATAAATCGTTTGATAAATTTGATGATGCAATATTCCGTAATAAATAGAGATTACTTTGCCCATCGCGTTCAATAGTACTAAAGCCTTTTCATTACACCATTTGCATCAATGCGTACATCAAATTGTTTAATGCTACTTTTTCGTTTTGGGTTTTAATACGAAAGTATCTGCATTTTGGGTCACATCATATTGATCCCAATGGCTTTTTGTTGTGCTGGTTAAGAGCACAAAAAGGAGTATTGTTTACAGCATCTTCAACTGTATTGACGGTCACTTGTAGAAACAAATGGGTCATAGAACCATAAATTTTTTTGCCATCAGAGATAATCTGATTTTCTTGAGGTTGTTGAGTATCCATTCTAAACAAAGTTCGGGCGTTTTACCATAAACTTGCCTTTACCAGATTGGATTTGTTTACCTTTGCTAGAACGCACGGTTTGATCGAAATCCGCACTATATTGTGTTACTTTTTCTAAACGGCTTTGCAGTTCTGATACCCGCATTTTTCATCCGCCCAAGCGGTTGAAATTAGTGAAAAATTGCAAACCAAACAACGTTTTTCTAAATAAGTTATTCATTGATTTTCCTTTTTTATAAATGGAATAAATTTGCTTTTTGACAACGGAAAACAAAAAGTTTCCCATTGTACTATTAAACTAGTGAGCTTCGTCCCAATTATCGCCCACACCAACATCTGCAATCAAGGGTACGTGCAATTTTATTGCTTTTTCCATTTCCGCCTTAATCAACTGGCTGTAATGATCAACTTTCTCGGCTTTCACTTCAAATACCAATTCATCGTGTACTTGCATAATCATTTTGATGTTCTTATCACCAAAAATCATTTTATCAATACCGATCATCGCAACTTTAATAATATCTGCTGCTGTTCCCTGCATTGGTGCGTTGATTGCCACACGCTCTGCCGCTTTGCGACGCATTGCATTGCTCGATTTAATTTCAGGCAAATATAATCGTCTTCCTAACAGAGTTTCTACATAACCTTGCTCTGCTGCTTTGGCTTTAATGTCGGTCATAAATTGCAGCACATTCGGATAGCGGTTGAAATAAGCATCCATATAACTTCTTTGCTTCTTTGGCGAGAAATGCCGAGCTGGTTCGACAAACCAAATTCTGACATGCCATAAATCAAGCCGAAGTTAATCGCTTTCGCATTAGCGCGCTGTTCGTTAGTCACTTCTTCAAGCAACAACACCGAAAATCTCTGCTGCTGTTGAGCGGTGAATATCTTTCCCCTCAGCAAAAAGCTTTTTGCATACCTGCATCATTTGCCAAATGTGCCATAATGCGAAGTTCAATTTGCGAGTAGTCGGCTGCCACTACTTTGTAGCCCTCACGAGCAGCAAAAGGCTTGGCGAATGCGACGTCCTTCCTCGTTTCGGATTGGAATATTTTGCAAGTTTGGATCGCTTGAAGAGTCGCCCTGTTGCCGTCACCGCTTGATGATAAGAGGTATGCACACGCCCTGTTTTTGGGTTAATCATCTGTGGTAGCTTGTCGGTATAAGTTGATTTCAACTTGCTTAATCCACGATGTTCTATCAACAATTTTGGTACAATATGCCCTTCTTGAGCCAATTCCTCCAACACTTCCTCGTTGGTTGAAGGAGCTCCTTTAGGCGTTTTTTTCTTCACAGGCAAACCGAGTTTTTCAAACAAAATTTCTTGTAGCTGTTTCATGAAGCCAAGTTAAACTCCTGCCCCGCAACTTGATGCACTTTCTGCCTCTACTCGCCAAACGCTGTTCAATCTCTTTGGGATTGTGCCAACAATTTTTGCGGATCAATCAATACACCATTGCGTTCAATATGCGAAAGCACACGTACTAGCGGCATTTCAATTTCGTTAAATAGTTTCAACAAAGTCGGCGTTTTTTCAAGCTCTGGGAACAAGGTTTGATGCAATTTCATTGTTACATCTGCATCTTCTGCTGCATATTTCAGAGGCCACATCTAACACAATTTTTATCGAAGGTCAGCTGATTTTTACCCTTGCCCGCAATCTCTTCAAAATGCAATGGTTTTTATGCCCTAAATAACGTTCTGCCAAGTCGTCCATATTATGACTAACCGTACTGTTTTGGGTGTAAGATTCCAGCATTGTATCAAACTCTACGCCTTGCACCTCAATGCCGTGATTAGCAAACACCGTTAAATCATATTTGATGTTCTGCCCAATTTTTTTGATTTGCTTGTCTTCTAAAATCGGTTTTAATGCTGCCAAGCAAGCGGTTAAATTGATCTGATTTTTTTACTAATTCACTAGCCTACGTTTGCGGTGTTTTTCCGCAAACAAATCGCCCTGCCCAGCTTGTTCGCTCACTTCTTCTTTGTGAGTCAATGGAATATAGCACGCCTCACCAGGAAGCCAGTCCAAAATGAAATCCTACAAGCTCTGCCGACATCACATTCAACGCATTCGTTTCAGTATCGACTGCAACCAATTTTTCCGCTTGTATTTTCTCAATCCATTTTTCTAATTGAGCCTCGGTTCTCACTGTTTCATATTTCGAACGGTCAATTTCCACTTTTTGCAAAACTTTCTGTTTTTCCACCGCTTGCGTTGCAGCATAATTGTTCGGCATACGCTCTTTGGTGCTAGTCGTCACAGGATTTGTGCCATTCATTACCTCATTGAGCCATTTTTAAACTCATATTTGCCGAAAAGCGCCACCAATTTATCGTGATCTTGCGGTGAAGTCGTGAGTTGATCATGAGTAACGTCCAACTCAACATCGGTTTTAATGGTTGCCAATAAACAAGAAAGATCCGCCATTTCTTTTTCGGCTAACAATTTTGTCGCGAATGTTTTTGCACCGCTGGAAGCTCAATTCTGCGACTTTATCTAAATTTTCATAGATGGTTTTAATTGAGCCAATTCCTTGCAACAAAAGCAAGCGCGGTTTTCTCGCCCACACCTTTCACACCAGGGATGTTATCCGACGAATCACCTTGCAATGCTAACCAGTCAATCACTAACTCAGGTGGAATGCCATATTTTTTCAATCACACCTTCACGGTCAAAGCAAGGTATTGTTCATCGTGTTGATCAGCATAATATGCATTATTCACCAATTGCGCCATATCCCTTATCGCCTGCTGCTGATTAAAACGTGCTTGCTCTCTTTTGCGGCTTGCACCGCAGAGCGTGCCGATTACATCACTCAGCTTCTACACCTTCAACCGAAATGAGTGGAATGCCCAACGCCTTAATAATGGCGATGCAGCGGCTGATTTTGTGAACGTAATTCATCAGGCATTGGTGGACGATGCGATTTATATTGTTCAAATAGCTCATCACGAAAAGTCTGTACCCTTCGCATCAAACACCACCGCAATATGGCTCGGCTCAACTTGAGAAATCAAGCTTTTTAACATATTCACCACGCCATACATTGCCCCTGTTGGCTCCGCCCTCTTGGTTAGTCAACGGTGGAAATGCTGAAACGCACGATACAAATAGGAAGAACCATCCACCAACACCAGCGGATTTTGTGCAATAGTCGCCATTCAAAACTCTCTTGATAAACTTTTGATAAAATTGTGGACATTATAACGAAAATAAGCGGTTAAATCTTTAGAGAGTTTTGCAAAGAAAGTTTTGCAAAAACGTAAGATTCAACCGCTTGCTCGCTTGTCAAATTAAGCTCGTGTCGCTGCTTTCATTCTCCTCACAAACTCCTAATTCCTTAAGCAAGTTTGCTTGGTTATCTAAATTGCGTTCGATAATTTTCACAATCGCTGAGCCTGAAATCGCGCCATCGCAACCTAATGCTAAGGCTTCTTTAACCTGCTCAGGTTTGGCGATACCGAAGCCTTGCAAAATAGGGGCGGAATTTGACCTCTTGAGGGCTTCAACAAGGTTGTCAGGGTTGGTAGCATGAGATTGGTTCTCTGCACTGGTAACACCTGAACGAGAGACTCAGGTAAGTGTAACCTCAGTCAGTTCAGCCACGCGTTTTACTGTCTCTTCGTCCGCATTCGGTGGGCAGATAAACACAGGCTGAATGTCATGTTTTTCGCTGTTGGGACGAATTCTTCCGCGGCTAAAAACGGGAAGATCGGCAATTAACACTGCGTCAACGCCTGCTTCTACACAACGTTTGAAGAATACCTCTTAGTTGGGACGAACACTAAATTGGCACAAAGTACAAGCCAATCGGCATTTCTGGGTATTTTTGCACGGACTTTAGTAATCAGTTCAAAGCACGCGTCGGTGCTGAAACCACCATCTAAAGCACGTTTGTTGGCGGCTTGGATAACAGGCCCATCGAGCAAGGGATCAGAAAATGGAAAGCCAGCTCTAGGCATTCGCACCATTTTTCAACGAGGGGTGTCGGATAATTTCTAATGAGCGGTCAAAATCAGGGATCGCAAAGCGTGACAAACGGCACAAAAGCCCCTTCGTTTTTGGCTTTTTAAGTTCGCAAAAAGGGTATCAAAAACGGCTCATTATGCGGCTCCTCCATTTAAAATTTTTATCGACCGTGAAAATGTCTTTATCGCCTCGTCCTGAAAGATTAACGACAAGAGTTGCTCTTTTTCAGGGGTTTTGTTTGATTAGTTTCAACGCATAAGCTAAGGCGTGTGAAGATTCAAGGGGCTGGGATAATGCCCCTCGTGTTTTGGCTAATTCTTGGAACGCATTTAAGGCTTCATCATCAGTAATAGAAACATAATCGGCTCTGCCCTGTGGCGTTCAAGTAAGCGTGTTGTGGGCCGACTGACGGAAATCTAAGCCTGCAGAAATAGAGTAGGATTCTCAATTTGCCCATCTTTATCTTGCATAATTGGTGATTTCATTCCGAAATAGATGCCTGTGGTGCCGTGTTTCAGGGGGCACCGTGTTCATCCGTTTCAATGCCTTTTGCCCGCAGGTTCTACGACGATGAGTTTCACAGCGGTTTCTTCAATGAAAATCTGCAAACATACCAATTGCATTTGAGCCACCGCCCACAGCAGCAGCATCACCGCATCAGGCAAGCGGTCTTCTTTTCTAAAAATTTGACGTTTAGTCTCTTCGCCAATCATTTTTGGAACTCTCGCACAATGGTTGGGAAGGGTGCGGACCTGCTGCCGTACCAATTAAATAGTGGGTGGTTTCATAGTTCGCCGCCCAATCACGCATCGCTTCGCAGCAGGCATCTTTCAGTGAACAAGAGCCTTTTTGTACGGGAATCACTTCTGCCCCATCAAACGCACTACGGAATACGTTTGGCGATTGGCGTTCCACGTCTTTTTGCACCCATATAAACCACGCACGGCATACCAAGCATCGCACACGCCAGGGCGGTTGCCACGCCGTGTTGCCTGCACCTGTTTCGGCAATAATGCGCGTTTTACCCATTCGTTTGGCAAGCAAAATTTGCCCTAAGACTTGGTTGGTCTTGTGTGCACCACCGTGTAATAAATCTTCACGCTTTAAGTAAAGTTTGGTGTTAGTGCCTTTGGTTAAATTGCGGCAAAGGGTGGAGCGGTGGGTCTGCCTGCGTAGTTTTTTGAGCATCGGTAAAATTCTGTTTGGAATGCAGGATCATTTGTGCCTCTACAAATGCTTGTTCTAACTGTTTTAAAACAGGCACTAAAATTTCTGGTACATACATTCCGCCGAATTCGCCGAAATAAGGGTTTCAGAGTGTCTGACATATTTTTCCTTATATTTCTTACATTAAAAGAGATTATCGTAAACTTTATAAAAAGTTCACCCAAGCAAATAATAAAAACAAAAATTCCAGAGATAATTTGAATTAACCAGAAAAACAATCCACAAGGTTAATTTAATAAAGAAATTAAACCCGACCTCTGCTAAAATTTTTGCTGTTTTAAATAAAAACTCCGCAAACTCAATAAATAAGCAGAGAGCATAATAAATAACGGAATAACCACTAGAAACGAATAAAATAATAAGTAATACTTAATAATTTAGGATCGTCAACACAAAAGAATAGCTCTTTGGCAAACGCAGGATCTTTAATATATTGAGTCATCACCATATAAAGTACAGAGTAATGCTGGGGTTAAACCACGCAAAAAGCTAAATAGGTTCGGTAATTTCCGTTAAATAATGAGAAAGTTTATTAGGTTGATTATTCATTTCTTTGGTGATTTTTAAAGGGTTAAACTTTGAGCCGTTGGCATCATCTCAATACGGTTAATGTTAACGTGTTCAGGTTGCTGGTTAAGCCATAACACAATGTTGGCAATATCTTCAGGCTGAACTGATTGCACATTTTCATACACTTTTGCGGCTTTTTCATTATCACCGTGGAAGCGTACGTTGGAGAATTCCGTGCCACCACAAAGCCCAGGTTCAACATTACTCACCCGAATTTTTGTGCCTGCTAAATCGGCACGCAAGTTCAAGCTAAATTGAGTGACGAATGCTTTGGTGCCGCCATGAACATTGCCGCCAGGGTAAGGGTAATTACCCGCAATTGAACTCAAATTAATAATATGCCCATGATTACGAGCCACCATTTCAGGTAATACAAGGCGTGTAATGTTCACTAAGCCTTTCACATTAGTATCGATCATTTGCGCCCAGTCGTTTAAATCAGCTTGGTGGGCAGGGTTCTAAGCCTCGACGCCAAACCCTGCATTATTCACTAATAAATCGACCGCTTTGCCAGCCTTCTGGGCGTTGGTTTAATGCCTGTTTGGTGGCTTTCTAAATCAGTAATATCAAATGTAAGCGGTAGAAAATCGTTGCCCAATTGCGAATGCAACTCTGCAAACATGGCTGCACGCTCTACCCGTGCCAATCACTTTATAGCCTGCTTCGATCAATTTTTACAGATTGCCGAGCCAAAGCCTGCTGGTTGCGCCGGTTACTAATGCGGTTGTAGTTTTCATTTTTCTCCTGAGATCCTGAGCTTATTTGTACTATTAAAGTAGTACAACAGATTTTTGATGCAGTAATTTCATTTAATTTTTAAAAATGTCATCAAAATGAATTAATTTAACAATACCGCAAACGTTTGTAATGGTATAATCTGCCCGATTTTTATTTTAACTGATCGAGGGTTAATCGTGAGCAACACACAACTTAGTTACAAAGATGCTGGCGTAGATATTCACGCTGGGAATGAATTAGTCGAACGTATCAGAGGCGATGTAAAAACGTACTCGCCGCCCTGAGGTGATGGGGATTGGGTGGTTTCAGTGCATTATGTGCTTTTACCAACCAAATATAAAGAGCCGATTTTTAGTATCGGGGCAGATGGTGGGCACAAAATTACGTCTTGCGATTGACTGAAAAACACGATACCATCGGTCAGAGATTTAGTGGCGATGTGTGTGAACGATTTAATCGTGCAAGGGGCAGAACCGCTTCTTAGATTACTATGCAACAGGTAAATTAGAAGTAGATGTGGCAGCAGATGTAATCAAAGGCATTGCAGATGGTTGTGAAATGTCTGGCTGTGCATTAGTGGGTGGCGAAACCGCCGAAATGCCAGGAATGTATCACGAAGGCGATTACGACTTAGCAGGTTTCTGCGTGGGCGTGGTAGAAAATCAGAAATCATTGACGGCACAGCCGTGAAACAGGCGACACACTTATTGCTCTTGGTTCGAGCGGTCCACACTCAAACGGTTATTCGTTAATTCGCAAGTGCTTTGAAGTGAGCGGTGCAGATTCAACGGACTTGATTAGAAGGCAAACCACTTAGTGAACACCTTTAGCACCCACCAAAATCTATGTGAAGTCTATTTTACAACTTATCAAACAGACTCGAAGTCTCACGCCATTGCTCACTTAACAGGTGGTGGCTTCTGGGAAAATATTCCTCGCGTATGCCAGACAACACCAAAGCGGTGATCGACGAATCAAGCTGGCAATGGCCTGCAATCTTCAACTGGTTGCAAGAAAAGCGTAATATCAGCCGTTATGAAATGTACCGCACCTTCAACTGTGGTGTAGGTATGGTGATTGCATTACCAGAAAAAGATGTTGAAACGGCTCTTGCATTGCTTGAACAAGCGGATGAAAAAGCGGGTAGTGGTAAAATTGCTCATCTTGGCGAAGGCGAAACACAAGTTGAGATTGAATAGTTCTTCATCATATTGAAATAACTGCGTCAATTAAAAATAATTCAGCCCCTTTGGGGCTGATTTTTACATCCCAAAAGGGCATGATTATGCAACCGTGGGTGATATTACCCACGGATTATCATCTAATGGGTCTATAAAATGAAAAATCATCGCTGTTCTGATTTTCTGGTCAGAAATAATCTCTCAAGCCATTATAGATGCTTGCTATTCAGATTATATCCCTGCCCAAATTGCTTGTGTGGTAAGCAATAAATCCGATGCTTATGAGCTAACTCGAGCTAAAAATCCCTCATTCCACAATCGGTATTTCTTCGCAAAATTTTTGCAAATAACCTCGCGATGGATGAGGCGATTGGTGATTATTTGGAAAAGCAATCTGTCGATTTGATCGTGCTTGCAGGCTATATGAAAATCCTCACGCCTGAATTTATCCCAACGTTTTGCAGGAAGAATTCTCAACATCCATCCTTCTCTTCTGCCAAAATATGCGGATTAAACAGCTACCAACGAGCGATTGAAGCGGGCGATATTGAACACGGCACAACCGTCCACTTTGTTAATGAAGAAGTCGATGGCGGTATGATTGCTGCAGGCAAAAAGTACCAATTTTTCCCTGAAGATAACGTAGAAGATGTAGAAGCTAGAACACGAGGCAAGAATATCAAATCTCACCCGCTTGTGATTAAATGGTTTACCGAAGGGCGATTGGTGCTTAAAGATAATGTTGCGTATGTTAGATGGAAAAGCATTGCCAGAGCATGGTTATGCGAGTGAAGATGACGAAGAAAAATAAGAAATAAAGACATAAAATAAAACCCAGCATAATTTTGATATGCAGGTTTTTCTTTTTATTTAAATGAGAGCAATTAGAAAATACTAAATGCTAAAAACGGATCATAGTAAAGTGATGCAACAACAGTCATCATTGCGAAACTCAAAAGTACCCATTCTATTTTCTCCTTATGAATTTGCTTTGTTATCTTCAGCCATACTTACCGCTATGGTAACATACACGTCTGTTGAAGAGTTCAACGCAGTTTCAGCTGAATCTTGGATAACACCAATAATAAAAGCCTACACCGATTACTTGTGCGGCAATATCGTTCGGGATGTTAAATAAGCTACATGCTAATGGAATTAATAAGAGTGAACCACCCGCAACACCAGATGCACCACAAGCACAGATTGAAGCCACGATGTTTAATACAATGCAGACCAGAAATCAGGTACGATGCCTGTGTAGCTGCTGCAAGTGTTAATACAGTAACGGTGAATTGCCACCCGCCATATGTGATGTTTGCACCAAGCGGGATGAAAAGAGAATAGATTTCTTCACGTAAACCTAAACGTTTTGATAAGCCCATATTCACTGGAATGTTCGCCGCTGAGCTACGGGTGAAGAATGCCATCACGCCACTTTTCACGTAAGCAAAGGAAAGTTGAGGAGATGGATTGCGACGGATTTTCCACCATACGATAAGTGGGTTTTAAGATGAATGCAACAATCGCCATTGCACCCTAGTAATACTAATAATAAACGACCGTAACCGATGAAAGCATCTAAACCGTTGGTTGCAAAAAGTATCTCCGCAGCTAAACCGAAAAATACCGATTAGTGCTAATGCGATAACAACTTTAACCACTGCTGAAACCGCATCTGCAAAGTCGCTTTAGAATGTTTTTGGTGCTGTGGTGAAGAGTGACGTAATGCTGATACCTCAAAACCGATAGACCACGCTAAAATACCGATGAAGTTTGCGTTTGCAGGGCTTGAAGTGGGTTATCCACTGAGGTTGAAAACCACGGTTTTAATAATTTGACCGATGCCATCTGGTGGTGCTAAAACCATCAGCTTTGCTACTAATTCTAAAGTGCGTTGGGAAGATAAAGTCAATAGCTCACAGCAGTTAATGCTGCAACGAATGTGCCTAGTGCATAAAGCACAAGAATTGGTTTGATTTTTACTATTCTGAACCGACTTCTTTATTGGCAATGGTTGACACAACCAATACGAAAATTAAGATAGGTAGCGATAGCACGTGGGATTTCTGAAAGAATTGACCTAAAACGCCAACATCTTTTTGCCCATCTCAGGATTCACAGGCTAAACCTACCCTAAGATTAGACGACTGTGATGCGTAATACAGAGATTACCGCCGAGTAGTTTTGAAGATCAGAATTACTCATAATGTTTCACTTCTGAAAAATAAAAAGACCAGTATTCATCGAAAATGATGAGCTGTCAGATTAGCCGAAAAATGCCTTTTAATGGAATAGGGAAAAGTTCAATCTCAGATAAAAAACGTTTACATTTGCGTTATAACTGGTTATTTTTGTACAAACGGTGATTTTGTCTTTGTTGCAAACAATTTCTTTTAGGTAAAAATACTGCCCGTTTTTCTCTTTTGGATTAAGTTATGAAACCTGAAAATAAAGCAAATTTTGCACGTGTTATTCGTGCGTGCAGGCTGTTCAACGAAAGGCTTGAAATCGGCTTATCTCAATGAGGCTGCTTTCGCCAAGAAGTTTTGCTGGCAATTATTTTAATTCGCTGGCGTTTTGGTTCGGCAATGGTGCTATCGAGAAAATTTTACTCTGGCAGCACTTCTTGTCTGATTGCAGAATTGCCTCAATAGTGGGTGGAATCTGTGGTCGATCGCATTGGCTCGGAATATCACGAGCTTTCAGGTAGAGCTAAAGATATTCGTTCGGCCAGTATTTATGCAATGGTATTTTTGCCATTACTTGGGGGCTCAATCTTCTTCTTTTAATGCAAAATCTAGCTAAATGGACCGCTTCCAACTAAACGGCTGACGTTAAAAACAGATCAACAAAAAAGAAAAACCAGATGTACGCATTGCTTGCAACTCATATGGGCTGGTATTAGAGGGAAACACGGCACCAATGCACCAGGTGATGTGTCAATGGCACGTCAACTGCCTCAAAGGCTCGTTTGATATGATTATTGGCTGGTCAGCTACCACGACACCGTGTTTGTTTCGATGAGAAAGGTCGATTTATCGAAAAAATATCAACCAACCACGGCCTGTAAACCAGACTACCAAAACGGTACTTGGATTATGCAGCGGGCGAATAGGGTAAATATTTAGGTCGTGCTGATTTTCGAATTTAAAAATGGTAAAAACCACTTTAGTAGATTACATGTTAATTCCAATTAACTTAAAAGAAACCATCAAAAAGAAGTATGGCACGCGTGAATACAAACCTTTATGCCGAAGAGATTCAACCTGATGCAGTATTACACGCTAAATTGAAAAATACCAAGATGAAGGCGATCAAAAACGTTAGCGTTATTGTCGGTAAACAGATGGTTTCTTCAATGGTAAACGTGAGCCAGCACTGTTTTGAACAAACCAACTTAGGTCGTTTAATTGCACAATCACAAATGGAACGTGTGAAAGCGGATGACTGGTGACCAGAATAGCGGCGGTAGTTCGAGCTTCATTACCTGAAGGCGATGTAAGCTATAAGATATTTTAACTGTTCAACCATTCGGTAATATGATTTCTCACGCTTGATTTGAAAGGTCAAGAATTAGTGGATTTCTAACCATGAGTTGCATTAAAACAGACAGACACCGGTGGCTATCCACAACTTGCTGGTATTTCAATGGTCGTTGATCGTAGTACAAAAACATCTCAGATGTAAAACTGGTGGTCAGCCGTTAGATATGAATAAAACCTACAAAAGTATCTATCCCTGATTATTTAACAGGCGGTGGGATGGCTATCCAGTGATGAAAAATCATCCGACTGGCGTAAACACTGGCTTTATTGATGCAGAAATGTTGAAAAATACTTTGAAGAAAATAAAGCATTGAAATCAACAGATTACGATCCGAGAGAGATGTGATTTTTCAAAAACTAAGAATTGATGTTGTTTCAATAGTTAAGAAAACTCAGAAATTTTAATTTCTGCGTTTTTGTTTTACTATGCTATCTAATTAACCTGATTGTTAGCTTCTAGCACCTCTTTCAACACGGCTATTCCTTTCTCAATTTGCTCATCGTTGATAATCAATGGCGGTAACAAGCGCAATTTAGTTTTCGCGGTTAAGAAAAGCACGCCTTTTTCGATGCATTTTTGCCACAATATCCGCGGCTTTTTGTGCCTTCTTCAAATTTGCATCAATCATCAAAGCCTGCGAGACTGATTTTACTTTAGGTAATGCTGCTCAATGCTTTTTGCACTCGCCTTTACGTTTTACTTCGCTAAAAATGTATCATCAATTTTCGCAAAGCACGGCGTTTGCTCCTGCACAACTTAAGGGTTTGCCCTGAAAGTGGAGCCGTGATCGCTCTCTTGCCAAGTGTATCTCCTGTACTTTCTCGCCCAATACAAACGTCTCCGATAGGTAAGCCACCGCCCAAGCTCTGGCAAGCGTAATGATATCTGGTGTAAGCCAAATTGCTGGTCAGGCAAAACATTGTGCCCGTCACGACCAACCCCGTTTGCACCTCCCTCGTCAATGATCACAACACATCATATTGATGCACAGAGAGCTTGTACGCGTTTTGTAAATATTCGTGATCAACGAGCAACCCCGCCTTCACCCTTGCACGACTTCCAAAAATAATGGCACATACATCTTTTGACCTAAACGAGTTTCAAGTGCTCGTAGTTCATTGGCTGGCGTATGATCGAAAACCCTTTGGTGAATGGGAAATTCGGGAATATCTCTTGTCCGTAGCAGAAAGTATGAAATAGTGCGTCCGTGGAAAGAATTGACTAGCGTTAAAACGGTTTTGCACGATCTTTTTTCCATATTTATCGTGGCTATATTTGCGTGCAGTTTTGATCGCTCCCTTCATTTCGCTTTCTGCCCCCGAATTGGCAAAAAGACACGTTTTAGACCGCTGGCTGTTTCTGCCAATTTTTAGCTAAACGAAGAAGGTTCGGTGCAAGAATAAGTTTGAGGTGCGCAGGCGAGCTGGCTTGACGCACAACTGCGTAGCCAATCTTCATCTGCTCCAACCAAGGCTGTGTTACGCCGGTGCCACTGGTAAAGTCTAAATATTCGTTGCCTTTCAAAATCCCATACTTAGCAGCCTTTAGCGTAAAGAGAGTGCAAGGTTAAATCAGCCGTAAGTTTGAGCTGGTGTAATCGCTGTCTCAATTGTTTTATTTCGGGTGCTAGTTGTGTTTGTCATAGTGTTTTTCCTTTAAAAATTTCACCGCTTGTTTATAGTTTCTCTTAGCAAAAAGAGGAGCTGGGAGATTTGGCAGAAGGCATTACCGAAGAAAGCGGTTAATTTTTCGATAATGTTTGCAAAATTAAGCTACATGAGGAAATCGATATCGCAATCAAATCTCCCCTAATTCCCCTTTTCTAAAGAGAGGGATTTTTACGCATAAAAACCTTGTACCGTTGCCTTTGTCGCTCAACATTTCAAGCAAAATTGCGTGTTCTATACGTCCATCGATGATAGAAGCCTCTTTACCACCCGCTTGAATAAAATCCGTACAACAAGCAATTTTCGGGATCATTCCGCCTGCGATAATTCCCTCATCAATGAGGGTTTGTGTATCTTTGACATTCACTTCGGGAATAAGCGTACTCTCATCAAAACGATCATGCAATAAGCCTGCAATATCGGTCATACTCACTAATCTTTTCCGCTTTCAATGCCATTGCATTTTACTGCAGCGGTGTCGGCATTGATATTATAAATTTGACCGCTTGTATCTACACCGACCGTTGAAATCACGGGAATCAGGTTGGCGTTCAGTGCAAGTTCCAACAACTGAGTATTCACTTTGGTGATATTGCCCACAAAGCCGTAATCTACTTCCGCTTGCAATTTCTCGCACTCAACATTGAAGCATCTGCCCGCAAAGCCCTCACGCCTTTTGCCTTTAGCAAAGCAACAAGGCTTTTATTCACTTTTTCCGCCAACATTTGTAGCACGACATCGATGGTTTCTTTATCGGTAAACACGCAATCCGTTGATAAATGCGTGTTCCCCTGCCGAGTAACTTAATACCTTGAGAAATTTCAGGACCACCGCCGTGTACTCAGCACGATTTTCACACCTTACTGATTGAGTAATAAAAACATCTTTCATTACTGCTTGTTTGAGTGTTCTCATTGATCATCGCGTTACCGCCGTATTTCACGACGATGATTTTTACCTTGCCATTTCGAAAGGTAAGCGCTCGATTTTTCTAAAAGATTTACAAGTTGGTAGATATCGCTGTTGGTGTTACATTATTCTTATTTTAGATCTTAAGCCCAGCGGTTTCTCTCACGTCCGAGCATAATGTTCACACTCGCACTGCTGCACCCTGATGCACCTTTGCCTAAATTTTATCAGCGAGCGACCAACAAACGGCTGTCGCTGCAGTAAACACTTTCGAGGTTATCTTTGCCACTTAACTCGATTAGCAGCGAGCATATTATCTTCAGGCATTTCGCACAGTTATGCACAGAAATGAGTTTTGAGCCCTTGGTAATACTCCGCCAACGCTTTTTGTAATTTCTTCGCCAGATTTGATCGTCCGCGTGCATCCAATGGTACAGGAACAGTTACCAACATTCCGCCGTAATAGTCCGCACACACAGGAGTAAAGATTGGTGGTTGGCTCGCACCTGTTATCACTTGCACTGGTGGGCAAGTGTTTGTGTTTTAAGCTTGCCATCACACGCGGGCATCGTATTTTCAGCATGCTTTTTCATCTGTATATTCCGCAATCATCCCTTTACCACCGCCCGAATAGCCTCGTTAAAAGAGATGGCAAGAAAGTGGGTAATCCTCAGGCAAGATGCCTCAATCAATGGGCGAACCAATGCAATATAGCCTGCTGCATGGCAGCTCTGGCACAGCAACGCGGTTCGCATTTTTGGAGTTTTTCACGCTGCCCCGAGAGTTCCTGCAAACCCATAAACCCAATCAGGATTGACTACGATGCCGTTGAGGTATCGCAAATACGAGCGTTCACAGGCACGTGAGCCACAAGCCTTTTGAGGCTTCATCTGGCAAGCAAAGAAAGTTAAACTCGCGTCAGCTACTTTTGCCACACGAGCATTCAAATCTTTATGCTAGTTCTTCTGGTAAGGTCAGTAATCAATATCATCCGCTTGTCCGCATGATCGAAAATACGTAAAACCCGTCGTGCCTACTGCACCATCGACGAAAATTTTGTATTTGCTCATATTGGTTTCCTGTGAGTTTTGGGTAGTTTATGCTGAATTGAATTTCATCCCAATAAATTGCATAATTATGTAAAACATTGAGTAACAGCAGATATGAAAATCCCCAAACTTTCGTTTGAGGGATAATACGATTAATTATTGTTGGTCACCACCTAACACAGATTCTAATGCGATTTCAATCACACCGTTAAAGGTTAATTGACGTTCTTCTGCACTGGTTACTCGTGAGTGCGAATGTGGTCAGATACTGTACAAATCGCCAATGCTTTTAGCTGTATTCAGCAGCTACCGCACACACGCCAGCTGCTTCCATTTTCAACACCTCCACGATGCCGTATTTTTCCATCACGTCGAACATTTCAACGTCTGGTGTGTAGAATAAATCAGCACTAAATAAGTTACCCACTCTACTTCGATACCTTTTTGTTTTTGCCGCTTCAACCGCTGCCAGTCTATACCAAAGTCTGCGATTGGTGCGAAGTCGTTATCTTGAAACGGATACGGTTTACTGAGTCTGTGCAAGCCCTCAAAACCGATTACTACATCATAAACGTGTACATTCATAGGGCACTGCACCACAAGTTCCTACACGGATAATCACGCTGTATTCCGGTGATTAACTCTTTGGTGTAGATAGATGCTGAAGGATTCCTATGCGTGTCCCATTACAGAGATGCGGCGACCTTAGTAAGCACCTGTGTAACCAAACATATTACGAACGTCAGTCACTAATTTTCGCATCATCTAAGAATTTCTCTGCAATGTATTTAGCACGAAGTGGGTCACCTGCATACCATTTACAACATCAGCAAAAGCACCTTCAGGAGATTAATATGTGAGTCATTTTTCTTTCCTCTTTATGTATAAAACATTCTCAAGTGAGATTGATGAAAACTTAAGCAAACGTTTTCGGTTGCTATAGCATAACACCACGTTAACCGTGCTGTTATGTAGATTAAATTCTGATTATGCGATTGAACCGCCTAAACCGATAAACAATCCTGCAATGGTTGCACTCATTAAGTTAGCCAGTGATCCTGCGATAACTGCTTTGATACCAAGGCGTGCAATATCACCACGACGGTTCGGCGCCATACCACCTAAGCCACCGATTAAGATTGCAATTGAACTGAAGTTTGCAAAACCACCACAATGCGAAAGTGATAATTGCTTTTGGTTTTTATCGGTCAATTGAATTGCTGATTCTGGCGATAAATATTTAGAGAATTCTAAATAACCAACAAACTCATTGATAGCAAGTTTCGTACCGATCATTTGACCTGCAATATGAGCTTCTTCCCACGGCACACCAATTACCCACGCAAGCGGTCTGAAAAATATAGCCGAATAGCATACCTAATGAAAGCTCTGGCATACCAATCCAACCACCAACACCACCCATCAAAAGATACCGTTCAATAATGCGATTAATGCCACAAATGCGATTAACATTGCACCAACGTTTGAACGTGCAAGTTGCATACCAGCACCAGCAACCCGCAGCTGCAGCATCTAAGATATTCGCTGGATGTTCCATTTCAACCTTCGCCATATCATCGTTAAACTGTCTCAGTTTGCAGGTACTAAAAATTTTTTCGCAAATAATAAACCTGCTGGAGCCGCCATAAATGACGCTGCAATAGTAAAGTTAGATGGTACGCCCATACCTGCATAACCTGCCATTACAGAACCAGCAATAGAGGCTAAAACCTACCTGCCATTACTGCAAATAACCTCAGATTCAGTCATTTTTGCTAATGTAAGGTTTAACAATCAATGGTGCTTCTGTTTGACCTACGAAAATATTAGCTGCTGCAGCACATAGATTCTGCTTTTGAAGTGCCAAGTAGTTTTGTAAGCCACCACCAATAATTTTGATGATCCATTGCATTACGCCAATGTAATAAAGAAGAGAGATTAATGCAGAGAAGAATACAGTGAAGGGAGAACGCGAACTGCGAAGATAAAGCCATCACCGCTCATTACTTCGAGATTTTATCGTTGCTAAGCCACCAAATACGAATTTGATAGCCTTCAAACCATAACCGATTACGTTATTTACGCCATCTGCTAACGCTTGTAACAAGTGACGACCTGCAGGAACGTAAATAGACTAATGCACCGGGTCCAAATCGCAGAACCCAAACTGCACCTAATACAGTTCGATCATCACTGCTTTCTTATTTGATGATAGTGCAGCAGGTTAATTAATAGTACTACAATACTCAAAAAGACTATTTAAAGCACCCATAAAAACCTCAAAAGTGAGAAGATTAATCGTTTTTACTTACGAAGTGGTAGTTTGCTACTATAATCTGCTGATCTTCTGATTTCTTTTATCAAACTTTGTGCTATTGATTATCTTTAATTATATTTCTGAAAATATTATAAAAACACAATTTGTTTATGCTATATTGTTTTCACCGTAACGACTGAAAACAATTTTATCGCTACACATTATGTCGACGTCTGTTCCACTTATGCCTTGGGCTGCCACACACATCAATGGCAAATCGAACCTGCCAATTTGCTGATTATTCCCTGCTCTATGCGGCAATTATGGGCATTGGCGTGAAGGCCTGGTTGTTTTCGTACAATTGGGTAATGCACCTTGGACTTGGTGCTTTCGCAAGGTTGTCACCAGCCTTTACAAACAGGAATGTCCATTGGTTGGGCAATTGCGATTAATTGAAGGTCTGATTGTTCTCCTATTTTGGATCCCTTCTAAACTTAAATTTGGCTCTAGGGCTGATTCTCAACGTGCTCATCATCTCCTTTTTATCGATCAACAAACCAAATGGATAGAACCGCCTGAACTCTTATCTACTCGCATTTTTACATGCTTTTCGGTATCATCATCTTTAGTATCGGCACAGACCTTCTATCTTCTTGCAAATTAGGTGCAGGCCCTCGTGATGGCTTAATGGTTGGTATTTGCCAAAAATTTGGTTGGAATGTAGGTCGTGTTCGGACAGCTATTGAAATTAGTGTTTGCTGTTTCGGCATTTTTATGAACTTTTGGCATCAGCACAATCCTTTTTGCTTTAACCGTTGGCTGGATTATTCAAGGCACCTATTTGCTATTGGAAAGACAATTTTTCAGTACTATAATACAAGCGGTCAATATTTTATAACAAACAAAAAGAATATGAGAAATTTATTAAGCCAATCCAATAAAATTGCTAATAACAATGGTGCTGCAAGGTTTACGATAAAGCCGAAGCTAATTGCTAATGGCACAACTTGCATTCCGCCTGATTTTTGAATGATCGGCAAGGTGCAATCTAGAGAGGTTGCACCACCTAATCCCACCGCGGTGGATGGAAAACTTTCGCATAAAAATGGGATCATAAAGAGGCATAAAATTTCCTCGAAAGATCGTATAAAAAGGCAATGCTGCCATAAAAATGCTCCCCACGCATCGTGCACTAAAACACTTGAGAGCGAATACCAGCCGAATGCAGAGGCGTGGTAAGCCCTTTTTATGGCTGGAAAATCAAGCCACCAAGCAGCAATAACGCCACCAATCAAACTACTTATCATAAAGACAATTGAGGTTTGAATACCTCGCTTATTCAAAAACACTTCTCGTAACGGAATAGCACTATTTTTGAGTTGAATGCCCTACGCCAAAAATCATTACCACCAGCACAATGGAACTTGCATGTGCGAAGGAATACAAAGAACGCTTTAGTGAAAAAGCCAAATAGTCCGCCAAGAAATAGTCACGCCAATCAATTTTTAATGACATCATCAATGAAGCCAAGCGAGAAGGTAGCTTATCTTCTGCAACGGCTTCGCGAACCATCGGTACCATTTATCATAAATCGCAAGGCTAACAATATTGCAGGCGTGAATGGAAAGGCTGAGTACCAAGCTGCGGAGCCACTTTACGGCAGTTTTTCGACAATATTATCTAGCTGACCAAGCGAAACTCCGATCACAAGTAAAAATAAGATAGAGGCAAAGACTCACAATGCGATTAACCCAGTGCAAAATCGTTGGGTGAGAAATGCGTGAAAAATAACCGAGAAAGAGAGGATAAGTACAATCGCCAAGCCGTATAACATTTTTATGCCCTCGAACAGTGAATTATTGTGGAAATTTTACCAGTGTTTAGTTAAAATAAAACTGGTTTTATATCCATTTATGAAAAGCGGTAGATTTTGAAGGACGTTTTACAAATGACGACAGAGCAGAAAACAAGAAAAATTATCCAGTATTGATATGGATTGTTTTTATCTGCAGGTTGAAATGCGTGAAAAATCCTTCACTTAAAGGCAAACCTGTTGCAGTCGGAGGTAAGGCAAATCAGCGTGGCGTGTTAACCACTTGTAATTACGAAGCCCCGAAATTTGGGTTACTAGTGCAATGTCAACTGCGACTGCCTTTTAAACTCTGCCCGAATTTGATTTTTGCTGCCAGTGAATATGCCATTATATAAATTAGTTTCCGCACAAATTCATCAGATTTTTCGCGGTTACACACAGAAATTATCGAACCACTTTCCCTAGATGAAGCCTATTTAGATGTAACCGATTGTGAGCTGCATTCTGGCTCTGCGACTTGGATTGCGGAAAAATATTCGCCAAGCTATTTGGGATGAATTGCGATTTAACGGCTTCAGCAGGGTGTCGCTCCGCCCTAAATTTTTGGCGAAGATTGCTTCCGATCAGAATAAACCTGAACGGACAATTTGGATCCCTCCTGAAGAAGTACAAAAACTTTGTTAAAAATCTACCGCTTAAAAAGATCCCCGGTGTGGTAAAGTCACGGAAGAAAAAGCTAGCACAAAATGGGCTTGCTTACTTGTCAAGATGTTCAACAAAACTCGCAAGCGATGATTTATCAAGAATTTGGCAGAGTTTGGGCAGCGTTTGTGGGGATTTCTGTCACGGTATTGATATTCGTGGTAGGTAGCAGATCGCCCACGTAAACCCTTGCGGTTGAAAACATCGCTTTGCAAGACATCAATACTCGAACAGGCAGAACAGATTATTGATGAGCTTTTATCACAAACTGCTTTTTCGCATTCAACTCACTGGGCGGATAAGTGCCTTTGCAGGAATTTAAGAAACTGGGTATCAAATTGAAATTTGAAAGATTTCAACCAAACGACGATTGAACGAACCACTGATGGGCTGGAATTTGATAGATTTAAAGAATTACTACATCAAGTTTGAGGACGTAGAAATGAACGAAATATTCGTTTAATTGGCTTAAACGTACATTTTTCCAAGCAAAAAGAGAACGAATCAGTTAAATTTGTGGAATAAATGTTGTCTGACAGCTTGAATTTTCACACATTTCCTCATTATAGAGGGAGTTTTTCACCTTTGTTTGGAGTTTATTCAATGGCAAAACGTGTCATTCTCTCTTTTATTAACCAACCTTGCGATTACCTTCGTATTAGGGATTGTGTTAAACATTATTTTAAAGTAACGGGATTCAAAGCCAAAGCACCTGCAGGTATTTTGGTGTTATCGCTTGTGTTTGGTTTTTCAGGCTCTTTAATCTCCCTGTTTTTATCAAAAACAATGGCGTTACGTCTGCAGTAGGCGCAAGTTATTAAACAGCCACCGTAACCACGCAGAAGAATGGTTATTTAACACAGTTAACGTCAGTCACAACAAGCGGCCATTCCGATGCCAGATATTGCAATTTATCATTCAGCAGACGTGAATGCTTTTGCAACAGGGCAAACCAAAAATAACTCGCTTGTCGCAGTAAGTACAGGCTTGTTAGACAATATGACTGAAGATGAAGCTGAAGCTGGTTGTAGCTCTGCGAAATTGCTCATATTGCAAATGGCGATATGGTGACTATGACTTTTATTACAAGGCGTGTTAAATACTTTTGTGATTTTCCTTTCTCGTATGATTTCAACTGCAGTGGCAAGCACCAAAGATGAAAATGGCAACTCAAGCACAAACACGATGGTGTTCTGGATTGCGAGATATTGTTTTACAAATGGTATTTGGTGTGATTACAACCATGATTGCAATGTGGTTTTTCTCGTTACCGTGAATACCGTGCAGATGCAGGATCAGCGAAATTAGTGGGCAAAGAGAAAATGATTATGGCATTGCAACGTTTACAACGCGTTCATGAACCGCAAAGAAATGGAAGGTTCTACTGGCTGCATTTATGATTAATGGTGCACGTTCAAGAGAGCTCTTTATGAGTCACCTCATGAAAAACGCATTGAAGCGTTGAGAAATTTATAAACTAAAAGGGCAATTCTAATCAAAATTGCCTCTTTTTATAATCATAATAGATTATGATAGCAGTTTAGCCAATGCCTGCGATTTTTCGCTCAATTTCTTGCCACTCCGAGAAACAGATTCTGATTCTGCCACGAAATGCCTGCCCCCAGCATAAAAGTGTGATCTGGTTATGTTCAATTTTGGCTGAACGAAGGTTACGCAAAAATTCTGCTTCTTGTAGATTAAAAATGCCCAATGTGCTCGCATACCAACCTCGTTTGTGGTTCATTTTTAGCAATAAATTGTTTTGCTTTAGCACGCGGTAAGCCTGCAATGGTTACGGTTGCGAATTTGGCGTAGCAATCTTGATCGAGTACATCAGCTTTTAAGATTGCCTCAATCTGTCTTCTTAAATGTTGCACATTGTGTGTGTGTTTGATTTCTGGTGAATGTATCCTCAAATTCTTCCACATAACCATTCAAATGTGCCTCAATATCTTCCACTACAAGCTGGTTTTCTATGGATATTCTTGGTATCTTTTTAACAACCATTGGGCATTTTTCTCCGTTTCCAGTTGGATTATCAGAAACAGCAACCGTTCCTGCCAATGCTTCAGTAAAAAGTTGATTTCCCTTGCGATAATATAAACGCTCAGGAGTTGAGCCCACAAAAGCATTCTGTGCATTTTCTGCCCATAAAAAATTGTAGCAACCAAGATTGATTTCTCGGCTCTGTTCGACTAAATCATAAGCAGAAATGTGGTTTCAAAGGTAAGTTGAGTGGCGTTTGCTAACACTACTTTTACGTAAATCACCCGATTTGATTTGGATAATCGCCTGCTCAATATTGGCTTTCCATTGCTCAAATGTACAAGCCGGTTGAGGAGGAAGTATTTGATGATTTTGAACGAAGAAAGTTGTACATGGTTCTGCAAAAATGTCAGTAAAATCAACAGCTTGCTCACTTATATTTAATGTCAGGTAAGCAGTCAATTTTTGCGAAATTTACTAATCATTAAGCGAGGGTAAGACAAATTGGCAAAAGCCCTTCAAATTGATATACCACCGACGAGAGAAAGTGAGTTAGATTTTGCACAAAAGCTTGTGCCTCTTCAGCGAAAGAAAAGTTTCTACGCGATAGTAGCAATCGTTTTGATTTTCATCTCGCTTTTTCAAAGAAAAAGATGAGGAAAATGCTGATTTTGCGATTTTAGCCAGCCTAATAACGAAGATTCTTCTGCCAGCAAATCGACATCTGCCTTAAGTTGAATCCATTCTTGAGCTAATTGCAGCTGTGAAAGTTGCTCGCTAAGTTGTTGTTTTAATTGAGTAAAACTGACATACGCAAAATTTTTCGTGAAAAATCAAACCGCTATTTGTAGATGTTTTATTTTAGCTCAAATCCTCTCCTTAAAAATCAGAGTAAGTTCAAAATCCGTTTTAAATCTAAAACACAACACAGGAAGCATTATGGAACGTTTTCCAAAAATCAGATAAATTAGCTATTGGTTCGCTACGATATTCATGGTCCGATTCACAAAGAGGCGCTTCGATTAGAGAAGAGGGCAATAAAATTCTCAAACTCAACATCGGCAATCCTGCCCCATTTGGGTTTGAAGCCCTGATGAGATTTAGTGGACGTTATTCGTAACCTCGCCAACTGCAAGGTTATTGTGATTCCAAAGGCTTGTATTCTGCACGTAAAGCGATAGTGCAGTATTACCAATCAAAAGGTATGCGTGGAATGGACGTGAATGATGTATATATTGGTAATGGCGTATCAGGAACTGATTACAATGTCAATGCAAGCGCTCTTGAATGAAGGCGATGAGATCCTCATTCCAATGCCTGATTATCCACTTTGGACGGCAGCGCGCAACGCTAGCAGGCGGAAAGCGGTGCATTACCTTTGCGATGAAGAGAACGAGTGGTTCTCGATATTGAAGATATCAAAGCAAAAATCAGCCCACGAACCGAGCGATTTTGATCATCAATCCAAACAACCCGACGGGGCGGTGTATAGCCGTGCAATTTTATTAGAAATTGCTGAACTGGCTCGCCAACACGGGTTGATTATTTTTGCTGATGAAATCTACGATCTTATATGATGGTGCAGTTCATCACTCACATCGCTGCGCTTGCTCCAGATGTTTTGACAGTCACTTACAATGGCTTATCCAAAGCTTATCGCGTGGCAGGTTTCCGCCAAGGTTGGATGGTATTGAACGGTCCGAAAAACCAAGCGAGAGGCTTTGTTGAAGGCTTGGATATGTTGGCTTCAATGCGTTTAGTGTGCCAACACACCAATGCAACACGATCCAAACCGCATTAGGGTGGTTATCAAAGTATCAACGAATTTATCCTCCCCGGTGGACGTTTACTGAACAACGCAACAAAGCGAATTATTGGTGCAAATCCTGGTATTACCTGCGTGAAGCCAAAGGGGCGATGTATATGTTTCCGAAAATCGACACCGAGGATGTATGGCATTAAAGACGATGCTAAATTTATCTACGATTTTCGCTTCCAAGCAGAAAAAGTGTTGCTAGTGCAGGTTCTGGTTTTAACTGGCATAAACCAGACCACTTCCGCGTAGTAATATTGCCTTATGTCCATCAGCCGAAGAAGCGATTGGACGATTAGCGAAATTCTTAAAAACTTATAAACAAGATTAATTTTATCTTTTTGCTTCCTCCTTCCGTAAATGGGGAGGATAAATTTTCTCATTTATCCATTCTTTATGTTAAAAAGGCGTCCTCTTTTCTTTAACAGCTTCTTTTTATTTGGCTGTTTATATTATTTAGCTATTCACTTAAGACCTCTAGTAGGGAGAAAGCGTGTCGGTATTCGTATGGTTTTGACGCTGCCTTGCTTATTTTTGGCGTTATTGTTATTTAAGAAAATGGAACGAGTTTAGCTTATTTCACAACGATTAAAAACGTGAGCCAAAATTATTTCTGGTGATTTTCATCACTTCGGTGATTGTCGGCGGGCAAATGTGGCGTATATGGGCACCGAATAGTGGGAAAGCGATTGAAGTTTCCATGGCTACTTTATTAATGCCTATTGTTATGGTCGCTTTTTGGTAAAATCTTTTATAAAGAACCGCTTTCAAGAAATAAAATGGCTGGCAATTATTTTTGCCTTTTATTGGCGTGAGTGAGTAACATTATTTTGGCAGGAAAATCTCTTTAGAAAGCGTGTTTGTTTTGTACAGGGTTATCCAATTTATTTTTATTTACCTGAAAAATTTGGCTTAAGTCATTTATACAGTTTTTATATTTGAAATTGCATTTTAATTCCTGTAGCACTTTATTTTATTTCTAAACACTGATATGCAGAGCAAAAGTAACAGGGAATCCACATATTTATATTTTTTATTGCTTTATTAGGCATTATTAGCGGGCAGCTTTAATTTCTTTACACGTTGTGCAAGCACTATTTTACCTTTTTAATTTATTAGGCTTATTAGGTTATGTTGAACCATGCGTGATGTTACTCATCTCATTTTTAATTGGTGAAATAAAATTAAACCAGATGCTTATATTTTAATGTCTTGTTTATTAATCGCGATTTTATTATTGATATTAGATGGTATTCAGGCTGTTCGCCGTAGTCATCGGAAACATAAAAAGCACAAATAAAGTAAAATAATGTTAAAAGCGTGTCTTTTTTGTATCACAGCTAATTTTTATTTTGAGCTTGGGGTATTATTCGCTATTTTATTGCGCCCATTAAGTGGCGAAAGTATGTTTGGTTTTCGAATTATTGTATTGATTCCATTTATTTTACTAGCGATTTTATTATTTAAACAGACACCAAAATTTACACAGCTTTTGGCAAAAATAAAGAAAATCCACCGCTTATCTTTATTTTTATTATTGCTTGCACTAAATACAGGCGTGCAACTTTGGCTTTTTTATGGACGCCCAATAATGGTCAAGCAATTCCTGTTTCTATTGGTTATTTATTGTTACCTATTGTTGCTGTTGCGTTAGGTAAAATCGTATTTTAAAGAACATTTTACCTTATTGAAATGGCTTTTCTTTAATCTTTGCGATTATGGTGTGGGACAAATCTTATTTTAACGGGGCTTTTTCTTGGGAACACTGAGTCTCAGGCATTGGCTACCCACTATATTACAATACGTCGCTATTTTGATATTAATAATCTTGCTACATTTTATTGAGTTATTATTAGTTACCCCTTTGCATTATATTTTATTTCTCAAACAGAGATGCAGCCAATCTTAATAGAAAATCATTATCTTTATGCGATTCTTGCCTGTTTGGGTTGGTAAATGGTATTGCATTTATTGCTTATATCGCTTCTAGTAATTTATTACCTGTAAATGTGTTAGGCTATTAGGTTATATGGAACCTTTAGTAATGCTTTCTGCCATTTCATTTATTATTGCGAGAGTTTAGATTCGAAATCTTATATATTGATGATATGTTTAGCTCTTTCATGATCACATTATTAACTATTGATAATTTCAGACAAGGAAGATTGAAAACGATGAACGACATTATAAATTATTGGGATTTTAACCGCTTGTATTTTTATTAAATCTTACCCTGGCTCGGATACTATTTATATTATTACCCGCACCATTGCGGAAGGCAAAAAAATCGGGCATTGTTTCCGCCTCGGCATTCAAACTGGGAATGCTATTTCACGTGTTAGCGGTTTCCTAGGTTTAGCGGGTGTTGTTGCTCACTCCACAACGCTATTTGCCATTCTAAAATATGCAGGTCAGCTTATTTGCTTTTATTTAGGCATCAAAATGTGGCGTGAACCTTTGGTGCATGATAATCCAAATTTAGACAAAATTACCACTCTATAAAATTTATCGTCAAGGCGTGATTACTAACGTATTAAATCCTAAAGTAGTGTTATTCTTCTTGGCATTATTGCTTACAATTTATCACCTCAAACTAGAAAAATACCTTTTTACTGTTTTTATTACGGGCTTAACTTTGCTTGGCACAAGTACCGTTTGGTGCATCATATTAGTGATAGCAGCCTCCCCATTGGCTGTTTATTAAGAAATAATCAAACAATTGGTAGCTGGTTAAATAAAATTTGTGGCACCATTTTGTTGGTTAGCAATGAAGATTGGACTTGAAAAAGTAAGATAACAAAAAATGTATATAGTAGGTTTTTAAGGTTTTATTATTTATTTTCAACTTCTGATATATTTAGGAAGTTTTCTTTGACATTAAAAATAAATCTAAAATCTAAGAAATTAATTTTAGGATTCGTATTCTCGTATGTTTTTACTCATCATTTTAACGCAAATCTTGTACCTCAAAAATCAACAAATATTGCTCGAAAAATTTTTCACTTGCAAAAATTTTGAAAAATCGGGACCGCTTGCTTGGTTTTGCAAAAGGGCTAGGTATTACATGGTTTTTAAATACGCAAAGCGGAATTAGGGTAAACAGTGTCTCTACGTCATTATCGAAGAGCTTATTTGGCAAGATTATCAAAAGACTAGCTATCTTTTTCGTGGTATTGAACATACTCAGGCTTTTCAAGAATTTAGTTTTGCTAGAAAAATGTGCGCTTGGCGTATCCGTTCCTCGTCCAATTGCCATTCAAATTGAGAAACGATTTTGCTGTTATCGTGCCGACATTATAATTGAAAAAGTGGAGAACACTCGATTTAGTCAGATCTTGCAAAGTAGAATATTGACTGATGAACAATATCAGCAAATAGAAAACTGATTCGTCAGCTGCATAATCATCAAGTGCACCATACTGATCTTAATATTCATAATATTTTGCAAGATACAAGCGGTCCAATTTTTGGCTTATTGATTTCGATAAGTGCTATATTCAACCGGGTAATAGGTTTGGAAGCAAGGCAATTTAGACCGATTGTTAAGATCGTTTCATAAGAACAAAAATCGACTAAATATTCATTTTAGTGAGCAGGAATTGGCAAGCTCTTGTAAATGGCACCAAAATAAATAACCTTAAAAGATTATGAGTGGTGTTTTTGTGCTACTATGAGATTCTACCGTGTTGGTAGATTCTTTTAATCTTTTTCAAATAAGGATATTTAATGAAAATTAGTGCAAAAGAAATCAATTAAAAGGTAAAATCGTTTCAATCGAAACTGGTTCTGTAAACGCAATTGTACATATTGATATTGGTGGTGGTAATGTAATTGCTTCAACCATTTCTATCTCAGCAGTTAAAGAATTGGGTTTAGAAGTAGGTAAGATACGTATGCAATCATTAAAGCAACTTCAGTAATGATTGGCATGGAATAGTCCTATTTAAAATAAAACCTCGCAAACTATATAGTCTCGCGAGGTTTTAGTATACTAGTAGACAAAATAAAAATTTTTATTTAGTATGACATTTTAGGACTTACGCCAAAGTTGTTCCATTGGCGTATCTTCAAGCACAATGTTCATTGCTTTTTAATTTATCACGCACTTCATCAGCAACTGCCCAGTTTTTGCGGCTTTTCGCTTCGATGCGTTGTTTGATTAACGCCTCAATTTCAGCGCTTCATCATCATTCGCATCGCCTTTTAAGAAAGTTTCTGGATCTTGCTCTAATAAACCAAGCACGCCCGCTAACTCTTTTAAGCAAACCGCTAAACCATTTGCTGTTTCGGCATCTTCTGTTTTAAGTTTATTCACTTCACGAGCGATTTTCGAATAAAACGGCTAATGCAATCTGGTGTGTTGAAATCATCATCCATTGCGGTTTTGAACGCTTCAACATATTGCTCCACCCTTGCTAGGAACGGTTAAATCATAGCCGCAATGCCGTGTATAAACGTTCTAGCTGCCGAACGTGCTAAATTTAAGTTATCAATGCTGCAATCAAGCAAGCTACGATAATGTGCAGTTAAGAAGAAATAACGCGGGCTTTCTGGCATCGTATAAATCCAACATATAACGAATGCTAGAAGTTACCGAGCGATTTTTGACATTTTCTCTTTATCAATCGTCAGCATTCCTGTATGGAGCCAATAATTTACGTAATTATCGTGATCGGTACTAGCAAGATTGGGCGATTTCGTTTTCGTGGTGTAGGAACATTAAATTGAACCACCGCCGTGAATATCAAAATGTTCGCTAAGCTCTTTGCTATTCATTGCAGAACATTCAATATGCCAACCCTGGACGACCATTTCCCAGGGCTTTCCAGCTTGGTTCGTTTCTCTTTCGACATTTTCCATAGCACGAAATCAGTGGATTTTTCTTTACCGATTTGATTTCAACACGTGCGACCCGCTTGTGGCTGATCTAAAATTTTAGCGAGAAAAGACGTCCATATTTCGAAAAGATTCCACATCAAACATTACATCGCCATCTGCGGCAACATAAGCGTGCCCGTTGGCAATAAGTTTTTCAACCATTACAGTAATCTTCAGAAATACATGATGGGTGGCACGTCGGTTCAACATCTGGGCGAAAGAATATTTAACGTATCAAAAATCTTTGTGCATTTCAGCAATCATGCGATCAACAAAGCTGATCGTAAGTTTCAGTATTTTCAATCGCACGTTTGATAATTTTATCATCACATCGGTAATGTTTCGCTTTATAGCAAGTTATAGCCAGAGTAGCGAAGATGGCGTGCAATCACATCAAAAGAAACGAAAGTACGACCGTAGCCTAAAATGACAAAGATCGTAAACCGTTACGCCACAGACACATCCCAACTTGGTTGGGGTTAATCGAGTTTAAATTCTTCTTTCACGTTTTGGCGTATTAGATCTGGGCATAAGGTCCTCGTTGACGAAATAAAGAAAAGGATTGCAAACGGTTTTGATAAAATCAAATCGCTTGTAAATGAGAAGAAGTGTGAGCAAATAAGCGGTAAAAATAAGAGGATTTTTACAAATTTATTAGATTTCATTCTTGAAAACGAAAAAGGTGCTGAAACTATTATGCATGCACACCTCTTATTCATTTTATGTAGCGACTATTTTCCGCCATCGCTTGATAGACTAAAATTTTTCATTCGTTAAAATCATAGTATTTTGATTTAACACAGAAATTTGTGAACTTAGCTCAGTATTCATTGTACTAATCCAATCACGGAATTCTGCTGCGCCCTTGATTGTAACGGTTTTTTGGTATAAGTGCTGATTTTTACGATTTATTTCTCGTAAGTTTGCTCTAATAAACCTAAACTGCACGTGGCGGTTATAAGTGTCAGTAATAGTTATCAATTTCGTTTAATGCGGTTGTAATGCTTTTGTTCGTAGTTGATACGAGCAGTAGTGTAATCTCGTCTTCAGAGATTTTCACATTATTTTTCACACGGTTCCAATCTAAGAATGAGTAGATCGAGATGAGAACATACCATTTGCAATTGGGTTATCTACATTTGATGCTGAACGTGCACTTTCGAGATTGCTCCACCTAAGGGTTAAAAGTTGGAACCAGCTTTTTCGGTTGCTGTTAAGGTTTTAAAACGCACTTTGTAAACGATTTAAACGTATCGCCGCTATCTGGACGGTTTTGCAATGGCGGAAACAGGTCACATTAGTATCCACGCCTTGTAATTTCATCGTTAAGAAATGTTGGGATAACGAGATGGAAGCAGTTGATTTGGCTGAAGGTTTAAGCATTACTGCATTGTTTGTTCAGCGTTTTTAAGCTTGTTTCGTAAGCCACACTCAGCTACGAGCGCTTAGGGTTGCTTGTTGAGCTTGTTCTAGCTACTGGATCGATTGCACCCACTTTTCAATTTATTGTTTAAGATACTGCTGATTGCTCATAGTTTTTGATGGTGCGGTTTGTCACCGCACCGCATCTTTGTAATACGCAATTTGGTAATAAGTTGCCACCAGAGTTAATCAAAGAAAGGCGAGATGATTTTTAGAATCTTCAATTGTTGCTTTGTGTTCCACTCTGCTGCACTTTGCGGTATCTGTTAAACGACGCTACAAATCAACGAAGTATAGCTTAATTTAAAGCTTGCAGTGTGCTTACAGTTGATGTACCTACAAGCAGTTGAGTGTGTAGCTTGAGCCAATACCTTTTGATGCAGAAGATGAACCCGAACCACTAAATGTTGGTACTAAGTTTGCTCCCACTGGTGCATTATAAAGTCGCACGATTTACTGAAATTGCACTTTTTCGCTAAATCTAAGTTATTTTAATCGCTTGTTCCACTAATTCATTCAGTTGTGGATCGTTATAAACTGCCACCATTGTTCATCAACAGAAAATTGTTTAGCAATATCTTGGTAATTTTGATAGGTTTGTTTTTAGCTTGGTCTAGGCTGCCATCGTTGCTCATATTTTGGAACATGCAGAGAGGCCAAGCCTAAAACCACTGAAAATGCGAGTTTGGATAGTTTCATTTATATTCCTTATTAAAAATTTACCTCCTCCGCAATCAGAAGGAGCGAATAATCTCAGCCTAAAAGCTGCTCAATCAACGCTTTACGACGAATTTCTTGAGAGGCTAATTTCACGTTCGGCAGTTAAAATCGCTTTAAGTTCCGCCAAGGCCTGCTGAAATCATCGTTCTGCAATCAAATAATCGAACTCATTGAATGGCTCATTTCGATTCTGCTCCGCCATACGTTTTGCAATGGTTTCCTTCTGAATCTTGACCACGTCTATTAAACGATTTTTAACTCTTCATGTGAGGGGCAGAACGAAGATGGTTACATTCGACACTTTTGGCGAATTTGTCTTGCCTACGATCGATGTCTAAAAACATCTACACTTGCTCAAGTGATCATGATTGGCAAAGATGTGCCGTAATATTGCCGAACACTCTGCCCATTCAAGAAAATGATCTTTCTCAATCAGTGCCCTCAAACTCAGCGTGAGTAGTGAAATAATACGCACGCCATCTTCTTCCGCGGGCGAGGATTGCAGGGTAGTGTGAGAAATCGATAAACGTACTTCGTTGCGAGGTAAATCGGCAAGTAACGCATTGATTAGAGAGGACTTTCCTGCACCGCTTGGGGTAGATAAAAATATATAAATTACCCTAAACTCTGTAACAACCTCAAGAAATCAGATTAAAAAGGGGTAAGAAAATGGGTAACGAATCTCCATTTCATCCCCCATTTTGATGATTATCGCAAGAGGTGGAACGAACTGAATGCCCTAAATCTGGCTGTTCAATCCCAGTTTCTTGAGGAATATCATGACATAATCGTCTCACTAACAGTGCACCTGCTGGTTTTGCGAATACGGTCACAAATTTTTGCTTTTTGGATACATTCTGCGAATTTCGCGAGCAGTGTTACCTGTATCAACCAAGTCATCCACAACGATGAAACCTCACCATCCGTTTGTGCTGCAGTATACTACTTTTGAACGCACCTAGTTATCGTGATCGTAGCTTACCATACATACGGTTTCAACGTGGCGAATGCCCTAATTCACGTGCTAGCACTGCCGCTGGGAATAACCCGTCACTGGCTTACGGCAATAATGCCTTTCCATTGTGAAACGGGTAATAAACGCTCTGCTAATTTAGTACGTGCATATGGAACATATCCCATGTCACAACATATTTCTCATTTGTGTATTTTTCGCTCATAACTAGATCTGAAATATAAAAATCGACGAATTGAGGTTTCGCCGAATAAAATTGCGTTATTCTAACCTAAAAATGACATTCGTACTATTATTTTCCGCATATCTTTCTCGCTTTTGAATATAAATATTTTACAAGCGGTAGAATTTTTCTCGATATTTATCAGAAATAAACAAATGAGGTTATATGTCTGAGAAAGTTTCTTTTAAACCACAAGCGCTTTTGGCAAATGGTTCGATAAAATTTTGCGCTATCTACCCTTCTTATCACGAAGAGCAAATCGTCAACTTCAAATCGTGGATTGGGCAAAAATCTCAATCCCTTTTCGTTGAACGCGACAATGGTGTAATACCTTTTAATCCGCAAGCCTGCCACTCAGGTATGGAAGACAAACTATCTTTCAAGCTCATGAGATATGGTGCCACAAGCTACGACGTGCACGATTTCCCAAAAGACCCAATCCAACCTTACCAAGATGGCGAATGGTGAAAAGCACAACTGTGTGGTGCGGATAACGGCATCGGTTTGGCCTCTTGTCTTGCCGTGCTTTCCTCAACTGATGAAAGCTCACAGAAATTGAGTGCTTCTCACAATAGCGAAGAAGTAGGAATGGGAAGCATTGGGCTTGCGTCCACTGCGGCTGGCAACATCTAACATAATGATCAGCACCGATACCGAAGATAACGGAAATTTCATATCGGTTGTGCGGGTGGTGAAAATGTGAAATTACTGCCTATTGAGTTTGAAAAAGCAGAAGGTCCAGCGAGTGCGAAAATCATGCTGAAAGGCTTACGCGGTGGGCACTCTGGTTGCGATATTCATACCAACCGTGTTGAATGCCATCAAGCTATTAACGCGTATTCTTTCAGATCTTTACCAGAAGCTTCCAATTGGATAAATATTGAGGGCGGTTCGGTACGCAATGCGATTCCACGAGAAGCTCAGCGACCCTTTTGGTAAAAGATGTGCAGTACCGCTTGCATTGAGCAACTACTAAGCAAAATTCCAATCAGAATATCACTTAGCAGAACCGAATTTAACACTTGTTGGACTACAAATTCAGCCGAAAAAGCCTTTACTGCAAAAAGCAACCCAAAACCGCATTGCAGTTCTTAACGCTGTTGTTAAACGGCGTGATCGCAATAGTGATACGGTAAAAACGTGGTGGAAACCTCACTCGGGTTGGCGTGCTTTCACTTCAAAAATGAGCAATTGGTAGGCACGATTTTATCTCGTTCATTAGTTGAACACGGCAAGAAAGAGGTTAAGTAGTCAGCCCATGCCTCAGCACAATTAACAGGAGCAACGGTTGAATATTCAGGCGATTACCCTGGTTGGGAGACCTGCCCAAATTCTGAAATTGCGGCTCTCACGATCTACTGATGAAGTATTAGGCTGCGAGCTCAAAATCAAAGTCATTCATGCAGGCTTAGAATGTGGCTTAATCAAGAGGTATATCAAATATGGATTTAGTTTCTATTGGGCCAACCATCCGCAATGCTCATTCGCCAGACGAAAAAGTACATATTCAGCGGTACACAAATTTATTGGGAATTGCTCGCAAATTATTAGCGAATGCACCATAAAATATAAAAATCACCGCTTAAAGCTAAGTAATTTTAGTTGTTTTTGGGGATTGTCTCCTCTAATCCCCGTTTTCTTAACCAACTTTTTAAAAGGATAACTCAATGAAGAAAATTTTGTGGATCGTACTCCATCGCAATCGTAGGTTTAGTGGATGCTCTCTTACGAAATACAATGACGGCCAATGCGTGCGGAAGATATTAACTTCTGTTTGGGGGAATGTGAGAATCGGCTTGCACCAGCGCCGTGCGGATCTCATTCCGAGCGGTCCAATGCAGTAAAGGGCAAGCAGATTTTGAGAAAGGACGCTTAACCGCGGTAATGGATAGCTCAGCTCAAAAGCAACAGCGGTAACGATTAATCCAAACGCCTGCAACCGAGTGAAATGGCGAAAATTCAAGCCGCTCAACAAGATCGTAAACTCATCACTTTCACGTTTATTGGTGACGGTTGAAAAATATCCAGAATTAAGCTCACGAAGGTTTCTTAGACTTACAAGCTCAGCTTGAAAGGTACAGAAAAACCGCATCAATACTGATTCACCAATAACTTCGATGCGGCGGTCGAGAAAGAAATACAACAAACAGTGCGTAAATGCCAGCCAAAGTGCAGCGTAATGGTATGTAGGCTCTAAAGCTAAACCACAATTTAAAAGCGAAGCGGGCAGCGAGCACCTGTGGTAAATTTTAATTAATCGTTAAAAGCAAGTGTGTGTGTAAAATGAAATTTTCATGCACGCAAAGCGGTTAATTTTTCTGAGAAATATCGCAATGCGTGCGTCGATTTAGCAATTTCCACCTTCCCTAAAATACCAAAAGGAACTTTATGCATCAATTCCTTTCTTCTCCAAAAACTCCTACTATTAACACCGAAACAAATCGAGACAAGCGATCTCCCCATTGCAGAAACACAGACTTCCGCTGAATTACGTGTGGTGGTTGAGTGTAAATGCAGCGAGCAAATTCGATGCGATTTAGCTCGTCGCCGAACAGCTTTTTGATGAGCTAAATATGCGAGCTTACGATAGAGCGTAATGGTGTGCTTCGATCTGCAACGCTTTTTAACACCCACATCATTTGGCGGTGATCGCGATCCAGGTATTTACGAAAGGTAGTGAAAGATTTTGGTGCGGCAGCGGCGGTTTGTGAAGCAATGAGGAAACAACTTCGTGAAGCGAGTACACCCAAGCTTGATTTTGCCGATGGCATTGCTCAAAGTTGAAGAACAACTCGTCTGTTATTTTCCCTTATCAGAAGCAGATGATGTGAATGAACTCGATGAAGTGATAATTAAATGAGTTAACAAATTTTCTCAACTTATTTTACCAGCTTGTTTGGGCTATTTTTATTGTTTTAGCTTAAACGGCTGGGCGGTTGATTGTCCTGCAAGGCACCCACGATCCGGATTCTATGTGTGAACGATTACACCAACGCACTCGGCCCGCAGAATGGCGAACGCTGGAAGAGTGCGTGATTGAAAACCGCAATAAAAAGCCAGCTCTCAAATTGTGTGGCGATTGTCCCACCACACACAGGGCTGAAAGAAGTTGCGCAATATGCCGACCAATTTATTCAACAAATGGGGCATTGGTCCTAGAGCCAAACATAACGAGAATAATGGTGTATTATTGCTCGTTTAGCCAAAAATGACCGCAAACTCTTTGTCGCACGAGACGAGGCATTGAAGAAGGCGTTGCCTGATGCGTGCTTCAACCATTATCCGCCATAGATTGCGCCTTATTTTAATCAAGAACATTATGCGGAAGGCGCTGCCGGTGGCTTATCGGCAGTAGTGCGGCAGCCATCAATGGGTGAATATGCTGCTCGACAGCTATGGTGAAAAGAACAGCTCCAACTGTTCGATGATATTGACCGGGCTACTCTTTTTCTTAGGAATGGGGTTGGTCATCTTTGTGATTTTTCTATCCTCGTGGCTTAACATGCGTTATGTGGCCAAGCACGCGCTGGACCAGTTAGGGCGCATGATGCTGAGCATCTCGTAGCAATAACGGATTTGGAGGCGTGATTCAGTGGTAGCTTTTGCTTTGGTGGCGGATAGCCGTGGTAGCAGTGACAGCTTTGGTACGCGGATCTTCCTGGCGGCGGCGGTGCTGGCGGGAGGATGGTACATTCTCTCTCTTCCTCGAGGAAGAGGTAATAATATATTTTAACAACGAAGGAATTAATGTGAAAAATCCTTTTACGCTTTTAACAAGTGCTGCAATCTTATTAGGTAATATGGCTCTGGCACACTACCTTAGAATTAGAACAATCTTGCCGCGAGCAAGCATTTCGGACGAAGGCGAAATCGCCTGTGAAAGAGCAAAGAAGTAATATTTCAGCCGTGAAATGTACCAGCTTAAATGGCAGGGATTCGCGTTGTGCATCACTTAGCAGGCAGAGGTGCGGCAAAGAGAAAACCAAGCAGTCATTGATGCGAATTAAAGCGACTCATTTTAACCCAATCCAATATCAAAGCCACGACGATTGTCAATGCTGATGATGCTATTGTAAGCGCAGGGTTGTTACGTAAAAAGCGAGGTGAAAATGGCAGAAAACCCACGTACAGCCGTGGTGTTAGATGATATAAAAGCGCAGTGAAAATAGCGTAGGGATTAAAAGCGCAAAGAAATTAACTTGATTATTGTGTTGGATAGAAATCGGTAAAGGTGAAGTGTTGTGAAAGAGGTAAACTTTCGAGATGGCGACTAGCAAAACTGTGATTGGTTTAGTCAAGAATTTGGTGCACAATAATTTTAAATATATTATCAAATGCAATCTGAATTGAATTTTCAATTGGCATTTTTATTCTAGATTATATTTTTGATTTTATAAGCTGCACGCGAGTACGCTTCGCCGTTGGAAGCAAAGGTGATTTTGTCTGGGCGATAGCTGATGCGGCGATATTGGAATGGACGCGACCATCGGCAAGATAGGCGTTGCGCTGAGTTACGCTGACCACCATCTCATATTCGCCCTAAAGTCCATTTTCTCTTTTCTTCATCGTTAGCATAACGGAAACTAATTTCCGTTGAGAATAGCTAATTTTCAAGCCGAGTTCATTTTCTAAATAGCGATAGATAGACTGTTCAGCAATTTCACGGCTAATAAAAGGTACAATCCGTCGATCAAATAAGAAATCTCATATTCCACAGCTTCACCATCATTTCACGATGGCGACTTATACGGTAAAAGTCTATTTTGATCATTTACATTAAAGATCCGGCATAAGTGTCTCTTCGCGCTTGAACAATATATAGAGGCTACGAAAGTGATCGTTTTCACTTGATGGTAGACTTTTGATTTAAGTTCACTCATCGTTTTAAGTTCAGAAAGCGAGTTGTAATTTTAATAAATCACGCTCTAAAAACAATGGAATTTCTGCCTTGTTGTTTCTGAATATAGCCATCCATTTCAAGCAAAGACAATGCCTTTCACGAATTGTATCTTTTAGAAAAAGCTCATAGCTTTGCATCAGCTCATTTTCAGCTCGGTAATTCTTGATTAGGTGCTAAAAGTCCTTGGCTAATCTGGGTTTTAATTTCACTGTAAACTTGCTTATATTTACTCATTTTTACCCCGTTTCTTTTTATGCTTATTTTATCTCGTTATTCCTTTACATGTTTTATAGCACACCATAAAAACCAGATAAGTTATACGTAAAACGTGATCCACATCACAGTCATATAAAACCGACTTTCTTTACGTAAAAAGTAATTGATTGAGAATCGAGTTGGAGTAAAAATGCACCACAAATTCTTAATTTTAAAAAGGAGCAGCTACAATGACCCAATTTAGTACCTTTCGTACAAACTACTACTCATAAAACATTAGAACAACTTAGTGATCGTGAAATTTACGTTCAATTATTAAATTACGTCAAAGAAATTTCTGCGAATAAGCCTAAAAATACCGCAAAACGCAAGGTTTAATGCATATCAGCGGAGTTTTTAATTGGTAAATTATTATCAACAACTTAATTAACCTTGGAATCTATCAAGAGATCAAAGCTCGAATTAGCTGAAAGCGGAAATCATTAAGCCATATTGAAGATATTGAACCCGAGCCGTCTTTAGGAATCGGTGGTTTTAGGTCGTTTAGCCTCTTGCTTTTATTGATTCGATGTCCACTTCTAGGGTTTGAATGCAGAAGGCGTGGGCTTAAATTATCACTGTGGTTTATTTAAACAAGTATTTAAAAAGAATGAACAGCACTAAGAGCCCAAATAATTGGATTGAAGAGAATTTTTGGTTAATTCCAACAGAAATCAGCTATGAAGTGCCGTTTCAAACACTTTTACTTTAACCTCTAAATTAGATCGTGTAGATATTTTAGGCTATAAAAAAAGAGCAAAAACTATCTGAATTTATTCGATATTCAAGCCTTAAATTATAATCTTATTGAAACTGGCATTGAATTTGATAAAACCAAAATTAAAGAAAAATCTGACGTTATTCCTTTACCCCGATGATTCTGATAAAAACGGTGAGTTATTACGCATTTATCAGCAATACTTTATGGTATCGAATGCAGCACAATTATTAATTGATGAAGCGATTGAACGTGGTAGTAATTTACACGATTTAGCAGATTATGCTTATGTGCAAATTAATGATACGCACCCTTCAATGGTGATTCCTGAATTGATTCGTTTATTAACCAAAAAGCATCATTTGAAAATTTGATGAAGCAGTAGAAATTGTCCGTAATATGGTGGGTTATACCAACCATACATATTTTGCAGAAGCCTTAGAAAAATGGCCGTTAGCTTATTTAAATGAAGTCGTACCGACACCTTGTGGTGATTATTAAAAAATTAGATCAATTAGTACGCAAAAGCATATAAAAGACCCTGCAGTGCAAATTATTGATGAACACAAACGAGTTCATATGGCACATATGGATATTCACTTCTCTAATTCGGTGAAATGGCGTAGCAGCATTGCATACAGAAATTTTAAAAATTCAGAATTAAAAAGCATTCTATGCAATTTATCCCTGAAAAATTCAATAATAAAACTAACGGGATTACATTCCGTCGTTGGTTAGAATTTTCAAACCAAGAATTAGCCGCTTATATTAAAGTATTAATTGGCGAAGGTTATTTGCATGATTCTACAGAATTAGAAAAATTATTAGCGTTTAAAGATGATAAAGCAGTGCATCAAAAATTAGCTGAAAATCAAAATTCAATAATAAACTCGCATTGAAAAAATACCTGAAAGAAAATAAAGGCATTGAATTAGACGAACATTCTATTATTGATACGCAAATTAAACGCTTCCACGAATATAAACGTCAGCAAATGAATGCACTTTATGTGATTCATAAATATCTTGAAATTAAAGCGGGTAAATTACCCAAAACGTAAAATCACAGTGATTTTTGGCGGTAAAGCAGCGCCTGCCTATATTATTGCTCAAGATATTATTCACTTAATTCTTTGTTTATCAGAATTGATTAATAACGATCCTGAGGTAAATCAATATTTAAACGTGTTCCTAGTGGAAAACTATAACGTGAGCGTGGCAGAAAAATTAATTCCTGCAACCGATATCTCAGAGCAAATTTCCCTTGCCTCAAAAGAAGCATCTGGCACGGGCAATATGAAATTTATGCTAAACGGTGCATTAACCCTTGGCACAATGGACGGGGCAAACGTGGAAATCGCTGAATTAGCGGGGGCGGAAAACATTTACACCTTCGGTAAAGATTCAGAAAGCATCATCAAGCTTTTATGAAACTGCAGGCTATATATCAAAAGATTACTACGAAGCGGACAAAAAAACATTCAACAAGCGGTCGATTTTATTCTGAATCCTGCAATTGTGAAAATTGGGCAACGAAACGCGCTTAACTCGCCTTTACAACGAATTGTTGAATAAAGACTGGTTTATGACCTTAATCGACTTCGATGCTTATATAAAAGCGAAAGAGCAAATTCTTGCCGATTATGAAGACCAAGATAGATGGAACGAAAAAGTAGTGCAAAACATTGCCAAGGCGGGTTTTCTCATCCGACCGCACCATTGCGCAATACAACGCCGACATCTGGCACTGTGAGAGGCTAAGAGGAAGGTATGAAATTACTGACCCTCGAACTGCACGCTTGGTTAGAAGATAACCAAGCGGAAAATCGACATTCTTGCCGATACCATTGTGGAAAAAGGCTACGATGCAATTGCATTGCAGGAGGTAAATCAATTGATGGCATCTCCTGCCATTTCGCGGGAATTGAAAGCGGATAACTACGGTGTCATTTTACTCAATAAAATCAACCAAAGTGCAGAGCAAAAATACTCACTTTTTGGAGCAATTCCCCACATTGGTTACGATCAAATATGACGAAGGCATCGCCTTTTTAACCCGCTTGCCTGTGTGCGAAGTTGATCCGTTTTATTGCAGCCAACATCAACGCTTGATTCCATTCTTTTTCCCGCAAAAATTCTCGGCTTAACCGTGGAATATCAAAGGCAAGCGGATTGATTGCTACTCTTGCCACATCAATTTGCCGAAACTGCGAAAGGTGAAAATCAGCTCGATAACATTCGCAACATTGTTGAGCGTAGTCAGCAGCAATCTCAAAAATTTTTGATGGGCGATTTCAGCACCGATGCGATAGGCGATTTGTAATCTTATCAACAAATTCAATCGCTTGGTTTGCTTGATACCTTTGAGCTCGCAGAACAAAAAGACAGTGGCGTGACGGTGGAAAAAGCAATTGACGGTTGGCAAGGACATAAAGACAGAAGCGATTAGATTACATTTTTAAATCATGCCCAAAAGGTTTTTGTCCAGTCAGGTGATTTTTAACGGAAAAATAAACCGATTGTATCCGACCATTTTGGTGTGAAGTTGAGCTTTTATTGTAGGAGATCTAAAATGAAAAACTGCTCAGTTTTGAATTTTGGCAAAATTCGGCAAGCTTTAATCGGTAGTGATTGCCGTTATGCCTGCCGCAGGTTTAATGGTCAGTATCGGTAACTCATTGCCGTTAATTAGCGATGCCCATTGGCTCGCGATGGTGGGAAACATTATCGCTCAAATTGGTTGGGGGATTATTGGTAACCTTCACTTGCTCTTTGCGCTAGCCATTGGTGGTAGCTGGGCGAATGAACGTGCAGGCAGTGCCTTTCGCGGCTGGTTTAGCATTTATCTCTGATTAACTTAATCACAGGTAATTTCTTTGGTGTGAAATTGGAAATGTTAAGCGATCCAACTACACACGTAAGCACCGTATTCGCAGGCGAGATTCCAGTTGTACACTACTTCGTAAATATTCTCGGACAACCTGCTTTAAATATGGGCGTGTTCGTCGGGAATTATTGCGGGTTTTGTGGGGGCAACCACGTTCAACAGCTACTACAACTTCCGTAAATTGCCTGAAGTGCTCTTTCTTCAACGGTAAACGTTTCGTGCCTTTTGTAGTGATTTTCCGCTCTGTGATTGTGGCAATTTTCTTAGCCTTATTTTGGCCAATCGTACAAACAGGGATCAACCATTTCGGCGAATGGATTGCCAATTCACAAAAGCTCTGCACCACCCTTGCACCATTTGTGTACGGTACATTAGAGCGTCTCTTATTGCCATTCGGCTTGCACCATATGCTTACCATTCCGATGAACTACACTTCATTAGGTGGCACTTATGAGTTCTTAACAGGGTGCACAAGCGGGCAAACAAGTATTCGGTCAAGACCCATTATGGCTTGCATGGATTTCTGACCTCATCAACCTAAAAGATTCAGGTGATCTTGTAGCAATATAATGAATTACTTAGTAATGTGACTCCTAGCTCGCTTTAAAAGTAGGGCAAATGATCGGCTCAAGCGGTATCTTAATGGGCTTAACCCTTGCGATGTACATCAATGTCGATGCCGACAAGAAAAAGTGTACAAAGGATCTTCCTGTCTTCTGCCCTTGCAGTGTTCTTAACTGGCGTAACCGAGCCAATCGAATATATGTTTATGTTTGTAGCACTTCCGCTTTACCTTGTGTATGCAGTAATACAAGGTGCAGCGTTTGCGATGGCAGATATTGTGGACTTACGCGTCATTCTATTCGGTAACATCGAGTTCTTAACCGTACGCCAATGGCAATTAAAGCGGGCATTGGAATGGATTTAGTGAACTTCATCTGGGTTTTCAATCCTATTCACCGTGGTGATGTTCTTTATCGCCAATTTTATGATTAAAAATTTAACCTTGCCACTGCAGGTCGTAACGGCAACTATGATGCAAAACCTCAGATGAAACGCCAGCAGACGAGAAAAAGGTGGCAAATGCCAGTGAACAAGTGGTGAAAATCATCAACTTACTGGGCGGCAAAGATAACATTGCAAATGTCGATGCTTGTATGACCCGTTTACGTATCACGGTTCATAACCCAGAATTAGTGGGCAAAAGAAGCGGAATGGAAACAAGTTGGAGCAATGGGCTTTATCGCCAAAGGCACAGGTATCCAGCTCATCTACGGACCAAAAAGCAGATGTATTGAAATCGGATATTCAAGATTTGCTTTTCATCTGGGGTTGAATTCCAAAAATCTAAAATACAAGCGGTCAAAAATGTTGACAGCTTTTGCAAAATCAAAGGCTAAGTTCTTTACAGTAGCCTTTTCTCTTCTTTATTTTCCTTTTCTTCAGCCTTTCCCTCAGCCTTTCAGATTTTATGCTAGAATAACAACCAATTTTTGTAAAACGTTCAGCATTAACCGCTTGGAGAGAACTTTATCAATGCTTCGTGTTATACCTTATTGAGCTATTGTATTCAGCCCGCTAATTTTGCTTTTTATGTGGAAGAGCTTAAAAAACAGTCTGATTATCGCAAACGTTTGTGTGAACGTTATGGGTTTATTCTAATTTTCGCGAGGCCTACAAACGGCATATTGTGCATGCTGCGTCTGTGGGCGAGGTTATTGCCGGCAACGCCGTTAATTATGCGATTCGACACGTTATCCCGAATTACCGATTACGGTGACTACCGTGACGCCAACAGGTTCGGCACGTGTAAAAAGGCGCATTTGGCGAGCGTGTCGCACTTTTATCTGCCCGATTCTGCCTGATGCGATTGATCGCTTTATTGATTTTGTGCAACCCTAAATTTGATGATTGCGATTGAAAACCGAAACTCTGGCCGAATCTGATTGCACATTTTCATCAGCGGAGACATTCCCTTTATTGTCCCAATGCTCGACTTTCTCCGCGCTCGGCTAAACGTTATGGTTGGATTAAACGGGCGTTAAAGGCACGTGCAACGCATTGATGATTTTAGCTCAGATAAAGTCAGCGAACAACGCTACTTGGATTTAGGTTATCCGCACGAAAAATTAGGTAAACACAGGAAATTTAAAATTTGACCTTGAGATTACCGAACAGCTAAGAGTATTTGAAACGGTAGAGGTATTAAATATTAGTCCAGCGTTTGAGTGTGGATTGCGGGGAGCGCGAGAGGCGAAGAAAATGATTTTAAACGCGCATCAAGCGCTAGCTTAAAAAGCATTCAGACTTGCTAGTTGATTTTTAGTGCCTCACGTCATCCTGAACGTTTTTTAATACGGTGGAAAGACTTTATTCAAAAATCGGGCTTATCCTATCGAAAAACTGCTCCCAATTTGTAATGCTTGAACAGACAACGCAAGTGTTACTATGAGACACGATGGGCGAGATGATGGTGGCTTTATGGTTTGGCGGAAATTGCATTTGTTGCGAAGTTTAGTCAAACACAGGGGCACAACCCACTGAACCGATTGCGTTTGAACTTCCTGTTATTTCTGGTGTACATACTTATAATTTTCCCAGAAATTTTTGCAGGCTTACGATTCTGTTCACGGTGTCGTTGAAGTGGAAAGTTCAGAAGAAGCACTTGCACAAGCGCTTGCATTTTTACTTTGAAAATACGAATGCTCGAGGAAAATATTGCTCGCTATGGATTTGAAGTATTAAAAGAAAAACCAAGGAGCATTAGCTCGCCATTTGCATTTATTAGCGCCTTATTTAGAAAAATAAAGATGATGAAAATATTGTAATTTACGCAGTGAGCATTCGACCCGATTACTAATGGGCATTTAGATATTATCCGCCGTGCCGCGAAGCTTGTTTCGATAAAGTCGTTGTGGCAGTGGCGAAAATTCCAGCAAACGGCCAATGTTTTTCACTCTTCAGCTGGAACGCACAGCGTTGGTTGAGCGCAAAAGCTGCGAGCGCTGGCTTCAATGTACAAAGCGGTCGTTTTTCTGGACTGCTTTGCAGATTTTTGCTAAACACCGCCAGCAACTCGCCTTAGTGCGCGGTATTCGTGGTAGCGATGATTTGGAATATGAAATTCCAGCCTCGCTCAATTAAATGATAAAGTAGCTCACGGACCAGAAACGATTTTCTTGCCTCCTTCGGGGTGGAGATGGCGTTATCTCTCTCTCCACCATGGTGAGAGAATTCATAAACATCATGGTGACATTCAGCCTCTTTGTGCCTGGGTGCGTGATGGATGTTAAAAATAGAACAGAAAAGGAATATAAAAATGGAGCCAAGATAAACAAAATTTCATCTGGATCGATTCTTGAAATGACAGGTAGGCTTGAGATCCTGAAAGAGGTATTATTATTGAAATTGCGACCATTGTGACCGATAAAGATCTCAATATTTTAGCGGAAGGTCCTGTTCTTGCCGTGAAACAATCCTGATGAACTACTTGGTAAAATGAGGCGATTGCGTGTGACAGCCAACGCATGCGTAAACGCTAATTAAACGAGTGAAAGCGAGTAAGCTGACGGAGCGTGTTATGCGGGCTTTCAAACGATAGATTTTCTATGGGTGTAAAAGGTGCTTCGCCAATCTGTGGTAACAGCAGCATTGCGCAAGACAAACGTATACAAATATATGCCCGATTTAGCGGATTATTTCCATTACCGCCATTTAGATGTGAGTACGCTTCAGAGTTAGTTCTGCCGTTGGAAAACCTGAAATTTTTAGAACGGTTAAAAACAAAATGCCCATTTAGCTTTAGATGATATTAAAGTAGTCGATTAACGAACTAAAATTTTATCGCAAGCATTTTATCAAACCTGATTAAAATTTCTTTTGAGTTGATATATTTTTCTTCATTTGCGACATTTCTTTTAAAATTTTGCTTGTGAGGTGCTGGAGAGAACTAGGAGCATTATTGGTCTCATTCTCACAATGACCTCAAATGCGATATAAGCTCAGCTGGTAGAGCACGACCTTGCACAAGGTCGGGGTCGCGAAGTTCGAGCCCTCGTTTCCCGCTCCATTTTTCTTCAGATTTCTTCATATCCAGTTTACTTTTAGTTTTTATTTTAAATAAACTAGCTTTTTGCTATGACAGAACTCTAATGCTTATCTCTTCACTTGACAGCCTTTAGTTACAATTCGCTGGGCAACACCTGTGCTACTGCAATTCAAGATTACTTAACGCAACTTATATAGGTGAAAGGCGTAGTGATTTATTTGAATGGCAGTAGGTGCTGGGAAAAGCCACGCCGACTCGCAGTATCGTTCGCTCAGTTTGGTCATCACGTAACGTAAAGCCCAACTTATACCTTAGTAGTGGAAGAGTATCAACTCGCCTATTTCGTGTGTATCACTTTGATTTATATCAGCTTTAGCCGATCCCGAAGAGCTAGAGTTTATGGGCATTCGAGGCTGTTTCCCGGACCGCAAACATTGTGTTTGCTAGAATGGGCATCAAAAGGTGAAGTGACGAGTTCCAGGAGGCAGATATTCTGGTGCAAAATTGATTATGCTGAAGAGGGCAGAAATCTGCACTTATATCCAAAATCCGAAAAAGGCATCCAAATCACCTCATTTTGTCACAAAAATCGCTAGAAATTTAACCAGCAGCATTTTGTAGTCATTTTGTAAAATAAAGGAATGATACGAGATAAGTTTATCCGTTGCTTAACAATCGCATTATTCGGCCTGTTAAGTGTAATAGTTATGCGAAGACAGTTGTGGCACTGATGCTGGACACGGCGGGAAAGCACCCTGGCGCCATTGGTAAAAAGCTTGGTATTAAAGAGAGAAAGATACATCTCTGCGATCGACTAAAGAATTGGGCAGCCTTGCTTTGATGCTGACCTGAATTTCCAAAGCGGTTATGACATCGTAAAACCGATACTTTTGTGGCCAATTACCTGAGTTTCTGAACAGAAAATTGCCCGTAAAAATCGTGCAAATTATCTGGTTTTCACTCATGCCGACTCCTCGCGCCTCGCTCTGATGATGCGAAAGGTAAAGCTTCCGTTTGGGTGCTTTCTCTAAACTGCTCAGGCTAACGATGAAAATGGGGTTTATGGTTAGAAGAGAGTGAGTCAGAACTGTTGGGGGCAGGACGAATGTCACACTAATAACGAACGTTATTTAGACCAAACGGTGCTGGATTTGCACTTCACACGCACAACGCACGGGATACGCATTAGGTTCAAAATGTGGTTGAGGAAATGTCGTAATTACTTAGTAGCAAAATCCGCAACCACAACACGCAAGTCGGCGTGCTGCGTTCGCCAGATATTACATCAGTGCCAGTTGAAACGGGCTTTTATCTAATGCCGTTGAAGAACGAAAAGCTCTCAACAGCGACTTATCGCAAACAGATTGCAAAAGCACTATGATGATGGATTAGTCTCTTTACCGCAAGCAAAAGTGCCGAAGGCTTTCTGATAATAAAACCATTGCTGAAAAAGAGCACAAGAAAAGCATCTAAAGAAGAGAGTAGACAATGAAACAGATGCTACAAGCGATCCAGAAATAATAACGAAAAATCAGCAAAAAGTACTGAGACTAAAGTAGATAACGCAGCGAAAGACAAACGGGTAGCAGAAGATTCTCTCGTAAAATCCAAAAATCAAAATAATGGTTGTCACGTCGTTCACCAAGGTGAAACGCCTCTATTCTTATTGCCTCGAACTTACAACACAACGCCAGAAAAACTTGTAAAATTGAACGACATTAAAAATAATAAGATTGTTGTAGGTAAAAATTAAAAAGTAGAAGTAAGGATAACTAGGCATAGTAGGATAAATTTCTTATATGCCAGCTTTGAATCCTATGGCACATCCTTCAATGCATTCGGATTTTCTCCAATAAACATGGCATCGCCATAGCTAAAGAAACGATATTTTTCTGCTGCTACTGCGTGGGCATAGGCGTTCATTGTGGGTGCGATAGCCAGCAAATGCCGAAACTAACATAATGAGCGGCATGGTTACTGGCAAGTGGAGGTTGGTTAGCCACACGCATCAACCACTTTAAAAGGTTTTGCCTGGATAGGATGAAAAATCGAAGTGTCTGAAAAGAATGGCTCCGATTATGTTCCAGGATTTTTGACCGCTTGTGCTGCACTTTCAATGGAGCTGCACGGAGATGTGCCCACGGCGATAACACGTTTGCCATTCGCTTTTGGTTTGTAAGATTTGAGCGACGACGCATCTTTGCGACGCTTTCGCGTGCCATTCTGCGTGCACTTTATGATTCAGAAAATATTTTCCACGCGAACAGGCTGCGTTTCGTCCCTTGCCCAACGTGAAGCGTGGCAAAAGTAGATTACGCCCTTTCTCTTTCAATTTCGCTAGTACATTCTGGTCGAAAATGTAAGCGCAGTTGGTGCAGCACGCCCCTCACACGCTGCTATAAACGGTTTAGATAACGCTCTCGGTCAGCATCTTCATCTGGTCGGTCGATATATGGTGGCAGCGCGGCATATGTCCTGCTTTGTTGTAGCAAGTCAAAAAGCGGTGTACTTCGCCTTCAAATGCACAGTCAAAGAGAGTGTCATGACGCTCGGTTATTGCTGCCGTTAAGCTTCGTACCTTCGCTAGTTTTATCTTCGCAAAACACCCCAACACTGTGCCTTCTTTAGTGCTTTAGATGCACGCACGAGCTAAAACAGCGGTGTTCATCTACGACGCGCTCAACTAAAGCCTCAAACCTTTCCACCACGTACTTTTCGACCGTAAAGACGAGCAGGGATATCAGCACGAGTATTGTTAAAAACAAAGCAAATCACCTTCACTAAATGTTCGAGGTAAATCAGTGAAATGTTGATCTGCACATTCGCCCGTGTTGCCGTTTAAATAGAGTGGTCGGCTGGCAGTGCACGCTCTTTGGTTGGATAGCGAGCACAAGCTCAGCGGCAAATCGAACTGGAAATCGAAAGCAACATATTGTCCTGGTAAAAATAAGGAGAAATTGAGACCGCTTAGTAATTGAGTTTGCCCGAGAGGGGATGTCCCTCGTCCTTGCTCAAGTAAAATAAGACGAGGATAACCTCCTGTCCCACGTCATAAATCGTCGGTCTAAAATTAATCTCTTCTCTCGCTAGAAGCGAAACGCGTACAACACACGGCTTTGACCATAAGGTTGCCAATGGAATGTGCAGAGACGCCCCAGAATCCCCATAATCCGCCAAAAATAAGGACAGCAATAATGATGGTTATCGGGTGCACATTCACCGCCTCAGAGAATACGGCAAGACTAAATTACCATCTAATAATTGGCTAATCACAAATGCCAAAATTAAGTAGTAGAATTCAGGCGATAAACCGAACTGCATTAGTGCAATCAAGGCAGTGGAATGGTTGCAAGTACTGCACCAATGTAAGGCACATTGCACGAGAAAATCCCAACGATGGTTCTAGAAAGCAGGCGGGTGGCGTAAATCAAAGAAGAAGATCAAAATGATATGAGTAATCACGCCAACAATCGCGATTTTCTAAACATTTTCCACGAATATAATTTACGACGGATCTTGCATTTCCACCCATACGCGGGTCGCCAAGCGGCGGTGGCAACAAATTGGCATGCGAATTTAAAAGAGAGAGGTTTGCTCTTTCAACAAAGAAAAATACCATCAATGGCACAAGAAACGCATAAATACCTGGGCCGACCAAGTTAATCAGCGAGTTCACTGAAATGGACGGCAACGATCTCGCGTAGCTCATTTTTGCTCTGCGAGGCTAACCACGCTGGTCAGCATAGAATAATCAATCAGCTCAGGGTAGTGTTCTGGCAAGGTTTGCACCCATTCTCTACTCAAGAGTGGGCATATTAGGCAAATCTGCGAATAAAATTGACCGCTTGATTCCATAAACTTGGCAACAATACGACTAGCTAAAATGAAACAAGGCGAGAGCGCCGAGCCAAGGCTAATAACGACACTTAATGTTCAGCGGCATAAAGCGCTCAAGCAAGTGGATTGGCGCTTCCAGCAAATAAGCCAGTAACAATCGCAATCAGCAAAGGCATAGTGAGAGTTGCTGAAAAACATAGATGATCCCAGTGCGAACTCGGCAAAAATCGCAAGAGCCGCAGTATTTGAGGATCTGTTGAATTTCTGGCGATACCACGTTTGGATTTGTTCTAGCATGAGACTATTTTGGCTACATACCGCAATGAATCCCATCTCTGGGTCATTACGGGTTTTGAACATCCTTAGTAAAGGTTTCACGGTTTTCTGGTTTAAGTGCGTTGGCTGATAATTTTCTTTCATTGCCGCCAAGCACGCGTCAATGGTAATCAACCCTTTTGGTGAAAGCAGAGACATCTCGCGCCTGAGTAAGTATCTACATTGCGGAAACCACATGGTGGAAAAGCTCTTTCCGGTCCTCTTTTTCAGTGGCGTAACGGTAATGTGGTGCATCACGCAGATCGGCGACGCGCCTAACTCTGCATCATCAGTATTTAGCATCACATCGTGGGTGAGCACTAAACCATTTGGTTTACACACGGAGATATTCGCGATAGTGCTTTTTCTTTCGCTTCAATCGGCAACATAGTCAGCATTGCTCGTTAATCACAATATCAAAGCTGGCATCTTCAAACGGGAGTTTGTCGCATTTGCACGTTGTACTTCTACTAACTCTTCTACGCCATTTTTCTTTGATATTTGCACGTGTGCGTTTTTCTAAAGGCTTCTTCGTCTCAAGTCAATGCCCGTAATATGGCAACCATGCTCTAGCAAGCTGAGTTGCGGTTGTCCCCATATTACACGCTACTGAGTACTCTCTCTGTTGAAATCACCCGCCTGCGATAAAGCCAATCAGTTGCGACTCCTTTACCGCCTGGACGTAAACGGGTTTTGCCCTAAGCGAGCAAGGAAATTGTGTCCTACTTCTTCTCTTCATAAATACCTCGGGCTTGTTTCTTTGTAACAATTTTTATCGAAATGACCAAGCTTTAGCGGTAAGATTTGAAGCGATTATACAAAATATTTTACGGTTCTTAGATAAAAGCAGTGAATGAGAAAATAACTCACGAAGCGCGTGGGGTTAAAGTTGAGGTTACAGATTGTGTTACGCCGCGTGAAAGGCTGATTAAACCAGAACGTACGATTTCCAATGATGGTTAGCTTTGATTTACCGCTTCAATAAAGGCGCGCTGAGTTTTCAACGGTGCCTGTTAATTAAATGTAAAGTCGGGCGATATCTACGATTTGACCGCGGAAAATATCGGTCATTCTGTTTTAATCTTCATCACACGGCAGAGCCCGTCGCACGCACTTTAATAGCAACACTTCACGTTCTACGTGTTCGCACGCACTGAGGTTAATCACTTCACATCGATAAGTTTGTGCAGTTGTTTTTCAATTTGCTCTAGAATTTTCGTCACCGTTTGCTGGCCGATAGCTCATACGTGAAAGGCTTTCATCATCGGTTGGAGCAACAGTTAAACTTTCGAGATATTAAAACCATGTTGTGAGAAAAAGGGCAACTGGCTGTGAAAGAGATAAAGCACCTTGATTCATTTTCAAGTAATACCGATAATGTTCCCACGTACTGTACGTTCTGTTTTGCTTAAAATCATTTCATTCATTGCACCGCCACGAATTTGCATTGGGTAAATTTGCTCAGTTTCATCTACGTAGCCATCGACAAAAACTAATTTATCTTTAATTGCAAAGTGCTTTTGTGCGAGTTTTTCTTCCACCTGCTGGATGGTCAATCGTAAATGCCGACAGCCCGTAAGCTTCCGCCACACTTTGCGAAATCTGGCAAGGAATTTGTATACACTTGAAAGAGTGGCGACCCGATAAATAATATTCGCCACCGTTTTACCATATTCCAAGAAGCGATTATTAAGGCTTACGGATAACTATTGGCGTATCATACTGTTTTGCCGTGGAGAGAGCTCTTTAAATGTTCATTTGGATTGAGCCATCACCCGTAACACACACAACTGTTACCAGGGTGTGCAAATTTCACCCAATTGCCGCAGGTAAGCTGTTGTAAAGCCCATGGTGCCCGCACCCGAGTTGATCCAACGGCGTGGCTTATCAGCCGTACGAAGAGCTGCAAACATTTGGTGCCGACCTACATCGGATGCCACATAAGCATCACCACGTTTAGCGTTTATGGATTGTGATCACTTGTTGCGGTTTAATCACCTCTGAACTTCTTCAAATTTCAAGCAATCTTTGCTTTCCATTCGTCGATTTGTTTCACCAAGCGGTCAAATCTGCCTGATTTTTTGCCAAATTTACTCCTGCCAGTTGTACCATCTAACACATTCGCTGAGCCTACGATTTGAATGTGTTTCGAATGGCTTTTGAAATGGAAGCTGTCAATATTCATGAATGATCTTCGCATTCGGGCAATATTTTGTTAAGTTTGCGGTCGTACGGTCATCAAACGCACGCCGATACTTAAATCAAATCGCTTCGTGCATCGTAGCTGCAGCTGGCTCTAGCGCCGTGCATCCCAAGCATACCAAGGAATTGGCGGTCTGAGCCAGGATAAGCCCCTCATCCCATCAACGAACTGGTTACAGGTAAGTTTAATTTTTCGCAAGATCGACAAGCTCGTTGCCAGCACTGCTGAAATCACCCACCGCCCACGTAAAGTACAGGTTTTTGCCACCATCAAGGCTTTCTTTAATGCACGTTTGATTTGGTCCTTTATGCCCGAACGGTTGGGTTGTGGAAGAAACGTAACGCCATTTTTCGGGTATTCATAAAGGAATTTTATTTCGGTGATCTCACCAGTATTCTTTTGAAATATCGATACCATGGTGACCAGGGCGATCTGTTGAAGCGATATATAATTCGCTTGATCGTTTCAGGATTTCTGTGATCTTAATCATAAAGCTGTGTTTTTACCACAAAGAGAAATGCCGATCATATCGCACTCTTGGAACGCATCTGAACCGATTAACGTTGAAGGCACTTGACCTGTGATAATTGTTAAGAGGCAGCGCCAGAATCGGTATAAGCGGTTAAAATCCTGTAACGCATTAGTTGCTCCAGGCCCAGCTACCAACACGCAACCCAGACTTTTCCTGTTGAGTTACATAACCATCTGCCATATGCACTGCACCTTGTTCGTGACGCAATTAATGTGATTACATGATTGATGAATCGCATCATAAATATCTAATGACTGAACCACCTGGATAGTTTGAAAACGTACTCTTACGCCTTCATCTAACAAGGATTAAAAATCATTTCTGCAACGAAAGTTTTTTCATTAAATCTCCAATTTTGTAGCATTGTGAATGTTATTCACAACTCAAATATACGATGAAATTAGCAACATTGTGCAAAGAGTTTTCGTTTGTCTAGCAGTCAAGTTTTATGTAAAACAGAATAAAATTTTAAAATCATTAAGTTTGGATTTTATAAGAACACTTCGAATTTAATCGTTGCTTAGCATATCTATCCAGATTTTATAAAATATAAAGTGTTAAACTTTTTATGATGAATGAAAGGCAAATAAAGAATTGTGAAGGGGAGTATACTTTGATGAGATAGAGTAAATTTTCAAAATACCTCTAATCTCCCTTGCTCTTCCTAAGAGAATAGGACAGCCAACCAAGAATTAGTCTCATTTGAAGTGATTCATGCTTCATTTTATCTGCTACATTATTTTTCTCATTTGGGATTATCTCGAACTCCTTTTTCGCCCAAGCACCGCTCAAACAATGGGTATCCAACATCACTAATCGTCTCAACAATGAGCAACTGCTCAAAGAGAACAAAATTGATGATGCCAAACTGAAGTACAGATGGCGTATTTGAGGTGTTTGAGAATTCAGAAGGCCTGATTCGCATTAACTTTTCGGCTCAAAAAAAGCGTCAAATGGCAGTGAAATTCGCAAAATGATTATATGAAGGCAAAACTGATGGGCGAAATTAAGCAAAGTCGATGGCTAAAAAGGAATTACAGAAGTGTTGCTTTTGATTGAAGGACACCAACTCAACGCCGAGGGCGCACGGGGTTTCATGATAACGCAGAAATCAAACCTACTGGCAAATGAAAGCTTCAAAACTATTGACAATTTAGTTGCTCAAGCTAATTTCATTACAAAACGGTGACGGCTAACGCGAAAAACTTCCAACAAGCGCAATACGACGGCTACAAAATTCTGAATGGAAATGTCGGTGCAACCAACCGTTCATCTGAGATCATCTGCCATCAATCAACAATTCTACAATTTGATCCGTTTGAGCGAACAACCCGATCAAATGATCGAAATTGCCTACCAAAGCACGCAACTGTTGCAAGATATTGAAGAACAACCAAATTTACCGACTATTAATGAGAAGAACAAAACGTGCAAGCGATGCAATCTAATGCACAAACTGCAATGATAATGCTGATCAAGATTGGGTAAAAAATTAGTACAGACATCAATCAATTCATTCAACAAGCGATTGTATTATATCAGCAAGGCGATGCGAAAAAGCGGATACTTTTTCGTGCAAGATACCCATTTTGATGTGTTCGAAAATTGGAATGGGAAAAAACAAAGTTGGCTCGCGTGATAGCAATTTCAAAGCTGAACTCGAAGGCTATTTTGTACCCGCTTAGTCAGCCTAATGAAAGTTAGTGGGCAAGGCGATAAATCGCAAGATCGGGCGGTCGGTTTTTAAGCCAAAATCTTGCAAAAGCTGCTGATATGCTGCAAGGTGGCGAACAAAGCGACTGGTCAATGTTCCTTTATAGCTTACTCATTATTTTACGTGAAGGTTTGAAGCCTTGCTTATCGTGGCAGCACCGTGGCTTTATATGGTGAAACAATCATCACGATGTTCGGCTCGTCAGCTCGCCAATCGGTTTATGTGGCGTTGTTCGCCAGCGCGTGGTGACTGCGTTTATCTTCCAACTGATTTTTGAAAATTCAGGGCAAAACCGCCGCGAGCTGCTTGAAGTTTCACGATGATCATCGCCGTTTATGCTGTTTAGTATGAGCTATTGGCCTCCAAAGTGGAAGCCTTCAAACTGGAAACGCTACCTTGAAGGGAAACTTTCTACCGCACTCACTGCAGGTTCGTTTCTTGGCTTATGGCTACCAGCTTCTCGCTGTTCATCGCGAAGCGTGTTAAAAACCGTATTGTTCTACTTTTTTCGTTTTAGTGGGCGATGCGTAGTGCTCGGTCAGTTTATTTTATCTTTTCGCAGGTTTATTACAGGGGCGGTTCTACTCTCGCGATTTGCTACTTTATTGGCGTTGGCGGCGTGGTAAATTGCTGCTCAAACCGTTCTTTTTTTATGTTCACAGGTTCGTTTATGTATTTGGCGTTTGTATTTGCAGGTAACCAAAAGCTGAGCTTATTGAAGGCAAATTATTTGAACCAACATTAGTCAACGGCGTCCCAGAAATTTTCGTGGTTTGCATTTACCTTTACGTCGAAACCTTGTGCCACAAGCGATTTTTAACTTCTTGCCGCACTTTTGCGTTGTTTGTAGAAATATCAACAAAAAGCAAAAAAAAAGCTTAGACGTAGGTGGGCATTTCTGCCACCATTAACAACACCGTGTTGATTATCGGTGGGCAAGAATGCTCACCCTACATTTAAAACTACTCTCGTGGAGAGAAACTATGAAAAGTACTTTTTGCTACAAACATTGCTCGCCGAATAAGGTTTGTTGCTTCCATCTGCGAATTCAGTTTTCCAAGAATATCCAGGTGAAGCTTGCATGATGAACGAACTGGAAATCGCCGCAGTTTGTTTGGGAAACCAATCGATATGAACCACGTGAATGGGTTTACCAGCAGCGAAATCTGACATTCACTTGAAGCCGACATCCACGCTGTAAAGGTAATAAAACTGTTTCGGCGAAGGCGAATGGATGCCATACTTAACTAACTATACTTTAGTGAATCGCCAACACAGGTGCAAACAAGAGGGTACCTTTATGCCGATGGTAGCAGGCGATGGCCTACACTATGGCGCGAACGTGAAAATGAGATATGGGTACTACAATTAATTCACCACATCGACCCACCATCAGCAGGCATGCACCGCCACACCGATGAAGAAACTGCAGGTCGCTGGTGAAGTCTGCTCGATGCGGAGTTATGAGTTTAAATTGACAGGTTTTGAACAACCTTTAGACCGTGGCAAGCATACCCATCACTGTTACATATTCCCCTTTGGGAAACTAGCAATATTCACCCAAAGGGCAGAATTGTTTAACCTAGGGTAACTTGTTACCCAGGCGTTTACAAACAGTATTCTATGACCTACTTTCATCTTCCTACTCCAATCCTTATTGCCACCTCAAGTTTTTACTCGGGGCTTCGGCAATCAAAAAGGCACGATTTTCCCTAAACACTGATCTGGCTCCAGTCTATTCGGCTTGGCTTTGTGGCGTTATCTTGCACAACTGCCGAACGGACAAGCAGAACCTGATTCTACCCTGGTTTTTTAATCGCATTTTCTTTTTGCGATCTGCCACCGCTCTATCTGCAAAATTCCAGGGCTTTTGGCAATTGCGTTAATGCTCATCGCAGGCGCAACGTGGCGAAAGATCCAAATATCACCGCACTTATAACACCGATGTCATTAATAATTGATTTTATTTTGAACCTGCGTATTACTGGGATGATTTTCGCTTTGCAGCTTCGGCTTGGCTTTATTTTTACTTAAACAGCAACAAAAACACAAGTGCAACTCACCGTACTAGCCTTGATCTTTTTGCTTTTATCGCCTTAATTCTACCGCTTGTGGCTGAATTATTACTCACGCCGATGAAACCACAGCTATCGAACCTCACCTTCAAACTCATGACCCGTTTGTCGTGTAATCATGAAATCACCGCATGGCTGAATACGATTTGGTGGTTTTAATGGCGATACCTTATTATTCACGGTTCAAAACCCATGTTAAACGCCCAAACACACCAATACAGAATGATCCACCAGAAAAACCTGCCTTGCGCAGATTTCAAACGCTTAATCGGCTGGGCGTTTTCGGGCTTTACAGGCGTAAGTCAGCTCTATTAAAAAAGTAGCATCACAACCACTGCAGCTTCCGAAGCTATGCCTGTGCAGCTTAACGAAAGACATGCATTTAGCCCTTGAACCGCTCAAAGATGGTGTTGCACCGTTTCGTATGGATTGCAGACACGGCAAAGCGAAGATTTTTCATCATCAACCGTCAACCCACAGCGAGGCGGCGGCGGTGTTTGATGCCTGCCCACTCTGTGGCGACCAAGGTTACGTGATGCAAGGCAACCAAGTGGTGTGCGGGCTGTGGCGTGCATATGTTTGCCCCTGTCCATCGGCAAAACCGGGTGGTTGCAACCCCAGCGATTGAAGATTACAGCAAAACCGAGAAGCGAAATCATTATTTCTCGCAAAAGTTTAAGATGGCTTGAATTGTTCAGCACCATCGTGGAAATTGATGTGCAAGATCCGATTAGTGGCACGAAACTCAAAATACTAAACGGAGTTCAGATATAGCCACGAAGGGCACACTTATTATTTCTTCGAGAACGAAAAAATCTCGATCAATTCCGTGACGACCCTGAAACATCTTGGCGGCAAAGAGAACGGAGAATAAGGGGAATAATGCTGGCGAGAACGCGGCTTCAACTGGCGGTTCGGCTTTAAAACGCAAATTGCTTGCCATTATCACGATTTTCTTAGCAGTGGCTTGGTCTCTCTGCGCTCCTTGTAGTTTCAATTGATATTGGCGACAAATGGCGAAAGAGCTGAAATCTTACAAGCGAATATTTTGGGGTCGAGCCTGCCAGCACGCAGCTTTAGCCCCTGATGAGTCTGAGCCACAGTAGTTCATTTCTTCTGCGCCAAGATTTTCTGGATGAAAAGAACTGCCGGTGAATAACAAAAGATATTTTCTATGAAAACAATATTATTTCGTCTGCTGTTTTCGCCAATGTGCAAGCGGTTAGATTCACGACTATTCTGCAAATTCACCTAAAAATCGACTGTTCTTTAGAGAAAACTATTAACGTGTTGCATGTTTTTCGATCACCAAAATCGCCATATTCCCGGGATGAAGATGATTATACAGGGCAAAGGCATTATCAGCTCATTCTGGAAAGTGAATGGTGAATGGGTGGATGACTCAGGGTGAGTTTGGCGAGTTCATCCCTGCTCTGGCAGGTGAACAACTTGCTAAGGAACGGCTGGGCAAATTGGCGATAAATTAACGCCTGGGGTTACACCAATGAAAATAATGAAACGCAGAAAAAGATCTGTGAAATCAAAGGAATGTTAAGCACAGGCGGCTGGAAGATAATCAACTCGTGATTATTAAACCCTGTACAACCTTGCTCGGTTTAGAAGGCAAAGTGCAATCCGTTCGTGTTTCTGCGCTCACCGTGCCTGAAAAACGATCTTTTCTGGGAAGCACGTGTTAATACGGATGCCTTAGATGCGGAAGAATATGACTGCTGGTATTGCACGGCTTATGTCGTCCATTTCGCACCAGTTGAAGAAGGGATTAGGCAATGTCCGCCCGATTTGGCAAGTTGCGCATCTGAAGGCGTAGTGATTGGCAAAATCCAACCTTGCTTGCGGTGGTGACTGTGGCTGCGTTAATCGCCGCGGCAATGGGATCGTAACGCCAGATGAGTGCAGGCATTATCGAGTTCTTAAAGAGATTGGCTTTGATGAAAGCACTTGGTGCTTATCAGTGGCAAATCACGCCGTTACTTTATTGCGTTGTGCTCAGTGCGTTGGTTAGGCGTGCTTATTGTATTGCTGGCTGGGGCTTGGCGAAATTTATCGGTGCAGCATTGTTCGGCGCACCACCGATTTCGCTTGGATTGCTGTACCTTGCGTTATGCTTTCGTTGATTGCCGTGATTGGCACCCGGTTTCCCGCTCTGCTAAAATCGCAAAACTTTTTAATTTCTGTGAGGTGCTCCATGGTAGGCGGCAAAAGCAGACAATAAAGTAGCAACAGTATGTTTGGCGATTGATTTTCCGTGCTCTGCCTTCGGGATTGCAACGCGTGTTGATTATGCTTTACTGCACTGTGTGTAAGGAGCATCGTATCGGCGATGGCAGTTTACTTTTCGACATCAACACCAAATGAGCCAAGAACCCGACCTTGGGGCTAATTTCTATATTGGTTCAGCCAATCTATGGAATGATCAAACGAAACTGAACTCAATCATTTTGCAAAATGCACCAAACCAATTTAGTGACCGCATCCAGCCCTCATGTATTCATGTAGCGTGGCACGCAGTGATTTGGAAAAATTGCATTGATGGGCGTGAATTTCGATGATGCGAACCCTGCCCTTATTGGCAAATCACAGGCTCGCAATCAAATTTAACTTTGGCGACCGCACGCAATGATTCTGGCAAACCCTTGCCGAACGGTTGCATTTAAAAGTGGGCGATATCAGTTTCTCTCAAAATGCCGTCGAAAACACAGCTTACCATCAAAGTTATTGTGGAAGCGATGATGCCAATGACAATATGTTGTTAGTCAATCTCGCCTTTGCTCAAAATTGCTGGAAAAAGAAGGTTTATGAATAATGTTGTTGAACGAAAATGAGCAAGAGGAACCAAGGAGCACTGCCGAATAAATTAAAAAAACAAAACCCGATTAACCGTCGCCCAATCCGTAAGCTCATTTCCGAAGGGCAGATTTTGATAAAATCAAAGGCTTGATGGGCTTGATTGCCAATATTTGGTGCTGCCACCCTTTGCGTTAATACCACGCTGATTATGCAATTAGGCGAACGCCAAAGAGTTCTGCGGGCCCAAAAGCCTTGGGGGCGAAAAAAATCGACATTATCCACCAAATTAGCACCGAGATTTTCATCATTGCAAGCGGTGCGATTATTACTGGGTTTTGCTTAGGCTATCTGCTTGCCCAAGTGCTAGGCTTTAATGGTGTTTAAATCCACATTGATATGTACGCTGTTTGTGCTACCGATTACGATTGTAATGTCGTTATTGGTAGCTTCGTATGGTGATTATCCCAACGCGCAGAGCGTTGAATATTATCGTGGCGAATGTTTTGTAAAGGTGAGTGGGGGAAAATGGAACATTTCACGTATGTATCTGTTTATGCATGCGTGGATTTTCAATCCACATACCTTACTAGCAAGAGAAAAATATGAGGACCGTAATCGAAACTCAACATTTACATAAACGCTTCGGCAGGTAACCGTTCTGAAGACATCAACATCCAAATCAAACAAGGCGAATTTGTCGCCATTATGGGCGCATCTGGCCCAGGCAAACGACGCTAATGAACATTCTCACTGGCTTAGACATCGCGTGCGAAGGCAAGGTGATTTTAGACGGTGTCGATGCTGCTCAACTGACGAAGTCGGCCGCCAACGTTTCCGCGCGGAAAAATCGGTTGGTGTTCCAACACCCACTTTAATTCTACTTAACGGCACTCGAAATGCTTGCCCAACATTATCATAGCGTGATTGATGAGGAAGCCGCCAAAGCTGTGCCTTCGAACAAGTCGGCTTAGGACATCGCATCGATCACCGACCAAGCCAACTTCAGGCGGTGAACAACGGGTTTGTACTGCTCGTGCCTTTGGTTAATCAACTGCCTGTGATTTTTCGCGGATGAACCGACTGAAATTGATGAAAACGAAACATTGGTGCTCGATCTGCTTACAGAACTTTGAATGTATAAGTATAAATTATTGTGATGGTAGATGGCAATCCAGAACTCCGAAACTCCTTACTCGACGTACCATTTATCTGCAAACATCGCGATTTTTTAAAAGAAGAGAGAAATTAAAGGATACAAAAAAAACCTGTCTTAAACTTTCGAGTTTACTTCAGAAAGAGCGGTATTACCGCTTGCAAAGAAGAAAGGCACTGGTCAAGCTGCCCCTGAGATTGCGTGCTTTATGATTTGCAAGGCAACCTGTAAATTAGAGGATTGGCGGGCACCCGCTTACCACTTTTGGTCGGAAACCTGTGGGCATTGCATTGTGCGGAGCCAAAATGTTCGAGAAATGGCTGATGCTCATCCAAACAGAGTGCAACTGATTGCAATCAACGTCGGCGGCGTAAAAAGCAGATACGCAAGGTCGTAACAAACAAAAACTGCATTGCCTGTCGTGAAAGATCAGCTGAAAATCACAGCCGAACGCTATCACCTTTGTTGGCACACCGACCACTTATGTTATTGATGCAAAGCATATTACCAGCCAAATATGAAGGCAAGATTCCCTGGATGCGGATTTGGAGAAGTTATTAAATGATAGTGCGGAAGTTACGCTAAATGGAGCGGCCATTTTGTCGGTAATTTGAGTTTTCTGCTTGGCTGATATGGATATAACTCAGAGTGAAAAACTCTACCGCCGTTCTTGTGCCACTTCGTTACGGTAGAACCGCAGAAACCAGCGATGGGGAAATCTAAAATCGTTAATCAATGAGCCAAGAAGAGATTTTTAAATGCTTTACTAGATCGTAAAAATGGTTAGTAGCTATGGCAAAACACTCACAAAACAGAAATTGAGTGATGAAGAAGTTAAGATTTTTAAAGAAGGTATTTAGCTAAAAAGCTCATCATTTATTTAATTATTACTTAAACACCGCCCGCAACAGAGAACAAATGATCAGAAGCTGTTTTTCCATTGCGCGGATTTCCAAATCAATGCTCAGCTCGGTTACTGTAGCGCCCGCCAATGGTTTTGAGGCAAGTATCAAGTCGCACGTGTAAACCGCGGTTGTCATCAGCCTTTTGAACGGTAATCAACCACGAGAATTTATCATCTGCTGTTTCTGGGTGCACTGTTTTGAACATCAACTAATCCGTAGCTTCTTTGCAAACGTCCCAATCCATTCGCGTTCTTCTTAGAAAATGAGCATTTTCCATCACGCAGCTAACGTTACGGTTTGGTTCACTCAATGCCAATATTCCAAATCAGTTGGTTTCACATTCATATCGCCCTATAATCTGATCGATTGATTTTCAGGTTTCAATTCTGTTTCTAAATAATTTTGCATCTGCGTGTAGAATTTTTCTTTTGCTGGAATTTAGTTTCATGTTTGCGGTTCTCGCCTGAGGGAAATAGAAGCCGCCGTTTAATACCGTAAGCACGCCAAATTCAGTCCTTCAACATCCGCCATGATCATTCGTTTTGTGCACCGCCATCAGCTGGAAAACCTTACGCACTGCAAGCGGTTGTTTTTAGTTGCGCGCTACGCCGTGCGTCCTTTTTGCCCATGGTAAACACGTAGCCTGCTGATTGACTGTCATAAGGGAAATCTTCCTGAACCCTGATTTCTTGTAAACCAATAAATATCAGGTTGGTGTTTTCAATAATGCTTCCGTTGATGCGGTCAGAGCACGTAAGCCATTGATATTAAAAGAAATAAATTTACAACAGCCTTTTTCGAATATTTTTATATATTGAACGAAGCTGCGCTGGCGTGCACACGCTCAGTAACGATTGCATTATAATAATTACAACGTCATTGCCGCATCCAACCAAACACTCAACAATGGAATGTTAAAGTGTAAGAAAGTTGGCAACCGAATCCCAAATGGTCGTGCCATAACAGCATTTAAGCCTGATGCTGGGGCCAAGAGGAATCTTTATGGGGAGCTCAGATCGCTGCGCGGCTGCTACGCCCACGATAGACATCGTTGCAGCGGTGAAAACCGAAAGCCAGCTACACACAAAGGCACATATAGAGGTATTAATTGTACGGTTGAGAAAGAAGAACCGATGCTCCATAGTGTGATAAACAAACCACCGAAATCAACATTATGAATGCGGCTAAACCTTTGCTACGTCAATAAATCCACGTAAACTTCGACCACCTGGCAACACCGCTGAATTCACTACGCTTGCATATCCAGATGCAGCAATCATCGACAAAGCCAATCAATCGCTATTGCTGCGGTAGAAATCATCTTGGAAGATGTCTGCTGGATTGTTTAATTCCCAACACGCCACCCAAAAGCAAAAATCACTAAGCCAACCAAACCGTCAATAATGGTCGACTGCAGCTAATTGTGTCGGAACAGGTTGCTACAATACAGAAATGCTAACCAGATATGGAATGGTTTTACGTGTGCGACACGCCTTCCGTGCAATATCATCATCCGCATCTTTGCACTCGGCATAAGCAGCGGTTTACGTGATAAGAGACAAAGAAGCTGGCAAAGAGCAATCCTAAAAATCGTCCTTAACACAGGCACGAACATTGCTTTGGCCATATCAGTAGTTGCGACTAAACCAAATTGCGAGTTTCTGGCAATTTATTGATATACCGTAAACATGTTTATAAAGATCCGCCGAAAGTTCGCAGGAATCAACATATAAGTTGCGGTTAAACCGGAAAGCTATCCACGCTGTGCATCGGCGTGATCGATTTAAGCTGGTTCATCACACCTAAAGTGCGGCGCGCACCCGTCAATCGATAAACGCACTATGCGGATCGGAATTAAGTTTTGAGACGAAATCGCAAAGCGGTTAACACAAAACAAAATGATGGCTTTAAACCAAAATACGGAGCGACCAGATGGGCGTTTGCCAAAAATGCGAAATCACCTTTAGTGCCAATAAATCGGTTACGCCTGATTTAGACAAGCAACCGCAAACGCACCGAGTACGGCGATAATTCATTGCGGTTTCGCAACCGCCTTCAAACCACCCGTCAAAGCTAGAGATGGTCTTCTCTAATGCTGGAAAAGCGTGGCATTCTCGACACCACGTGATTGCCGCCGATGACCCTCGCAAACCACAGGCTGCAATAATATGCGAATGACCACGTTAATTCGCATCAAACTCAATGCAAGTAATACAACGATCGAAATCACGACTTGTTAGAAAACATGAAGCCTCTCGTAAATGCGCTTTGCAAATTATGTTAAAAATTAAACCGCTGAAAATTGATTAACCCTTCTGGTGCAAATTGTGATCGCTTCATCCGGCGACCGCACCCACAGGAATCGCTGGCATATCTTCCTTATCAAAAGGCAAGCGTCTCCTCTATGCCTCAATCACTTGCGCTCGTGTTTGATATTTTTGAAACTCAAACACACACGATCGCAAAGGTGTGATGGCGTGACATTTTGTGGTGCGACTGGAACATCGTTTCAATTCGTCCAGGGTATTGGCGATCCCACATTTGCAAATATTTCTTTTAACTCCGCCTATGGCTGTTGCGTTAGGGTTGCGAGCCGCATAAGTTGGCTATCGTAGATCAATCGGGAAACCGCTTGCCGCGTATCGATGCCTTCTTCTTCTATGCAAGCTAGCGGACGAATTGCCACATTCTGCTTTGCCATCATCACTCATTAGCTTTGGTGGCATCGACTCTATCTCACCACCACAAAACATATATTTAGGAAGAGGGTTTCGTCATTATCATCGCGGTGATGCTCTCACGCAATCTTTTGGTCGCTCCAAGTTCAGTTGCAGTACGATATAAAATCCCACGTATCGCAAACGCGAGCAGAGCTGTTAGCATGTGGTCGGCCCCTCTGAATCTCTTTACGACGCCAAGTATTTTCTTCACGATTTATATCTCACGCCGATGCTTTCTCTGTGGTATTCAGGCAAAATATGTCTCTGGGAAACCAGGTTGTTTTTGGTTCAACTTTACCGCCACCACATCAAAATGGACTGCGTTGAGTTTTCAAATTGCCAGTAACATCCAGCAGAGTATCGCTGTCTTTTCCGCCACAGAAAGGCAGACCATTACTTTATCGCCCCTCTTCAATCATCATGGAAACGGCACTCGCATTACTCAGCATTGCGGCGTAAAACGTTTTTGCAGTTTGCCATGTTGCCAGGTCGGTTTGTCTCGTCGGCTGGTGCTGTCATAAAAATTGCTCCCTGTCAAAATAGCGAAAACGGCACAAGCCAAGAAATTGGCTAGTGCCATCCAAAATCACGTGAGGAATTATAACTCATCAAAAATATTTATTGCCCCACGTTTTTTCCGCAAGTTGCAATAAATTGGCGAAAATCCTGATAACTCGGAATTGATTGCATAGGGACAAGCAGTCAATTTTTATATTTTCATTTGCCAATTTCTGACGCAACTCTTCATACCAGCCCATCAAATGCAAAGGCAGTGGCGATTTAGACCGTTTGCTGAGAAAATATAAACCTTGATAGGGAATACTCACCGCAAAGAGCGCAGTTATTGCCGAATTTGCTAGGATTGATTGGCTTGTATCTTTAAAAAGTATTGCCACAAAATTGTAAAGCAAAAAGCAAATGCGGGCATCCATTTGCCTGAAAAATTTAATAAGCTGAATAAGATGGTAATCGATCATAAACAGGCTCAATTTCTTTTTGTTGTGGATAGGTGTTTAAATAGCGTTGTCCTGATTGGAATGTGTCGAGCATAGTTTTAAAAATCATAAAAATGGAGATAAAAATAGCCTAGGCAAAACTTAATGCACTTCAAGTAATCTATTGATATACTTATGAACAATTTTTACTTTTATTAACGAAAAAAACAAGGATTTTTATGCCGATTAATTTTCCACAATTATTACAAGATAGTTGGAATTTTATCCGAAATCGTCGTCGTTTCGCTAACAGCTATGGGATTATTGCTTGCTATTCAATTACTGGCAACCTTTGTGCTTTCTAATTTTATAGTTTCAGATTCAGCTGTTTCATTACTTCCCTCGTTCTTAATTGGTATTGGAAATATTTTTTATTTCTGTGCTTTTTAGTGCTTAATATTAACGATATTAATGCAGGCACATTCCAATCTTTTTCCAAAAATACTAGCAAAGCCTTGTAAAAACTGCTCCCCGCGATTTCGCTTAATATCATTATGGTGTTGCCCCTTTCTTTCGGTATGTCGTCGATTTTATTTGGTAATATTTCAGGCAGTGGGGCAAGCATTTTTAGTTTACCCCTATCAGCGATTGGGATTTTTGTATTTGTGCGCTTAAATCTCGCTATTTATGTCTTTCTTGTTGAAAAATTATCGTGTTGGACAAGCGGTCAAATTTATGTGGCAACTTGCAAAAGGCAAAATAGCAGCCCTTTTTGCTTATACATTATTAGCAAAACCTATTACCAATTTTAATTACTGCTCTAGTTGGGCGCTTAGGCGATAATGTCGCAATTATGGTGCTATCTTTCGTGATCTCTGCTTTTTTTATCACTCTTTACCACCATTTTGGGCTTCCGTTTTTATCAAACCATTCGCCCAAAAACGGTTAATTAAGGATCAATGATGAAACAATTGCTTGAATTTATTCCTCTTATTCTTTTTCTTTGTAGTGTACAAATTTTTGGCACACAAGAAGCGGCGATTACGTTGGTCATCGCAACGCTTGTGCAACTAATTGCCCTAAAATGCTCTATGGCAAAATTGAAAAATGCAGCTTTTTATGGCTGGTTTTTGTCGTTGTCTTCGGTGGTCTAACCGCTTATTTTAACGACGATGCCTTTCTAAAATGGAAAGTCACTCTCTTAAATGGATTATTTGCATTAGTGCTGTTAATTAGCCAATTTGTATTGAAAAATCTGATTATCAAACATCTATTAGGGTAAAGAAATTTGCTTGCCAGAAAACGTGTGGGCAAAAACTCAATACAGGCTGGGCAATCTTCTTTATTATTTGTATGCTTCTTAACCTCTATGTCAGCCATTTTTATGTCGAATGATGCGTGGTATACCTTCAAAGTCTTCGGCTTTAACAGGGCTTAAGTTTGGTGGCAACGATTTTTAACGGGCGTGGTGGTTTACCCCATTTACAAGAAACCAACAGAACAAGAATAACAAATGAAAAACGAACCTTATACAAAAATCCTGATGGTAGCTGATTTTTACGCACACTGGCAATGCCATCAGACACCAACGCCAACGGTGATATTTTCGGTGGTTGGATTATGTCTCAAATGGATTTAGGCGGTGCGATTTTAGCCAAAGAATTAGCGAAAGGACGAGTGGTGACAGTTACCGTAGATAAAATGATTTTCCATCTTCCGATCTCTGTCGGCGATGTAGTTTGCTGCTACGGCACTTTAGTGCGTTTAGGTCGCACATCAATGCAAGTCAAAGTGGATGTGTTTATCAAACAAGTGTATGAAGGCACGCGTGAGCGCTTTAAAGTGACCGAAGCCCTATTTACTTATGTGGCAATTGATAAAGAGGGCAAACCTCGTCCAATTCCACGTGAAAATAACCCAGAATTAGACGAAGCATTGGCGCTGTTAGAAGCAAGCAAGCCGAAGAAAAACAGAATAAGCATTCATTAACAGAAGGAAATGACGATGTATTACGTAATTTTTGCTCAAGACAACCCAAATATGTTAGAAAAACGCCTTGAAGTTCGCCCTGCTCATCTTGCACGACTTGAAAAATTGCAAGCTGAAGGCAGACTCTTAACCGCAGGCCCTAACCCGACAGAAGATGGCTCAAAGTGTGACTGGCTCAACCGTGATTGCAGAATTTGATTCGCTGGCTGATGCTCAAGTTTGGGCTTCTGAAGATCCTATGTAGAAGCTGGCGTTTATGGTGATGTGATTACGCCGTTTAAGAAAGTGTTCTAAAGTTTTGCATAATCTCGCATATTCAATCATGCGGAGTATCGATCGCGCTCGAAAATTTAAAAGAGTACCCTGCACACTTTTCTATTTATCGGCATACCGTTCAGCAAAACAGATTGTTAGTGACTTTTGGACCCGTCTCATTTTTCTTTTGCCTCCTCTTTCCTGCGTCTATTTTATGGCTGTCGCAACAGGCTTTGTACGATCGGTGATGCGTTCACTACTTTCAATCGCTTTACTTTGGTTTTAAACGCCAAATTTTTCCGTTTATATGGCTTGGCAATGTTGTTAAGTTACGTGCAAGTTTTAAATATTGCAACTCAAGTAGAGAATTTCACCGCTTATAAAAAGCTCACGTCCGATTGTAAAATTGTTACAAATTTCTAGCAATGAAGATTATCAGACCGCAATTGGCAGGCTTGCTGTGCTGAAGTCAAAATATCTCATCTTAATTGGCAAGCGGAAAACGCCTTTACACATCATCAAATGCCGTTCATCAAGCAGAGTTTAATCTCTCGACCCATTTCGACGTAGCAATATCGGCACTTGGACCGTCGCGTTGGTATTTTTGCTAACTCGTTGATGGGTGTGCAACCCTTTATTAGAAAAAGCAGAATCGATCGATCAAACAAATTTGCCTTTTCGAACCCTCGATGGCTGACCGAACTTTATGGAGCAAACACAATCCTAGCAAACAACAAGGATTGTTACCAGCACGTGCATGCTTTCGGTGAACGTGCTTGGTTGAAATCAGAACATTGGCGTATCTCTTCCAACAAACCACCACTGCACATTTGATTGCCATTTCTAGGCCGCATATTGTTTCTGTGTCTTTGGTTTTCGGCTTCGCTTTGCCAAGCTAGCAATGGCTTTATGTGCCCGTACAAAATGTCGGGTTTGATTTTGTGTGTTTGTTGTTTGGGTTTGTTTTGGTTGGTTGTTTTGGGGTTTGTTAAACCGTTCGATGATTTTTGTGATTGTCTTGCTTTTGCTCACCCGCACGCAGGCAGCCACACGCCCAGCCAATTTTCGGTGGCGAATTGTTGCGATCTTGCTGATTTTAGGACCCGATTACCATGCTATCTCGACAGCTGGCTTTTCATTTTAGCAGTAGCAAGCTCTGATTTTGTGGGTATCGCCATCGCTAAACAATTTGACTGGCCGATTCCGCAGGTCGGCTGGACACGTCGTTTTTGCTTCGATTCTTTCGTGCTGCATTTGCAAACTGATCCTATTTTCACCTGCAGTAATCTGAAGCTATTCACCGCTCGGTTTGTAGCCAATTTATTGGTTTGTTCCATTTTACAGCCTTTGTGCTTGTACCGATTATTCTATTTACTCTTTTTAACGGATAATCTGCTTCGATTTCTCTGGCACCGACGACTGGTTAGCGCACTTAGCTATGGCGGTTAATTTTCGAACCGCTTTTCATTTCTGGATAACACTTTCTTTTGCAAACCACTGGCATTTGCTGGCCTTTAACGTGCTGATTTTTGGTGTCTTCGTGCCAGTGCTGATGAAATCTGGCAATGTCAAATTCAGCACGATTTAGCCCTCAGGTTTATCTAGCGGGTTTTGCTACCCGAAAAAGATCATTACATTGAATGGGTTATCTTTTGATATTGGTCAGTGGTTTGGCCCAAGCCTGACTACCGGCGCGCTGGTCAAAAACAGCGTAATACGATGGTCGCAAGTTGGGGCGTAAGGTTCCGCAAATCGCAATTCAACACGCGGCACATCGCAGCATTGCCGTATTTGAAACGCAATAATATTCAAATTAAAGCGATTTTTATCAGCCACGATGATAACGATCATTCGAGGCGTTGCCGATCTGGCTGGAGGCATACCCTCATGCTCAGCTCTTTTCTCGCGGACAAACGGCATTATGTCTCAGCGTATTCCAGAGCCTTGTATTGCAAGCAAAGACTGAGCACTTGGACTAGCATAAAGCTGACCGCACTCTTTCCCAGAACAACAACAAAGCGAGCAGAAAATCAACACTCTGCGTTTTATTATTGGTGGAAATAGACCGCTTGAAATTGCGCTTTTTACGGGCGATGCAGGCGTAGAGCAAGAGCGAATTTTTCTCCGATAATTGGATCGATTTCTCGCCGTCGGGCATCATGGTAGTAAAACGAGCAACAGGTGAGAGTAGTGGCAAACAACCAAAACCTAATATTGCGGTGATTTTCGGTTGGGCGTTGGAATGCGGAAAATGCCGAATAAAATGTCGTCGAACGACTAGAAAAGCATGGGTGCGATTTTAGATACATCCAAAGTGGGTGCGAGTGAAGATTAGTTTTTGAGGAAGGAAAATATCAGAGAAAACAAGCCGAACACGAAGTTCGGCTTGGTATCATAGGTTATTTTTAATCACAACCCTAAGGATTAGTTCATTATAAAACGCCTTGCTCTAACATTGCAGTTGCCACCTGAAGCCGCGATGTTTGCACCGCTTTACATAGTTTTGCTAGCGTCTGCTTCTGTACCGTTTTCGCACAGTTTTCGTGGATTGCACCAGCATGCCGAGTCAAACGTTGGTCAACTTCTTCGCGGCCCAAGACACGGATTGCGTTTTGGCTCATTTCTTTGCCTGAAGTTGCGCACAGCACCACCTGGCGTCGCCGCTTTACCGTGCGTAGCGATTTTTGCTGCGATAAACCACTTCCACACTCCAATGTCGTTGGCATATTCGCAACCTTCGTTGGCCACAGATACAGCCATTTTCACTACTTTCGCGGCTTCGCCGCCATCAATTCATTTTGCTGCACACGGAAGAGAGCAATATCATATTTCGCGCCCTGCTGTGGACCTTCGCAGTATTGAATGCCTTGCTCTGCTGCATATAAAACTGATAAACGTTCACGGCGTTCATTTTTAAGCACTAATAAACCAGCTAATTGTTTTTCAGTCATACCTGAATCTGGGAATAACATAGCCATTTTCCTGAGTCTCGAAAACCGTTACTTTTCGAGCTCTTTTGATTGCCTTTTCCGCAGCATATTGTGCTACGTTGCCGGAGCCAGAAATCACCAGCGTTTACCTTCAAAACCTGACCGCGTGTTGCCAACATCGCATCAGCAAAGCACAGCACCGTAACCTCTGTCGCTTCAGGACGAATTAAGCTCCCCTCCCAAGTCAGTTTTACTTAGACATACAGAAGCGAATTCGTTCTGTAATGTATTGACCACATATATAACCGATTTACGACCACCCACACCGATATCGCCGCTGGTGCTCCGTGTCTGCTCCGATGCGCGAGATAATTCAGTCATAAACGCTTGCGAAACGCATGACTTCCGCGTCAGATTTTCCTTTCGGATCGAAGTCAGAAACCGCCTTTACCGCCACCCATTGGCAATGTCGTTAATGCGTTTTTGAAAACTTGTTCAAAAAGCTAAGAATTTTCAATACCTAAATCTACAGTTGGGTGGAAACGGATACCGCTTTATAAGGACCGATCGCAGAGTTCATTTTTGTACGCGATAACCACGGTTCACTCTGCACGTTACCTTTATCGTCCACGCAGGTTGCACGGAAAGTAATTACGTTCAGGCTCAACAATACGCTCTAAAATACTGTGTTTAGTATATTGCGGATGCGGGGCGAACGGCGCCAAAGAACCGAGAAACTTCTTCAACCGCTTGGTGGAATGGTGCTTGAGGACTCGTTGTTTGATTTTTGGAACAGTGCGTTTAAATCGCTCATGATGTACCCTGTGTAAAAGATAGTTTAAATTTGTTAAGAATGCTGTGTTTTGGAATGGCTCGCAATGTATCAAAACTTTTTGGCTTGAAAAGAGGATAATAAAAATAATGCAGTAAATTAGAAAAATTAGGTTTAAGTGGTTATTTTTGAACTTGAGCTATTGAAATGGTTTAAAAGGAGCCTTAAGCAAGAATAAGTGGAGAAATAAATTTTATAAATAGAAATTTTTATGATTAGAAAATTCTAATGTTTAATTTGGTAGAAAGCAGTCATTTTCTTACAACGTTTTGTAGAAATCTAAACCGCTTATCATTTATTGTGCTCAACTACTTTCTGATTTTAATATCATCAAGTTTAATATCTGTCACAATACCTTTATTATCAAAATAAACTAACAGAGTGCGTTGGATAGATCATTATGCCTCGTGTTGATGAAAACATAATCCCAACGATTTTCTGCAAAAACATCTCTAACACAGTGTGTACCGAGTAAAATATTGCACTTGAGCTTGATTCATCCCAATTTGTAACCGATCAATTTTATCTTGCTCCTAAATAGTTACCTTGAGGAACATCAATGCGATAAACCACTTTTACAGTTGAACAAGCTGTAACGCCCATCGCAAAGTAAAATTATCGCTAAAAGAGATTTCATTTGTCTAATCAATATTAATAAATTGAAATTTGTCCAGATCATACCGAAATTGGCTGAAAAACTATCATTTATTGTCGTTCAAGTTGATCACGCAAGTTTGCGGGTAATCCTTTGATTGTTAAAAGTGTCATTTAGTTCATCCAAATTAAACGCTCACCCTAATAATTCTGCATTAAAACCAATTGTTACTTTTTCACCCTGAACCTGAATACGGTTGCTTTTTAGCACTACGAACTGGTGGGATGAATCTTTCCAAAACCATACTCTTTTTTCGAGTAAATTGAGCAAAATTTAACTCATACTGTTGGTAAAGATTCGAAGTTCGTTGATCGCAATCTCTTCACCTTGATTGATTTGTCCTTTGCAATATTCAAATGCCTGTTTTTTAACTTCGCGAGTTTGTGGTACTGAAAGTTCACCTTGTTCGCAGAAATCGTTTACCGCTTGCAATAAAGTTTGGTTTTGAACCTGTGGGTTTAACCCTCTTCCGCACTTAAGAACCATAAAGAAATCAGCAACTGCGCCCACGGACCTTTAATAAAGGTAAGATAACGGTTTGAGGTGGCATTAATACTAAGTTCCGTTAAGTTAATTCGGCAAGCAATATCGTATTGAGTGATGTCTAAATATTGAGTGCTTTTTACATCTAAATGGTCATCTACCAAGATGGAAGAACGGCTATCGATTAACGCAATAAAGAGATAATCAGTCGCAAAAAATTATATCGACAGAGAATAAAGTCCCGCCTGAAGCAAAAGGATATTTTCGCTAATTCAGTCGCGTATTAGCAGATTGGTACAAATGGTAGAAAATCAGTCTCTTTTTTCCAGAAAACGATTGTTGTTGTGCAAATACAGATTCGTTTGAACACACCATGCCTTTGCTTTACTCTGATAGGCTTGGTGTAATTGCAACATCATTTGCTCGGCAGAGGGCTAATAGGCACAATTCCTCACGCAATACTGTTTTGAGTTCCACACTCTCTCCTTCAATGTGATGCTGAATTTGGTGTAAAAACAATTTTCTTCTAAATTTATGCTCATAAAATCGGCTTTCTTCTTTTCTGTTTATTAAAATTTACGCACAAATAGAATAATATTAAAATGAGCTGACTGACTTGCTTTCCATAAATCATAGTTTGCTTGTTGATAAAGCCAGCTCTCTGCAGATGGGCTATTTTTCACCAAGCCATTGATGCTAAAACGAAGTGCCATATCTGCACTAATTCACTTTCCATTAAAGGTCAGCGGAGAAAGTGTTACTCTATTTATACCAAGTTGTTTGCTAGCCTCTGTCACCTAAGCCCCAAGTTCAGGCAAAATATTTTCTTTTAAAACTTCCGCTGGATGCGGCGTGATTAAACATACGCATCATATTTCCTCTAATGATAATCTTGATAACTAACAACTTCAGCATGACCTCTTTCAAACTTAAAGGTCATGTGCCAGTTTTCCATTTACTACAGACCAGCATCCTGCTAAATCCCACTTTGACTGTGAAGCACAATCAGGTAAATTCATGTCGTTGTGTTTAAGTGCTATCAAGTCGACATTATCATTGCTAATTTTGGCTATTGACAACTTGAATACGCAGTTGAGCCTGTTAAGAAATGTCGAGTCCCTTTATGTTAAATGAAATAATCATTATCCTCTCTTCTTACTTATTGTAGCCCGTTATGCAACAGCTCAAAATATAAAGAGATATTCTCTGTTTTAAAATAGAAATTTTTAGCATCAAAATCGTATCGCTTATTTATTTTATTAAGATTAGGAAATACTATGACTAAAGTCATTTCCACTGAAAATGCCCCTGCGGCTATCGGACCCTTACGTACGAGCGGTTGATTTAGGTAATCTTTGTTTTCACATCAGCCAAATCCCAGTTAATCCCTAAAACAGGTGAAGTGTCAGCAGATGATACTCGAGCAAGCACGCCAAGCGGACTGAAAATGTTAAGCCATTTTAGAACAAGCAGGCTTGAGTGTTGCAAACATCATCAAAACAACGGTCTTTGTGAAAAGATTTGAACGACTTCGCAACTGTACCGCTGAATAGAAAAATTCTTCCGTGAAAATAATCACCCAGCGTTCCCAACTCGTCTTTGCGTAGAAGTAGCTCGCTACAAAAAGATGTTGGCTTAGAAATTGAGCCATCGCCGTTCGTCCATAAGCTACAAGCGGTTGTTTTTCATGCAGAAATAAAAAGGGGAGTGTGAATGAACGCAATTTATCCAAATTGGCAAGCACCGAAAATATTAAAAAGCTCTCGACCGTGAGATCGGGCTGTGTAAGTCTTCCGCCATTTGATAGTCTTTAATTTAGGCGATCACGTTTGCGATGACCCAAAAGCTGTGCAACAAAATCGCTCTTTACTTGTGGATAAATTTGATCTTACCCTCATCAGCCCCTCTCAAACCCACAGTACGAAAGTCATTGAGTTACCTCTTTTACGGGAAGCAATGTTGAGACAGTGGTTTACACTCAACAAGCGACAAGTTTGTTTAGTAATGACCGCAGATTGTTTGCTCACTCTTCTTCTTCAGCGAAGAAGCACAGAAGTTGCAGCAGCTCACGCAGGCTGGGAGGTTTAGTGATGGGATTTTGAAGAAACAGTCGCAAAATTTAAATGCACTAACTTCGATATTATTGCTTGTAGGCCCCTGCTATCGGACCAACCGCTTTCCAAGTAGGTGAAGAGATTATCGAAACAATTTTGTGCCTTTTGATTCTAATGCCAAACTAGCTTTTTACACCCGATTCACATACAAGCGGTAAATTTCTCGGCAATCTTTACCAACTAGCGACTCAACGCTTAAATAAGCTCGGCATTACACGAAATCTCAGGCGGAGGGCATTGCACTTACACAGAGCAAGACAAATTTTTCTCCTACCGCCGAGATAAGCAAACGGGCAGAATGGCATCTCTTATTTGGATTGAGTAGTTGCTTGCTTTTAAACGAATAGCCGAAAAAGATAGACGAAAATCAGCACTTTCTTTTTATAATCTAACTCTCCTTCGATCTTAGCTCAGTCGGTTGTAGCAGGTGACTCATAATCGCTTGGTCACTGGTTCAAGTCCGGCAGGGGGACCATTTGATTTTCTCTTCTTTTATCAATTCTTGATTTACTTATAAATTAGTTATTATTAAATTAGTTATTATGTATCTATGCCTTCATACATGTTGGTAGACAAAAAGGACAGCAACTAGGGTGCCCTAATTTTTATCTAAACTTTTAAATTAAAGTGCAGATTTTGCTTTTTCAACTAATGCAGCAAATGCTACTTTATCGAATACAGCGATAGTCGTAAGATCTTACGGTCGATTTCAACGAAGCTTTTCGAGCCATTGATGAATTTGCTGTATGCGTCAAACCGTTTTGACGCGCCGCTGCACGTGATACGTGCAATCCATAGGTGGCGGAAATTGACCGCTACGTTGACGGCGGTGCACGGTATGCGCTGTGACCAGCTAATTACTGCTTTGGACGCAACACTGATAAACACGTGAACGCGCGCACCATAATAACCTTTAGCAGCCTTAAGAACTTTCTTATGGCGTGCTCTTGCAATAACACCACGTTTTGGTATTAATGAGCCATTATTTAATCTCCCAATGTATGTAAAAAGCAAAATTCACTACAGCACAGTCTTCACGCAAACGTGCTTATGCGCGTATGAGTATTACTACTACCATTACTTGGTCTGCTTTCGCTACCTATTGATTTGTGGCGTAAGTGACGTTTGACGTTTAGTGGTTTTCTTAATCAAAACTATGACGGGTGAGATTGAGATGTGTTTACGTTTGAAACCGCCTGAAGCTGTTTTCTTGAAACAACGCTTAGCAGCACCACGTACTGTTTTAATTTTAGGCACGTGTAACTCCGCATTGTTTTGTTAATCATTAGTAATTAGGCGTAGTGTGTGTGCTAATGCCGCTTGTTAGCACTACTACATCTCAAGCAGCCATTATGGCCGACGATTAAACTTCTGGTGAAAGAAACGGGCAGATTT